>ERZ772827.1536-NODE-1536-length-11616-cov-2.603149_pt1 | contig 11616 bp, 11 predicted proteins | sample MGYA00580850_ERZ772827 | MGnify/ENA primary metagenome ERZ772827 (study PRJEB29015, sample SAMEA2737950) | human oral metagenome | biome: human oral; feature: human-associated habitat; material: dental | place: China | collected 2145 ...
CACCGGTCCTCCTCTTTTTTCTCTTTTTGTTCGGGCACGATGACCACCGGCCCGTCATTGAAGTAACAGTCCACCTCAAGACCATGGGGATTGACATCTCGGGGACGACCGGATTTGACGATTTTTAAGGGGTATTCCATGGTGCTGATACGGGTTTCTGTACCATTAACCACGTCGCGCAGCTCGTATTCCAGTTTGACCCCCCATTCATATGCCCCCTCCCGTTTGCGTACACGATCCGTGCTGAACATGGCATTGTCAGTAGGTAACAATAAGCGGCTACGGAAGCTGAACAGACTGCGATGCGTGCGGTAGTGCTCGTAGAGATCTTCATAGCAACTACGGGTCAGGTAAGCGCGGTATTTTTCCAACTGTTTTGGGTATTCTTCGCCGCAATCCTTGTCGCAATAGTTGATCGTTTCCCACAAGGTACGGGCAAAACCATAGATGGTCGCCAATGGCACATCACCTACTTTGTCAACGTAGCCTTGGCTAATGTCTGGAGGGTGATAGACGGTAATTTGCTGTGGCAAGCGCCACACGCTCCAAGCCATGAAAAAAAAGGCGCAAATCAAACCGACAATGGCGCGATGCAAAAATCGCTGATTACGTTCTTCGTTTTGAAATTTATTTTGGGCCGGCATAGGGATTCCTCTCCCGTTGAAAGCGGACAATGCTGCCGGGTTGGATAAAACGACGGCTGCGCCAAGTCCTGATATGCAGGTGATAGAAGAGTGGCTTGCCGGCCCGGCGGGATGACATTTTTACAATGATCATCCAGCCGTAGCCGCAGCCGATAAAAATGGACACGATCGCGGCGATTTCCCAGCGTATAAACGGCATCAGGGCCAAGGTCGCAAGCACAATGACCAAAAGACATTTTCGGAATACCAGATTGACCTCGGTATAGGTCAAGCCGAAAAAACCGGTTTGAGGTTCTTCTTCCAACTGGCTCAGGGTCTTGGCCGGCTTGCTGCGTTTGCCGCTACGGGTTTCTGCCATGATAGATAGCCTTACGAGAACATCTTGTAGATCGGATCCAATATGTATGAATTTATTAGTGTAAAAATAAGGATCCCGAGTACGACGACGGTAACTACGATGCCGATTTTTTTCAGCACAAGAACCATGCCGCCATCTTGACTGCGAGCATCATCCGATACCCCGGCGAGGGAAAACAGTACGTTGACCAAGATAAGCCCCAATCCGAGCAAGGCCATGATGATGATGATGATGTAGGCAATAGCCATCACGATTTTCTTGCCCCAGGAATCATTTGCCGCGACACCGGGAATACCAAGATCGGTATCACCAGTAGGCAGTTTGAGCTGATCCGCAAAGACATCATTGCCCCAGAGGAAGAGGGCAGCTATCCCGACAACAAACAACAGCCGCAACAACGCGCCTTTGTCTATGGAAAAGCCTGCCGGCAAGCGGAAAAGGCTCTGGTTGGGCAGGGATAAAGCAGGTGGGGTTGAAATAGGATTCATAAATTCTCCGGTTTCGGGTTGTAGAAGGAATTGCTGTGGTACGTGTATAACCGCTGTGTTTGTGTGTCTGTTGCCGTTGCCTCCATTGCTGTCTCGAGTTAAAAATCCTGATTCAACGAACCGTCGCGATACTGATGTAGGCAAGAAGGACAACCAGGGTGCCAACCAGTAACATGATCGTGCCGACCATCCCGTTGACGGCCTCTTCGCTCTTTTCTTCCTTTGCTTTACGCCCCAGGGCATAAAGGCCGAGTAAAAGCGGCATGGCGAGCACGATTGCCACGATAACCACGGTGAAAAAACCGCTACTGCCGTAGTCTTTTCTCAGTCCCTGGATCTCAGCGTTATCATTGAATGCGGCCTTAATTAGGGCGACGTCGTTCTTCATAGAGCCAGATGAAAGTTTTTCGTTTTTTTGGTCTGCCATTAGTTCGGCCTCACGCGAATCAAGCTGCCACCTACTGTCGGTGGTGGTGTGGTATGGATGACGTCAATACGGGCATTGAGATAATCGCGAATACCCGCTTCGGTCGTACGCATTTGCGCAATGAGAGCGTCGTAATTGAAACGAATCTTGCCGTTGCCCGATCTGCCATAACGACCCTGCAGGCTCTGTGCGCGCTCGCGTAAAAATTCCATTTCTCGCAATAAAGACTCGATTTCTGCTTGTTCACTTCGTTGCGGCTGCGCTACGGGTTTGGCCTTGCGCTTTTTCGGTTCCTTTTGCGGTGGTGGCATGTCAGCCTCATCAGCCATTACGTTGAGGGGTAATAAGGCGGCGCAAACTGACAAGAGCGCTGTAATTCCGGTGCGACGGCTGCATACTCGGCTAGACGATTTTGTGGGAGGCGAAGACTTGGACATGACGAACTCCTAAACAATCTTTTTGAAGGTGGCGAAACTGGTGAGGATGGCGAGGTAGAACAGACCCACCCCGGGCAGCAGGATGTAATTGGGATTGACCGGGTTGGGCCAGCTGAGATAGATGACCGGCGAGAGACCGATGGTGTAGGGCACCAGGGCTTTGGCGTGGTGATAGACGCCGGCATGCTCGACGCCACCGGTGACCTTGCGCAGCTCACGCATGTGCAGACCATCAATGGCGGCCAGCATGCCGACTAGCACCAGGAGCACAGTGGAGAGGGAGACGATGAGGCAGCGAATACCGGTTACCATCAACGTAAAAATGAAGGCATTGCGGTAATAGGCCCATTTCGCCAAGAATTGTTCCAATACTTGGGTGGAAATGAGCTTCTGCCCGATACCATGTGGCGCGTCCTGTGGCAGTACCAGCCAGTGTTTGAACCAGGCGATGACCGTCTGGCCGGCATCCTGTGCCGACATGCCCAGCAGGGTGGTGGTGAAGTTGTCGCCTAGATAGGTCAGCTCGACCGCCAGCGTCCGCTCGGCATGGCCGTAATCCCACCAGCCGAACAGCATTCCGGCCCATTCAATACCGGTGCTGACAATGACCGAGAGGATGAGGTAACTCACCATGGCGAGCACCAAACCAAACGGCATGAACAACAGCCCGAGCAGGCTGCGTTTCTTCGGTTTCTCTGCGACGTTGTTCTGCTGCTGTTTCTTCTTGGCCATAGCTATTCATCCAGATCCATGTTGTCGTGCAGACTGTCGGCCGGGGAATCCCAGTAGTCAGTACCGATAAAGTCAATGTCGCTCTCATTCACCCACTGCTGGACCTCCGCCCTGAATTGGCCGGCCGCATCAAAACCGTTTTCCCCTTCGTTCAAAACCGCCACCGGGTTGAACCGGTCCTGATAGCCGTACCACTGCGGAATGTTGGATTGATAGTGCTCGCGCATCTTGGCGGCTACCTGGCGGATATCATTGGGGATGCGGTCATTGCGCTCGGGGATGAGCAGCGGCACCCGACCCTTGAAGGGCTTGTTGCCGTCCCAGATCCCGAAAAACTGCCCCTTGGGCAATTGCGTCAGGTCGGTGAGGCTGATTGATTCAATATCCGTCTCGGTCATCCGGGAGGTTGTGCTTGAGGTGAAGTCGATGCCGGAATGAATATCCGGGTTGTCGGCTGCGCCGGAGAAGGTCTGCATGCTCTTGACCCGTACCTTGCGCTGCTTGCCGGTGAAGGTCCGCGCCGTATCCTCTTCCTGGACGCGGAAGAAGATGACGGTATTGAAGTTACCGAGCATCTGCTGTGCATAGGCACGGTTGCCGAGCCGCGCTTCAAAGTCAGAGATAGTCTGGGTGTAGGCGGTGACGGATACGTTGGCACCACCTGCCTTGTTGAGTGAGGGGATCAGGGTCTTGTCGGCCGGCTCATTCGCTTCGTCAATGTGGATGCGGATGGGCCGGTCCTTGATCTCCACGCCGACATCAGGCAGACCGTGGTTGCGCCCTTCCTTATAAATGCGGCCATACTGCGAGGTCAGGTCGGCGAGCATGGAGGCACCGACGGTGCGCGCTACTTCCTGGTCGGAGAGGGCATCGAGGCCGACATAGACGATGCCGCCGGACTGGATGATGGAGCCCCAATCAAACGTCGGTTTTTTCGGATCCAAGTAGGTTGGCGAAATCAGCTGCGCGACTGCACCAGTCGTCATCTTCTCGAGGAAAGGATCCAGCGAAGCGATGAGCTTCGACAAATACTGCTGGTCGGTGATGAAGGCTTTTGTCAGCGATTACGCGGTATCGAGCTCCGTTTCGGAAAAGGCATACTTGCCGAGATTGTGCTTGTAGAGGAGATAACGGGCGACGGCATCGCGGTCGCGCTTGATTTGCGAGACATCGTCCATCAGCCCCTGCTCCCTGCGCTCCTTGGGCTCCAGCCGCATCAGTTCAATGTAGCGCCGCAGCTCGGCCTGATAATTGGGGATACGCTCACCGAGGAGGCGGTCGATGTACTCGTTGTAGAGCGGCTCCAGCTGCTGGCTGTATTTTTTGATGAGCGGATAATTGGGGGTCTGGCCGATACCGACCAGGCCTTTCGCGACCTGGTTAACATAGCCCCACACGAATTCCTTAAAGGCGGCACTCTGCCCTTCTGCCGGCATTTGCCCGGCAATACGCGAGGCGACTTCGGTGATGCGCATATAGCTGCCGATCGGGTTGTACTGCGCCGATATTTCCGGGTAGCCCAAATGAAAGAAGAAGAATTTGTCTTCGCGCCCGGCGCGCACCGCTTCCGTGTAGCAGCGCAACATCAGGTCGGCATCGCCCTTGGGATCGATGACGATGACGACATCGCCACGCGCTATGTCTTGGGTGATGATGAGTTCGGCGAAACGTGTCTTGCCGACCCGGGTGGTGCCGATGACCAAGGTGTGACCGACACGGTTGCCGAGATCCTGGAAGAGTTTTTCTTCCGGTTCGTAGAGCCCGACACCGTGCAGCCACGGCTGGCCTTCCAGCGGCGGGGCCGGCGGCCACGGGTTTAAAAACCACAGCGGATGCTCGGCGGCACAGGTGGACGAAGTAAAACGGGTCAGCCAGCGCATGTGATGCGCCTTCTCAAGAGCAATTTCAAGCTTGCGCATCCGCTTGTACCATTTAGGGTACTGGCGGTATTTGATGTTCTGCGGCAGCGAGAGGTCAAAGGCACGCTGAGTGTGGATGCTCTGCCATTCGAAGCCGAGGCCCATAAACTGTACCTTGTCCGATACCGGGATGTCTTTGCTGCGCATGCGGTACATCGGCAGACGGGTCAGGTTCTTCTGATAGCGTTTTACACGCCGGCCACGGCGGTAGAGCTGAGCGGCGCGTGCCATGAACAGGCCGGAGAGTGTGTAGGCGACGGTGGGGACGGTAAACGCGAATTCGGAGGCGAGCAGCAGTATGCCGGAGCCGGCGGTGTAGGCGGTGGCTGGGACATACTCGTAGATGTCGCGCAAGAGGACTTCTTTACCCTGTTCCATCAGTCGTACCCCTGTGCCGGATTGAGCAGCATCACCGGCGTTTCCTGTGCCAGGGCAACACGGCGCTGTTTGCTCTGTGCCAGGCGTTGCGGCTTGCCCTGTTTCTCTCCGGATGCCACTTTCTTGGTCTTGGCCGGTGCCGGGCGGTGCTGTGCCAGCAAGGTGCGGTAGTGGCTGCTGATGCGGCTGACGTAGTCACGGGTCTCGCGGTAAGGCGGTACGCCGCGATATTTGCGCACCGCGTTCGGTCCTGCGTTATAGGCAGCCAGGGCCAATTCGAGAGAACCGAAGGTGTCGATCTGCCGCTTGAGGTAGGTTGCCCCACCAAAGAGGTTGGCATAGGGGTCGTAATACTGTGCTGGGCTCAGGCCGAGTTCACGTGCAGTACCGGGCATGAGCTGCATCAAGCCCATCGCCCCTTTGGGCGATCGAGCCGATGCCTTGAACCCCGATTCTTGCCGGGTAACGGCATGTAGCAACAGGGGGTCAACTCCGGTCTCGCGGCTGACCTGGGCGATGAGGGCGGACAATTCTTCACTGGCTGGAGCCGGCAGGGATTTTGCTGGTCGGGACGCAGCCACCGCTTTACCGCCCTGGGGCGCGGGTGCCACTTGTTGTAGGGGCAGTGACAAGCGCAGGGCAGCGCGGTCGAGCATCGTCGCGACCTCCATCTCAGCCCACAGTACCTCGCGGCTCTGCTGGCGGAGCGGACGTTCGTCAATGCCAAAGACAATGCCGGCTTTGCCGCGCTGATTGAGCAGCCAGGTAAACATCTCCTGGCGCGAGCGGAAGCGGTAGAGCTGGCCGTTGACGCGCACCGTCCATGGCCAGGGTACGAGCAATTTGTGCTCGTTTACCCAGCCGGCACGATCGAGCGCATGTCGGTACAGCGTTTCACCGGGGATGCCACGACGAGCCGCCACCTGCCGGTAAAAATCGGGCAAATCGGCCGGTATCGGCGCATTGGCAAGAGCAGCGCGCGGGGTAGCCACCGTGGTATTACCCTCCATCGGTACAGTATTATCGGCAAAAGCAGGACAAGCCAACGAGCTCAAGGCGGCGAGCAACAGGGAACGCATCAGCATTCCCCCCGAGCGTCACAGCCGGAGCCTTCGATACCACTATTACTGTCCGCCAGTCCTACCAGGTGAGGATTGGCTTTGTACAGTTCATAGTAACCAGCCATGCGCCGGGCGTAGTTATAGGTTTCACCGCCCCAGTAATGCGGACCTGGGACACCATTTGATGTGCTGGGTTGGGCGCTGCGCCAGTATTTACTTTTCGTATTCCGGTACAGCAGCGCCTTGGCTCTCGCCGGGCCGCTGTTATATCCGGCTGCCATGGCCTGCAAGTTGCCCTTGGCCCACCCCATTTGATTGAAATACGCAACCCCGGACCGGACATTCAGATCCGGATTACAGCGTGTCGCTGCAGTTATACCGGTTACTCTTCTCAGTCCGTTTGCCGTACCGGGCATAAACTGCATCAAACCGACTGCTCCCGCCGGAGATTTGACACATGGGCGGTATTTACTTTCAATCGTGATGATGGCCTGAATGAAAAACGGATTCTGTCCACCGGCACGTGCATAGCGGTTTGCCATATGCATATACTTCAATTGCCTTGCGCGGGCTTCACCCCGCAAAGGTTTTTGGTTTTCCGGGGGTGGATCCCATGCGCCACTGTAATTAGGTGTGCGAATGGGATAGCCTTCATCCACCATGGCGGCAGCATCCGCACTGTCTATTGCTTCGTCCGTCGGCAGAGTCTCACCGGAAGCATTAGAAAAGGCATAGCTGCTATTACCGCTCTCCGCAGAGCTTTTATTAGTCGTATGACTTTTTTGTTTACAGCCAACGAGAAGCAACGACAGAAATACGGCGGTTAGCAGACTGCGTGACAGACTCATCAGTTACTCACCCTGCCTGTTGTGGATCCGTGGGGAGCTCACCGGGGCTTTGCCTTCTGGAACGCACCAATAGTTTCGTTCGTACCAGTTGACGGTGAGATCACGCAGGCGGTAATTGCAGGTCTTGGCCGGATCCGGCGGTGTTGTGCTGCTGCAGGCCATGAGAGAGGAGGCAATGACGGTAAGGGCAAACAATCTCACGGCTGTTTCTCCGGGTTGGCGGCTGTGTTCTCTGTTGCTGTCTTGTTTGTGGGTGGCGGGGTGGCAGTTTCTTTGCCGGTCCCGGTTTTTTCAGTTGCACTGTTTGCACTTTTGGCCTTGTCAGTAGCAGCTTTGCCGGGGATGGTGGCTTTTTTACCGCCGTCCAGCTTGCTGTCTTTTGCAGCGGCAGCGGTTTTTGTGGTGTTCACTGTGGCAGCCGTCGATTCCTTGCTTGCCGTCGGGTTTTTTGGGGCAACTTTCTTCTCTGCGACTGATTTAGTCGTGACCGATGTTTTTGCTGCCGCAGCATCCACCGTCGGGCGTAAGGCAGTACGTTCTTTGCGCTCCTTGGTCTTTGTCTCTGAGGTCGGTTTTGCCGCACTGCGCTGGGTGATGATGTCGGCAAAATAGGTTTGTCCGTCACCGTAGCTGTCATTGCTGACGGCATAGTGCTGATCCCGCCAGCTGTTGCCGCCACTGCCACGAGAGGTGGTCGTCAGCGGCTGGTAAGAAAGTGGATAACTGTTGGTATAGGAGGATGTGCCATAACTGCTGCCATACGGGACTTGCAGCGAAGGTTGGCTGCTACCGGGGGGAATATCCGCGTAGATATCATTACCGTACGCCGTTGTCGGCATGGGTGCTGCTGCCGGTGCGGCTGCGGACGAAGAGGTGGTGGGTCGCGCCGGTAGAGCGGCGTGGGCATAACGGGGGGCAACTTCAAAAGAGATGAGGCGGTTTACGGGGTCGACGACAAGTGCCCATCCGTCGCCGGCCACCCACGATAGGGCTTCACCCAGCGGCATCGGGCTGATGGTGCGTTTGTTGTCCGGCCAGGGTTGGCGGTAGAGCCGCCAGATTTGTGGGTCAGCATGCATCGGTTGCGCCAGTTCCCAGCCGCTGCCGGCGAGCAGCTGTCGCAGGCCGTCCTCGACGGAATAGGCGTTGATGGATTTGAATACCTTCGCGTCCAAATCACTGGCAAGTTGTCCGCTATCTGTGCCCTCAACGATGGTGTAGCCGTTGCCATAGTAGGTCTGTGCGCCGGCTACGGTGACAACGAACAGTGTTGCCACCGGAATTTTGCGAAATGCTGACATTGCCTCTCCGTGGTGATTTGGATGTGGGCATTCTCATGACGGCAACAGCGAATGTCAGAATTTGCGGTAAAAATTAGCGGGATAAAAAATGCCGTATTTGCGAGAGGCTAATGGCCGAAGGGTTCCTACTCCTAAAGGAACGCTCGGCCCATGCGGGCCTCGCGTGGTAAAGGCCAGGGGAAGGGGATCCAGGGCCGAAGGGCCTTCTCAAGGGTCTAAGGGCTTTTTAAGGGCCTTTAAAGGTTTTTAAAGGCGTAAAGGTTTAAAGGTACGTGCACATGACAACAGACGAGCTTGCCCCCACTATCGGGAAGCGATCGCCGCGTATGATCCGGTCATTGATACACTGCTGGCGCACTACAAAGGGTTTGAGCGCCAGGATGTGGCCAGCGAACACCTGCCACAGCATCAACTTGAACAATTTCTGTCCCGCCTGGACATCATTTATCCCTCGGCATCCGTGCAGAAGCTGAAAATTGCCATCCGGCATTTCATCACAGACCTGGAATGCTTCCGCTACAGAGTGGTCGCAAGAGACAGCGCTAACCATAATGTCGCCACATGGGATGCACTGGTCGAACCTCTGGAACAGTTCTTGCAGCGTAACCGTGGACAGCGTGTGTTTTGTCGGCCGCAGTCAGAAGCTTATCCTTCGACTGACCTGATTCAGGACTGGATCAACAGCCGGGTCAGCCTTTTCAGCGACATGCAGCCCGGTTGAATCATGCTCAGACTATTGCGCAAAATCACGTCATTTACAGCTACTCGCGGACAGGGAAGTGATGCGGATAGGATGCTGGATTACCGCGAATTACCAGTGATGACGGCGGAGGAATTATTTGCCTTCACCAAACAGCAAACACGGCTGCGCAACATCAAGCGCATCGTGCAGATTGACGATACGCGTTACAGAATTCTGTATCAGGAAGTAATAGAACGTTTTGCCGAGTTGGTACAACTGATGCCGGCGTCACAGGCACACCACCATGCTGTTCCCGGCGGGCTCTTTATTCACACGGTAGAGGTATTGGAACATGCACTTACCCTGCGCCAGCAATACAAATTGCCGCTGCTGGAAGCACAGGAAATACAAGAAGCACAGCGACACCTCTGGACCTACGCCATTTTTGCTGCCGCGATCCTGCACGACGTGGGCAAGCGCCTGACCTTGGGCCGTTTTGTCCTTAGCAGGGACAACCACTATTTCGATCCGTTTGCGGCGGATATTGGCAAACTGGCGGGGCAGCGCTATCAGATCGTCTTTCATCCGCCCCGTTACCACAAAATGCACGAACAAATGGGGCTGGCCTTCATGGCTCATTTGTTCCCCCGCGTCGGGCTGGATTTTCTGCTGCCGGAAATTCATGTGATGAAGGAACTGCTGGCCTATATCCACGGCAATGTGGAAAACGACGGTTCCATTGGCCTAATCCTGCGTTTGGCCGACCAAGCCTCAACCGGGCATAGTTTGGCGCACAGCGACAGCCGCAAGTTCGCCAATGCAAATCTGGAAAATATTGGCGAACGACTGATGACCCAACTGAGACTTTTGCTGTCGAGCAATCATTTTGTCATCAATCGGGGCAACGGAAACGTCTATACCTCAGCAGACGGCCATTTCACGTACATCGTCAGCAAGACGCTGGCCGATGATCTGCGATCCACGTTAGCGGAACTGGGACAGAAAGATATTCCCAGCGACAACAACCGCATCTTTGATATTTTCCAAGAATACGCGTTCGCAGAAACAAACCCCGATACGGGTCAGATCATTCACTACATCCGTCGTGCCTGGGGAGACAAAGTACAAACATTCAGCGTGATCAAATTCCGCAGCAACCGTCTGTTCAGGGTGCCACCACCGGAGCTTGTCGGCGGAACGATTACCGAGGTCGCCGGAAAATCAGCAGAGCCTAGCGGCTTGCCAGCAAGCAGTATGCGCCCGGCAGAGCAGTCGGCAGTTCGGCCTGAAGCCGCTGTTGCCGGCTTCCCGGTACATACGATGGCTGTTGCAGCGGTAGTTAAAGAAGCGTGGGCACCTGAGCCAGAGAAATCCCCCTTCCCGGACAGCGTTGATGACGCCTTTCCTGAAACAGGTAGAAACCTGCAATCCCCTGAAACAGAGAAACGAGAAAGCGCTAATCCTGCGCCAGGTATATCGAATAAGAACGGGGGAGAGGTTGAACCGAATGAAGACCCATTTGGCACAACTGTACCGGCGCCCAGTCCGTTGATAGCTGAAGCAGCAGAAACGGGTACTGCGTCAGCAGCAAATATTGAAGACAGCACGGATGAAATCATCGATGACGTCCCTAGCGGCTACGGCAAAGAAGAAAAACAGAATCCTGAAACAGGTCAGGGGAAAGAAACGCCTGCAACAGGTGAAAGTACGGTTTCTACTGACGCAGGGGGGAATGCAGATACTGTTTCAGCAGAGCACACAGGGGTAGTGGATGCTGAAAGCGATTTGGGTGAACAGTTCCTGCTTTGGTGCCGAGAGCAAATCCGCCAAAAAGCCATCGTCATCAACCAATCCAGCGGTGTCATTCAAAAAGTGGCATACAAGCAACGGCAAGCAATCGCGGTTGTCACCCCCCGTATTTTTATCATGTTTGGTACCAGCCTTGGGCTGTCCGACCACTCAACAACTGTCAAACGCATTCAAAACGCCATTCACGCGAAAAAGCTCAATATCCCCGCTCCGCGCGGACAAATTCATAAATTCATTATCAAGAAATCCGAGAGCAATCCTCTCGGTGGAAATAAGCCAATCCATCACTATTTATTTGAAATAGATAAATTTTGTGAGAATGATGTAGAGGTGAAAGAAATTATTATGAAGACGAAAAACAATGGAAATCTTGCACTTTGCTGAGAAAGTCATTACATTTTGCAGCGTAGCAGTTCAGGATGCTACGGCAGGGAATGGATTCTATGACGCAAAGGTTTCTATAGTTAAACATCTAAGAAATCGTAACGGCGTTGCGTCGCCTTGCCGTACTACCTGTACTGTCTGCGGCGAC
>ERZ772827.1537-NODE-1537-length-11611-cov-4.120803_pt1 | contig 11611 bp, 10 predicted proteins | sample MGYA00580850_ERZ772827 | MGnify/ENA primary metagenome ERZ772827 (study PRJEB29015, sample SAMEA2737950) | human oral metagenome | biome: human oral; feature: human-associated habitat; material: dental | place: China | collected 2145 ...
CAAAGATAATAAACTCCTCTCAATTTGTAGAGATTTAAAAAGTCTAGATGACTTCTTTAAAAGTTAATATGGTTTCATGGTAAAAAAGGTAATATATTATACATTGTTTGGAATTATCCTGTTGGTGACAAGCTATTGGTGTGTTACTCATGTTAATTTGAATCCTACATTAAGCCGGGGAATTCCTATTGATAGCCTTGATGGTGTTTACGTCTACTATAATGGAGGAACAGGCCAATCGTCTGGTCGGAATACCATCGATGGCTATAATGTAGGAGTTCGATACCAATGTGTGGAATTTGTGAAACGATATTACTATCTGCATTATCACCATCGTATGCCCGATACGTATGGACATGCGAAAGCCTTTTTTGACAAAAAGTTATCCAGTGGCTCCTTAAATACTTCTCGAGCACTTTTTCAGTATACGAATGGAGACCATGTTAAACCTCAGAAGGGTGATTTGTTAGTATTTGATTCCTACATACTCAATCCCTATGGGCATGTCGCAATCGTTTCTAGGGTTACTGACAGTAACATAGAGATTATTCAGCAAAATCCAGGTCCTTGGGGGAAAAGTCGAGTTTGTATCGAGTTGCAGAGAAATGGCAAGAACTGGCAGATAAAAAACAACAGAATTCTTGGGTGGTTAAGGAAATAAGGAGTATCTTCTATGAACAAAACTATGATATTTATAACTTGTGTGTTGTTTTATCTTTTTTGTGGGCGGTCTAACGCTCACTCTATGGATTCTGTTCAGCAATGCCAAGATTCTCTTTTTATTTTTACAGAAGAGAATGATACATCTTGTGTGTCTCTCTTGATGTTTCGACATGGATGTTTTGAAGAAGAGCTAATAAAGGTATATTGTTTGGATGGCAGTTCCATAGATTTCTTGACGAATCTAACAGGGCAGGATGGGCGAGGAAAGATTGGTGTTTATGCCGTTTACAATGCAGCCACAGACGAGAGCAATTTCCTCTTCTTCGATTATCTTGCTAAGCAAGCATACATCACACCCGCATATTTCTCGGAAAGCTTTCCTGTATATACATCTTTAAACCTTAAAAGTGGATATGTGATATTGAGAACCATAAGCCCCCCATCAAATAAACGCCAAGACACATTGACAGAAGAAGAAACACATGCGCATACCACCAATGGAAAAAGCTATTTGTACATCAAAGTAAAATTGAAGATGCTACACAAAGTGTCACATGCTAACAAAACCTAGAAATACAAGGAGAATGTACTGTGTATAGGCTTGATTTTATTTTTAACTCGATTATTTTAGTGAGCCCAGTATATACCCAACTTGGTTTAGCAAGACAAATTAAGCCTTCGTCAGCCAAGCAGTTAGGATGCGTGTTATTTCAATGTTATGATATCCTTCCAACGGGTGGTTGGATTCTTGCTCCTAAACTCATGTTTAATGGCATTAGCAAAAGAATAAGCTTTTCCCTCACAGCCTTTGGATGTATATTGTTGACTACCAAGAACGATGAACTCAGTACCATTAACTTTGTTAAGGCGGTCCACGATAGCATCCAGTCGGCGCATCTTCTCAATCTGTTCGGCGGTTATGTCGAAGAAGTCTTGCTGGATGGGTGCATTTGGTGCAATCCCCATGACTATAACGCCCGCTTTCTTATAGTGATAATCCTGTCGATACACTTTTCGCAGCACATTGTTGGCTGCCTTTACAATGGCTATGGAGCTGTTAGTGGGCGTAATGAGCCGCATTTCTTGAAAGTTCCAATATTGCGGTAGGTCTTCACGGAAAGCATTGGTGTGGAGGAATACGCCAACGATAGAGGCAACTGTTCCTTGCTGACGTAGTTTTTCTGAACATCGGGCGGCGAAGTTAGACACGTGGGTGCGCAGGCCGTCAAGGTCTGTTATCATACCATTGAAAGAGCGACTTATACAAATAGATTTCTTCTTAGCCAGCTCCTCATTAGGTATGCAATCTTCACCGTTCAGTTCGCGCCATGTTCGTTCAATCACGATGTTTTTAAATGTAGCTCTTACCCACGAAAGATTACACTCAGCGAAATCGAACGCCGTTTTAACGCCCATAGTTTGGAGGCGTGTTGCATAACGTCGTCCTATCCCCCAAACCTCGCTAATAGGAAAGAGTTTCAGTGCCTTAACACGTTTCTCATCGTTGTCGATAAGGCAACAATGGTGATACCCCTGATGTTTCTTAGCAAAATGGATAGCCATCTTTGCAAGCGTCTTGTTGGGAGCGATGCCAATACTTGTTGGCATGCCAACGCTACGCTTAATCCTCTTGTGTAGCTTTTCTCCCCAACCCTTCAAGTCCAACTCTCCTGTTCCATTAAAATAAACGAAACACTCGTCGATGCTATATCGGAAGTATGCCGGCGATTCTTTCCTGATAATCTCCACTACGCGTCCTGTCAATTCGCCATATAGTTCGTAGTTTGACGAAAAAACAGCGATGTCTTGATTAGGAAACTGCTCTGCTAGCTGGTAGTAGGGCATGCCAGCTTTGATGCCCATGCGCTTGGCCTCGTTCGAACGTGCCACCACACAGCCATCATTATTGCTGAGCACAACAACGGGTTTGCCATTCAGGTCGGGCCTAAATACACGCTCACACGACACGTAGCAATTATCGCAATCAACAATTCCGTACATCTCCTAGTATTTCCTCCAATTTTTAATTGTCCAAACAACCACGCCCCACACCTCAAAAGCGTCGTCTTCATCAATCCTTATGGGCTTGAAGTTTGAGTTGGCCGGCCGCAATTCTATATACCCTTCCTCGCGATGGCTAAGGTCGAGATATTTGATGGTGAACTCTTCGTTGATGTAGCCCACCACAACATCCCCGTCTCTTGGCTCAATAGAGCGGTCGATAACGGCAATGTCGCCATTGCATATGCCTGCCTCTATCATCGAGTCTCCTTCTACTTTGCCATAGAAAGTGGCCTCGGGATTGCGTATGAGGTCGTGATTGAAATCGAGTGTCTCGTGTATATAGTCCTCGGCAGGCGAGGGGAACCCCGCCTTTACTCCTTCGGCGATGGGCAATTTCAGTTCTTTTTGAAAGTCGCCCCGAATGATTTGAATACTCGTCATGTATATGCTTTCTCTTTTGTCTAGTTCAGAAGAATTTCCCCGTGTATGGCAAGCCAACTTTATCGGATAGTTCCTCTTTGGCCTTATTCAGCCCAACACCTATTTATATATATCCCTCTTGGTCGTAACCTTTTCGTTCTTGATGGATGAGCGTAATTAGTTGTCCAAGCTCTCGCACATCGGTCTGCATATCTTTAAATAGGTCATGCTGCTCGTCATATCGTTGGCTAGACCCTGACTTCAGTCGGGTGGCAATGTCAGGAGGAATTAAGAACGATGCACGTTCAGTTCCAATATGTCGTTCAAACTCTGTCAGAAAGATGTGTATTCCTGCCAAGTCGAAATCGCCGAAATGCAGATAACGATTGGGGATGGTTGTGAGCCATTTCCTTAGGTCGTTGGATTGTGGATAGCGCGACACGAAAAGAACTTTGGTGGGCAGTTCATGCGCACGCAGATAATTCTCAAAGAACATCTTTTGCTTGCGGATTAACCTAAAATTCTCCATGTTCTCTATTCCGATAACGATAACGTCTGCTGGTATTTTGAAACTCTCCCATTGTGTAACGAACAAGAAGCTACCCTCATGCGGATTAACCACAAACGGCTCGCCGTTTAGCAGACACGTAATGGGCTCGTAGCTGTTAATGGGAAAGCCAGGACACGAACGCACCATCACCAACTTCGAGTTACCCGTTTTGTTAGCCATAGCAGCACGTGTTTCTACGTTCTCCACTTCAAGTACACGATAGCTTTCGTCCCTGTCTGTAAGAAACCTCTTCAACATTTCAATGTCGCGAGCGCGGTACGACTTCCTCGAACCACGAGCAACAACCACAAGCAAGCCCTCCGATAGCAGTTCTTCAAGTAGCTTTCCACCTATCTTTGAGCCTGCCACCTGTTCCCCTGCAACCAAACTTTGTATCGCTTTTCCTATCGCCATAATCTTATGGGTTACGTTTCAACAGTTTTTCCACTCGCGTTTTCACGCCCTGCTTGCTCAACAAGTACGTATAGCGATAGTCGTAAGGGTTGTACGATGTTGGCGAACTGTTGATAAGATAAATGTTACGCGAGGTGGCAAATTGCAGAATGCCCTTGATATTGTTCGGGTGCAGTCGTCCAATCTCGTCCATCATGCAATGCACGATGAAGTCTCCACTCTTTCGGGCGGCCTTTTTCTTAAACACATTGATGAGCATGATGTTCACCATTGCCTTCACCAAGATGTCTGTACCATCAGACCCCACATTGTTGATGCGTTCAACCCAATTGGTGTCGTTGTCGTTTTCCTTTACGCGAAACTGCAAACGGAATGCGTCGCCTAGCGAAACAGTTGTTCGGCTTGGCTCGTTCTGCAACTGATGTGAAAGACTTTTGAGGTAATCCACTACCTTACGGTTCACCTCATCGCGATTATCGTCAGAAAAGAGGTTCAGCTCACCAATCGAGAAGGCATTCTCTGCGGTGTAGTTGTGAATAGACATGAGCAATTGCATCAGCCTGTCCGACGATTCGTCCGCTCTCAGTTCAATACTTTTGATTACGCCTGCAAAGTTCTTCTCAACGAAGTCGCGGTTAATGTCTAGTATTACGCCGTCTACATCCGACCTCCGTTTCAGCAAACTGCCAATCTCGGTAGAGATGCGGCCAAGTATGTCCTTGTAATGCTCGCTAGTGCGCCTGCGAAACTCCTCAATCTTGTTATTGTCCATAAAGTCTTGCAAGTCGGCAGCTATTTGCAAGTATTCGTTGTCTGTAATCGGCATCGTGTTGAAGTGGAACGCGTTTTGTGGCTTAAAGTTTCGGTTAAAGTTCACCACAAAGTCTTTTAGCCTTTCAATCGTTTCACGTTTCTGATTAACCGAACCTCTTAGCAGGCTCAACAGCTGTTGGCAGTCTTGCTTAGTTGCAACAGGTTTGTTGTCTGCAAGCAGTGTTTCGGGAACAAGATGTTCGTTCTCCACCATTTGGTGATACAAGTTCAGTCCTTCGCGGCGACGAGCAAGGTCTTTACCAATGGCCTTTTGTCGTTCTTCCTGTTCCTGCCGTTTCTTTTCCACCCTTGTTTTCTTGTCCTCATATCGCTTACTCATCCTGGCTAGTTGCTGCTCAATGTCCTTTATGTCCTTTCTTATTTCGGGTTCCTTAGCAAAAAGGTTCTGTTGAACGTCGCGATACCTAATAACCATAGGCCGTTCGTTGTCTATTTGTTGTAGCAAGGCTTCAAGTTGTTCTATGGCCTGGCGATATTGCCCCAGCAAGTTCACGTCTACGCCTTTCCCTGCCAGCTCCGCCTTTTGTTGCTCCTCCAATTGTTTCTTTTGGTTGCAAAACTCTTTCTGTCGGGCCTTTGTCTCTGTTTCCAAAGCCGTTTTAAATGCGCTGAGTTTGCTGTCAAACTCCTTCGATTGTCTGTTGAAGTGCAAGTCCAGTTCTTTTAACTCCTTTTTATGGCGTGTTTCGTGTCGCTCTCGTTCATCCTTCTCCGTCTGCACACAAAGCAAAGCCGCGTTAAACGCTCGCTCGCGCACTTCCTTTTCTTGTTCAATCATTTCCTGTTCGTCCATTTTCAGCTTGTGCTGTTGGTTTTGCAGGTCTTGTCGTTTCGTTGGTATCTGTTCCTCTTCCACCCGCAGATGGGTTGCTTTTTGGCGCAAGGGGTTCAGCATTGTGGCATACTTCTTTCCTAGTTTTGCCGTGTCTTCTTCAAGCGTAAGGGGTAAATCGTTCAGCTTGCGGTTTATCTGTTGCAGACGTTCTTCAAGCCTTTTCTTTTCCTTTCGATATTCATCGGGGGTGCGATGTGTTGCATCAACATCTGATAAGTTAAGGCGCACGCCAAACAAACCCTCGGCCGAAGTGTCCACCTGTGGCTCCAAACCTTGTGCATAAAGAACTCTCTCCTCGTCAACCACCTTGCCGATAGTGTTCTCCCATCCCTCTACATTCTCGTTCAGCCATTGGTATAACGAACCATCCAGATGCGACAACAAACCTTCTATCTTTGCAATCTGCTCGCGACATGATGAGCGGCTAGCCTCAAACTCTTCTTGTTCGCGTTGTGCAATCTTTTTCAGTTCGGCCTCCTTCATTTCAAATTCGGCCGTAAGTTGTTCCATCTGACTTTTAACAACAGCCTGCTGTGCGGCATTTTCCTTCTCCTTTACGTCTAATGTCCTAATCTGCTCCGCTATGGTTTGCATCTCGTTGGCTAAGGGATGCCACGATTTTAGTTCTTTCAATGCAGCGTCAGTCCTATGCTGTTCGGCCTGCAACGCCTGCAAACGTTCGTCCGACTCGTGTCGCCATGCCGCAAAAGCGTCCGTTCTTTGGTTTCTGTTCTTTGTTCGTTCGTCTTCCAGCCGCTTACGTTCTGCTTGTATCTTGTCTTGTTCTTGGTAGAAACGTTCTTTTTGGGCATTGTCAAATGCTTGTTGCGCATTCTCCAATTTAGCTTTGGCAATGTTGTATTTCTCTTCAATCGAAGCATGAGTTTTCAGCAAGTCGTTTAGCAAAGTCTGCTTATTGTCAGCCTCTTTCTTTATCGTGCCTTCCCGACTGGCAAGTTTAAGTTTGTCTTCGATGCCCATAGCCTCAAACTCTTTTCTTGCCTGCAACACCTCATCTAACTTTTGTTTCTTACCGCCCAGTTTCTGGTAAAGCAAGTCATTCTCCTTTTTATATTCGGCCGTAAGTTCCTTTTCGCGGTTACGTTCTTTCTCTATGGCCGCCTTGGTCTCTGCTGCATCTGCCTCCAACAGTGGTATCTGTTGCTCGTTGTCGGCCACTGCATGGTTCAGCATGTGCCACACATCCCTCAGTTGTTGGTCTAAGGCCACAACCTTCCTACCTTGTTCTGCAATCTTCGATGCTTGTTGTCGCACGGGGTAGCTGCCGTCTCGTGCCTGCCTAAACCAGCAGTCAATCTCATCATACTCGCGTTCAAAGTCGGTTACTAGCCGTCGATAGGTTTGCAAGTCAATGGGCAGTTCCTCTTCGGCCATCGATTGTATGATGGTATTCTTCACAAAGTCGGCATCAAGCTTAGTGTTTAAGAAGACGTTTTGTATACTTCGGGGTATATTCTGATAGTGGGTGCTCTGCACTAGCGCATAGCGTGTGTACTTATTGTCGCGCATGTTTCCAAAGATAATGTCTCTGAACATCACGCCCGAGTCTATCCTTGCCGATACAACAACGTTTTTGTCAATGCGTTCGCGTATCTTCACCCAGTCGCTCAACACCTGTTTGTCTTCGCCTACTAGCCATTCGCGCTGATAAGGCGCATCAATAAAACGCCATGACGCACGCCCTTGGTAACGACTCACCAAGATGGTGTATGCGCCATTGTCGCGCATCACCTCGTAAAGGATGTGCGAATTAGATTGGCGGAAGTAAAACTCGTCAAACGATTTCTGCCCTTGCTGAATGCCTAGCCTATGTTTGTCGGCGTTATAGAAGAACAATAGCGCGCGCAACACGGTGCTCTTGCCCACGCCCTGCGTACCTGTGAAGTGCACGTTTCCGTCTACCGAAATTTCTGCATACGGAATATTGGCGCTATTTACAAACACGATTTTATTCAGGAACTTCATCTTCGTTGGCTATTTGTATCATGTTAACAAGTTCTTCTGCATAGCGAAATGCCGAAGTAACCTTGTACGTCTCGTCTTGTTCGCTTACGCATTCGGCAAAGCCCATGTTTCCCATCTCTTGCAACAGCTTGTTTACAATCTCTAAGTTAGAACCCACACCATATTTCTTAAACAAGTGTCCGGCCTTCTCCTTCAATTCAATGTCAAGACTTATCTGTTCTATCAGGTTGCTCTTACGAAACTGATATCCGGCCGTAAACGACTGGTTATAACATTTCAGGAAGTCGAGGTAGTCTAGCCATTTGGCGAAACTCTCCAGCTTGCTCTCTATGGCTTGTTTGTTTTCCCCCATTCGCGATAGGTAGAAGTAGCCATTGCCCGTTTCAAGCCTTAGTCCTATTTCCTTAAAGTAGTCGGCATAGTCGTTCATATTCTCTTCTATGTCTTCATACAGGTGCCTAACCGTACTATCTGTACTGTCCACCGATAGAAACTCTCCTCGGCTCAGTCGTTCGTATATTCGTTGGGTATTATTTCGCATAGACGATGGGATATTCAATGTCTTGATAAGTTGCATAATCGCCAGTAAGCTTGCATTCGTCGGCATGTAGTATAACCAGTTGGCAGAATAGGGTGGCGTGGTCTTCGATGTTGCGTTCAACCTTATAGTTGTATGCCAGAACGAACTCAAACAGGTTGTGCCCCGATGCCGCAAAAGCGTTCCACACCTCTGTTGGGTCCGCCTCCTTCAACTGTTGCACATGTTCCTGCAAGTCCTCGTCGGTCAGTGGCTCCGCCTCTGTGCGTGCTGTTTTCTGCACACCGTTGTGTTCGGCAATTCGCCTTAGCACCTTTGCCACCCCTTCGTTCTCTCTCAGCATTTCCAGCGAAAGGCGTATTTTGCTGTACTGTCTACCTTCCATCCATAGCGGGTTCGTGTCTTCAAGCACCTGCACAATGTTCGTGTCGGTTTTTATAAGCAGTTGGTCTTGCAGGTATTTCAGCTTACGTATCTTCTTATACAGCTGGTTTTGCAAGTCAATTTGGTTGATGTACACAATAATCTGCCTGTCTATTTCCATCAAGGCATGATAGGCCTCAACAAAATCGTGCCTCACGTCGCTGCACATCTTAGCCATGTGTGGGTCGTTGGCCATGATGAAGAAGGCCTGTTCGGTGTCCATCAGCTTTTCGCACTCTTTTATCATTGCCCGTATGCTGTGGCTTTTTTCGTCCAGGTTTTTCAGTCGTTGTTTCTTTATGTTGTAGGTAGGCTCTTGCTTATAGGCATTATCCATGTTGCGTTTCAGGTCAACCACATTCTTCAAAGTTCTAAATCCCGTCTTCTTCAACAGTTGCCTCACGCTGTCTTGATAGCCGACCTTGCGGTTAACGTTGTTTTCTTGCAGAAAATAGCCGATATGCTCTTTCAACGTATTGATACACTCTTGCACGCTCAACACGCTTATTTCCTCATTCACGTTCAGCACTTCTTCAAAGAAGTTTAGATAGTCGCTTTCAATTTCAACGGTGTTACCTGTTTCCACAAGCACGCCATAGTCCACCAGACGTTTTAGTCGGGTTTCGTTTCCTCCCACTAGGTCGATGGCCAGCCCTCGCGGAAACTTCAACAGCTTTCGCTTTTCAAACATCTCGCTTAGCAATGTCTGTTCGCGTGCGAGTGTCTTCGTTAGTTCTTCTATCGTTCTGAAATGTGTCAGAATGTCCATAGCAAGTAATCTTCCTGGTGCGACAACTTCATTGTGCAATCCTCCGAATTTAAACAGGTTATACCCTTCTTGGCAACAAGTAAGTAACTTGGCATTTAGCCACTTCGCGCATTGGCTTATTTCTGCGTTGCAAGAAAAATGTTCTACCCAGCATGTTGCTAAGGCAAAAGTACGAATAATATGCGAGAAAGCCACTCTTTGGGATGAAGAATTGTTTATGCACCTTAATGCTCACACCAACAAGCTTATAGTGGGCGCAAAGGCATACATTAGGGTGAAAACAAAAAGAGGAACACCTGTTTTAGGTGTCCCTCTTTCAGTGATTCTGCTTGAATGCAAATTAGCGTATGGTTTACCCTTATGTCTAGTTACTTACGGCGTGTTCCGCGCGTGGTGGTAGAATATCGGCAGAACGTCAGGGCTTGTTCTGTTTGTTGAAAATCTTGTGTACGGTATTCTTCGTAGGACTGAATATCGCAGGGAAGACACCGAAAAACAAGATAAAAAACGCCCACTTGTAGACCTTGCCAAACCCAAATGCCATAAGTACGAGAAGTCCGAACCAAAGTCCGCCACATAATAAGATGTACACAATATAAAAGGTAATCTTTTCCATAATTATTTATTTGTTAGTTTATCGATTATTTCTATTAGTTTGCTTTTCTGCTCTTGGCTTGTTTCCAACTCGCGCGTTAGCGTGACGACACTCTCCGTTAGCGTGGCGACAATCGGGGACAGCTCGCCATTGGCGCAAGTTTCGCCGTATTTGTTCTGTGTGCCTATATTGTCACCATCAGTGCGCGACCTAACAGATACATTTCCACTGTTCGTTACAATAGATTGAGTGCCTGATGCGGTGACACTTATTAATACCTCATCAAAGAAGTACCCAACAGGAACGTTATAGAAAGCCGCTATACGTTCCAATAAGTCAACTTTGCAAATAGACCCTTTGTAAATCAGATTGTACATGGTCTGATATGTGGTGTTCATTTTCTTTGCATCCCCGTATTTATCGGGGCTTTTTTCGAACAAATCCCTTAATTTTTCAATATTCATATAAAGTCTACTTTATTAATATGTGTTGAGTAGAATAAGAATTTATCAAGTTTATTTGTTGGCTTAACAAGATTGACATTTTCTGTCAAAAACGAAGTGTGTGGTGGGATATTTCAATTTCATAATTGCCGTATTAAGTGGTGGATGTATTATTGGTAGAACACTCGGTGCATATCTGGTAGAACAAATAATCAAACAGCTACAAACAACGTACACTAACATTCTACATTATTGTGAACGCGCAATGCGTTGTGTAAGCGGTGGTTACTTCGTAAGTTGGTGATATTCAATAATAAAGGGGAATGCCTTTACATTCCCCTTTGGTGATTCCGTTGGGGTTCGAACCCAAGACCCACAGCTTAGAAGGCTGTTGCTCTAATCCAACTGAGCTACGGAACCAGTATTGCAACGCCTGATGTGCGCGTTTTGCGGTTGCAAAGGTATGAAAAAAAGGGGGGATGGCAAAATATTTCGTGATAAATGTTGAAGTTGTCTTGACTTTTAGTATTTCAATAAATTGAGAGGAGTGCAGGCTTATGAACTCACGAAAGCCCAACAACTTCCCGAAGACATCAGCTCACAAACTCAAAAGCTCCCCAACTCAAAAACTTATCAACTCAATAGCTCATCAACTCAAAAGTTCCACAACTCAAAAACTCATTAATTCAAAAACTCCCCAACTCAAAAACTTAAATTGTTATCTTTTATTTTGCAATACCACTCTGAATCCCGCGCCGTTCTAGCGAAAATATAGGGCATAAAGTAGGTAAATTGCCACTATTTCTAGTCTTTCACACCTTCCAACATGTTCGTTTTTAAGAAAAGAGCCTGCATTTTGTACCATTTAGCCTTTCTAGTTTGGCTAAAGGCTCATAATTTCTCAAGCCCAATTACTCACTTTTAACCCCCAAAACCTGCTTTTTAACAGCTACTTTGCCCATTTCAGCCATGTTTTTCATGACTCTGAAAGGTTTTGTTTATACCATTGCAGTGGATATTTATGCTTTTCCTCTTGCGTTTAGCTGCATTTTGCACTGCGTTTAGCACCATTTTACCTTGTATTTAGCATCAAAACGCACTGCATTTAGCACCAAAACGCACTGCGTTTAGCGGCAT
>ERZ772827.1538-NODE-1538-length-11609-cov-17.907045_pt1 | contig 11609 bp, 24 predicted proteins | sample MGYA00580850_ERZ772827 | MGnify/ENA primary metagenome ERZ772827 (study PRJEB29015, sample SAMEA2737950) | human oral metagenome | biome: human oral; feature: human-associated habitat; material: dental | place: China | collected 2145 ...
CATGATACCAATCACCTGCCAGTTGAGCCGGCTCTGCGATAAACAGATCTGGATAGCCTCGCCCTTCCTGTAGTGCCTTATGCTTGATGGCCTGCCCCATCGTCATCTTAACGCCAGCGCTAAAGTCTGTGCGGAATATAACGCCAGGGTATTGTATCTTTAAATAGTCCACCACCATCTGGTGGATGGTGGACTCTTTTGCAGTTTTAGCTCTCGCCACGGTACATACCTTCTACGATCATGATCTTGAGTGTTTCTAGCACAGTTAGGTCTTTTTCTGCCATGACGCGGCCAGATAGATCGTCTCGCGGCACGGCCTTCATAATACGGCCGTTGTAGCGTGGAATAATCGAGAGGATTGAACCGTTCATAGTAATCTCATAGCGGCTCTTCTCTTCTTTTACGTCGAACTTCTCGTTTTTAAGGAGTGCTCGCTGTATCGCGTCCGCTACTGATGATGGCAGTGATGCGTATGGCGTAGCTTTTCCTCCCTTCCTACCGGCGATTACTGCGAGCTTAGGGTTCTTGCCAAAGCCTTTCTTTACCTTGGCCGCACCGCCGAGCTTACCAATTTTTTTGTAGTAGTCCTCGCCGTGTGTGAGGCGCTTGTCGTATTTGCTTGGTTTCATTCGATGCTCCTACATCTTTACCTGTTTAGTGATAGCGCTACGCACGCCTCCCGTGTATTGCTTAGCCTGTGCGGCGTCAAGTCGGCGATTGATAGCGTCAACAATGGCCTCACGGTCGCTAATCTCAGAGAGCATCTGATCTTTGTAGGTTTGTAGCTCTGCTTCCGGTAAGCCGTCCACTACCTCTTGCATTTCGAACATTGCTGGCTGGACTGGTTCAGTGTCAAAGTCCTCGTGTGGCTCAGGGTTGTAGCCCTTCATTGCTTCTCGTGGCAACGCTAGGTTGTCGATCATCATATCGTTGTGTTGCCCGATGTGTTTCTTATATTCGCTCATACTTTCCTCCGTTTGGTGTTTACAATGTCCGCGCAAGTGATCGCTCAATGTATCGAACTGCGCCCATTTGTCGTTTGTCTCTTGGTTTAGTTTTGGTGTGTTGTAGTTCATTATTCTCCTTTATTTTTGTAATAATCTACTATCTTTGTGCCGTTCATTGCCTCTCGACGGTTCGGTGGTGTGTTGTTGTATATCTTTACCAGCTCTAGCACAGTGTCTTTGACTACATCGAGCATCTTATCGCCGCCGTACACTTTATAGCCACCGTTTACTTCATCGATTAAGACAGAGCCGTCGTGTGTCCTAGAGTATACACGTGTCTCACCCGGTATCAGAACGTTGATTCTGTAGTCGAGCATTTCAACGGCTTCTTTTAGCTCTCTTTGTTTTATGATGTCCTCCCTAATTCATCTATGATTTTATCTTTGAATATCTCGATAGTAGCATAAACTATCGTTACACTGTCGTCATCCCACTCTTTTACAATAGCTGCTGTCTTAGCTTCTACTTCATCCATGTCAATTTCGATGCTCTCTATCAGCTCTTGTACTTTGTATTTAGTTAGTAGCATCTGCCATCTCCACAACTAATGCAGTGCCTTGCTTATCAGCCAACACTTTAGCATCGTACACCTCAGTGTCGTCGTAAGTCTTGGCCGCTTTCTTATTCATAGTAACTGTCATCTCGTGCTCGCTAATACTATTGAGGTACAAACCGGTGTCATACACCTTTAGCTTGCACGCCTTCGGGGCTCGCTCACTGACAGGGGTGTTGGTATAGCACAAGATAGTATTGACTAAACGAGTGGTTGTCCAACTGCCCATATTCTCTGTGTTTACCTCAAACGAAAGTAACTTGTGTCTGTCTACGGTGGCGCACTTGTGTCTGTCCAGATAAATATCTATTGTTGCCGCTCTTATGTCTGCCTTTAACCCAATACCTTTAATTGCTTTTAAAAACTCTTTTGTTGTCATATGGTTAAGTGACATAATCACACTGCCCCCTTTGGCGTCGTATTAAGTTTGATCTGTTCGATCCATTTGTCTACCATCTCTTTGTGTCGCTTTGGTGTCTGGATCTTGATTTGGTAGCAAAGCGGGTCGCCATACTCGTAGTAGTCACTATCGATGTATGTCTCCCATGTTTCGTCGTCAATCTTTTTCCACCCGTCCTCGTCAAAAAAAACAAACTCTTCAAATTCCGCGTGTACCTCTTCAAATGTCGGCTTTTTGTTGAATGAAATGACATCATTTACTCTTGGTATCTCGTCGTCAAACTCGCTGAACACACTCAGCGATGATACAATATACTTACTCATACATCGCCACCTTTGTTGCCAAGATACCTATACGCTCACGCGGTGTTAGCCCGCCTCGCATACCGTACTCTACGTCGCCAGTCATCAGCGCATCTGTTAGACACTCGCCCCTTACTGGACACTCCGCACAAATCTTACGTGCTGCGTTGTAGTTGTCGTACCCATTGTAGTCATCCACATACGCTTTATTTTGTGGGAAGAAAGCTTCCGGGTCTGTCTGTGCACATAGTGCGCTGCCTCGCCATTTATTGTGCATCTGGAAAACCTCCTTCGTCATTTTCTATATTAGTCATGTTCATACCCTCGCAGAAGGCGCGAGCCTCAGATAGATCACTCTCCATCGCCAAAGTCCTCTACGCTACATTTCATGTCATGGATAACACCGTGTAATAGTTCGTCGAAAGACACTATCTCGCTGTCGAGAATTTCAGTCCACTTTGCGGCCACATTTCCTGCCCGCTCATCGAGTAACTCCATAATCTCCTGGGCCTTCATGCCATTGTTGGTTGATTTGTCTAGAATTTCTAGAATTTGTTGCTTCACTTTCTTTCTCCCTTTTCCTATATTCCTCGAAGCGGATTTTTTCTAACTCATTCCTCAGGCGTTGTCTTTCTATAACAATGGATCGCTGCCATTCTAAGACCTGCCTAAGCGCGTCACTAATCCTACCTGTTGCTTGTTCGACGTCCATTAATCATCCTTGCACGTCAACGCTATTGTCGTAAATGAGATAGTCTCAATCGCCTTATTCACTGTGCACACAATCATAATCACAGACAGTGCGCCCCACCAGAATCCATGGTCGAACCCTTTTGTATTTAGTAACCAGCTTGTGATTAGGCCGAGAACCACTGTATATGCTATCTTTGCGAATGCAATGACGAATAGCGCCTTATTATCGTTAGTATTTTGTTGTTGTTCCATGAGCTTTCTCCTCTCTTTTCTTATGTTTCTATTTTACTCCAAACATTAGCGACAGTCAATACTTTTTACTAAATCATTAAAGAACTTTTAACAGGGGTAGCTATTAGTCTCGCAGCTTCCACCGCCGGATAAAGCGGCCGTTCATCTCTAATCGTGTGCTACGCCCCCACCCGACACATTCAAAGTCTAGTGTGCGGAACACACCGCCAATGGTGTTATGGTGTAAAAACTTCGGCAGTGGCTTTTTCTTGAGGATATCCTCGATTGTCACATATTGCTGTGTCTTAAGGAGGAGGCGAGCCGTAGCCCGCGCATCCTCTAGCCATTTGATTCTCTCCGCCTTGAACATATCATTTACTGTTTGCGCCATAGTCATTCTCCTTTCTAGATATACAAGCCCTGTAGGCGCTGTAGTGATTTTGCTGTTGGGTCACTGTAGAGTAGGTCGCCCTTACCAGTAAGAGATTCAGCCCCCACTTCATCTAGGATGATCTTGCTGTTAATTGAGTTTGTGACGCTAAAAGCAATCTTGGTTGGTATATTTGCTTTGATGAGTCCCGTTACAATGTCTGCTGATGGGCGCTGCGTAGCTAGGATGAGATGTATGCCAACTGCCCGTGCTTTCTGCGCTAGCCTGATTATAGACTCCTCGGCAGAAGGTGGGTTATTCTCGTTCACACGCTTCACAGCCGCTTTGAGAGCCGCCTTGGTGAGCTTACCTCCAGTAAGTGTTACTTCGTCTAGGATTGCGTCCTTTAGCCCTTCATAATCGACGTTAGACAGCGGGTTCTTCTTACTCGTCATCATTAGATCAGCAAACTCGTCTACAACTACAATGATACGCGGCATCTTACCTTCGTAGTCTGCAATGTCCCGTACACGTTGCTTGCGTAGCTCCTTGTACCGTCGTCCCATCTCAGCCACAAGGTCGTGGAATTTGCCTGTTGCTTCCTTAGCGCTGGTGATAATGTCGCCATCTAGGTGCTCATCACCCTCATATATCGCAAGCTCAACCTCTTTAGGGTCAATCAATACAAGCTTCATTTGCTCTGGCGTGAGCTGCTTCGTGAGGCAGTCCAGGATCACATTGATCATAACAGACTTACCTGCACCAGTCTGGCCAGCGATCAAGAGGTGGGGCGTCTTTACAACGTCACAGTAGTGCACCTTACCGAAAGCATCCATACCGATAGGAAACTCGAACGTGCCAAGCTTCAAGTGTTCATCTGTGAGAGGGATCACCTTACGCTCCTTATTAGGAATCTCGATACCTACGAGGTTTGTGCCAGCAATAGGGGCTTCGATACGCACAGACTCGCTCTCGAGGGCGATAGCAAGGTCATTAGCCTTATCCGCGATACGCTTCATACTCACGCCTCGGTTAGGCTGCATCGTGTACTTGACTACCTGTGGCCCTACATATGTCTCGCCCATCTTACCGCCGATACCAAACTCAATGAGCTTGCGGAGGATTTTCTCCTCGTCTGTGCCTGTGCCGTCATCGATGACAACGTTCTGCTGCTCAAAAGTATCAGCTACGCGTACTTGTCGCTTGATCTTGGCGGCGTCAAAGCCTTCTTGCTGGTTGGCGATAATGTCCATACTGTTCGCGCCGTTCATCCGATCGTTCATATTAGGGAAGAATTTCGACCTATCATCGTTCACGTACTCAAATACGTTGGTGATGATTTTCTTTGCGATAGGGGCGAAAGCAAGGACAGACTGGCGATCAAACGCCACGTCACGGCACTGCGGCGAGCCGTCACGATTGATCGTTTTCTTTATTTCCTTAAATACTACCTCTGTTACCTTCTGATTATATTCCGCTTCTGCTAATACGAGGTAGATGTACGCCTGCATAAGATACTTGTAGCTCTCCTCGTCATCAGGGCTGTAAGCTGTAACCGTTTTGTAGTCAATAAGTCGCAGGCCATTGTCGCGTACCACCATGTCAATCACACCAACCATGGGAACGTTAGAGATGTTAGCCTCAAGCCGCTTCTCAACGTCTACTACTTCATTGTAATGAGGCGCTTCCTCAAAGTATTTATTCACGAGGCGCGTGTAGTCTTGCATCATCTTTTCACGGCTACCTGTCTTGCCAAAGTCAATCTCGGAGTCGCTAACGTAACTCATCTCCTCTAGGCCGGCCTCAATGGCAGCCTGGATATTACCACCGTCCTTATCGTAGAAGGTCTCCATAGCCTTGTGAAAGCTCGTACCTACTACTAGTGATGGTGTTTTAGGGTTGTCATAGATCTTTGCAATGTAGCGCTTCTGAAACTCAACTTGGTTATTCAAGAACGTTACAATCGCTGAATACGACAGGTGATCGACTCTACTCATCGTCACTCTCCTCTCCGTTGTTAGCGTTAGCAGTTAGCTCTTCCTCTACGTAGATACCTGCAATATCGAAGCCTGCACGTAGAGCGTTAGCCTCGGCACATTTGGTGAGCATCACGATAGGCATCGTTTTCCAGTTACTGATAGGCTGTCCCTCACGGTTAGTACGCACAAACTCATCATAATAAGCTGTGTAGCGTGTAACCTCGATTGGCGTGCTCGTGTTTTCCCAGCGACCGAATACAGGCACTGTGACACTCAGGAGCTTATCACCGTCCTTCTTTACTTCTGCTGCGCCTGTGTGGGTGTAAACACCACCCTTCCGTGCTAGCTTACGCAAGCCGTGGATGCTCACGATTGGCATTAACTCCTCACCCCGTCGGTTCGAGTCCCAGATATATGTAGCGTAAATCTCTTTTTTAAACGGGTTTAGGCCATATTGGTTAGCGATAGCCATAAATACCCGCAAGTCACCGATTGGACGCATCTCGCCCGTTCTAGTAAGGCCTAGGACGCTTTTGTGCAGTGTAGCAATCAAGCTCAGCGTCTGCTTCTCACTCTCGGCGTTGCTGATCATTCCCTTAGCGAGCGGGACGACTGGCTCGTACTGGTTCTTTAACGCAACCTGCAGAGCCCTCTTCTCATCACGTTTTGTAATTTCTTGCTGTGTCATGCAATTCTCCTCTCTTGCTTATGATTCTATTGTAGCTCATACGACAAGCAAAAGCAAGAGGTTTTTGGGAGATTCTACAGAAAGTCTATAGGGCCATCCGTGGCCCGCGTATAGGGCCATTTTGTCCACTAGATAGTAGTCTATAGGGCCATTTTGTCCATTTATAGGGCCATCCGTGGCCCGCATAAGTAAGATACAAGTAGAGCATTATTTAAAGTTTATCAATAAGTTCTCTCGCAAAAATCGACTTTTGCACAAAATATCCTTATTACGCTCCCTGCGCGGGAGCGTGCCAGCAAGCTGGCGGTTTTATAGAAATATAAGAAAAAAGGTATTGATTTAATTGTTTTGGTGCGCTATACTGAATGTAGCATCGATAGACAATAATTGGGTTAGGGACGTAAACCGCTTACCGCTTATCGATGCAAACCCAATTCGGTAGGCGGTTTTCGTTTCTGGAAAGAACAAAGACTAATGGAGAGCAATAACAAATACATCAGGTTTTACCGAACGACATATGCCCCACTCATAAATGCGTACTTGGCAGACGGCAGGACTTGTAACCATACAATCGCAAATCTTTACACCCTAATAGAGCAATTAGCTGAAAAGAAAGGCTATTGCTGGGCCACTAATGAAACATTGGCAGAGGAGCAGGGTTGTAGTATCCGCACATTAAAGCGCCATCTGAGCCTGTTAAACAAAGCTGGATGGGTACATGTAGAACTTTACGCCAGTAAGGGTATTAGAAAGCGTAAGGGTATCTACCCGCTCCTAACAGTAGATAAAGACGAACGCAAAGTGTACAAGCAGGATGGCACAGAGATTGTACCAGTAGAGTGGGACAAAGCCTACAGAGAGGATGCCGCCGTCAAAGATGACTACACCTATGAGGATGAGACCGCTATTATCGACACTCCAGAGGAGCAATTACTGGACAATAAGCTAGATGATAAACCGCTGCCGGATGCCTGCAAAAACGTAATCAAGAACTACAACAGAGACGAATATGACAAAATGTTTATGAATAGCCCATATGAGCTGCAGCGTGCAAAGATCGACTGCTTGCGCAAAAAAGGTGACTTTGCGGCAGCTGCCCGTTTTGAGGAGATGATGAATGAAAGCAGTGTAGAACCACAAGAGCAGCAAGATGTTGAGCCGCTGCCAGCTGTTACCACTGTTGACGAACTTATGCCAACAGTTGAAAAGAGGAAAGAGACCCGTGAGCTTACCGCAGCAGAGCAATGTTCCCTACAAACAAAGAACATTGAGGCAGACAATTACGACCGCCGCGGCAATATTATTGATGAAAATCTCTACCACAAGTTAAAGCTAGAGGTAATTGCTAATTCAGACGCCGCAGCAGAGGTGGAGGAGCAACAAGAGCAAGCTCCAGCCAAACAGATCGAGGTTAACACGCAACTTAATAATACCTTAACAGAGGTAGCAACAGTATCAAATAACACGCCAGCCCAACAACAGACTACTACAGCCAACCCATATGGCGAGCTGGCTACACCAATGACAAGCACGCGCAAGAACTACGACCCAGCCGAGAAAGCATTCTACGACGCAGCTAAATCACTTGGTATCTCTATCACAAACCATAACCAGGCTCGTAAATGGGTAAAAGAGGTGGTACGCACCCGCGGCGTTGAATCAGCAGTAAACTATTTCGACTTTATGCGGCTCATGTTCCCCAAGTGGCAATACGAATTTAAACCAACCGTAAAGACGGTATACGACCTTGTGACGAAGGCAGCGCAGATTGAGCAGCTCATTCAACGGCAGCGCGACGAAAAGAAATACAAAATTGATTACCAAAACCTTGACCTTAACAAAAAGCTTTGATAGACTAGAAACATAAGCATAAGAGAGGAGAACATTTATGCAGAAATACGAACTAGAAAAATACGACGGCACGAAAGTTGTAGTAGTCGCGGAGAACGATCAAGACTTTAAGACACAGATGCAAGCCTTGAACATGGTGCCGTTGTACGTAGAGGGTAGGGGCTATGAGTTTTTTGCCAAGGGTGAGGTAAAGCACGTAGCACCACACAAAGAGGTGAGCACACTACCCCCAGAGCAGCGTCTAGCCATGGGAGACCAGAAAGACAACCGCAGCACAGGCCCAGAAGCTGAAGCTGCCAAAGCATGGCGAGAACACTGCGGCCATGATTTTAAGCTCATGGGGGATAAGGAAGCTCGAGAGCAATTCATCAAAGCCTATATGGAGAATAACGCCTAATGGACAACCTACCGCCAGTAACGGGCATCGCTAGTGGTGAGGTGTCCCTAGACGAACCAGACAACAAAGACATATATGCAGAGACAAAAGTACGGCAGAAGCCACATACACCAGATGAAGATCTTGAGTCATTAGGAGCCCTAGAATATGAAGAATAACCCTCTATCTCGCGCTGAGCAACGTCTTGGCGCGAGAGTTGTATCATTAGCCATTCAAGTAAACCCAAGCTTACTTCGCACAATGTATTGTCATAAAAAAGATCTAACCCTATACCTCTGGCAAGACAACAAATGGACACCAGTTGGCCCTCACCTAAATGTTGTAAAAAAGACTCGAAAAAGTTGTAAGAAAGTATTGCAATCGTAAGCAACGAGGTATATAGTAGAAACATAACCAAAGGAAAGAAAGGAGCACAACAATGGACAACGTAACTTACAAACTCGAGCAGATGGAAAACGAGGGCATGATCGAGCAGATGCACCACGACTGGTACGCCTTCCGGGTCAAGAACAGCTGGGCACGCAACATGAAAGCTCTCTGGCAGCGCTGGTTGATGAGCACAGTAAAATAAATACACGAACACAGATCAACAATAACGGTGGGCAGAAAGAGGAGAATAACAATGTTCACTACAGCAATCGAAGGTTTACACGAAACATATGAGTATCGACAAGCTAGCGTATTGCGAAAACTATGGATGGACTTTATCACTACAGTATTCCTATCTGTACTATTCCTTAGCTTGCTATATTCGGTATATCTAGCTTTATCAGGGTTAGTATACTTAGCAACTGGAGTTTAGCATGTTAGCAGATATTACAGATCAATATTTAGAAAGTGACACAAAGATAATTGAGGATATTATGGTTTACAACGCACGAGAACGAATCATACAATTGATCTTAGAGGAAAAGGAGAAAAATGGAGAGAATTTATAGGGTCGTAGCGATACGTCGCGATGGTGTGTGGCAGTATTGGGAGCCGACACTGGGTCTATTCACATTTAAAGAAATACCGACAAATAGATACTATAAATACACAGAGGCACTCATGGAATACCGAAGAGCAATAGACAAATCGAACCCTGATGATATGTCGTGCGTTTTAATCCACGAGAAAGTTGGCACCGATGGCACGTGGCACACACTCAAAGAGCGGCAATTCACTCAGAATGAGCGATCGACAGAATCAATCATGGTAGATATTGGCACAGCTAGATTAAGTATGAAAACAACATCAGCAAAACTACGTGAGATTGCAGAATTATCTAAACTTTCAAGAGAAACTAGGGGAAAAATTGAGCGTATCAGCAACAAACTATATAGCCTCTCTCGACTCATATGGGATCTACAAAATAAAGTATTAGAGGAGTTAGACAAAGATGTATAAAATTATAGCGTTAAGGCGGGATGGAAAACAGGAGACCTGGTACCCGCTCGTAGCTGGGTTTACACAGGATACAGTGGACGCATACATAGAGGACAAGCGAACAGCTATCAAAGAATTTAGTTTTTCGTTACGAGAAGCTAATGCCGAAGACCACTTACGCGTCTATGTAGCAGAGCAAGACAAAGACGGTGTTTGGCGCGACACTAGCGACTATGACACTTCCCGTTTCTTTAAACAGGACGAGCGGTCTATCGGATCAATAGATAAGAGCGTGTTTAGCCACTCTCAAGATTTATTGTCCATCTCAGTGCAAATATACCAGGCGATAGGGCTTAGCTATATTAGCTCAGACACACGGGAACAGCTAAGAGAGTTATCTAAAGAACTAGTGAATATATCAAACGAGCTATGCCGCCTTAAAGAACAAATCAAAGAGGAGTACTACGATGTACAAAACAAACAAGACTAAACAAGACCTGCGAGAATCAGAGGAGACGTTGCAGTTTGTCATGGCTGGCATCAAATGTCACCTTCCCAAAAATCCAGCATCTCAAGTTATCCTCGAGCGTATCGAGAAGGACATCCGCCTATATGGAGATATTTGCAACATTGAGGGCCGTGTTACAGAGTTTCTAGAGGAGGTAGGTGAGAACAAACTCACTATGCTACAGCGTGACTTTGACAACGTAAAATCAGGCAAAATGAGCTGCAAAGAAATTGCAAACAAAATCCGAAAAGAGTATAATGAATGGTAGATGGAGGTAACACTCCATAGCACATCTTGTAGCCGTGGTGTAGAATCTTTCTAACTACAACCATAGTATCTGTGCCTGGCTCCTCCTTGTTATGTGGTTAGGCACAGATACACAATACCTTTCTTCGCATGGAATACCCGTCAAAGTTACCCGGCAAGACCACGAGACAACCCTCAACAATAGCACGAAATGTGCTGTCTCGGTAACTGTGTTCCATGTAACACCCCACCATCTCCTCGGTGGGGTTTAACTTTACCTGTGCTTGTTGTAAATTCTACCTAACAAAATAGCTAAAACCTATTGCGTCCCTCTCCCGCCCGGTGTACAATACAAACATAAACATAAGGCAAAGAGGAGAAGTCACAATGTCAATCTACACACACTACACCATTGAAGCCACCACACGGCTCGGCGAGGTATATGTCTGGAATCCACTCATCAGCGAGTATGAGTACCAGAACAACCAAGAGTCATCTGATATTAGCACAGAGGATGAAGCACTCGATGAGTTTAGCTACGCAGTCGCAGCAGCAGACCCAGCCGAGTTTATGAAAGTAAGTCTGCTCCGTGTCACAGAGCTTAGCAACGGCTCATCAGATGTATCAGTAGTAGAGTACAAGAATTTCTAGGAGGAGCGATGCAGAACTGGAAAGTAAGAAAGAAGCTCTACCAGGAGTCCTGGGAGCTGAAGGACATGAGATACCGTCTCAACCTCCTCAGAGAGTTTGTAGACGACAAATACTACATCGATAACGCTACAGAATACCTAGACGAAGCTCTCAGCAATATCGAGCTAGCAATGGATAGCAAGCAGCTCAAGAAAGCATACGAACCACTAACCAAGCGAGAAAAGGAGAACTAATAATGTATCTATACACAATCGAATACAAAAGGCTCAGCCGAAGCCAAAAAGAGGAATATAAGACGGTAGCAGAAAATGCACGTGTCGCACTCCGTAACCTCGAACGTAATCGCTGTAAGCCATATAGTTACC
>ERZ772827.1540-NODE-1540-length-11596-cov-17.205701_pt1 | contig 11596 bp, 10 predicted proteins | sample MGYA00580850_ERZ772827 | MGnify/ENA primary metagenome ERZ772827 (study PRJEB29015, sample SAMEA2737950) | human oral metagenome | biome: human oral; feature: human-associated habitat; material: dental | place: China | collected 2145 ...
CCGGCGGTAGTGAGGTGGGGCTGGGGCGCAGCTGGGTGGTGTCGCCCGGCGGTAGTGAGGTGGGGCTGGGGCGCAGCTGGGTGGTGTCGCCCGGCGGTAGTGAGGTGGGGCTGGGGCGCAGCTGAGTGGTGTCGCCCGGGGTAGTGACCAGCGATGACGGGCTGGGCCGCAGCATGGTGGGGTCAGGGGCTGACTCTGCCGACTGGTGCGGGTCTGCCGAGCCGGGCACGTCCCCTGGGGGCCTCGTGTCGTCGCTCACTCCTGCCTCTTTCGCTCACCCACCTGCCAGGTCTCACCGCCCCGCAGCAGCCGCTGCAGCGCCTCGTCCAGCGCCGCACCGGTCGCGGCGCCGGACAGCTGCTCGCGGGCCAGGTCGTCGTACGCGGGGCGGGTCACGTCCCGGAAGATCCCAACCGGCGCCTGGCTGAGCCCGGCCGAGTCGGTCAGCCGGGAGAGCTGGTAGGCGAGGCTGGGGTCTGCCCGGTGAGCATCGTGAACCAGCACCTGGTCCAGGCCCACCTCAGCCACCTCAGCCACCCGCAGCTCGTGGCTGCCCTGGTCCCAGACCACGCCCCGGGTGCCGCCGGCGAAGGTGATCGGCTCGCCGTGCTGCAGCCGGATCAGGGACTGGTCGGACTCGCGGCCCTTGAGGGCGTCGAAGGCGCCGTCGTTGAAGATCGGGCAGTTCTGGTAGATCTCGACCAGCGAGGCCCCCCGGTGCTGAGCCGCCGCCAGCAGCACCTCGGTCAGCCCGGCCCGGTCAGAGTCGACGGCCCGGGCCACAAAGGTGGCCTCTGCGCCCAGCGCCAGGGTGACCGGGTTGAACGGGGCCTCCAGCGACCCGGCCGGGGTCGACTTGGTCACCTTCCCCTGCTCCGAGGTGGGCGAGTACTGCCCCTTGGTGAGGCCGTAGATCCGGTTGTTGAACAGCAGGATGGTGAGGTTGATGTTGCGCCGCAGGGCGTGGATCAGGTGGTTGCCCCCAATCGACAGCGCGTCCCCGTCACCGGTCACCACCCAGACCGCCAGGTCTGGACGGGTCATCGCCAGCCCGGTCGCGATCGCCGGCGCCCGGCCGTGGATCGAGTGCATCCCGTACGAGTCGACGTAGTAGGGGAACCGTGACGAGCAGCCGATTCCCGAGACCACCACGGTGTTCTCGCGGGCGATCCCCAGCTGCGGCAGCAGCCCCTGGAACGCGGCCAGCACCGCGTAGTCGCCGCAGCCCGGGCACCAGCGCACCTCGGCGTCACTGGTGAAGTCCTTGCGGGTCAGCGGCTGCGCCGCCAGCGGGACCCTCGACAGTCCGGTCACGCTCATGCCATCTCCTCCAGCATGGTCTGCAGGTCGCCCGCCAGCTCACTGAGCGAGATCGGCAGCCCCCGGACCCGCGAGTAGCTCTCGACGTCCACCAGGTACTGGGCCCGCAGCAGGGTCGCCAGCTGGCCCAGGTTCATCTCCGGGACCACGACCCGCTGGTAGCGGCGCAGCACCTCGCCGGTGTTGGCCGGGAACGGGAACAGGTGCCGCAGGTGGGCCCGGGCCACCTGGAAGCCCTGGGCCCGCAGCCGGTTCACTGCGGCCCTGATCGGCCCGTACGTGGACCCCCAGCCGAGAACCAGCAGCCGGGCCTCGCCGCTGGGGTCGTCGACCACCAGGTCCGCGATCTCGCGGACCACCCCAGCCACCTTGTCGCGGCGCAGCCGCACCATCCGGTCATGGTTCTCGGGGTCGTACGAGATGTTGCCCGAGTCCGACTTCTCCAGGCCCCCGATCCGGTGCTCCAGCCCGGCCGTGCCCGGGACCGCCCAGGGCCGGACCAGGGTCTCAGGGTCGCGCCGGTACGGCAAGTAGCGCGCGCTGCCGTCGGCCGCCTGCTGGTTCGGCTCGGTCGCGAGGTCCGGGTCGATCGGGGCTAGATCACCCAGCTGCGGCACCCGCCACGGCTCGGAGCCGTTGGCCACGTACCCGTCGGACAGCACGATCACCGGGGTCCGGTACCGGACCGCGATCCGGCAGGCCTCCACCGCGGTGTCGAAGCAGTCAGCCGGGGACTGCGGGGCCAGCACCACCACCGGCGACTCGCCGTTGCGCCCGTACACGGCCTGCAGCAGGTCGGCCTGCTCGGTCTTGGTCGGCATCCCGGTCGACGGGCCGGCCCGCTGCACGTCCACCACGACCAGCGGCAGCTCGGTCATCACCGCCAGCCCGATCGTCTCCATCTTGAGCGCCAGCCCGGGCCCGGAGGTGGTGCTCACCCCCAGGCTGCCGCCGAAGGAGGCCCCGAGCGCGGCCGCCACCCCGGCGATCTCGTCCTCGGCCTGGAAGGTCATCACCCCGAGCGGCTTGTGCTTGCTCAGCTCGTGGAGGATGTCCGAGGCCGGGGTGATCGGGTAGCTGCCGAGGAAGAGCTGCAGCCCGGCCAGCCGGGCACCGGTGATCAGCCCGTACGCCATCGCCGTGTTCCCGTTGACCTGACGGTACTCGCCGGTCGGCATCGGCGCCGCGGGGACCTCGAACCGGACCGCGAAGCTCTCGGTGGTCTCACCGTACGCGTAGCCAGCCTTGAAGGCCGCCCGGTTCGAGTCCCGGATCTGGGGCCGGGAGTCGAACCGGCGCTCCAGAAAGGCCTCGGTGGGCTCGACCGGGCGGTCGTACATCCAGGTCAGCAGCCCGAGCGCGAACATGTTCTTGGTCCGGGCGGCGTCCTTGCGGCCCAGGCCGTACTCCTTCACTGCGGCCACGGCCAGGCCGGTCAGGTCGACCGGGAAGAGCCGGTAGCCGTCGAGGGAGCCGTCGGTCAGCGGGTTCGACTGGTAGCCGGCCTTGGCCAGGTTGCGCTCGGTGAAGTCAGCGGTGTCGACGATCAGCACCCCGCCGCGGGTCACGTCGGCCAGGTTGGCCCGCAGCGCGGCCGGGTTCATCGCCACCAGCACCTGGGGCGCGTCACCAGGGGTGGCGATGTCGAAGCTGGCGAAGTGCAGCTGAAAGCTCGACACCCCCGGCAGGGTCCCCGCTGGGGCCCGGATCTCGGCCGGGAAGTTCGGCAGGGTCGCGATGTCGTTGCCGAAGACGGCGGTGTCGGCGGTGAACCGGTCCCCGGTCAGCTGCATCCCGTCGCCTGAGTCGCCTGCGAACCGAATCACCACGTGGTCCAGCACCTGAACCGATGCCATGAGGTCCTTCCGCCGACGCCTGTACGAGCAGCTCCTAGGGTAGTGCTCTGGCCCCGGCGACCACCTGCTGCTGTATCGGCTGGTGGTCGTGACCGGGGTACGCCTCAGAGCTGGTGCTCCCGGTACCAGGCCAGGGCCTGGGGCCCACCCATCGCAGCCATCCGGGTGACCATCGCCGCCATCTCCCCCAGCCGCGGGTACTCCGGGTGCAGCAGCGCGGCGGCCCGGACCTGGCGGGCGTCATCGGCGGTCGGGTTGGGCCAGTGCTGGTTCAAGAAGTCCTCCCGCTCCCGGAGGGTCTCGGTGCACACCCACTCCTCAAGGACTGGCCAGCTGATCCACTCGTCCTGGGCCAGAGTCGCCCACTCCGGCAGACTCGCCCGGTCCAGATGCTCTGCCCAGACCGTCGCGCCGGGGGAGAGCTCGCGGCGGGCCGCTCCCACCAGCTCCGGGTCGTCGGGCTCCTCGGCCAGCCGGATCCCGGTCAGCAGGTGGCCGATCCCGTCCGGGGCGCCGAGCCAGATCGCCCGCTCGGCGTAGAACCGGGCCTTCAGCGCCGGACTGAGGTCGCTGATCGCCTTCTCGAAGTCCGCGTCCGCCTCGGCCCGGTCTCGGCCCTGGATGTCGACGAGGTTCTGCCAGGCCCGGTACCAGCCGTCGACAAGGCCTACCGGGTTGCTGGGGAACAGCTCCGTGTACACCTGGAGCGACTCGGCGGCGGCGTCGAGCGCCGCATCTCGGTCGCCGTGCTCGAGATGGGCGGCGGCGAGGTCGTTCAGGACCTCGGCACGCATCCGCTGGCTGTTCGGCCCTTCCGGGTAGCAGGCGAGGGCGTCCTCAGCGGCGGCGACCGCGCCGTCGAGGTCACCCATCTGGGCCCGGCGGTGGATCAGGGAACGCAGCATCATCGCCGTCTCCCGGCGCCACTCGGGATTCTCCTCCAGCAGGTCGCAGGAGATGTCGATGGCTCTCTCGCAGAGGGCCAGGGCCTCGTCATGGTCGCCCGTGGCGGCCAGGCAGGCGGACAGGTGGTACAGCGTCGCGCTCAGCTGGGGCAGGTAGGCCGGGTCGGCCTCGGCCAGCTCCTGGAACATCTGAGCAGCCTGGAAGGCTGGCTCCACCGCCTCCTCGGGCAGCCCGCTGCGGATCAGGCGAGCCGCCTCAGCGCCGGCCTGGTTCGCCTGCTGGGCCAGTGCCTCGGTCATCATTCCTCCAGGTAGTGGTCCTGGTGACGAACGTACCGGGTGCCGGGCGCCAGGCCGCGCCCGGGGCTGCTGGTGGGGCGGGGCAGTGGCCCCTGCGGCCCGAGCCCGTACAGCCGGGCCTGGGCTCCCGTTAGGGTGATCAGTCGTGACGAGAAGCCGACGAGGTGCGCAGGTGGCGGCCGGGCTGCGTGACGCCTGGCGGCTGCTGCCGACCCGGCTCGGACTGCTCGCTACCTCGCTGATCGTGATCGGCTCCCACACCCCCGCGTACCTGCCGCAGAACTCACCCTGGTGGCGCCCGATGCGGGCCCTCCACCTCGACACCACCTGGGTCAAGCTGCTGGGGACAGGCCTGGTCATCGCCGGAATCGCGCTGCTGGTGGACGCCTGGTTCCGGCTGCGCCCGTCCACCCGCACCAGGGTGGCGCACTGGGCGGTGCTGACGATCTGGAGCCTGCCGCTGCTGGCCTCCCCGCCGACCTTCAGCCACGACGCCTACTCGTACGCGGCGCAGGGCTGGATGCTGGTGAACGAGGTCAACCCGTACGAGGTGGGGCCGGGGGTGCTGCCGGGCGCCTTCGCCGACCAGGTGGCCTGGGTGTGGCGGTTCACGCCCGCCCCGTACGGGCCGCTGTCGCTGGTGATATCGCAGGCGATCGTGGTGGTGTCGGGGCTGCAGCCCTACCTGTCGACGGTGCTGATGCGGGTCCCGGCCCTGGTCGGGGTGGCGCTGATCGTCACGCTGCTGCCCAGGATCGCCGACCGCTTCGACATCGACCGCGACGACACCGCCTGGTTCGCCAGCCTGAACCCGCTGCTGGTGATCGACTTCGTCGGCGGCGCCCACAACGACGCGCTGATGATGGGCCTGGTGGTGCTGGCCCTGTGGCTGTCGTTCCAGGGACGCTGGGGCTGGCTGCTGGGGGCGGCGACGGTGGGCGTGGCGGCGGCGATCAAGCAGCCGGCCTTCCTGGCCGCGTACGCGCTGCCGCTGCTGGCCCACCCGCTGGACGGCTGGGCCAAGGGCAAGGTCGCCCGGACTGTGGCGCGGATCGCCACCAGCTGCGTGCTCAGCATCGCCGTCTTCGTGCTGGTGTCGCTGGCGACCGGGCTGGGCTTCGGCTGGCTGAACGCGGTCAACGTGCCCGGGATGGTGGTCACCGTCTCGCCGTTCACGATCGTGGGGCAGGGGATCCAGCTGGTGCTGAACTACTTCCAGCTCGACCGGACCGAGCACGCCGCGATCCGCTACTCCCGTACGGTCGGGCTGGTGGTCTCGGCCGTCGGGACCCTGGTGATGGCGGTCACGACGGCACGCCGCCGCCCGATCGCGTTCCTGTCCTGGTCGTACCTGCTGATCGCCTTCGGCGGCCCGGCGCTGCACTCCTGGTACGTGCTGTGGGGCTCGCTGCTGCTGCCGCTGACCAGCCCGTCGCGGCGGCTGGCCCGGGTGGCGCTGTGGACCACGATCGTGCTGCTGTGCTACTCGGCGGTGAACCTGGCCTGGCGCAACGGGGCGCTGGCGCTCGGGATCGCCGCTCTGGGAGCCTTCTGGTGGCAGCTGAACCACCACGAGCGAGCCGTCAGCCAGAGCGAGGAGGACCGATGACCAGCGTGCTGACCGAGATCCGCGACCAGGTCGGGGTGGTGACCTTGAACCGGCCGCGGGCGATCAACGCCCTGACCCGGGAGATGATCGACACCCTGACGGCGACCCTGCAGGACTGGGCCGACGACGACCGGGTGGCCCAGGTTCGGCTGGTCGGGGCGGGGGAGCGGGGCCTGTGCTCCGGCGCCGATGTGCGGACCCTGCGCGAGCAGCTGCTGGCCGGCAGTGACGCGCCGACCGCCTTCTTTCACCACGAGTACGAGCTGAACCGGTTGGTCGCGCACTACCCGAAGCCGTACCAGGCGGTGATGACCGGGATCACGATGGGCGGCGGGCTGGGCCTGTCGGTCCACGGCTCGCAGCGCCTGGTCGACACCACCTCCCGGCTGGCGATGCCGGAGACGATCATCGGCTTCTACCCCGACGTGGGTGTGCTGTGGCAGCTGTCCCGGGCGCCGGGCGAGCTGGGGACTTACCTGGCGCTGACCGGGGCCACCGCCGGTGCCGCGCTGGCCGTACGGGCCGGGCTGGCTGACCCCGGGCTGGGCTACCCGGACGAGCCGGTCGGGGGCTTCGTGGCCGACTGCTTCACCGGCGACGACGCCGGCGCGATCGCCGCCGCCCTGGCCGCGCACCCCGACCCGGCTGCCCAGGACGCCCTGGCTGCGCTGCGGGCCCGGTCCCCGCTGTCGGTCTGCGTCACCCTGGCCGCGCTGCGCCGCGCCCAGCAGATGGCCTCGGTGGACGAGGTCCTCAACGCTGACCGCCTGATCGCCCCGGCCATCATCCGGCGTCCCGACTTCGTCGAGGGCGTACGGGCGCAGCTGGTCGACAAGGACCGCCAGCCCCGCTGGAGCTGTGCCCGGGTCGAGGAGGTCCCAGCCGACGAGGTCGAGGCCGTCCTGGCCGGCGCCTAGACCGGTCGTGCCGCAGGCGGCGGCAAGCAAGCGAGGTCGTGTCCCGGGCAGGGCTGGCGGTCGCGACCGTCAGGGCCGTTGCAGGGTGATGACCGGGATCTCGGGAGGGGCGCCGACCCGGACCGGCGGGCCGAAGCTGCCGGCGCCGCGGGAGGTGTACACGGGAACCTGCGAGACCACCTGGTAGCCGGAGAGGTACGGCTGCTGCAGCGGGACCAGGTAGTGCAGCGGCCACAGCTGGCCGCCGTGGGTGTGGCCCGACAGCTGCAGGTCGACCCCGGAGCGGGCGGCGAGCCCGTTGGCGGAGGCCGCCATCCGGGGCTGGTGGGCGACCAGCAGCCGGAACCGGCCCGTGTCGCCCGGTGAGACCCCCTGCTGGGGCAGCTGGGCGACTGCCGCCTGGAGGTCCTCGGTCAGGGGCGGCTGGCTAGAGCGGTCGTTGACCCCGAGGACGTCGATGCTGGCCGAGCCGCGGCTCAGCACCAGGGCCTCGTTGGTGAGGACCGTCAGGCCTTGCCGGCGCCAGGTGGCGACCCACTCGGGGGCGTTGGAGTAGACCTCGTGGTTGCCAGTGGTCACCACCACCGGGTACGTGGTGCGCATCTGCGCCAGGGGAGCGAGGTCGTCGGCCAGGGCGGCGGCCGGCCCGTCGACCAGGTCCCCGGCGATCACCACCAGGTCAACCTGCTCAGCGTTCACCTGAGCCACCAGGCGCTCGACGAAGTCCCGGTCCCGGGCCGGGCCGACGTGCAGGTCGGTGATCAGGGCGATCCGGAAGCCGTCGAACTCGGCGGGCAGGTCGGCCGAGGTCACGGTGACCCGGGTGATCTCCGGCCGGGCGGCCTCGATCACCCCGTACCCGGTCACCAGGGCCGCGGCCACCGTCGTCGCCGCGGTCAGCCGACGCAGCCGCCGGAACCGCACCGCCCGGTCCGTACGGGTGCCGCGGAGCCGGTCCACCAGGCGCCACCCGCTGCCGGCCAGACCAGCGGCCAGCAGCCCGATCAGGAGGTAGAGGAAGAAGGCGTCCAGCACCAGCAGCCCGGTCATCAGCCAGCGCCAGCGGCGCGGGTCGGCAAGCCCGGTCGAGCCCACCATCCCCACTGAGGCCAGGGCGACGAGGAGGAACGAGCCCCCAGCCGCCCACCAGCGCCCACGCCGGGACCAGCCCAGCGCCGGACCTGTCCGCCAGAACAGCAGCCCCCACAGCAGCAGAACCAGGGCGGCGATGACGACGACCTGCCCCGTCATGAGGCGGCCCGCCGGGGTCGTAGGGCCTCAATCGCGGCGTGCAGGCCGACCTCGGTCTCCACTACTGGCCAGTAGCCCAGCTCGGTCTGAGCACGGGTCAGGTCGAGGCTCAGGCCTCGGGTCAGGATTTTCACCTCACCCACGGTGAACGGTGGCTCCAAACACCGTCTGCGAGCCCACCACTCGACGGTCTTCGCAGCCAGCACCGCCAGGCCCGCCGGCACGTAGTGCTGCGGACGGGGAGCGCCGATGGCGTCGGCGACCCGGTCGACCAGCGACCACATCCCCACCAGCTCGGAGTCGCCCAGGTTGACCGGGCCCGAGACCCGGCTGCTGACGGCCAGCTCGATCGCCTCCACGGCGTTGCCGATGTGCAGCAGCTGGTTGTGGACCTCGCGGCGGGCCAGCCGAGGCAGCCGGCGCTCACGCAGGGCGTCCGCCAGCCGGGGCATGAACGTGGTGTCGCCCGGCCCGTACACCCGCCGCAGCCGCAGGATGCAGGCTGCCGGGAGAAGCTGCTGGATCTCCTGCTCGGCCAGGTACTTCGACAAGGAGTAGAGGCTGTCGAAGCGGGGGCCGCACGGCTCCGACTCGGGGATGCCCCACTGCCGGCGGCTCAGGTTGTACACCGCAGAGTGGCTGATGTACACCATCCGGGTCCCGAACGCCTTGCAGGAGCGGGCCAGTGCCGCCGAGGCCTCGATGTTGGTGTCACGGTACGTCTCCCATCTGTCCCAGACGGTGTGGGCGGCTGCGGCGTGGACCACCACGTCGGTGCCTTCCAGCAGGTCGACCCAGTACGGCTCACGGATGTCCATGAGAACGAAGTAGATCCCGTCGGCCTGCAGCCGCTCCCCGGCCTCCTGGTTGCGCCCAATACCGGTGACATCGTGCCCCGAGCGCTGCAGGGCACGCGCCGCCGCGCCACCGATGAAGCCGGTGGCCCCTGTCACCACGACCCGCAAGCCGACCGCCTACCGGTAGTTGACGAACTGGACGGCGAAGTCGTAGTCCGCCTTGCGGATCAGGGCCTGGACCGCCTGCAGGTCGTCGCGGGACTTCGACGAGACCCGCAGCTCGTCTCCCTGGATCTGGGTCTTGACCCCCTTCGGGCCCTGGTCGCGGACCAGCCGGGTGATCACCTTCGCGTTCTCCTGCGAGATTCCCTGCTGCAGCGAGCAGACCTGGCGCCAGCGCTTGCCGAACTGCTTCGGGCTGCCCGGGTCGACGGCCTTGAGGTCCACGCCCCGGCGGGCCAGCTTGGAGTAGAAGACGTCCAGCACCGCCTTCAGGCGCTCCTCGGTCGAGCTCTCCAGGAGCACGGTCTCGCCCTGCCAGGCGATGGAGGAGTCGGTGCCCTTGAAGTCGAACCGCTGCGAGACCTCCTTGGCCGCCTGGTTGATGGCATTGTCCACTTCCTGGCGGTCGACCTTGCTGACGATGTCAAACGAGTTCTCGGCTGCCATCGGCCCTCCTTCTGCTGGATAGTCGCGGACCTAGTCTGCCGGGTCTGACAGCATCCTGCGGAGTCGTTACCAAGACGTGAGGCAATCGGGCCTCACAGAGCGCCCGGACGAGTCAACGCCTGGGCCGCCAGGGCGTGCCCGACCTCGACCGCGGCTACCGGTGGCTGCCCGGTCGCGACCGCCGACAGGTAGCCGGCAGCGAAGGCGTCACCCGCGCCGGTGGTGTCGCGGACCCCGGCGACTGGTGGTACCGGGACCTCGGCCCGGTCCAGACCGGTCAGCACCCAGGTCGGGCCGGCGCCGTGCTTGACGACCCGTACGGTCGTCGGGAGCCAGTGGTCGTACCCCAGGAAGCTGGCCTCGTCGGCGTTGGCGAGCAGGTGGTCGGGCGCCAGCTCGACGAGCAGGGCCCGGGCCTGGTCCCGTCCGAGCTGGCTCAGGGCGCCCACCGAGGAGGCGTCGACGCTGGTGGTGACTCCGCGAGCCCTGGCCCGGCGCAGGGCGTCACGGGCTGCGGTGGCGGCCGGCTCGACGCAGAAGCCGTACGCGGGCACGTGCAGCAGCGTCACCTGGTCCAGCCAGCTGTCGTCGACCGGCTCCAGCAAGGTGGCGGCGCCACGCTGGGGGATCATGGTCCGCTCCCCGTCGGCGCTGACCAGGACCACGATGGTGCCGGTGCTGCCGCGGCGCTGGACCCGGACCTCCACCCCAAGGTCGGTGAGCCCGGCCACGAGGGCGTCACCGGCCGGGTCAGGCCCGACACAGCCGAGGTAGCGGGACTCGGCCAGCCCCAGCCGGGCGACCGCGGCCGCGACGTTGGCGGCGCTGCCGCCGCGGGTACGGGTGATCTGGCCCGCCGTGTCGGTCCCGACCGCGAGCGGCTCGGCGAGCCAGACCACGATGTCCTCGACGAGGTCGCCGAGGGTGGCGACTCTCACGCGGTCAGGGCCTTGGCGATCTCGGCGCCCAGGGCGACGTTGCCCAGGTAGATCTGGACGTTGGTGGCCTCCGAGGCGCCCTGGGTGGCGGTGTGGAAGTAGTCCAGCAGGAACGGGGTCACGTCGTGGCCGTGAACCCCCTGCTGCTCGGCCGCCGCCAGCGCCTCGGTCAGGACCCGGTCGTGCAGCGCCGGGTCGAGCTGGTGCTCGGTCGGCACCGGGCGGGTGACCAGGACCGCCGACGAGATCCCCAGCGCGTCCCGGGCCCGGGCAGTGGCGGCGATCTCAGCCGGGTCGTCGGCGCGGGCCGGGACCGGGAAGCCGGAGTCGGCGATGTAGAAGCCGGGGAAGGCGTCGGTCTGGTAGCCCAGCACGGTCACGTTGAGGGTCTCCAGCCGCTCCAGAGTGGCGCCGGTGTCGAGGATCGACTTCACCCCGGCCGAGACCATCACCACCGGCAGCGCTGACAGTGCCACCAGGTCGGCCGACTCGTCGAAGGTGCTGGCCGCACCCCGGTGGACACCGCCCAGGCCCCCGGTCGGGAAGACCGTGATCCCTGCCTGGTGGGCCAGGTACGCGGTTGCGGCGACCGTGGTGCCGCCGGACTGCCGCCGGACCACGGCGGTGGCGAGGTCTCGGATACTGCACTTCACCGCGGCGTCGTCGCAGCCCAGCCGCTCCACCTCGGCCGGAGTCAGCCCGACCACCGCCTGGCCGTCCAGCACCCCGACCGTCGCCGGTACGGCACCTGCGGCGCGCACCTGGTCCTCGGCCTGGCGAGCCACCTCCACATTGTGCGGCCGAGGAAGACCGTGGGTGATGATGGTCGACTCGAGCGCGACAACAGCGCTGCCTGCGGCCAGCGCAGCCTGGACATGGTCACCGATCCTGAGCGTCATGGCGGGCAGCATAACCGTGCTTGATTGCCCGAGCTCCGCTGTGCTTGATCGCCGCCGCCTGCGCGGCGGCTCGGCCGCTTCGCCTGACACGCCGTCTTCCTCCTCACGACGAGGAGGTTCTTTCCGTCGTGGTCC
>ERZ772827.1545-NODE-1545-length-11580-cov-4.762690_pt1 | contig 11580 bp, 10 predicted proteins | sample MGYA00580850_ERZ772827 | MGnify/ENA primary metagenome ERZ772827 (study PRJEB29015, sample SAMEA2737950) | human oral metagenome | biome: human oral; feature: human-associated habitat; material: dental | place: China | collected 2145 ...
TAGCCATTACTTTTACCATAGGTGTTTTTAATTTCTCAAACTTAGGATTTAAAGAAATCAAATAATCTACAATATCCGGGCATTGTTTAATTAGATTAGACAATGTTGTTTTTGCATCGATATGGAATCGACCATTTGCATCAGTTGTTAATGGTTCTTCTTCTACCTCTTCTGCTGCCTCTTGAGCCAAGGATTTTTCTTTACCACCATCGCCTACAAAATCAGTTTTATCCCAAGTCAACAATGTACGGGAACCCTCAAGTTCACGGATATGAGTACAGTCTTGCATCATTTCCAATACGCCGCGGAATTTACCATTTTCATCGCATACTGCTGTGTAGATAACATAGATGAACAAGCCTGGTTTATTGATCCAGAATTCCGCTTGGCTTTGTTCGCCAGAACGGAACTTCTCTACGATTTCCTCTACTATATGAACAGATTTTGCTGGGTGACAATTCTTCACCTCACGGCCGATAACGTTCGCACTGCGAGGGAAAATACGATGTGCCGTATCGCTGTAGAACTTAACTAGTTCATTTTCATCTACATAGGATAAATCTACCGGTAAATGACGGAACAACAAATTAATTTGCTCTAATGTCAATTTACCTGTGGCTACATCGAGAACTGCGTCCTTACCAACGGGCGCACCACCAACAGGGCCTACATATTTAGATAGCAAGCCGGCTAAATCATTTAAGAACTCGTTAGATACAGCACCACCTTGAGCTGAATTATTGCCATTCAATTGCGCCGCAGAATCATTGATACCTGGCACTACATATAAACCTGGCGCATTAATGATGGCATAACCAATTTCATGGTCGTTTTTACTCATCCGAACAAACTCTTCGTCACTCAACAATTTATAAGACGTTGGCAATAAGACTTCTAGTTCTTTAGAATTCAAATCCCGTAATTTCGCCAAAGTTTCTGGCACAGACGCTAGGAATTCTTCATACTTATCTTCCCGAAGCAATGCATAGGATGCAGAGATAGCATCGCGCACAGCATCATCAAAGGTCCACATAATGCGCGTTGGGCGGTCAAAACCGTGGTCCTCAAGCATTGGATATAGTTGATTTTGCTTACGAGATAGATGAGTTCTCCACTCTGCTAAGGAATCAAAAACGCCAAGCCACGGATTTTTGATAAACTTCTCTTGTTTTAACAATTCGTCTGCTTCAAGGGCTACCTTTTCAACAGCATTGATTTCTTCCAAGTACGCCCACAACGGATGGTTCTCAGGATACTCATTTTCAGCACGCACCAAAACGCCATCAAATAGATCTAAGAGATCATCCATTTTCTCTAGGATTTCTTCGTCCTTGTAAACACCTTTCAAACTTTGCTCTGCGTAGGCAAACTCATCAGGTGTACAAGTACCTAATTTCTCTTTTAAAATGCGATTGCCCTCTTCTAAGGACAATTTACCATCTAAATAATCTTCTTTAATGGACACAATAATTCTGTAACGTTCATTGTTAATATCTAGCTTTTGTTTTAATGGATTCATATGCTTATACCTCCACGGGCTAATCTATAATTATATTTTCATTATACCATTTTGAAAGTAATTTTCAGTTGCTACAGATACAATTTTGATTTATTTTTAAAAATTTACACATCCAATATTATGAAAAAGAATAACCTTACTTTATTTTTTAGAATATTTTGGCATACAAAAACTGCACCTCAAAAATTGTGTCCAATTTTTGGAGTGCAGTTCTGTATGAGTGCCTTTGATTAGTTTTTAAAATCAATATATTCAGTTTTAGAAGATGCTACAGGTTTACCATTGGAATCTGTGGCAGGACTAAATCTCCATTTAGAAATGGTATCAACAATGGCTGCATCAAGAGCACTAGAGCCGCTAGATGAAACAACTTCAACATCCCCTACAGAACCATCTTCCTTGATGGTAAAACGTATATCCGCACCATGAGCTGCTTCACCATAGGCGGCAAGCAGAGTTCGGTCAATAGGTGGTGTAGCTATAGCTACTGGTGGATCATATGGAGCTGCCAACACAGAAGCTACCATACTAATTACAAACAATGAGCTTAAGATAATACAACGCAACACTTTATTCATCATTTTCTCCTTATTTAGCTGTCACAGCTTGCTTAGGCAGAGTAATTGTCATCCCAATGATAGATTCATGTGCTTTTTGATCTGTGCCAATAGCAGGTGTGAACTTCCACTGTAAAATCGCTTTTTTTACTGCTTCGTCAACTGGAGCATAGCCAGAAGAGCGCTCTATGAAAACATTTTTAACATTACCTTTTTTATCGATTAAGAAGCGTACGCGCATATCAGGCGCTACCATAGCGGTTTGAGGGGTCTCAGGCAACTCAGGTTTTACAATAGTAACCTCTCTTGGAGATTCTAAAAACTTCGCCGCATCAGCTGTATAATCACCTAACATGCCGAAAGATGCAACAAGTACAGCTGCAGCAGCGTATCGGAATAATTTATTCATAAGAAGCCTCCTTATTAACCTTTTACCTATGCATAATATCATACTAAATAAAGATGAATATTAAAAGAATAAATTCTTATTGATAAAATTTCTCATTTATGATATATTGAATTCAAGATAACTGTTCGGACTCACATATCTAGTTGATATGACAAAAAACTACACAAAGGAGGTTCATCATGAGACGTAGAAAGCGTATTCAAATGAAGGTCATGATGGTACTTGGTATCGTTGCCCTTGTTGGGCCTAACCATCTACAAGCACTTATTCCCTAGATTATTTTGACCTTAGCAGAAGACCGTATAACTGCCACTAGCCGCTACGTTAGTAGCGGCTATTTTTCCGTTCGAATCAGGGTCGTATACTACCTTTTCAAAGCATTTTATCTGTTAATTATTTATATTAGTTTTTCTACATATCATTACATCATTTTTGTATTAACAAGATAACTAAAGATTTTAAACTCAGTACCTACAAAAGGAGGCTTATTATGAAATTTAATCGAATTTTATTAGTCGTCGTATCATTAGCACTTATAGTATTTGCCCTTGCAGGCTGCGGAAAAGACACAGCCCAAGATAGTCAGAAAAAACTTAATGTCGTAGCTACAACGACGATGTTAACGGATTTAGTAAAAGAAATCGGCGGTGACCATGTAACCGTACAAGGTCTCATGGGACCTGGTGTAGACCCTCACCTATATCAAGCGAGTGCAGGCGATGTAACAGCTATGTCTAAGGCGGATGTTGTAGTATACAACGGCATTCACTTGGAAGGTAAAATGGGCTCCATTTTCGATAATCTAACAAAGCAAAATAAAGCGACCATCCGCGTATCTGATGCCATTGATCCAGCTACATTGCTCGACTTTGACGAAGAAGATGGTGTAAAAACAAAAGACCCTCATATTTGGTTTGACGTTGCTAACTGGAAACTGGCAGCAAAAGCAGTATACGAAGGTCTTGCTAAAGCCGATCCGGCTCATAAAGAAGATTACAAAAAACGCTATGACGCATATCTTACTAAATTAGATGAAACTGATGCGTACGTTAAAGCTCAAGCAGAGTCTATTCCGAAAGAATCTCGCGTACTCGTAACAGCTCACGATGCGTTCCAATACTTCGCTCGCGCGTACGGCTTTGAAGTAAAAGGTTTACAAGGTGTAAGTACTGCCACAGAAGCAGGTACACAAGATGTGAATAATCTAGTTCAATTCATTGTTGACCACAAAATCAAAGCTATCTTCGTAGAATCTTCTGTTCCGCATAAAACTATCGAGGCTGTTCAAGAAGCAGCTAAAGCTAAAGGCTGGAACGTTTCCATTGGTGGTGAATTATATTCTGACTCCCTCGGTTCTGAAGGCACTGAAGGTGGCACATATATCGGTATGGTAAAAGCTAATATCGATACGATTACTAAGGCACTTAAATAATCATTTATTAGAGTTTCTTAATTAAATACAACAAAGTAAATTTACTTATACTAACTTAGATTGACTTAAATTTACTTTGTTATTGTAAGTACATGTGCTACTAGCAATTCACAGCTAGTAGCACTCATTAATACAAGGAGGTTTCCATGGAATGGGCCGTTGAAGTTGAAGATATGACCGTAGCATATACGACAAAACCCGTATTATGGGACGTAGATATGAAGGTACCCATCGGTTCCTTAGCGGCCATTGTCGGCCCTAATGGTGCCGGTAAGTCCACATTATTAAAGGCCATGCTCGGCCTACTAACAGTTATCTCAGGAAGTGTAAAATTTTATATCGATCACCACTTAGCGATGGACAAAAACGATTACAAGAAAATCGCCTACGTCCCTCAAAGTGGTAGCGTAGACTGGGACTTTCCCACTACCGTACTGGATGTAGTACTCATGGGTCGTTATGGTCATCTAGGTTGGTTTAAGCGTCCTAGCAAAAAGGATAAGGAACTCGCCCTCTCCATGATAGAAAAAATGGGCATGAGCGACTATGTGGATCGACAAATTCGCCAGCTTTCAGGGGGACAACAACAACGCGTCTTCCTCGCAAGAGCCCTCGTCCAAGAGGCAGATATTTACCTCATGGACGAACCCTTCAAGGGCGTCGATAAAACTACAGAGCATGCTATTATTTCTCTTTTACAAGAAATGAAAGCTCGAGGCAAAACGGTTATCGTCGTCCACCACGATTTAAATACGGTGCCCCAATATTTCGATTGGGTAACGATGGTGAATAAACAAACTATCGCCTATGGCCCCGTAGCAGATACATTTACGGACGAAGCTATTGAGCGCACCTATGGCAAAGGGAGGATTGTATGACCATATTCCAATCCTATACGACGCAGATGGTACTACTCGGCACGGCGTTATTAGGCCTCGCTAGTGGTATCGCTGGCACCTTTGCGGTACTTCGCAAGGAAAGCCTCATCGGTGACGGCCTATCACATGCGGCATTACCCGGTGTGGTCATTGCCTTCTTGCTGACAGGCATTAAAGATATTGAGGTTCTCATCGCCGGTGCCGCACTTTCATCGATTACTGCGGCTTGGCTCATTACCATTACCGTAGAAAACAGCAAAATCAAATTTGATGGCGCTTTAGCCACCATACTCTCCGCCTTCTTTGGGCTCGGTATGGTATTGCTCACCTATGTACAAAGCTTAAACAATGCTGGTCAGGCGGGGCTTTCAAAATTCATATTTGGACAGGCAGCCACCATATTGGCGCGCGACGTATACATCACATCTGCAGCGGCGCTCATCATCATCGTGTTAACCGCATTATTCTGGAAGGAGTTAAAGCTCATCTCCTTCGATGTGGAATACGCCAAAACACTACAAATTCCCGTCACTTTCACCCTTATTTTATATCGTTCACTATTGATCATGACCATTATCATCGGCATTCAATCGGTAGGCGCTATCTTGATTAGCTCCCTCCTCATTGCACCCGCCGTAGGGGCAAGACAGTGGACGAACAAACTGGGCACCATGTGTATATTAGCAGGATGTTTTGGCATGATATCTGCCATTGGCGGTACTATCTGGAGTACAGCGGTCCCCAAATTACCGACAGGTCCAGCTATCATCGTCATTTTATCGATTCTCGTATTATTGAGTCTCATCTTTGCTCCTAACAGAGGTATGCTCTGGCAGTTCCGCAAAAATAGACGGTCAAAGCACGCATTATTGTTAGAAACCACAAGAGCTCCCAAATTCAAGGCACAGCAAAGTATTTACGTAGCAGAGGACGCACAACCTCGCATAGGAGGTGCCCCATGACAGTTCATACAGAGATATTGCTCATTGCCATTGCGGTGTCCATCGCATGTGCCATCCCTGGGGTCTTCCTCGTATTGCGTCGCATGTCCATGATGGCCGATGCCATTACGCACACCGTATTCCTCGGCATCGTGCTCGCTTTCTTTATGACGGAAGATTTAAACTCTCCATTTCTACTCGTCGGGGCTACCTTAGTTGGTGTAGGCACCGTATGGCTTACGGAAATGATCCACAATACGGGGCTTGTCAACGAAGATGCGTCTATCGGCATCATCTTCCCGCTTCTATTCTCTATCGCCATCATTCTAGTCAGCCTATACAGTGGTAACGCTCATCTCGATGTAGATACCGCATTGCTCGGCGAAATAGCCTTTGCACCCTTTGATCGATGGATTGTGAACGGCACCGACCTGGGGCCTGTATCGCTATGGATTTCTCTAGGCGTGGCGCTCATCAATTTAATTTTAGTCATGCTGTTCTACAAGGAATTGCAACTCTCCACCTTTGATCCGCTACTAGCGGGGCTCTTCGGCTTTATGCCAGCCCTCATCCACTATGTACTCATGACCATGGTATCCCTCACCGTTGTGGCCTCGTTCCAAGCGGTAGGTGCCATTCTCGTCATCGGTCTCATGATAGGACCTGCAGCCATCGCTTATTTATGGACGGACTCTGTGAAAGCCATGCTTACTAGTAGTATCATCATCGGTATTATCTGTGCTGTCGTCGGTACAGAAGTCGCTTTCACCATGGACGTATCCATCGCGGGTTCCATTGCAACCACCATCGGTATCGCACTGATTATCGCTGTTATTGCAACACCGAAGACAGGCTATATCGCCACATACCGCCGTCAACGTCACTTACGTCGCCATTATCGGGAAACGATGATGCTGTGCCATATTTATACTCATATGGATACGCCTATCGCGCACGTTGAAAACGGCATCGGTACCATTCATGAACATTTGAACTGGAGGCCTGATTATACTCATCAAGCTGCTTCACAGCTAAAGAAACAAGGTCTATTATATGTGACAAATGGACACTACGTGCTTACTGATAAGGGTATAGCACAGGTTAAAGAGATTATTTAAATACAATACCAATACTTTTCCCAACAAAAAGAAGCTGAAATCAATGCTGCTCTGCAAAGATTTCAGCTTCTTTTATTTTTAACTAATAGTCTTACATCCTATTAATAACTGGATTCACGTCAATGACTATCTATAACAAATAGTACCAACACTATAATAGATCAGTGCAATCACAAAGAATCCTATTAATTAATAATAGCTTCTAATGGAATTACATGAGGTAGCCCATTGTCATCGATATAAATTTTCGTTTTAACACGGTATACATCTTCCATCATGGCTTCTGTAAAGATGTCTTTCGGCGCGCCTTGAGCATATACTGTACCCTCTTTAAGCACGATGATTTCATCTGCGAACATAGCCGCCAGATCAAGATGATGCAATGTTACGAGTGTTGTAAAATCATTTTCTTGAGTCAGATTTTTTAGCAATGTTAATAAGTCAAATTGCTTGTACAAATCTAAAGCACTTGTCGGTTCATCAAGAATTAAGATTTTAGGTTCTTTTACAAGGGCTTGCGCCATGAACACAAGTTGGCGTTGACCACCGCTGAGCTCCATGATGCTGCGCGATGCAAAGCACTGTAAATTCAACCGTTCCAATACCTCTTGTGTGGCTGCAATATCCTCATCACTTACGCGGAAGGACATGGATCCCATGCGCCCTAGCATAACGACTTCAAAAACAGATAGATTGACTTTACAGTCATTATCTTGAGACAAATAGCTCACTGTACTACTAAAATCCTTTGTAGAATATTGAGATACAGGTTTACCATTAACGGAAATCTCGCCCTTGCCTTTCAAGATACCCATAATCGTTTTTAACAGTGTAGATTTACCAGCACCGTTAGTACCAATGAGCGCAGTCAATTTACCTGTTTTAGCAGCAAAATCAACGCCCTTTAAGATCTGTCCGTCTTCCGTAGAGGAATAACCAAAGGTTAGATTATGAACTTCAATCATTTGAAATAGCTCCTTTTCCTAGTTAATACCAACGAGAAGAAGAAAGGTACACCGATGATTGCTGTCACAATACCGATTGGGAACATCGCCCCAGGAACGAGCATCTTACTCACGATAGATGCAAGAGACAAAATCGCCATACCACACACTGCAGAGAGAGGTAAGAAATACCGTTGATCCTCACCTACAAGCATACGTGCAATATGTGGTCCTACAATACCGATAAAACCAATGGTTCCAACGAAAGAAACGGCAACGGCTGTAATGATGGAGATGAAAGCAAACACTTTTACTCGTAAGCTTTCAACATTAACACCAAGACCGGAAGCCTTTTCATCGCCTAATTTTAATGCTGTTAAACGCCAAGATTCACGCATCATAAGCGGAAGCATGATTGCTAGCACGATAAGAACAATAGAGATGTTCACCCAATTTGCCTTAGCTAAACTCCCCATCGTCCAGAACACGATGTTTTGAAGGGCCTCAGGAGATGCCATATATTGCATCAAGGATTGAAGCGCTTGGAACAAGAACATCATACCGATACCAGCGAGAATCATCGTTTCAGAGGAAAAATTCTTAATCTTATTAATGGAATAGATAAAGAAACTCGTCAAACTAGCAAATACAAAGGCGCCAAATGGAACCATAAAGACACCTAAAAACTCTAATGCACTAGCGCCTACAACGACCATAAGAGATGCACCGAAGCCAGCCCCTGCGGATATACCAAGTGTATATGGGCTAGATAACGGGTTATCAAGGATAGTCTGCATGCCAGCACCAGCAATGCCCAAAGAAGCACCTACAAGCAATGCCATAATGGCCGTCGGAAGACGAATCGACCAAATAATAACATATGCGTTTTTGGAAACCTCTGCAGGGTCTGTTAATGCGAGCCATACATCACTTAACGTAAGTGATGCAGGACCTACAATAATATCGGTAACAAAACTTACCGCACAAATGATCAATCCGATAATAATGAACAATAGTTTTTTATAACTCTGTTTCTTATAATCGTACTGATTGTTAATTTCTGTCACTACGAAAAACCCCTTCTTAGTTTAAATGCATGAACCAAACGCCACCGTAAGAGAATGGAAGGAATTTATCATAGAATTCCTTAAGTGTGCCTTCTGGATCTACGTCCTTAAATTCCTCAGGATAGAATGTTTTAGCTAAGTATTCGAATACTGCAACGTCATATACTTCACGAGGTAAACCATGGTGAGTAGAGAAAACGTTTTTAGATTGAACCGCTTTCAATTCAGGCCAGCCTTGACGTTCTGTGGTGAAAGCTTTCAATAACGCTTGAGATTTTGCTTCATTTGTATCAAAACCTAAACGCATGGAAGTCGGTTTCTTAGGCCAGTAAGAACCGATAATCATGATGATATCTGGGTTTCTTTCTAAAATAAATTCTGGGTTAACTGGACCGGCCTTTTGAACTACATCTTTTGTAATAAGGTCGCCACCAACTTGCATTGCTAATGCGCCCCAGGCTACATTTGCACTATAGGCAAAACCTAAACCTTCTGGACCTTCGTTACCTGTTTCAATGTAAACAGTTGGTTTTGGTTTATTGATTTTGCTAATGCGGTCCATAACTCTTGTTAAACGGTCAGTATAGAACTTGTTGATTTCTGCTGCACGCTCTTCTTTACCCAATGCTTTACCGATAGCTTCGATAGATTTTTGATGATTTTCAAGCTTTTCAGCATGGTAATCGATGTAGATAGTTGGGATACCTGCCGCATCGATTTTAGGTTTGTAATCAGCTTCATATTGATCTTTAAAGTATAAAGGCATGAAAATAACATCTGGGTTTAAGGAAATTACTTTTTCCACATCAAATGTTTTGTCATTTACGTTACCGATGAGAGGAATTTTTTCCAACTCTGGAACGTCCGCTTTATAGCGATCCCACATATCTGTACGCAATTTACTCAAATAAGGGTCCATACCAACAATAGTCTTAGCTACATCTTTACCTTGCAATGCAGCCATAGTCAAGAACGCACCGCCAGAGGCACTCAATTGAACTACTACGCGTTCTGCGGGTTTTTTCAACGTAACTTTTTGACCTGTTACGTCTGTAATCTCAATTTGTTTGCCAGATTGTGCCGCATCCTTTTTCGTATCTGCTGGACCACCACAAGCTGTCATAATCATGCTCACAACTAGCAGGAGCACCGTGGCAAGATAAGCCATAAATTTCTTTTTCTTAACCATAGAATACCTCGATTCAAAATTCAAAACTCAATACATTCTAATAAACACAATGTACGACAGCATGTATATAGTTTTACTCCATCAACTCCTTCTACACACACTCTTAATTCATATGCATAAACCAGATACCACTATATGAGAATGGCAAGAATTTGTCATAGAACTCTTTAAGTGTAGCTTCTGGATCTACATCTTTAAACTCTTCAGGATAGAAGGTTTTTGCTAAATATTCAAAGACTGCTGCATCAAATACTTCGCGTGGAAGACCATGATGCGCGGAATAAACTTGTTTGTTTTCAACAGCTTTCAAATCACTCCAACCTTGACGCTCTGTGGCGAAAGCTTTCAACAACGCTTGAGACGAATCTTCGGTTGCTTCAAAACCTAAACGCATAGAGGTTGGTTTCTTAGGCCAGTAAGAACCGATAATCATGATGATATCTGGATTTTCCTCTAATACAAATTCCGGATTAATAGGAGAGGATTTCTTAACAGCATCCTTGGTGATTACATCACCTCCAGCCATAGTCGCTAAAGCACCCCAAGAGTAGTTACCACTAAAGGAGTTACCAAATTCTTCTGGACCATTCATGCCAACTTCAATGTAAACAGTTGGTTTTGGCTTGTTAATTTTACTAACACGGTCGAGAACTCTTGTCACGCGATCCGTATAGAACTTGCTAATTTCTGCAGCTCGTTCTTCTTTGCCCAAAGCCTTACCGATGGCTTCAATGGATTTTTGATGACTTTCCAATTTTTCTGCATGGTAATCTATATAAATAGTCTGGATACCAGCAGCATCCATTTTTGGTTTTGCATCAGACTCGTACTGATCTTTCAAATCTACAGGAATAAAAATAACATCTGGATTTAATGCCACAACTTGCTCAGCATTAAATGTTTTATCACCGATAGTACCAACTACTGGAATCTTAGCTAATTCAGGCATTTCAGCAGTAAAGTGCTTCCACATATCCGCTCTGTAATCCTGTAAGGATGTATCCATGCCGGCAATAACCTTCGGCGTATCCTTACCCATAAGTGCGGAAATCGTAAAGAATGGACCACCGGCACCACTCCATTGTAAAATAACTCTCTCTGCTGGCTTTTTAAGCGTTACCGTACGACCTGTTACGTCAGTAATCTCGATAGGCTTATTCACCTGAGACGCATTTTTCTTCGTCTCACTAGGACCTCCACATGCAGCGATGAGCATACTAACAATTAGAAGGAAAACCGTGGCTGTATAAGCCATAAATTTTCTTTTCTGTTTAACCATGAAATACCTCTCTTTTCTCAAACTGAAACTATCACTATAAGTGCACATAAAAAGCCCGTTTCCCCACGAAGAAGAAACGGGCTGTCATCTCAGTTAGACTAACTACCACGCCTAATAAGCTAGCATATAGTATGAGCTTTCAACTATGCATAGCTAGTATAAATCCATCTATATCAATCCCCATCCCTGTCTCTCGCAGGTCAATTGGCAATTGTTAATTAGGCAGTTCTCCTGGCTCCAGTTTAAC
>ERZ772827.1549-NODE-1549-length-11559-cov-2.800939_pt1 | contig 11559 bp, 10 predicted proteins | sample MGYA00580850_ERZ772827 | MGnify/ENA primary metagenome ERZ772827 (study PRJEB29015, sample SAMEA2737950) | human oral metagenome | biome: human oral; feature: human-associated habitat; material: dental | place: China | collected 2145 ...
CGCATGACATCGGAAATGCGTTTGCCAGCACCCTGTTCCACTGGACGCTGCACCCCTGGGCCATTTACGCCATCGTTGGCCTGGCCATCGCGTACAATACCTTCCGTATTGGTAAAAAACAGCTTTTGAGCTCTGCGTTTATTCCACTGATTGGTGAACGTCGGGCAGAAGGCTGGCTGGGACGGCTCATTGATCTGCTGGCTATCGTGGCCACAGTGTTCGGCACCGCGGCGTCGCTAGGCATTGGTGCGCTGCAGATTGGTGCTGGCCTGGACCGTACCGGCCTGATCACCTCGCCCAGCATGAAAGTGCTGGTAGGCATCGTGCTCGTGTTGACCTTGGCGTTCATTTTCTCCGCCATGTCCGGCGTGGGCAAAGGAATCCAGTACATCTCTAACGCCAACATGGTGCTGGCGGCAATCCTGGCGATCTTCGTGTTTGTCTTTGGCCCAACGGTGAGTATTTTGAACATGCTCCCCATGTCCGTGGGCAGCTACTTCAACTCATTCTTTGAAATGGCATCCCGTACGGCCGATCTGGATAGCGGTGATACCGCAACATGGTTGAGCAGCTGGACCATCTTCTACTGGGCATGGTGGATTTCCTGGAGTCCCTTCGTTGGCATGTTCGTTGCCCGCATTTCCCGTGGCCGCTCCATCCGCGAATTTGTTGTTGGCGTGATGATCATCCCCGCAGCAGTCACCGTGGTGTGGTTTAGTATCTTCGGCGGCACTGCCATCCACTTCGAGCAGGAAAACCGCTCAGTGTGGGGTGAGGGCGATGCGAAACGCCAGCTCTTCGACCTACTGTATTCCCTACCTGGCGGCACCATTGCAGCCATTGTTGCCATGATCCTGCTGGCCACGTTCTTTATCACCTCCGCAGACTCCGCAGCCACTGTGATGGGGTCCATGAGCCAGCAAGGCGTGCTCGTTGCTAACAAGTGGGTCACCGCAGCTTGGGGTGTGCTTACCGCAGCCATCGGATTGACCCTGCTGGTCTCTGGCGGTAACGACGCCCTGTCTAACCTCCAAAACGTGACCATCATTGCGGCCAGCCCATTCCTGGTGGTGATCATCGGACTGATGGTGTCCCTCTACCGAGGACTCAGTGACGACCCGCTCTACCTCGACCACAAGGAACAGCAAAAGTTCGCTATGAGGCTGGCACGCGAACGTCGTGTCCACTCCGAAATGCGGGCTGAACTGCAAGCTGAACAGCGCCGTCGCGCCCGCAAGGCGGCGCGCGTCAATCGACGTCCCATCCGCTTCCGCGCACCCAAAACCGACTAGTTTCTGGCTAGTTCCTGTGCGTTGTGACGCCATAAATTAAAGTGAAACCCATGACAAAGTCTGTGCTCACTGCTGTTGCCTGGCCCTACGCCAACGGTCCCCGTCACATTGGACATGTGGCGGGGTTCGGCGTGCCCTCCGATGTTTTCGCCCGTTACCAGCGAATGACCGGCGCGAATGTACTGATGGTGTCCGGCACGGACGAGCATGGGACCCCGCTGCTGGTGCAGGCCGAAAAAGAAGGCGTGACCGTGCAAGAACTGGCCGACCGCTACAACCGCCAGATCGTGCACGACCTCGCAGGGCTGGGCCTGTCCTACGATTTGTTCACTCGAACCACCACCCGTAACCACTACGCAGTGGTGCAGGAATTGTTCCGTGGTCTGCATGACAACGGCTACATGGTCAAAGAAACAACCATGGGCGCTATCTCGCCATCCACGGGTCGCACCCTGCCGGACCGCTACATTGAAGGCACCTGTCCCATTTGTGGTGCCGACGGCGCGCGCGGCGATCAGTGCGACAACTGCGGCAACCAGTTGGATCCCGCCGACCTGATCAACCCCGTGTCTAAAATCAACGGCGAAACACCGCAGTTTGTGGAAACCGAGCACTTCCTGTTGGATCTTCCGGCACTGGCAGACGCCCTGTCTGCGTGGTTGAAAGAGCGGCAAGATTGGCGCCCCAACGTTCTGAAGTTCTCGCTGAACCTTCTTGAGGACATTCGTCCGCGCGCCATGACCCGCGACATTGACTGGGGTGTGCCCATCCCCATTGAGGGCTGGCAGGACAACAATGCCAAGAAACTCTACGTGTGGTTCGATGCTGTTGTGGGCTACCTATCCGCATCTATTGAATGGGCCTATCGCATCGGAGAACCAGAGGCGTGGCGCACGTTCTGGACCAACCCTGATGCTGTCTCGTACTACTTCATGGGTAAAGACAACATCACCTTCCACTCTCAGATTTGGCCCGCTGAACTGCTGGGCTACCGTGGTGAAGGCTCCCGCGGGGGTACGGTCGGGCAGCTCGGTTCGCTGGAGTTGCCTACCGAAGTTGTCTCGTCTGAGTATCTGACCATGTCCGGGTCCAAGTTCTCCTCCTCCAAGGGGGTGGTCATCTACGTCAAGGACTTCCTGGAGGAATTTGGTGCCGACCCCCTGCGATACTTCATCGCTGTCGCGGGACCGGAAAACAACGACACCGACTTTACTTGGGACGAGTTTGTCCGTCGCATTAACAACGAGCTGGCCAATGGTTGGGGCAACCTGGTCAACCGCACTGTCTCCATGGCGCATAAAAACTTTGGTGAGGTTCCCACCCCTGGCGAGCTTAGCGACGCTGATCAGGCCATCCTTGACCTTGCGTCCCGCACGTTCGATGAGGCTGGCGACGCCCTCAGCCACTCTCGGTTCAAGCAGGGCATTACCAAAATCATGCACGTAGTGGGCGAAGCCAACGCTTACATCGCGGAGCAAGAACCGTGGAAACTAGCCAAGGATGAAACCCAACGCGAGCGCCTAGCCACAGTGCTGTGGACAGCGCTTCAGGTGGTCAGCGACTGCAACACCATGCTCACCCCCTTCCTTCCGCATACGGCGCAGGCCGTTCACGAAACCCTGGGGCGTGACGGCGTGTGGGCCGCACTGCCTGAGGTTGTGGAGGTCACAGATGATCAGCCGGTCGAACCGGTGGGCGCGGGTCTACCCGAAAAGGGACGCAGCTACCCTGTGATCATGGGTAACTACCGTGACCAGCAGGCGGTGTGGAAGCGTATCGACGTCGTGCCAGGCACCGCCCTCAGCAAACCACGGCCACTCATTGCGAAACTGGACCCAGAACTGGCGGAAACCGGGCCGTCCTGGGCTCCGGTGAACTCCTAGCATATCCAGGAATATTGGGGGTCGGGGGATGCAAAAAGTGGACTCTAGGAAGGGTTAACCTAGAGTCCACTAAACGGGGAAGCTGTGGTGGGGTGCCCTTAGCGGATCACGCCCTGGAACTTCAGGAAGTTGATGATGGGGAAGACCACAAGGCCGAGGAAGGAACCAACCAGGCCAGTGGCGGTCACAGCACGCAGAGTCTTAGCCCACTTCGGGAGGTTGGCATCTTTCTCCTCGGAGCTCATCTGAACGCCGGTGGCGGCCTTATCAGCCTCGTACTTCTTCTGAAGTTCTGCGCTCGGCTTGCCGTCTTCGCCTAGGTACTTGTCGCTGGAGCCAACGGCTTTCGCATCTTTACCTTTACCACCTTCGGAGCTTGAACCCTGCTGAGTGGCAACATCCGTGGGAAGCTTAGGTGTTGCAGCCTGAGCAGCTGCGACGCCGCCCAGGGTCAGGGCGAGTGCGGTTGCGGCGGCAACGGCGGACTTGCGGATGTTCTTCATGGGGAGACCTTTCAGACGGAATACAGAGAGAAGTAGTCCTATAGGACTTTTCATGAGACTGCCGAGCGCCGACAAACTCGATCACACAGGTTAGTATCATGAAATATTAAGTTTTAGATACTGAGTGGGTGCAAACCGTTTGGTTTGCAAAAGCGCAGTTAAAGACCTTTCTTGGGTGAAAACTTAACCCATCATAGGGGTGGTATTCAAACCTAGAAAGTTTGAGCAGCGTCCGTTTTGCGCGCCCCTCACTATCTGGAACCTACAATACATTAATATAAAACTCAGCTAAAGTTAACAACTAAAACGTGTGCTATTTGTCAATCTCTGTGACTAATGTGACCATTGGGACAAAATCCCCACCCCTGATAGGGGTATGTTGTAGCATGTGTGCGGCTTTGGTGGTGGTGGAAAGTTGGGAAAGGGTGCGGACAAAGATCATCCCAGGTGTAGCAACCATGCTTAGTAGGCTCCAGTGTGTGTGACGACGGCGCCGACTGTGCGGGCAATGGTTTTCATGTCGAGCAGCATTGACCAATTGTGGACGTAGTAGAGGTCCAGGCGCTTGGCTTCATTGGCCGACAGATGTGATCTGCCACTGACTTGCCATAGTCCGGTGATGCCTGGACGTATGGTGAGCCGGAGATGCATGTCCGCATCGTATTCATCAACTTCACGTTGTACCTGTGGGCGTGGTCCCACAATGCTCATTGTTCCATTGAGTGAATTAATGAATTGCGGTAGTTCGTCGATACTGTATGTACGAATAAAACGTCCGATGGGGGTGAGTCGTGGATCATCTTTCATTTTGAAAAGCAGAGCATTGCCACCCTGCTGTCGAATAAGTTCGTGTACCTTAGTATCGGCGTCAACAACCATGCTTCGGAATTTCCATAGGGTATAGGGGATTCCATCGCGACCGATGCGTTCACTGAGGTAGAAGACGGGTCCGCCATCGTAAAGCTTGATGGCTAGAGCGGTAACAAGCAGGATCGGCGAGGTCAAGATAAGCATGGCAAGGGACAAAAGAATGTCAAATACTCGCTTAGTAGTTCCGTTTGCGTCACTATATTTTTGCTGATCTGATAATGTCACGCGCACCATCCTTAGAGGCGTTTGAATTATGCCGGAATTCTATTCTGTGATGGTGTGTTTCTACAATTTATTTCAACTTGGGCTTTGTTGCTGTTCTTCGCGCATGGATGGCAACAGGTGCTGTGGCTACGGGGCGCGATGCACCTGTGTCCTGACAGGATGGACATCACGCCCTCGCTACACTGAGGACTTATGTCAAGAAAGAAACCACGTCCGATTCCGGTTCCGGCGCGCACTATTCCTGGGCTCATTGATGCCCACACGCACCTTGCGTCGTGTAAGGATGACGCCGCAGCGTTAGTTGATCGTGCATGTGCGGCGGGCGTCGATAAGCTGTGCACGGTGGGGGATGGTCTTGCGGAAGCGGAGGCTGCGTTGGCAGCTGCGCATGCTTTTCCCCAGGTATATGCGGCGTGTGCGATTCATCCGACTCGGGTGGGTGAATTGGATCAGGCTGCCCAGGCGCGGTTGGTGGAGATGATTGCGGATCCGCGGTGTGTGGCGGTCGGGGAGACCGGTCTGGACACGTACTGGATTGGCAAATCGGAGACGTGTGCGCCTCTGGACATGCAGGAGGAGGCTCTGCGGTGGCACATTGACCGTGCGGTGGAGGCGGATAAGGCGCTGATGATCCATAATCGCGAGGCAGACGCGGACCTGTTGCGTGTGTTGGCGGATGCCCCGGCACCGCGCGCCACCATACTGCATTGTTTTTCGTCCCCGCTGGATGTTGCTCGGGAGGCTCTGGACCGCGGTTACGTGCTGTCTTTTGCAGGCAACGTCACGTTTAAACGGAACGAGGAACTGCGGGAGGCGGCGCGGCTAGCCCCAACGGGGCAGGTGCTGATTGAAACTGATGCTCCCTATATGACTCCTGAGCCGTTCCGTGGGTCGCGGAATGAACCGTCGCTGATCGGTCACACCGCCCTGTGTGTGGCAGAGGCGCGTGGGTTGAGCCCAGAAGAGTTGGCTGAGGAAATTTCGGCCACGTTTGATCGCGTGTATGGGCAGGCGTGATTAGCGTAGTCCGAGCATGTCAAGGGTGCCACGGATGGTGGCGCGCATGGACCAGTTGAAAAAATCGTCCGGACTCCACTGTTCCGTCATGCGTGCCCCAGAAGTGATCGTGGGTACGTTGCCGGGGAGTTCGCTGTGGTGTGCCAGCGCGTTGTCGCGATGACTGAGCGGAGCAAGGTGTGCAAGGGCAACCGCGTGTTCTGCCACCACCGATAGGACGATGCTGGCCTGATGGGGGAGCCAGCCGTATGTAGTTGCGTATCCGGCTTGGGTTTTTTCGATGGCGCTCAAGGCGGTGGTGTGCTCAGGGGTGAGTTGGGTGAGGAAAGTACCGATGCCGGGATTGTCCTGCACAAAGCGGCGCAGCGCTTGGGCCATGTCCGTCAGAGAATCCTCGGGATCGGCGTGGTGGGGTTCGGGGAGGGATTCACGGGCAATGATGTGCTGCGCAACAAGGTTTCGTGCCGTCTCCAGGTTGTGAACATGCCGATAGATGGACATCTCGCTCACGTTCAAGTATTCCGCTAGCCCGCGGATGGTGAGTTTATCCAATGTGATAGTGCGGCCTGCTTCTCCGATCTGCTCAAGGGTGATGCTGGGCGGCCTGCCGTGAGTTTTTCTGGGCATTCCTTAATTCTGACACAAGACAGCAGGTAAAGATTTTTGTTAGACTGTATAACAAAAATAGTCTTTGGTTGTGCGAGAAAGGTAAAGATCGTGAGCGAGCATCAACTGACGCAATCGAAACTTGCGGAAATGAGCGACGTGCTTACCCATCCCGACCACACTCGTGGCTTGGAGGAAGGGGAGCTGGTGGTCACTGCCCTGGAGGTGCTGAATTCCACATTCATTCGCATCCGTGGCCGGCTTGAAGGGTTCCGCAATCCCGATGCCTGGCGACGTCCCAATACCACCCTCCGCATGGAGGTGCCCGTGGATAACGACGTTATTGAAGGCATTGCGACATCGTCACGCGTGTACACCATCGCAGAGGTCTTTGGCGACTATGACGTGGCTATCGACGCCGTCGCGCACGGCACCACCTCGCCGATGATGCGTTGGTTGGCGTCCGTGAATCCCGGCGACCGCATCGTGGTCAAAGGCCCGCGCCCGCATCAGCTGCTGAATCCTGCGTCGGTCAACTACATGCTTGCCGACGCCTCGGCACTGCCCGCCGTGCGCAATATTCTGCTGTATCAACACGAGGTTAAGGAGAAGCCAACAGTGGTGATTGCGGCACCGCAGGCTGATGCGGAAGCCTATGTGGCTGATTGTGCGGACCGGGCAACCATCATTCACCTTGGGGAGACTGGAGACCTTGCTGCTGCGTGTGCAGAGTTGGGTATCGGGGCGTCGGCAACCGTGTGGGCTGCGGGGGAGCGTGACCTGATGCGTGCTATCAGGCGCTACTGTAAAGAAGATCTTGGGCTGGAGCGGTCCGCACTGAGGATTTTTGGGTATTGGAAAGAGGGCACCTCCCACACTCTGCTTGATGTGGCGCGGATGCGGGCCGCCAAGAGGCGTGTCGAATCTGGGCTGGGGCTAGACGGGGTTGATGATTTTGATTTAGAGATATAGCTAACATGCTCGGGGGCCTCGCGGGGGTATGAGGCCTAAGCGTAATAGGCTTGTTGTGACTTATGAGACTTATGTGACCTGCTATGTGGTCGATATTAAGCATGCTGTTAAGTGTTTCTGAACAAAATAACTGCATGTCAACCGTGGTAAGCTCGAATCGCCTAGACAAAGGGGTAATGTTACCGTATCGTTATGGTCATTGATGTTTACACGGCCTTGAAATGGAGTTGACTTTCTCAGTGACTACTCACAAAAAGTCTCAGATTGACCGCCTCAATGGCTCCACCTCTGTGCCCCTCCGTATGGCTACAGGGAGCATGCTGGCCACCCTTCTTGTTGGTGGCGGCCTCGCGGTAGTAAACAAAAAAGACGTCACCATTGACGTCAACGGTCAGCAGATGGATCTGGTGACCATGTCCAATTCAGTCGAGGGGGCGCTGAAACAAGCAGGCATTAAAATTGGACCCGACGACCTTATTGTTCCTTCCCCCAGCGAACGCCTGACCCGCACCGAGTCAATTAAGGTTCGGTCTGCGAAGTCCGTGGCGGTCGTGGTGGATGGTCAGGAAAAAACCATCAAATCCACTGCGCTGACAGTTGACGAGCTCGTCTCTGAAATCGGCTCCGAAATCGGTGGGGTGAACGAAGGCGACCTGCTGTCCAAGGGGCGCGACACCGTTATTCCTGCCGACGGCATGAAGCTGGACATTACCCGTCCGAAGGTCGTCTCCATCAACGATGGCGGCGACGTTACCTACACGCAGATGGCCGCCTCCAATGTGGGTGACCTTCTTCGGCGGAGGAATATCAACCTCAATCCAGAGGATGTGGTGACTCCCTCCATCACTTCTCCTGTTAAAGCCGGCATGGACGTGCGTATTGACCGCGTCCGCACTGATCAGGTCCGCGAGACCGTGCCGTTCGAGGCGCCCGCAAACTACAAGGACGATGCAACCGCCTTCGAGGGTGACGAGGTTGTTGAAGAGGCGGGGACGCCCGGCAGCAAGGAAGTTAAGCGTTCCATCCGTATTGTCAACGGCAAAGAGGAAAGCAACACCGTCATCTCCGAGAAGGAAGTCACTCCGGCTAAGCCCGCCACTATCAAGCGTGGTACTAAGGCAAAGGCCAGCGCGCCTTCAGTAGCCAATGGCTCGGTGTGGGACTCCCTCGCGCAATGTGAAGCGGGTGGCAACTGGGCAATCAACACTGGTAACGGCTTCTCCGGTGGTTTGCAGTTCACCCCGTCCACATGGCTTGCCTACGGCGGTGGCCAATACGCTCCCCAGGCGCACCTGGCTACTCGCGAACAGCAAATCGCAGTGGCTAGTAAAGTCCAAGCTGGTCAGGGTTGGGGTGCATGGCCAGCATGTACCGCAAAGTTGGGACTGCGCTAATCACGTTGCTAGTTAATGTTGGTATTTCACCCCTGTCGCACTGTGGTGTGGTGGGGGTGAACCTGTCTCCCCGTTAAGGGGTGGCGGGATCTACCCTATGTAGAAAAAGTTATACCTTTCGGAGTGTGAGCATAGTTTCTGGCATATATAGCTGTTAGGCTACGTGCTATGCCGTACCGATCTTTGCGCACCAAAAATACTGTTAGCTCGCGAGTTCTTTCATTGCAGGTGGCCACGACGGCGCTGGTCATGGCCGGGATTGTAGTCGGTTCCACCACCGCCGCTGGTGCGGAGCCTTCAACAACCAGGCCAACAACTACGTCTACGTCGGCAAGTGCATCAGCAACCACACCTGCCAGTGCAGCCGCTGATCCATCCGCCAGCCAAGCACCTACCAGCCATGACCGCCTTGTTCCCGTCACGGAGAAGGGCTATCGTCTCGATTCGCAGGAAATGTCGCGCCTGTATGGCCCAGGAGTGTTCACGCAAACTGCGCTGAGCAACACAGTGGTCGGCGCAGCTAAATCTAAGTTCACAATCGTGTCCAATCGCTTCCGTGCCACAGAAAGCGGGGAACTTTCGTTTCTGAGGTTTTACTGGCCTACCGGATCGGGATATGCCAGCGGCACCGGCGGAAACATTAAGATCACAGTCGTGCCGGACGATGGATCCTCCGAGCACAAGCCCGATCTGAAAGCGGAACCACTGGCGGTGACGCATTACCAACCGAAACTGGTGGACGGAAAGAAGCAGACGAAACAGGAGTTGTTGTCGGAGATTCCGATAGAGCAGAGCAAAAACGCGCTCACGAGCGGTCAGCTATATCACGTGGTGCTGGAGAATGTGGACCCGAAGCCGCAGGATAACTTTATTAGCAGCAATAATTCCATAACTGTCAAGGAGGACGGTAAGCCCGCGCGCTGGCTCAACTCCACGGATTGGTCCACCCTGATGGGCTCTCGGCCCGCCAATGACAACACAGCGGACTATCACTGGGATGACCTAACGCGTGACGGCTCAGGGGAGAAGTTGCTGTCGCCCATCATGGAAGTGGGCCTCACCACCGGCAAGAGCATCGGAATGTTTGACATGGAGTCGGGGAGTGTTCACCCGGAAAGGATCTACGCTGCCAGCCAGAATAAGCCAGTGCGCGAGCATTTTACGCCGAGTACGCAGAAGCGGGTGAGTGGTTTTTCGGTGGCGTCCGCAGCGTCAACAGGCGGTGCTCTGGGATGGAGCATTAAACAGGGGGATCGGGTGTTGGCATCGGGCCAGATTGAACAGCCAGAGGCGAATTTCACCACCCACAAGCTGACCAGGGTTGTCGGTTCGTTTACATGGTACGACGTGGCGCTTCCGCAGGATGTGGTGCTGGAGGCGGGGCAGAGTTACGACCTGGAATTCCGGCCGGTGAGCAACAGCGTCTGGCAGTTTGGCGATCACAGCAATGGCAGCAACTATGGTGTGAAATGGCCCGCCGCGTTCACGGAATCGCAGGCCCAGCACCTGCAGGATGGGACGTGGATCAACACGAATCACTGGGATCACACCAAACCTGGAGGTGGTACGAACTGGCCGGTAGTGCTGCATGTGGCGCCGTAACCTGGGTGCGGTAACTTTATAGGCACTATGGTCAACCACACTTCAGCGTTGCTCGGGCCGGCGGAGATTAGGCAGCTGGCGGATAAGCTCGATATTCGGCCGACAAAGAAGCTGGGTCAGAATTTTGTTCATGATCCCAACACGGTCCGTCGAATCGTCGCCACCGCAGAAGTAACCGCCCAGGATCATGTGCTGGAGGTTGGCCCTGGTTTGGGGTCGCTGACCCTCGCGTTGATCGATACGGTGCAGGACGTCACGGCCGTAGAGATCGACCCACGCCTTGCTGCGGAGCTTCCTGCCACGCTTGCCTGGCGTGCCCCCGACCACGCCCACAAGTTGCGGTTGATCGTGAAGGATGCGTTGCAGATAACCCGTCAGGACGTCGACGATGTTGGCGCACCAATGCCCACAGCACTGGTGGCCAACCTGCCCTACAACGTCTCGGTGCCGGTGCTGCTGCACCTGCTTGAAGAGTTCCCCACCATCACCCGTGTGCTGGTGATGGTGCAGTCGGAGGTGGCCGACCGCCTCGCCGCCGCTCCCGGCTCGAAAGTCTACGGCGTACCCAGCGTCAAGGCATCGTTCTACGGCCAGGTTCGTCGCGCCGGGGCGGTGGGTAAGAACGTATTCTGGCCCGCACCAAAAATTGAATCCGGGCTGGTACGCATCGACCGTTTCCGGCCCTCACCGTGGCCAGGCGGCGTGAAGGACTCCACGTTCACGCTTATCGACGCCGCGTTTGCCCAGCGCCGCAAAACCCTGAGGGCGGCACTTGCGGGCGTGTTCGGGGCGTCGTCACGCGCTGAGGAGGCGCTGGTGCGTGCGGGGATTGATCCAACGCTGCGCGGGGAGAAACTGGGCGTTGATGATTTTGTGCGGTTAGCTGCGCAGTTGCGGCACGAGGCCGTGGCGCATGGGAAGGTGAACCTGCACCTGGGCGTGGGGGATGCGCGACCGGACGGGTATCACGAGCTGACCACGGTGTTTCAGTCGCTGGCGCTGGCCGACCGCATGAGCGTGAGTGTTTGTGAGGGGACTGCAGGGGTCGCGTCGCTCTCGGTAGCCGGTGCCGACGCGGACAAAGTGCCCACCGATAGCAGCAACCTGGTGTGGAAGGCTGCTGAACTCGCGGGGGTGTCCCAGGCGCTGAATGTGCACATTGATAAAGGCATTCCCGTGGCTAGTGGCATGGGGG
>ERZ772827.1551-NODE-1551-length-11556-cov-3.705417_pt1 | contig 11556 bp, 10 predicted proteins | sample MGYA00580850_ERZ772827 | MGnify/ENA primary metagenome ERZ772827 (study PRJEB29015, sample SAMEA2737950) | human oral metagenome | biome: human oral; feature: human-associated habitat; material: dental | place: China | collected 2145 ...
CAAGGACTTCAACATGCGCTGGATCGCCAGCATGGTGGCCGACGTGCACCGCATCCTCACCCGCGGCGGCATCTTCATGTACCCCTGGGACAAACGCGAACCCCACAAACCCGGCAAGCTGCGCCTGATGTATGAGGCCAACCCCATGAGCTGGCTCATCGAACAGGCCGGCGGCGCAGCCACCAACGGCCGCCAGCGCATCCTGGACGTTCAGCCCCAGCAACTGCACGAGCGCGTCAGCGTCATCCTCGGCAGCAAAAACGAAGTCGAGCGCCTCACCCGCTACCACCTGGAGCCGCAGCAGAAACCGGCCGCCTGACCCCCCTGCCGCCAGCCCCGCCCCTGCGGGGCTTTTTTTGCGCAAAAACAGGCAAACCGCGTAAAACGCCCGTGAATGCTGCGATGGGCGCTACGAAAATAGAAGCCACTTCTCGCACCCAGAGCAGAAAACAATTATTCTGCGAAACAAGATTCGATTCGAATTCAAACAAGAGGAAAAAAGCCTGAATCACAAAACGACTTCCCCCATTTCCATCACACAATCAAAAAAAGGGAGAAACAAAATTGAATGACAAAATTTCCAGCAATGATCTGATCGAAGTCTCCGACCAGCTTTGTCTTGACACGCACCCGCGCGTCAGTGTTTTGATGATCACTTATAACCATGCCCCTTATCTGGCAGAAGCAATAGAAGGCGTTGTCGGACAAAAATGTGAATTCCCTTTTGAACTGATTATCGGGGAAGATCTCTCCAGCGACGCCACACGCTCCATAGCGCTTGAATATCAAAAACGCTACCCTCATTTAATTCGAGTAATTTATTCATCCCAAAACGTAGGCATGAACCTCAACTCATTGCGAATTTTTCAGAGAACGCGAGGAGAATATATTGCCTATTGCGAAGGCGATGATTTCTGGTGCGATTCTGAAAAATTAGCCAAACAAGTGGCACTGATGGAAAACGACCCGGAGATTGGTATCGTTCACACCGACTGGACCCGGGCCCGTCTGGTGAATGGCCAATGGAAATATGATTTTCGCCAGTCAGTCCATCATCGAGTTGCCGACAAATATCTCCAGGGCAACCTGTATCCAACATGGCATTTTCCAAAAATCCTGCGCACCTGCACCAATCTGATCAAAAGAGAAACAATGGCGCGCTGGTATGCATCCGGCATTTTGAACAATAAATATCCATTCGGAGACAGCGTTCTTGCCTCATGGGTGACATCGCAATTTAAGGTTGGCTATATTCCTGCAGTTACCGCCGTATATCGGGTTAGTCCCAACTCGGCGCTGCGCTCCGGGAATGCCGCCCGTATTGCCTTTTACAAAGCCAGTCTGGAATTTGACACGGCAGCCAGGAAATTTTTTGCCGGAACGCCATATCAGGATGGCTATCGCTGGGATGCCGCTGCGAGCCTGATCCTATGGGGATTTCGAGCCAGAGATTTCAATGCCGTTAAAACAGGCTTCATGGATTTTTTCCAACATTTCACATTGCCTGGTTTTCTGATTACCGGATTCAAAAACATTCGCATGCGTCTACCCACACTCAAGCGCCAGGTTCGCCAAATTCCCACACAACCAAATTCGAGAGTCGAATGAATAAAAGCCGCCTGAGCAAATGGCTCCAATATCGTCCCGGAAGACTCGGAAAAAACACCATTCTGGGCTCGCTTGGTCTCGGATTCCGCGCCATGATTCAAGCCCTTTATCTGGTGTTGGTTTCGCGTTGGCTCGGGGCAGAAGGTTACGGCTGGTTTTCCGGGGCAGTAGCCCTGGTTATTCTGGGCTCTCCACTCGCAAGCTGGGGAACCACCTATCTGATTCCTCGTTACATCGCCCGAGACCGTTCCAACTCCCGAGCCATGTGGGCCACCGCATTAGTGCAGACTGGAATCATCGGCAGTCTGCTTTCAGTAGGCATGCTGCTCATTGCCTTGCTACTTCCCGAACAACCTCTGCCCTGGATGGTTTTTTTCTTGCTTGCAGCAGCAGAATTGATTCTCCTCCCGGCAACACATGCGGCAACCAGTTATTTTTATGCACTCGAACACGGGTTTTATTCTGCCTCATCGATGTGCCTGATTCCTTTATCCCGGGTATTGATAATACTCAGTCTTATCATTGTCGGCGTACAAGGAACACCTGAAAACGCCGTAATTGGGCACTTTATTGGTAGCGTGATTGGATTGACAGTAGCCCTTGTCTTAATCATGCAACTCGATGGTTGGCCAGATTGGAGTGAACGACTGAATTTTTGGCGAGCCACCCGGGAAGGAACTAGTTACGCACTTAGTAACGCAGCAAGCACCAGCTATCAAGAAATAGACAAGGTTTTAATGCTGCAAATTCTTGGGGCCAGCGCAGTAGGGACGTATACAGTAGCTTTTCGTGTATCTAGTATTTTTGCATTACCGATCGCAGCGTTGATAGGGGCATTTTTACCACGCCTGATGATGATGAGAGAAAAAAAAGAAGATATATCACAAATTTTTCGTATAATGATTTTTACAGCACTTGGTTACGGTGTTTTTGCAGGCCTATTAATATTGTTTTTTGCCCCAATTATTCCAATATTGTTTGGAACAGAATACTCAGAATCAAAGCAATTATTAATTTTATTGAGTCCATGGCCGTTTGTCTTCGCACTGCGACAAACCCTAGCATCATGGTTTACTGCAAATAATATACAAAATATACGCACCATCATTGATATAACAGGAGTAGCGGTTATTGGCATACTCAATTCACTGATGTTATCATGGTTAGGCGAAATAGGAGCCGCAGCCTCTCTTATTATAACCGAAATATTCTTGATTGCAATTTTTATCATCTTTATGCAAACCAAAAATATCAAATTGATTCAGTAATTGGCTAACCAAACACCTGAACATTCTCCACATACATTACGAATCACAAATTTTCTTCAATGAAACTCACACCATTTACCCACCCAAAATGAAGCGGATGGTCGATTTACGCCCCATCTTGCTCCACAAGAATATAAATCTTTAAAAAATATATCTTTCACGCACCAGAATCTAGCGCTTCGATGATTAAGCCGGTAACTAGCGCCGTGAGCAACCACGACACATAAATCAAGACAATGTACCGATGCACATCAATCGTTCACTACTATCCAAATATTTCAAACCACTTTCGTCAAAACAAGCTCGCAAAACACGAGGATCGGTATTTCCATTACTAATTAGTAAATCTTCATGAAATTTCTTACCCTTTCCAACAGGTACAACCACTACATCACTACACACTTGTCGCATTAGTTCGGATATTTCGTCCATTTCGAAAAAACGGATATCGTAGAGTGGATCATTAACCTTCAATCGATCGAAATAATCAACAAACTGTGCATTGTGCGCATTGTGAACTGTAACGACCATTCGATATTTCGAAACACGCGCCTGCTCTGCGGCCAACTGCTTGATCTGTTCATCTTCAAACAGAACCCACAAACCATTGTGATAGCTCAAGTCAAATTCTCCATCTTTAAATGACATCTCAAAAGCGCTCATTTGATGTATCACCTTTGAGAATTCGGGGAACTTATTTTTTGCCAAATTAACTGATTCCTGAGAAAAATCCATTCCTTCGCAGTCAATTCCCCGTCTACGCAGCTCCGCCATATCACGAAAACTACCAGCTCCAAGCTCCAACACACGACGCTCTTCGGGATTCAAAATGGCATGAATGTAGTAGGCATGACGCAAGTCATGTTGATAGTGCAAAAAAATACTTGACCATTTGTCATCCCAATCCTTGCTACTGGATGATTTATCTAGATTACGAAGTTGCATGATTTAATTCTCCAATGAATATTCAACAAAACCACGAGCATAAACATCAGGCCGCGGAACAATACATGGGTCCAATTTCCCACGAGAAAAGCAATTCAAATGATTTTTAACCATGTCATAACCTGCCTTTATAGTAAAAGACACTCCTGCCGAAAACCTGGGATTGACATCCATCAACAACGGCATGTTATCTACAACCAAAAATTCTACATTAATACATCCACGAATATTCAAACTATCCGCAATTTCGCACGCCAGAACATCACATGCATGATTTGGCTGCATACGTACAGTCAATCCTGCACCATTAGTGGTGCGCAACAACTCCTGTCGTGTCACGGCAACCGAGGTTCCGTCATCTGGCTGTCTCACCACATCCACCACCATAACACTTCCCTCATAATAAGGTTGAACCAAATAATCCAGATTGGCTAAGCGTTTACGCCAAAATTGCAATGCATCAACATCTGCAATTTGGATATGTCCTTCGCTACTTCGTCCACGGCGTGGTTTTGCAATCCACGGCAAAGGGAAAGCTGTATTCGCAACCTCTTGAAAGTCAGCCGTCAATATAGGAGAAATACGTGGATGATTGACAAATTTCTCATAAATCAATAGTTTATCACGGGCCATCCGCACAGCGGATTGCGACGGCATGCACAATACAATTCCACGTGATATAAACCATTCATCATGGTCTGATATAATATCAATCTCAGGATCCGTTAATGCAATAATATGAGTTATATTCTCGCATTGACATATTTCCAGCAGACTATTAATGTAATTATCACTTTTTGCGGAAGGCACATTATAAAAACGGTTAACCAACCGAGAGGCCGGCGTCCACGATGCAGGATACATGTTGCATCCGATTATTTTTACACCAGGTTGCTGTGCCAATCGACCAATGACAGCTTCAGCCGACAAGGAACCAATCGCCGTAACTAGACACTTCATAACAAACTAACTGACAGTATCCCCTCGCGCCTAAACTGCTTTTTTCTTACAGACAAGGATCGATTGAAAAAGTTGGAATATTACTAAAGCAAGGGAATCAGTCCATGCTTTTCAGCATGTATTGAAATCTAAAAACCAATTTCTGTTTACAGATAGCACAATCCCCGCATTTATTCGATATATGCTTAAAAGATACCTACACAATGGTTCATGATAGCGTCTACAGTCTCACCATCAATTCCTATTCTGACAGCTTCTGAGTCATATGAAGCCTCCCTGCGGAAGACGCCGCAAGACTTCCAATTCATATTCAACATCCCATTCGCCTTATCCTTCAGGATTTTGTGCATTTCAAGAGACAAGATCTTTAATTATTCTTGCGATCTTTAGTATCTCAAAATCACCAATACCGCCATTGGGTAAAATAATCACTTTTTGGGCTATCTTTATGGTATTGGGCAATACCAGTCCCGCATGCGGAAAAAGATCTCGATAAGGCCGCATCATGTGTGCGCCTGGCCAGAAATATTTGCGAGCCAAAACGTTCTCTGCATGCAGCGCGGAAATAATTTCATCGCGATCAAATCGACAATTTTGATCCACCTCCAGTACTACATAATGATGGCTGTTTTTCTCATTATCTGGGTAATTCAGAACCTGCAAGCCTGAAATGCCTGCCAATGCTTCACGGTAAGTCGCATGGTTACGTCGATTGATGCTGACTATCTCATTAAAATGTTCAAGATTGGCCAAGCCCATGGCAGCACAGACCTCAATCATCTTTCCGTTGGTACCGGGATAGATCACATTGTCGTAGCCTTGAAAGCCAAAGTTGCGCATCAGGCGCATTGCTTCAGCCAATTCATCATCGTTGGTGGTTACAGCCCCGCCTTCCATGGTATTGAATGATTTAGTGGCATGAAAGCTGAAAACTTCACAGGCTCCAAAACGGCCAATACTCTGGCCTTTGTAAGTGCTACCGAAAGCATGTGCGGCATCAAACATGAGTTTCAGCCCTTTTTCATCCGCAATGGACTGCAACTCATCAACAGGAGCCGCGCGCCCCCATAGGTGGACACCAATAATTCCGCTAGTTCGCGGCGTGATCATGCGCCGAACTGAATCAGGATCAAGGTTATGCGTTTCGGGATTAATGTCGGCAAAAACAGGAGTGATTCCCTGCCAGTAAAGAGAATGGGCCGTTGCCACAAATGTCCAGGAAGGCACGATGACTTCGCCAGAAAAACCCAGTGCGCGGATGGCAATCTCCAAGGCAATGGTGCCATTGCACATGGCAACACAATGTTTTACCCCGAGTCGATTGGCAATTTCCCGTTCAAATTCCTGGACAAAAGGCCCATTATTGGTCAACCATTGATTATCCAGTATTTGAGCCACACTGGATAAAAACTTTTCCTTGCCCGTGATATTCGGCCTCCCGACATGCAGCACCTCGGAAAAAACCGGTTGAGCAGAACCACCTTGATTTTTAATATTCTTTTGATTCATTATCATATCCCCATATTTGAAGAACTGCACTTATTTGCCGATTTCAGCAAAATATCAGAATAGCAATCGGCACGATGCTGCCAATCAAAACGCATAAGAGCTGATCGGCCAGGTGTTGCAGGATTTTGCAATTGGTCCAATATGGTTTGGGCCAACATTTCAATATTGGCAGGCGGGGTGCGACATAGGCCGCGGATTTCGCCAAATTCGCGTGTTGCAGGCAAATCGGATATGACCGCAGGGCAACCGCAGCCGAGCGCTTCAAGCACGACAAGTCCCAGGCCTTCCTGATCGCCCGAGGCCGCTTGAATGAAAGGGGCGACAAACACGGCTGCACGACGATACAGAGAGGGCAGATCGGCCTGTGGTACGGCGCCTATAAAGTCAACATGGGCTGAAAGGTTCAGCTTTTCCACTTGCTGCTTGCACAGGGAGAGCTCCGGGCCGAAGCCGGCGATGGTGAGGCGCACATTCGGGCGCTGTTGAAGAATATGGGGCAATGCTTCGATCAGGTAGCGCAGCCCTTTTTTTTCAACCAAACGACCGACAAACAACAATTCATCCGGGTTGCGCTGAATAACTGGATCAGGATAAAAACGATTTTGAAGATCAATTCCCATGGATTCAACCGCAATTTTTTCTTGCGGGATGCCCATTGCGGCGATCATCGTCTTCATTGCGTTGCTGACCACGGTGGCGGCGGCAGAACGTGCGAGAGTGAATTGCTTGATTTTTGTGAGAAGTTTTCCTCGCAAGGCAAACAAATCGGCGCCATGTGAAGTGACCACAAAGGGAGCCATTTTTCTCCCAAGGGCCATCAGGAAAGCCACTAAAAACCCCTGGGGGATCAGCCAGTGGGCGTGAATTACATCGGTATTGCGACGGTGGCCAAGTTTGTATAGCCAGAAAAGCTGCCCAAGAATAAAACCGGGCAAAAGGAAAAACATCCACGGATGGCGTTTCAAATTGGTCACGATGCCACCGTTATTGACCAGGCGTTCCCAGCGCTCGGGCGCATAGCGATAGCGAATCACTTTAACGCCGTCCAATTGCTCCGTTGGCAAGGCGCCGCAAGCATGGGGACAAAGCACGGTGACTTGAAATTTGTCCGTCAAGCGCCTGGATAATTCATGCACGAAACCGGGCTCTGAATCTCCAGCCCAGCGCGGATAGGTGCTTGTCAAAACCAATAATCGGGGGCGATGCGCCCCTTTTGGTTTTGAATCTGAAAAATCCTGCATGAAGCGTTTTGCCTTTGGAAACCTTTGAGTCGATTTGGCTGGCGTGCAAATTTTCAGGCGTTCACCACACGTTCGCCAGGCGCAAGGCGTCCGCGCGTGTCCACAATCAGGCGTGCATGTTCACGCAACAGCTTGTAGTCAAATTTGTCGTGATCGGTGGCAAGCACGATGCAATCATAAGCAGCGATGTTTTGCGCACTCAGCTCCACGGATTTCAGGTCAAACGCATAGTTGCGTTTTCTGGGGAAAACGGGAATATGCGGATCGCTGTATTCGATTTGCGCGCCTTTGGCTTGCAGCAAATCCATGATTTCAACGGCCGGAGATTCCCGGGAATCATCAATATTCTTTTTATAGGCCAGGCCGAGCACGAGGATTCGGCTGCCCTTGATGGCCTTGCCATGTTCATTCAGTGCATCAGCCACTTTGCCGGCAACCCATTGGGGCATGTGGTGGTTGATTTCGCCTGCCAGCTCGATAAAACGGGTGTTGACGCCATATTCACGAGCTTTCCAGGTGAGATAAAAGGGATCAATGGGAATGCAATGCCCGCCCAGGCCCGGCCCGGGTTTGTAGGGCACGAAACCGAAAGGTTTGGTCGCTGCCGCATCAATGACTTCATGAATATTGATGCCCATTTTGTCGGCGACAATTTTCATTTCATTGACCAGGCCGATATTGACGCTGCGGTGGATGTTTTCCAGCAGTTTGGTCATTTCGGCGGCTTTGGGGCTGCTGACGGGCACCATGGTTTTGATGGCGTATTGATAGATGGCCTGCCCCAGTTCAAGGCAGCTGGGCGTCATGCCGCCAATGACTTTGGGAATGTCCTTGGTGCCGTAAACCGGGTTTCCCGGGTCTTCCCGCTCCGGGCTGAATACCAGGGCGCAGTTTTTGCCCGGGACAAGGCCGCGGCTTTCCAGATAAGGGAGCAAAACCTCTTCGGTGGTGCCGGGCCAGGTGGTGCTTTCCAGGCTCATCAACTGGCCTTCGCGCATATGCGGGAGCATGGCTTCTACCGTATTGATGATGAAGCTCAAATCCGGCTCGCGATATTGATTCAGCGGCGTTGGCACGCAGATAATCAGCGCATCCACTTCACGCGCGAGGGAAAAATCGCTTGTGGCGCTGAATCCCTGCTTTTGCGCATTTTTGATTTCATCAGGGGTAATGCGCTCGATATAGCTTTGCCCGGCGTTCAGTTTGTTGACCTTGTCGACATCAATATCAAAACCGAGCACATGGATTCCGACTTCGCAAAAGCGCAGGGCCAGCGGCAATCCCACATAACCCAGGCCGAAAATCCCCACGCGGATATTTTTTGATTCAATGCGCTGACGAAGTGTTTGAAGTGCGGTCATGGTTGAAGCGTTGAAAAAAAGCTGCCGGAATGGCGTTCATTATTACGCAGTGCACATGGCGCGCATGTTAGATAAGTCACGCTCTTTAACATTTGTTTGCGCACTGCCCTTGCTTCCGCAGCCCCCTCACAGCCCCAGCTCGTCGGCCAGGGCGTTCATGCGGCGGGTGATGGCTTCGCTCATGTGGATGGGGCGGCCCCATTCGCGGGTGGTTTCGGCGGGCCATTTGTGGGTGGCGTCCAGGCCCATCTTGCTGCCCAGGCCCGGGGCGGGCGAGGCGAAGTCGAGGTAGTCGATGGGGGTGTTTTCGATCAGCAGGGTGTCGCGGGCGGGGTCGGTGCGGGTGGTCAGCGCCCAGATGACTTCGCGCCAGTCGCGCACGTCGATGTCCTCGTCCACCACGATGATGAATTTGGTGTAGAGGAACTGGCGCAGGTAGCTCCACACGCCCATCATCACGCGGCGGGCGTGGCCGGGGTAGGCCTTGCGGATGCTGACCACGGCCAGGCGGTAGCTGCACCCTTCGGGGGGCAGGTAAAAGTCGGCGATTTCGGGGAAGGCTTTTTGCAGCAGGGGCACGAAAAGCTCGCCCAGGGCCAGGCCGAGCACGGCGGGTTCGTCGGGCGGCTTGCCGGTGTAGGTGCTGTGGTAGATGGCGCCCTGGCGCCGGGTGATGCGCTCGATGGTGAGCACGGGAAATTCGGCCACTTCGTTGTAGTAGCCGGTGTGGTCGCCGTAGGGGCCTTCGCTGGCGTGCTGCCAGCCGCTGGGGTGGGCGGCGTCGGGGCGGATGTGGCCTTCGAGCACGATTTCGGCGTGGGCGGGCACTTGCAGGGGCAGGCCCAGGGCGGGGGCCACTTCGGTGCGTGCGCCGCGCAGCAGGCCGGCGAACTGGTATTCGGAAAGGGCGTCGGGCACGGGGGTGACGGCGCCCAGCAGGGTGGCCGGATCGGCCCCGATGGCCACGGCCACGGGGTAGGGCTGGCCGGGGTTTTGGCGGCAGTGCTCGGCAAAGTCCAGCGCGCCACCGCGGTGCGGCAGCCAGCGCAGGATGAGCTGGTTGCGCGAGAGCACTTGCAGGCGGTAGATGCCCAGGTTTTGCCTCGCCTTGTGGGGGCCGCGGGTGATGCTCATGCCCCAGGTAATGAGGGGGGCCACGTCGCCGGGCCAGCAGTGCTGCACGGGCAGGCGGGCCAGATCGACTGCCTCGCCCTCAATCACCTGCTGCTGGCAGGGCGGCCTGTGCACGGTGGCCGGGCGCATGTTCCACAAGGTTTTGAGCAGGCTGCGCTGGCCCCAGATTTCTTTCATGCCGCGCGGCGGCTGGGGCTCCTTGAGTTCGGCCAGAACGTGGCCGAAGCGGCGAATGTCGGCCAGCGTTTGCACGCCCATGGCGCGGGCCACGCGCGCGGGTGTGCCGAAAAGGTTGGCCAGCACGGGCATGGGCCAGCTTGGGCCGCCCTCGGTGGCGGGGTTTTCAAACAGCAGGGCGGGGCCGCCGGCGCGCAGCACGCGGTCGCAAAGGGCGGTCATTTCCAGGTGAGGCGAGACGGGCCGGGCGATGCGGCGCAGCTCGCCCGCGGCCTCAAGCTGGGCGAGAAAGGCGCGAAGGTCGGTGTACATGCGAAAAGAAAGGGAAAACCGGATACATCTGCTCACCTTATTTTGCTTATCAAATGAGCAGACCGCTTGCAGCGCCCGTGGATACTGCGCTGGGCGCTATCAAAAAATGAGAAAACTGTGGATAACTCACCCTCCACCCTGCCCTTCCGCATCCCTGCCGCATCCTGCAATTCGGTCTGGCGCGGCGGCTGGGGGGCAGGTGCGGGGCATGTGGGCGGCTCGGATGATGAAAAAAAGAGCAAACCGGCTGAAACGCCCGTGGATACTGCGATGGGCGCTATCAAAAAGTGAAAAATCTGTGGATAACTCACTGCCTGCCCTGCTCTTTCGGCCGGCCTGACTGCGCAAAAAGGCGGCAGGGGCCGGGGGGGCTGGTTTGGATTTGCACGCGGGCCTGGGTGAGTTGCAGCAGGTCTTGTATTTGGCGGGCGGCGTTTTGCTGGGCCAGGGGCAGCAGGGCGTTGTCGCAGACCTTGGCGATGAGCTGGCGGCGCGCCTGCTGGCGGGCCGATTGCAGCACGCGGCTGGTGAAGTCGGCAGGGTTGGCGAAAAGGTCGATCCAGCCGCGCTGAAGGTCGTAGATTTTTTGTTCTTCGAGCACGACGTCGAAGATTTCGGCGGCGGGCAGGGTGAGTTCCACCAGGGGGCGGGCGTCCCGGGCTGCGGCGGCGGCGGGTGTCACGCGCACCATGTCGGGGGTGATTTTTGCCAGATCGACGCCGGCATAGACCTTGCCCTTGATGATGAGCAGGGCGCTTTGGCGGGATTCGAGCAGGTCGAAAAACACGGGGTTGCTTTGCTTGTGCTCGACGATCACATCGGCCCAGACGGCCACGGTTTGCAGGCGGCTGATGTGCTGCATGCGGGTGAGCACGCTGCGCGCATCCACTTCGGGCGCGGGCGGCGGGCGGCTGCGCCCCAGCCAGGCGATGAGGCCCGCGCCCACCAGCGCACCAATCAGCAGGCCGCTGGCGGCGCGGGCCAGCGTGGCCAGAAGTCTTCTCGGGCGGGCGGGCATGGGGCGCAGGGTTTCTTCTCGGG
>ERZ772827.1553-NODE-1553-length-11537-cov-5.562097_pt1 | contig 11537 bp, 6 predicted proteins | sample MGYA00580850_ERZ772827 | MGnify/ENA primary metagenome ERZ772827 (study PRJEB29015, sample SAMEA2737950) | human oral metagenome | biome: human oral; feature: human-associated habitat; material: dental | place: China | collected 2145 ...
GCGAAACCTTCGACTTGGAGGGTGGCGAGGCCAAAGCGCTGGTGAAACAGCTTGAGAATCAGGAATACCCAGGACTGGTGACGGTGAAAACCTCCAGTGGAGAGCTCACTGTTAATCTGACTGAGACCACGAGCTTCGCTCTCCACAGGCGCAGGTCCATGAGGATTATGTAACGATCACACAAGTGCCGAGCTTGGGTTGAGGGGTTGCCGCGCAGAATGCGCAGCACGGTAGTCCACCGACGAACTCCAGCTCAGCATTCGTGCGGCCTTATCTCCACCTGCTCAAGAAGTGGAGCTTAGACTTTATACAACCCTGCCAGCGCTTAGACACCCACGAAACAGCATAAGTGCTGAGCTGGAGTTCACGTTTCCCCGGTGGCGCTCCAGGCGTTTCAAATCTCTGCTACCCCAAACTCAAGCTCGGCACCAATGAAGCCCAGCTTGTAGCGCTTTATCTAAGCTCCAAAACCCACCAAACACACCCCAGGAACCCCTGATCTTACGGGAAGTGGAGCTTAGAATATCTACTATCAACGCCTCTAACCAGGGCAGCACTTCTTCTAAGCTTGACTTCCGAAAATCCCGCGATGTTCACCTGGGTCCTATGGGGTATCCGGGAAGGAAATCAAGCTTAGCAACCGCACTACTTCCCCGGCTCCTCTGCCGCACATGTGCTGAGCTTGAGTTTCAGGATTATGAAGGCCCAAACCGCCCCAGAAGAATTCGGAACGCAAGCTGTAGCACGACTCCTAAGCTCCCTTTTCCACTCTGAATGATCTAAGTCCCTAAAACTCCCGAAGAAAGTGGAGCTTAGATAATGTGCAGCCTTTTAGGATTCGTAGTAATGACAAGATCACGCAAGGCTTCACAAATGCTGAGCTGGACTTTGCGTTTCCTCCGGGTGGCACTCCAGTCGTTTCGAATATCTGCTACCCAGAATTCAAGCTCAGCACCAATGAAGCCCAACCTGCAGCATTTTGCCTAAGCTCCAAAACCCGCCCAACGCACCCCAGGAACCCTGGCTTTCTTAGGAAGTGGAGCTTAGGGCATCTACTACCATCATTCCCAAGAGACCCACAACAGAAAACCACCCTGCCGCACGTGTGCTGAGCTTGAGTTTCGGGATTATGGAGCTCTGAAGCACCCCGGAATAATCAGAACTCAAGCTCAGTAAAAATGAAGCCAGACCTAGAGCATGCTCCTAAGCTCCCATTCCCACCCAGACAATCCGAATCCCCAAAACTCCTGGAGAAAGTGGAGCTTAGCAAATGTACTGTATTTGATTCCATGATTCCATCCATCCACTCCCCACTCCACATTTTATTCTACTTAATAGGTGTGAAGACCTATTCACACCTATTATATATACCATAGGTTGCCAACAATATTGCTTCGCTGTATGGTCTAACTCATCAACTAAAAATACTGGCCAAAAGCCCAAAGAAAGGACGAACCGTGCACAACACAATCACGATGTCAGGTATTGCAAACCTGGCACACGTGGCACGTAGCACGGTTTCAATGTGGCGCAGTCGATACAACGTATCCAGTGACACTCCTTTCCCCACCCCTATCCATAACGACCTGCACCAACCCCTCTTCGATGCCCATGATATTGGCCATTGGTTGGTATCCACCAAACATGGACACAATCCTGAGGCGATAGCGGACGCTCCGTTCTATTCCACATCTTTTGATTTCATCGTAGAAACTCCTGCCAAAGCTATTGAAGCAGCCAACCTACTCACCAACTGGGACAATGTTCCTCCCAATTCTGAACTCACACCATCTTTAGCAGCACTCATCGAGGCCGGTTATGGCACTCTCCCCGTACTGGAACGGATCACTGATCGGCTTTGGGAAAAGAACAAACATAAATTGAGCAAGGATGCGATGACAGTTCTTATCACTACGCTTCAACAAATCATTAATGCTCGCTGGGTTGATGCATCGCATCCGCTCACGATCATTCCATGGGGTCCTGGCAGTATTCCTCTGATCGTACAATTAGCACGCTCTCATAGCGAGAATTTCCCTTGCCGTATTTCCGAGCAACTAAATTCCGGCGATAGCACCGCTCGTGCTATCGCATGGATAGAATTGGAATCCCGGAACATCACGATAACCAAGGATTTCCCTACTGATGCCCTCATCGTGGCAGTGTGGTTAGATTACTCGAACGATGAGGTATCTTTCTTCAATGCGTTAGACGATCAACTTTTAAATCTTGACGCAGATGGCACGATGATCCTTATTGCGCCGTCAAAACTCCTGCTTGATAATACAGATCCGTCTATCACCAGGGCACGCAGTAATTTTCTCTCGAACACGGCAACGGGTTACACCGCACCGCTGCGCTATACTGCCCGGCTACCCAAACATTGGGCGGCCAACCTGGGGAAGCGTCAATTAGGGATATGGATCTTCAAACGCTCCACCTTTCCCACCGGAAAAGCTTTTCCAGTGGTCATTGCGGAGCTTTCCGGCATCTCGAAAGCAGATTACAATGCTATTGCTTCTGATCTAGCTACTACAGCGTTATATGCTGATGAACTAGGTAAACACAATTTTGTGCACGCTAATATCACCACATCAGTGAAAGCATGGCGCAAGAACATTGTTGCGCTAGACAGCGTAACCAATAAACCGCTTCTGCATGCTTCCCCTAAACTGCACGCTTCCCCAGAGGGAAACATACTTGGTGAACTTTGGTTATTGGCTGAACGTGCACAACTCTCTTTCGTGGAAAAACTCCCCCTGGAGGACAACCCCCATAAATCCCCCAGCCGTCTCCGCATCAGCTGGCGGAAAGCAACCTCTGGGAAAGATCGAGTCATCCAACTTATTCCAGGAAGCCGCCTCCCTGATGGGCGATTAACCGACACCGGACCCGCAACTGTGACCATCATTGGTAAACCGGAATTGCACGGCAACACAACAATGGGTAGCCGCAGGATCAACCGATTGCACCTAGAGAATATCAACCACAACGCCAAACTAACCCAGCCCGGTGACGTGGTATTTATCAAAAATTCCACGCATCCAATCGCTTGGATAGATTGGGAGGGCGGACATATTGTTCAGGCTCCAGCGCAAATTGCACGATGCAAAACAAAACGGGGACATAGCCAAGTTGATCTGCCTCTGGTTGCTACCCCATTCTTCGTGGCCAAATCCATCAATTCTGCTACCTCTACGGATCCGCACTCTTGGTATGTCTCATTAGTCCCCAAAGAACTTGCTCCTCTGCTCCACACCATTCATAAGAAAGTCAACACACAACGAATAAAATTCCAAGAACAATTAGCCAGCCTGGAGAGATTCGAAGAGTTATTCGCTACTTCCTTATCCAATGGTGATATCCGCACCGAGCTTCCAAGCGCACTAAAATACGCTAACTAGTACCACCCCGAATCTAACGTTAAATCAGAAAGACGCAAAAGAAGACCAATGACTACTGCAACAACCATGAAAGAGCTCAAGGACACACTATGGAAGGCCGCGGACAAGCTTCGCGGTTCTATGGACGCATCCCAATACAAGGATGTCGTGTTAGGACTGGTATTTCTCAAATATGTCACTGACGCTTTTGAGACCCGCCGACAGGAAATCCGCACAGAGCTAGAGGAAGAAGGCCTCGATGAGGAATTCATCCTGGAGGATTTAGAAGACATTGATGCCTATCTGGAAAAGAACGTATTTTGGGTAGCCCCAGAAGCCCGCTGGTCGTACCTACAGCAGCATTCCAAAGGCAAGACGGCTGAACCAGGTTCCGAGGCAAAGTCTATTGGCCGGCTCATCGACGAGGCCATGCAAAAACTCATGACCGATAACGAGTCCCTATCCGGCACGCTACCAGTTATTTTTGGGCGTGATAACGTGGATCAGCGCCGCCTCGGCGAACTGGTCGATATGTTCAGCTCCACCTATTTCACCGCTGATGGTGCGGAACGCGCCCGCGACCTCCTGGGCGAAGTGTACGAGTATTTTCTGGAAAAATTCGCCCGCGCCGAGGGGAAGCGCGGCGGCGAGTTCTACACCCCGCGCCCCGTAGTGCGTACTCTAGTTGAGATCCTGGAACCCACCAAAGGCCGGGTTTACGATCCTTGCTGTGGTTCTGGCGGCATGTTCGTCCAGGCGGAAAAATTCCTGGAAACCACCACGCATGACCCCTCTGCTATTGCAATCTACGGCCAGGAACTCAACGAACGCACCTGGCGGATGGCAAAAATGAATCTGGCGATCCACGCCCTCAACTCCAAGGGCTTGGGTGAACGCTGGGGAGACACTTTCGCCCGCGATATTCACCCCAACATCGCCATGGATTATGTGCTGGCCAATCCCCCATTCAATATCAAGGATTGGGCACGCAGTGAGGAAGACCCCCGCTGGGTATATGGTGTGCCCCCGGCGCGTAATGCCAACTTTGCGTGGATGCAACACATCATTTCCAAGCTAGCAGCCGATGGTGAAGCTGGTGTCGTCATAGCTAATGGCACTATGACGTCCAAGTCTTCCGGTGAGGATGATATTCGCAAGGCCATGCTCGAAGATGACATTGTTTCGTGTGTCATCGCCCTGCCCGCGCAACTATTCCGCGGCACCGGCATTCCGGTCTGCGTGTGGTATTTCGCCAAGAGCAAAGCCGCGGGCAAAAAGGGTTCCATTGATCGCACCGGCCAATTTTTGCTTATCGACGCCCGGGATCTCGGACACATGATCGACCGCACCGAACGCACATTCAGCGATGAAGACATTCACCGCATCGCTAACACATTCCGCACATGGCGCGGCCGCCCCTCAGCCGAGGGCACGTACGAGGATGTCCCTGGCTTCTGCAAGTCTGTTTCTCTGGATGAAATCCGCACCGCCGATTATGCCTTGACCCCTGGTCGGTATGTTGGTTTCGCTGAAAATGAAAAGGACACCGAGCCTATCGACGAGAAAATCGCTCGCCTCACCACAGAGCTAACTAACGCACTAGACGAGTCCGCCCGCCTAGACGCAATTATTCGTGAACAACTGAGAAGGCTGAATTAAATGTCCAAAATTCTTCATCTGGGACAAATTGCAAGTATCAAAACTGGACCTTTTGGCAGCCAACTTCACCAAGAAGATTATGTTGAAATTGGGATGCCAATTGTTACAGTTGAACATTTGGGGCAAAAAACCTTTGGGAAAAATAATCTGCCCAAAGTATCCGAAGCAGACTATAACAGATTGGCTCACTACCGACTAACAACAGGTGATGTTGTTTTTAGTCGAGTCGGTTCTGTTGATCGATGTTCATACGTTTCCGAGAAAGAAGCAGGATGGCTTTTTTCAGGTCGATGCCTTCGTATCCGCCCAAATACCCGTGTTGTAATGCCCGAATACCTTTATTATTATCTCAACACTCAAAAATCTCAAAAATTTATTCGATCAATTGCAGTGGGAGCAACCATGCCGTCGATCAACACACAAATTATGGCGGAAGTTCCCATATTGTTGCCAGACAATAAAACCCAATCTGCAATAGCTAAAGTACTAGGTTCTCTCGATGACAAGATTGCAGTGAATAACCGCATTATCGAAACAGCCGATTGTTTAGTCGACGCTTTGTATCACCAGGTTAAAAAATTACCCCCAAATTCAACTTTTGGTGAAGAATTTGAGATTTACGGTGGTGCTACCCCTTCCACAAAGAATGATGAATTTTGGGGTGGAGATATTTTTTGGGCAACCCCCACTGATATTACTGCGTTAAATGGGCCTTGGTTATTAAATACCAGTCGCACGATAACACATTCTGGGCTAAAGGCAACATCTTCCATCCTTCATCCAGAAAACGCTATTTTAATGACGTCTCGTGCAACCATTGGTAAAACTGCTCTGGCATCTACACCTATAACAACGAATCAGGGTTTTATCGTCATTCATGCACCGAAAGACCTAGTTCCCTGGTTGTTTAGCCAGCTTCGGAATCGAACCCATGAATTTGAATCCTGGGCAAATGGTGCTACTTTCCTTGAACTACCCCGTGGCGTTTTTAAAACACTTCCTTTCATCCGATGCGATAAAGACCAATTGGCAAAGTTTAATACCACCGCATGGCCATTACTTAAACATATAGAAGCTGCACAGCAAGAAAACCAAACCCTGGCTCGCACCCGTGATGAGCTCCTGCCTTTATTGATGAGTGGGAAGATCACGGTTCGGGATGCTGAGGAGGCTTCGGCAGAGGTAGGCGTCGACAAGCATGTGGTGGAAGAATAATGCTATCCGAGGCGGACTTGGAAACCTGGATGCTTGACGAACTAGCCGAACTAGAATGGGAAAGCGTACCCGGCGCCACATTAGCCCCGGGATCAGGGGAGCGCACAACCTGGAACGACATTGTGCTTCACGGCCGCCTGCTCCAATCGCTACGCAACCTCAACCCTGGAGTGCCAGAAGCATACCTGCAACAAGCCATCACCGAGGTGATTACCCCGAAGTCGCAAAGCGCCATTGCGGAAAACGAACGGCTGCACGCAATTCTGGTACACGGATATAACAGCATCGAATATGTAGACCATGACGGGCAGATGCAGCGGCCTACCATTCGTTTCTTCTCGGAGGAACCCGACCGAAACAACTATGTGGCCGCAAACCAGATAACGATTCGGAGTCGGGATCATGAGCGCCGATTCGACATCGTGCTCTATGTGAACGGTCTGCCGCTGGCCATTGTGGAGTTGAAACGGGCGGGCTCTACCACAACCGTTGAAAACGCCTACAACCAGCTGCAAACATATGTCAAAGAGTTTCCCATGGCGTTCCGGTTCGCCAACATTGTCGTGGCATCCAATGATGTAGATGCCCGCTACGGCACACCGTTCACCCCATTTGAGCACTTCGCACCATGGAACGTGGATGATGATGGGCGTTTGGCCCCCGCCGAAACTGATGGCGGCATCACAACCAAACTCGAACTGCTCATCTTCGGGTTGTTTAATGTGGAACGGTTCGGGCAGCTATTCACCAACTTCACCGCATTCGATGAAACGCCCGGTGGTCTTGTGATGCGCATAGCCAAGCCACACCAGTATTTTGCGGTAACCAAAGCGGTTGCATCCACAGTAACCGCAATGACAGGTGATAAACGCGCCGGGGTTGTGTGGCATACTACGGGTGCCGGCAAATCCATGGAGATGGAGATGTACACCGCAAAAATAATGCGGCATCCAAAAATGGGCAGTCCCACCATCATTGTGTTGAATGACCGAACCGAGCTTGACCAGCAGCTTTACGACGCATTTGCCGCATCAACGCTGCTGCCCGAAAATCCCACCCGCATTGTGTCCCGCGACATGCTCCGCCAGGAACTATCGACGCGTACCTCCGGTGGTATTTACTTTTCGACGCTCCAAAAGTTCGGTCTCCAAGATCACGATGGTAGCCATGAGGAGTCACACCCACTGTTATCCGAGCGGCGCAATATTGTCGTGATAGTAGACGAGGCGCACCGTTCCCACTATGGTTTCGGCGACACCAACGCCGACGGCTACGCCCAACACCTGCGTGATGCTCTGCCGAATGCCACAATGCTGGCCTTTACCGGTACACCGTTAAAAAAGTGGGACCGGGACACCCGCAAAGTCTTTGGTGACGACATCGACGTATACGACATGAACCGGGCAGTCAGTGATGGTGCCGTGGTTCCTGTGTACTTCGAACCACGACTCATTCCCCTAGCGCGTATTCCCGGTGTTACTGACGATGACCTCGATGATGCGGCTGAAGAAGTACTTGATGGTCTTGACGAGCTGGAGCGCGACCAGGTGCAAAAATCTGTCGCAAACCTAGAGCTCATTTATGGTACCGATGATCGGCTAGACACGCTGGCTGATGATTTGGTGCGGCATTGGGAGGACCGCCGAAGCAATATGAGCGAGTTTATCGGCGACCCCGGTAAAGCAATGGTGGTCACTGCTACTCGTTCCATTGCTGCACGCCTGTATCAGAAGATCATAGCGTTGCGTCCTGAATGGCATGATGATGCCGATGATAAGGGAAAGATTAAGGTCATCTATTCCGCTTCCCCATCGGACCCGGAAGAGCTCAAAGTACATATGCGGCGCCCAAGTGCATTGGCTGCGGTAAAGAACCGGGTGAAGAACCCAGACGATGAGCTAGAGATCGCCATCGTGCAGGGAATGATGCTCACCGGTTTCGATGCCAAAGCGCTTCATACTCTCTACGTGGACCGGCCGCTCAAAGATGCTCTTCTCATGCAAACCTTGGCCCGGGTCAATCGAACCTACCGTAATAAGCAAGATGGGTTGTTGGTGGCTTATGCCCCATTGGTGGAAAACCTCAAGGCTGCACTGAAAGAATTCACCTATGATGCCAGTGATGCGGGTAAGAAAGTCATTGGACAGGACATTGAGGAGGCATTAGAGCTCAGTCGGGTTTTTGTTGCCGAATTGGATGAAATCGTCGGAACCACATGGCGGGATATCGAGCAGCAACAGGGGAAACGTGATGCTTTGCTGAAGGTAGTGGCATTCCTGCGCTCTCCTATCAGTCCCAACAACTATGATCCAGAAAGTCCTGACGCCAGGCCACTAGCGATGAGGTTTAAGAAGCAAGCCGGGAAACTTGCCCGTGCTTGGGCGCTAGCTTCTGGTAGTGATAATTCTTCTTCCTTACGTCCTGATGTGCAGTTTTATTCCGAGGTAAAAATCTGGCTGACCAAGATGGAGGCTGCCGACCGGCTGGCCAATGGGCAACCTATCACTGATTCGATAAGGAATGCCCTGGGTAAGCTGGTTATTGATTCCACTGAATCCACGGGTGTTATTGATGTTTATCGGGAAGCAGGAATAGACATCCCTAACCTCCAGGATTTGGATGCGGAAATCTTCAAAGAAGAAACGGATGTGTCACGAATTGCTTTAATGATTGATGCTCTTCGTCGCTCATTACAGCAGGAAGCCCGGGAAGCAACCGGAAATAATGAGATTCGTTCCAAACTGTTTTCCGAACGCATCACCGACCTAATGAACAGCTACACTAACAAGCAGCTTACCTCTGCCCAGGTCATTGCAGAACTTATTGAGCTATCCAAGGAAGTAGTTGCGGAGCGCAATCGAGGCGATACTTTCACACCTGCACTGAGTAATGATGAGCTAGCATTCTATGATGTCGTGGCACTCAACGAATCCGCAGTGGATGTAATGGGTACGGATGTGTTGGCCCAGATTGCCCGTGATCTTGTGTCTGCTATGCGACGGGATACCAGTATTGACTGGACCGTCCGGGAAGATGTCAAGGCCAAGTTACGACGAACAATCAGGAAGCTGCTTCGTAAGTATGGTTACCCGCCGGACAAGCAGAAAGAAGCCGTAACCGAGGTGCTCAACCAAATGGAACGATTCGCACCACGGTACGCAGAGGAGGCGAAGGGATAACTACCATACCAGACAAAACAATTCAAACATTTACACGTCCATTTAGTGAAAGGCATTGATAATGGCGTACAAAGCACTCGTACTGAATCTACTTATTTCGGCACCTGGTGATATCCCTCTAGAAAGTTTAGCAGCTATCAGGAAAACCATTAACCAATGGAACCACAGTTATGGGCAACAATTTAGCCTCAACGTGCTGCCCATCTCATGGACGGAACATGCGGTAGCAGAGTTCGGCGATCGACCTCAAGCATTACTCAATAAGCAGATAGTTGATGATGCGGATCTTGCGATTGCATTATTCCGGGATCGGCTTGGAACGCCAACCGGTGAAGCAGAATCTGGCACAGCTGAGGAGATCAAGGTTCTTGCTGAAGCTGGCAAACAAATCGCAATATTGGTTGATAGTAGCCCACGTAACCCGCTAACAGGACCATCTCTTAAAGAACGACAGCGTTTAGAGGATTATCTAAATAAGCTATACGACCAAGCACTAATTCTAAAATATGCCGATAATAGCGGTCTCATCGGGCATATCAATAATTTTCTGAGCCGGGCAGCCAGCCAATTCCAGCAAAACGCTGAACAGGCAAAGAAAGAAACCCCACATGAAAATAATTTTGATACATACGAAGGAGTTTGGCCAAGCGCAGAAGTACGCGAACTTGTTGTAACTGATAGCAAGGGGAAAATAACGACCAAACGAAAATGGGAGCTAGTGTTAAACAACACCTCACATGGCCCTGCTAAGAATGTCGATTTTGTTTTTAAGGGACTGGGACTTTTCCCAAATACATTTCTTAAGGTTCTACGAAAAAAAGGACCGATAGGAACAATCCCGCCAGAGGGCAAGGTCCGCTTTCCCTTAGCACTTGCTTGGGAATCACCAAGTACGGTTGAGTGCATTGTGACGTGGACTGATGTAAAAGGCAATCAGCGAACAACTCAATCCACTATTCATACATAATCAGATTATGGGTCCTTACTCCCCGTAGTATCAAGGCTGGGAGCAGCGGGTTTCCTTGAAGCTTATTCAGTTGCTGGGGAAGTGTGGTTCAGCTTCTCAAGACGCTAACACATGACCGCTCTCTGGAGACAAGAAAAAGCAAGACAGATAATGTGTTCCTAACGAACTTCTCTTCGAAGAAGAATGGACCAGGGTCCCCCTCCCCTACTCCGCCCGCACCCCGCGGAGGTAGACGTCGATAAGCCATTCGCGTTCTTCGGGCAGGTCAAAGAAGGGCGTGTCCGGCAGGGGCCGCGTCACTATAGCTAACCCGATCTGGAATTGCAGAACAGTCATGTCGGGGCCAACGAACCCGGCGGCCTTCGCCAGATCCAGCACTGCTTCTGCCTGGCCCAGCACGTGGGCACGTGTCGCCTTGATCTGTTCGACGATCTCTTCTATGCCGGGGGTTTCAACAATGCGCATGGCAAATGTGGCTATCTTCTGCCGGGCGACGGCATACGCATAGTTCCGCCACGCCTGCTCGGGGTCCGCGTCCCAGGTCTCCAAGCATTCCGCTATGGCAGCCTCCACCTCTTCCGCGGTTTCGCAAACAATGCCCAGCAGCAGGTCTTCCCTGGTAGGAAAGTTGCGGTACAGGGTGGCGATGCCCACGCCGGCGGTTGACGCAATGGTGCGCAGGGACACGTCTGACCCTTGTTGGGCGATGAGGAATCGGGCGACCCGGAGTATTTCTTGTCGGTTTTCTTGCGCATCTTTCCGCATGAGGTGCAGCTATCCTTCCCAGTTTTCTGCAATGAGCTCGGTGTTTCTCGTTATGCTTGCATTTTACTATACGGAGCGTTATGCTCCAGATAAAGCGGAACGAAATGCTCCACTAAAGATAGTTTCAAGACATTGAAGGAGACCATTCCATGCCCATCACAACCGCGCCCACCAGCACAAAGACGGCTGAACCCACCATGGCAACCACCAACACCAACGCCGCCGAAACCACCACGGCCAGCAAGCAATATCTCAAGCTCGCCGGCCTCATCCTGGGTTTGAGCACCATTCTGCTGCTCATGTTGTTGTCGTTTGTCACGCCACTGCTGAACTCCGGGGCGAAGGATTTGCCGCTCGCGGTCGGCGGCC
>ERZ772827.1554-NODE-1554-length-11532-cov-3.620894_pt1 | contig 11532 bp, 6 predicted proteins | sample MGYA00580850_ERZ772827 | MGnify/ENA primary metagenome ERZ772827 (study PRJEB29015, sample SAMEA2737950) | human oral metagenome | biome: human oral; feature: human-associated habitat; material: dental | place: China | collected 2145 ...
CCATGCTCTCTGCAGGTTCTATATCGTACTCAATGCGGTGCAGAAGACGCGCCGTCTCCCGCCGCGTCTCACGGGAAAAGAGCAGTTTGAGATTCGAAGCGGAAGACGTGCTCCGCTCCGCACGAATGAGCCATGTGCGCGTTGCGAGATCGTTGCTGACGTTCGCAAAGCCCTCCTCTGCCCATGCATTTGCAATACTCAGATCATCGTCCTGCTCCCCCGGAAAGAAGTGAATCTCTTTGTAGAGCGCTGCATTGAGCAGGCGTACAGTCTCAGGCTTCGCATAGAGATGACGGTCCCCACGCACGGGGTATTCCCCCTCCTGAAGCGCCGCAAGCACACGGTGGTAGCGGACATTCGGATAGGAGGTGTAGAGCGTCCCCGTTTCCTTGAGGCAGCGATTGAATGCCAGGAGCGTTTCATAGGGCTCATAGGCGGATTCCATGGCATACTCCGCAAGAATTCGGTCGAAGGTTCCCTCTGCAAACGGCAGAGCCTCGCAACGCCAGTCGAGCACATGCCAAAAGATACCGAGCGCAGTGCTCTCCTCGTGCGCAGCAACCTCCTCATACGGGGTCACTGCATGAATCTCTGCATGCGGATAGAGACCGCGCAGACGCGTCAGATGCTTCGAACCGTCAATGACAAGAATTGCAAGAGCTTCCGGGCTCGGAGCCAGGAGATCAAGAAGTTGATTTCTCAACGCTTGAAGTCCCCATGCTTCTCCCACATGCGCTCAATTTCCGCCGTGAATGCCTTGCGATAGGCAGCCCCGTCCATCAGTGCCGACACCTCGACATCGGTGCGCAGTCCGGCACGGTTCTGACGGACGACGGAAATATTCTCCGCCAACTCCGCCGCGATGCGTTCATATGCACGCGCATCCTCTGCAACCCACTCCGCATGTCCTGCCGCCGTAAGCATGCACGCGCCAAGACGCGATGCGTGATGCGTTTCGCCGCGCATCGAGATGACGGGCACGCCCATGTAGAGTGCGGTTGCCGTCGAGGCGCCGCCAGCATACGGGAGGGTATCGAGCGCAATGTCGATATCGCCGTAGTCCTTCAAATAGTCGCGCTTGCCGGTCCGCACAAAAATGCGCTTCGCGGACAGCTTGAGCCCCTCGATCATCTCGAGGATCGTCGTCACACGGAGTGGGCTGTCTACAGCAGCATCCTGCAGGATAAGCTGTGACTTCGGCACTTTTTTCAGGATACTCCCCCAGACCTTCAGCGACTCCTCATTGATCTTCATGAAGTTCTGGAGTACGCCGAAGGTCACAGGTGCATCTGCAGGACGCTCTGCGACCGTACTCGCGCGCATTGCCTCATCCGGTGTGAACTGGAATGCATGCGGCAGGCGCATGAGCTCCTCCGCATAGAACTCCTCGCTCTCCACGGGGGAGAGCACTGCATCGGTCACAAAGCCATGCACAAACGGCACACCTGTTGTTGCAAACCAGCCGATGCCTGAAATTTGGAGAGGTGCGGGCCTGCGGGCCAGCACCATGAGCGTCATGCCGCCGTCCGTATGCCCCCCAAGGTCAACGAGCACGTCAATCTCATCTGCACGAATGCGCTCCGCCTGCTCCTCGATGGACAGATTCGCAAGCTCATGATAGCGAATCGCTTTGCCGCGCAGGCGCTCCGTAAAGGCATCCGTGCGGTCATCGAGCGCATACGCGTAAACATCGAATTGCTCCGTCAGTCCGCGCATGACTTCCTCATAGAAGAGAGAGGCGGATGAATTGAGGAAGTTCTGTGCGATAAAGCCGATGCGCAGGCGTTCATGGCGAACCCCCGCACGCGGTGCAAGAGGCTCTTCATGGCTGTACAGCGTCGCATACATATCGAACTGAGCCTTAAGCTGCTTCGGCGTCAGATTCGGCACGGCATGGCAGAGATAGAGGTAGTTCGAGAAATGCGAACGCTGGCTGCGCAGATATTTATCCTCGGTCGCTGCCTCAAAGTACGCAGCAATCGCCCCCTCGGTGTCGGCAAGAGAACGACAGCATGCCCCCATCATCTCGGAGAAGCGCCACTGCTCCTCCGCAGGAATTTCCTCGTGCGCCCTCAGGTACAGGATTGCTTCAATCGCCTCGTAGATGTACCCCGTGTGAATGTCCTCACGAATCGCAGTATAGTCATCCATCCAACTCATCGTTTTGCTCTCTCCAATCTAAAATATGCAATCTCAGGCGGGCAGCCAATCCGCAGCGGGAACCAGCTGCCGTTGCCCGTGTGCACATAACCGTAACTCTCACCGATGCGGACCATGCCGCGTGTATATTTAAAGACAGGGAACAGCGGCTGACCGAGAATGCCAAACTGACTCCCGTGCGTATGTCCTGTCAGCGTCAGCGGCACATCGCCATGGGCTGCTGCATCGTCGATGAACTCAGGATGATGCGCGAGCAGCACTGTAGTTGCATCCGCAGGGATCTCGTGCATCGCTGCCGCAAAGTACGCGGCCCTCTGCGCAGAAAAAGCCTCCCCCCGTGCAAACGGATAGTCAACCCCTGCAACATAGAACGCTCCGCGTCCCGGAACACGCTCCGCCGTATTCAGTACAACGTGCACCCGCCCCGCACGCTGCATCCGCTCAACGAGAGGTCGCCCGCTGTGATAGTACTCGTGGTTGCCGATGCAGTACCAGATGCCGTCCGGATAGTCATCCGCATGTGCAGCCAGTACTTCGACAGCTTCCTCATTCAGACGCTCATCGTCAAAGATGTCACCCGTCACGGCAAGCATATCCGCTCCGCCACACGCCGTCTCAGCGAGCAGCGACTCAAAATCCTCTAGGGAAAAATACGCGCCAAGATGCACATCGCTGATCTGGGCGATCACCATACCGTCCGCCTCCTGCGGCAGATTTTCGACCGGAATTGCATAGTCATTCCGCACGGTGTGGAGCCGCTCGAAAAATGCGCCATAGGAACTGAGCAGGAGACCTGCCGCCGGATAGAGCGCCGCATTGCGGAGAACACGCCGCCGTGCTGGGCTGTACGGAACATGCCCCATCCTGCGCCAGAAGAAACGCAGCCCTGCGGCAAGCATCACGAGTACAAGTGCAATCAGCTGACCGACAAAGAGCAGGATAATCGGCAGCGCAGCGGCGCCAGCCCAGCCCTCCGTCCGATGCATGCCGAACAGAAAGAAAATACTGCCGACACCTCCAAGGTCAAAGACCACAGCTGCAATGCGTGCTGCCCGCAGACACCGTCCTTCTGCCAAGTACCGCAGGAAGTAAATGGTCAGACCAAGAATCACACCGACAACGGTAAAAACAATCAGGAAAAAACCGGGCAAATGCTCCTCCCTTCGGGCTTAAAGCCCCGTAATCATCGAAACGAACGGAATCGTCGCGACCGAGATCAGCGTCGAGAGTGCGATGATCTCGGTCATCAGAGGATAGGCAACCTTATTATAGAGCAGCGCCACCATCGCGACCATGCCGCCCGTCGGCGCAGCCACAATGACGAGACTGCATCCGAGAATATACGGATTGGTAACGAACGCCTTCATCGCAAACAGAATCGGAATCGGCAGTACGATTGCCTTTAGAAACGTATAAAAGAGCAGCTTGCGGTCCGTCAGCATGTGACGGACGTGAATATCCTTGAGCGAGGCGCCGATCATCATCATGGCAAGCGGCGCTGTCAGGCCTCCGATCATCGAAAAGGTCTGCATGATCAAAGGATTCGTCGGGATCTCACCGAAGTAGATCACGCAGGCGATCAGTGAGGCGATGATACCCGGATTGAGCAGTATGCGGAACATCTCGCGCCCGCGCCGTTTGTGAATGCTGATCGAAGAGACGCCGTAGACAAAAAACAGCAGATTGACCGGAATGAAGAAAAGGGTCATGTAAACGACTGCCTGATCTCCGTAGACGCCCTGCACGAGAGGAAGCCCCATAAAGAGCGAGTTGTTGAACCAGAACGAGAGATTCACCGCCCCGCGCAGGCGCCCGCGAAAACGCAGGAGCAGCGGCAGAAGGAATCCGACAATGCACATCATCGCGAGCAGTGAAGCATATGCGGTGTAGGTCTCAATGACCTGCGCAAGCCCCATATGCTCCTCTGCATGCATGGCCGCAGAGATGATGAGGCACGGGCATGCGATGTTGACAATCAGCGAGGAAAACTGCTCCTGATTGTTCGGAATAATGATGCTGTAGCGGCGTGCGAGTGCCCCTGCAAAGATCATCAAAAAGAACACGATCATCTGACCCAAAATCAGCATGAGACATTACCTTCTTCATTTCAGTTCTATATATATATCTGTATCTGTATTTATCTGCGCTTCTCTTCGAGAAGCGGCTTTAGGAACTCTCCCGTATAGGACGCTGGCGTCTTTGCAATCTGTTCCGGTGTCCCCTTCGCGACAATCGTTCCGCCGCGGATACCGCCCTCAGGACCTAGGTCAATGACGTAGTCCGCAGCCTTGATCACGTCGAGATTGTGCTCAATGACGACCACCGTATCGCCGCCGTCCACAAGACGCTGCAGGATAACGAGCAGCTTGTGAATATCCGCGGCATGCAACCCCGTTGTCGGCTCATCGAGAATGTAGAGCGTCTTGCCCGTGCTGCGCTTCGACAGCTCCGTCGCGAGCTTCACGCGCTGCGCCTCGCCGCCCGAGAGCGTCGTCGCGGGCTGTCCGAGACGAATGTAGCCAAGCCCCACGTCGCGGATGATCTCGAGCTTGCGTGCGATGCGCGGCACATTTTGAAAGAAGTCCACCGCCTCATCGATCGTCATGTCCAGTACCTCGGCGATGGTCTTGCCCTTGTAGTGCACCTCAAGCGTCTCGCGGTTATACCGTGCGCCCTTACAGACCTCGCAGGGGACATAGACATCGGGGAGGAACTGCATCTCGATCTTGAGAATGCCGTCGCCGCGGCACGCCTCACAGCGCCCGCCCTTCACGTTAAAGCTGAACCGTCCCGCCTTGTAGCCGCGCATGCGCGACTCGGAGACCTGACTGAAGAGATCGCGGATCGCATCGAATACGCCCGTATAGGTCGCAGGATTCGAGCGCGGCGTGCGCCCGATCGGCTGCTGGTCGATGTTGATGACCTTGTCGATGTGCTCAAGCCCCTTGATCTTCTTGTGCTTGCCGGGCTTCCCCTTCGCACGGTAGAGGCGTGAGGCGACGCCGCGATAGAGGATTTCGTTGACGAGCGTCGACTTGCCCGAGCCGGATACCCCCGTCACGAGGGTGAGCGTCCCGAGCGGGAATTTCACGTTGATTTCCTTGAGATTGTTCTCCGCTGCGCCGACGATCTCGAGAACATTGCCGTTCCCCTTGCGGCGCTCCGCCGGCACGGGGATGAACTTCCTGCGCGCAAGATACTGCCCCGTGATGGATGCGGGATTTTTCATAATCTCCGCCGCCGTCCCCTCCGCGACCACCTCGCCGCCATATTCACCCGCACCGGGACCGATGTCGATGATGTGGTCGGCGGCGTGCATCGTGTCCTCGTCGTGCTCCACAACGATCAGCGTATTGCCGAGGTCGCGCAGATGGCGCAGGGTCGCGAGCAGACGGTTGTTGTCACGCTGATGCAGGCCGATGCTCGGCTCATCGAGAATGTAGAGCACGCCCATCAGCCCCGAGCCGATCTGCGTCGCGAGACGGATGCGCTGTGCCTCACCGCCCGAGAGTGTCCCCGCTGCACGCGAGAGCGTGAGGTAGTCAAGCCCTACATCGAGGAGGAAATTCAGACGCGCGTGGATTTCCTTTAGAATCTCTACGGCGATCTTCGCCTCACGCTGGGAAAAGTCCTTCTCCGCCTCCGCAAGGAATACATCTGCCTCGCGAATCGTGAGCGCCGTGAGTTCGGCGATGCTCTTGCCGCCGATCGTTACGGCAAGCGTCTCGGGCTTGAGTCTTGCGCCGTGACACGCCGTACACGGGGTCTCCGTCATATAGTCCTCGTAGCTCTCGCGCATCTCCTCCGAGTCCGTCTCGCGGTAGCGGCGTGCAAGCGCGGGCATAACCCCTTCGTACGGGACGTTGTACTCCTTTTCCTCGCCGAACATATTCGTATATTGGAAGGAAACATACTCCTCCGAGCCATAGAGCAGCATCTTCTGCGTCTTCTTGTCCATGCGGTTCCACTGCGTATGCTCGTCGTAGTCATGCGCACGCAGGAGCGCCGTAATCGCACGCATCCCGTACGAGTTTGGATTTTTTGAGAGCGGCGCGAAAACGCCGTCCGCCACACTGAGTGTCGGGTCTGGTACAACAAGTTCCTCATCGAACTCCTTGTGACTGCCGAGTCCCGTGCAGACGGGGCACGCACCGAACGGGCTGTTGAACGAGAACATCCGCGGTGCAATCTCTGGGAGCGAGATGCCGCAGTCCACACAGGCAAAATTCTCGCTGAACATGAGCAGTTCACCGTCCACCACCTGCACGTAGACCACACCGCCGCCCGCACGCAGCGCAGTCTCGAGCGAATCCGTCAGGCGGCTCTCCATCCCCGCACGTACAACGAGACGGTCGACGACAATCTCGATCGTGTGCTTCTTCTGCTTCTCAAGGGCGATTTCCTCACCAAGGTCGCGCACTTCCCCGTCGATGCGGACGCGCACATAGCCGTCGCGGCGAATCTGGTCGAGGATCTTGCGGTGCTCGCCTTTTTTTCCGCGCACAAGCTGTGCCATGATGAGCAGCTTCGTCCCCTCGGGCTGCGTCAGGATCGCATCGACCATCTGATCGACGCTCTGCTGCGTGATGGGTTTGCCGCAGCTCGGACAGTGCGGGCGTCCTGCGCGCGCATAGAGCAAGCGCAGATAGTCATAGACCTCCGTCACCGTGCCCACCGTCGAGCGCGGATTGTGGCTCGTCGTCTTCTGGTCAATGGAGATCGCGGGCGACAGCCCCTCGATGTTGTCTACGTCAGGCTTGTCCATCTGCCCGAGGAACTGCCGCGCATACGCAGACAGCGACTCCACATAGCGGCGCTGCCCCTCGGCGTAGATCGTGTCAAAGGCGAGCGAGGATTTCCCCGAGCCGGACAGTCCCGTCACGACAACGAGCTTGTCGCGCGGAATCTCCACATTGATATTCTTTAGGTTATGGGCGCGTGCGCCCTCGATTTTGATGCTTTCGTTCATTATAATTCCTATTTTTTCTTCTTGGGCAGTTCGCCCTCAAGCTCCACAATCATATCGCGCAGTTCCGCCGCACGCTCGAATTCGAGCGCACGAGATGCCTGCTGCATTTCGCGCAGGAGGCTCTTGACGAGGTTCTCGCGCTCCTTCTTGCCGAGTTTCTTCTTGGACTTGCCGTCCTTCTTGCCGTAGGGCGCTCTGTCCTCGGCGGCGACCAACGTCATCTCAATGAGTGGGACGATGGGCTTTTCGATCGTCTTTGGCGTGATGCCGTGTGCCTCGTTGTATTCGTTCTGTATCGTGCGGCGGCGCTCCGTCTCATCAATGGCACGCTGCATCGAGCCCGTGATGACATCGCCGTACATGATGACGTGCCCGCCCGCATTGCGTGCGGCGCGTCCGATGGTCTGAATGAGTGCCGTGTCCGAGCGCAGGAAGCCCTCCTTGTCCGCATCGAGGATAGCGATGAGCGACACCTCCGGCATATCAAGACCTTCACGCAGGAGGTTGATGCCGACGAGCACGTCGAATTCGCCCGCGCGCAGGTCGTGAATGATCTCCGCACGCTCGATGGTCGCAATGTCCGAGTGGAGGTAGCGCACCTTCACCCCCGCCTCGCGCAGATATTCGGTGAGGTTCTCCGCCATGCGTTTCGTGAGGGTTGTGACAAGGACGCGCTCATTGCGCTCGATCCGCACGCGGATCTCCGAGAGCAGGTCGTCGATCTGTCCGTCGAGCGGGCGCACCTCCACCACAGGATCGAGAAGCCCTGTCGGGCGGATGATCTGCTGTGCGACCTGCTGTGCCTGCTGCATCTCGTATTTTCCCGGTGTTGCGGAGACGTAGACGATCTGGTTGACACGCGCGGCGAACTCCTCGAACGTCAGCGGACGGTTGTCGAATGCGGACGGCAGACGAAAGCCGTTGTCCACGAGCGAGATTTTGCGGCTGCGGTCGCCGCCGTACATGGCGTGAATCTGCGGCAGAGTCACATGGGACTCGTCGATCATGATGAGGAAGTCCTCGGGGAAGTAATCGAGCAGGGTATACGGTGTATCCCCCGCGTTCCTGTGCGTAAGGTGGCGTGAGTAGTTCTCGATGCCGGAGCAGTAGCCCATCTCCTCGATCATCTCAAGATCGTAGTTTGTGCGCTGTTCGAGACGCTGCGCCTCGAGCAGTTTGCCCGCGCCCTTCAGCTCATCCAGACGCTGTGCAAGCTCCGTACGGATATCCTCCATGGCGATCTTCATATCCTCGTCCTCGGTGACGTAGTGGGACGCAGGAAAGACCATCGAATGCAGACGCTCGCCGTATACCTCGCCCGTCATGGCATCGAACTCGATGATGCGCTCCACCTCGTCGCCGAACATCTCGATGCGCACGCCGCGGTTGTTGTAGCCCGCAGGAAAGATCTCGACCACGTCGCCGCGCACGCGGAAGCGCCCGCGCTCAAAGGCAATATCGTTGCGCTCGTAGCGGATGGAGACGAGCTTCTGCAGAATCGCCTCACGCGGGATGGTCTGTCCCTTGTGCACGGAGAGCACCATCTCATGATAGCTCTCGGGCGAACCGAGGCCGTAGATGCAGGACACGCTCGCAACGATAATCACGTCGCGCCGCTCGAACAGCGAACAGGTCGCGGAGTGGCGCAGCTCATCGATCTCATCGTTGATGGACGCGTCCTTCTCGATGTAGGTGTCCGTCTGCGCGATGTACGCCTCGGGCTGGTAGTAGTCGTAGTAGCTGACAAAGTAACCGACGTAGTTGTCGGGAAAGAAGGACTTGAACTCGCTCGCAAGCTGTGCCGCGAGCGTCTTGTTGTGCGCGATGACGAGCGTCGGGCGCTGCACGCGTTCGATGACCTTTGCCATCGTATAGGTCTTGCCCGTCCCCGTCGCACCGAGCAGCACCTGCGCCGCCATCCCATTCTCAATGCCGCCCGCAAGATCCGCAATCGCCTGCGGCTGATCGCCCATCGGCTCGAAGGGCGCGGCGACCTTGAACGGAATCTCCTTCTCGAAGATCGTCGTATTGAGTTTCGGAACCATCGCCATAGCTTGCCCTCCTTCGTGCTGCAAAAAGTCATTCTGTCATTATAACGCATTCAACGTGTGATGGAAATAGCCGCGCAACAAAAAGAAGACTGTTCTCCGAACCGATTGCAGTTTCAGAGAACAGTCTTTCCTTTCGCCCCTTCCACCGCTTTGCGGTCCCCCTTCCCCGCAAGCGGGGCAGGCTTTTCGAGGATTAAGGAAGCACTGATAAATTCAGCCACGCCATCTTAGCGCATCTTTTTTGCCCGTACTTCGTCGGCAAATCCTCCACATAGCACTTGCTATGCATCCGGTTTGCCTCCTTGTTCGGACGAAAAAATCTACACCAATCTGACGGACTTCATTTTATCAGCGATTCCTTAAAGCTTGCTGACATCCGCCGCCGTCATGATCTCGACAACGGTGATATCTTTTACCGTATTGAGATCGATGAAGCCGCCGTCCGTAAGCTGCACGACGGGCATTGCCGTAACGCGCGACTCGTCGATATAGACGATGCGTCCCGCCGTTCCGTCCGAGAGACGCAGCCAGCAGCCATTGAGTGCGGCATTGAGTTTGCGCATAAAGAGCACAGCATATTCCGAGTCGAGTTTTCCGTCCAAAACGTCTGCGTAGAGAATCTTGAAGACCTCGAACGGCGAGCGCTTCTCCGCATAGCTGCGGCTGGATGCCATAGCGTCATAGCTGTCGAGCACAGCGAGCACCTTGCCGAATGTGCTGATCTGATCCGCCTCAAGACCGGACGGGTAGCCCGAGCCATCATTGCGCTCGTGGTGCTGGATGACACCGTTCATGAGATCTGTACGTCCCGAGAGGTCGCTGGATTCGAGGAGCTTGAAGCTGTCAACCACGTGATTCTTGAGGATATCGAACTCCTCCTCCGTGAGACGCCCCTTCTTTTCGAGCAGATCCTTCTCGATGAACTGCTTGCCGATGTCGAGGAAGAGTCCCGCGAGCACAAGGTTCTGACGATCCATGCCCACAAGCCCCATCCACTTTGCCATCAGTCCGCTGAGGATGGCGAGATGGACGCAGTGATGGAGGTTGTAGTCCCCATCCTGATTCATGCTGTAGATCATGGAAACCGCCGTCGCGCCCTCTTTATAGAGATCGCGGAGACGTCCGCTTGCCATCACAGGTTGGAGAATGTCCATGTTGAGCCGCCCCGTAAGCGCGGCTTCCTGAAAGAGCTTCTCCATCTCTCCATAAACGTAGCGGTAGTCCTCCTCGTATTTGCTGTCCAGTTTGGCATCCCGCTCGGGCAGTGCGGTGTCCTCAGATGCCGCTTCCCGTTCTCTCTTGATAGCCTTTTCCTTCTGAACGGCAGCAAGAATACTATCCTCATCGACGTAAACGGATGCAACGTCCTTTTCCTTGAGGAGTTTGATCATATCACGATCCAGAACGGTACCGCCCTCGACGAGGACGATATCGGTGTCTCCGTCGTAAACAGTACGCCCAAGGAGCATCTCCGGCAGCAGGCTTCGGACAGCAAAGGCTTTTAACATAATGTACTCTCTCCCTTTTCTCTTCCTTGAATAGCGTTTCCCAATTTATCCTTTGACAACAATATTAACGAGCTTGCCAGGAACACAGACAACCTTGACAATCGTTTTTCCCTCTGTGAGTTCCTTCGCACGCGGCAATTCAGTGACGAGACGCTCCATCGCTGCCCGATCGAGATCGGCGGCAATCTTCACGCGGTCACGTACTTTTCCATTGATCTGCAGGACAACCTCGATCTCATCCTGTGCGAGTGCAGCTTCATCATACGAAGGCCATCGCTGTGCATGCACGCTCCCCGTAAACAGGCGTCCCCATAATTCCGCCGTGATGTGCGGCGCAAACGGCGCGAGCATGCGCAGGAGTGCACTTGCCGTCTCACGCGCAAGCGCAGGGCTAAGCGTTTTCTCCTGGAAAGTGTAGATCGCATTAACAAGCTCCATAATGGAGGAGATCGCCGTATTGAACATGAAGCGGTCGCGCACGTCCTCCGTGACCTTCTTCGTAGTCACGTGCAGGATATGGCGCAGATCGGACTCCTCTGCAGTGAGCCCCGTCGGATCATAGGACTCGGGCGCGCTCTTAATAATGTCCTCAAACTGCAGCAGGATGCGCCAGACACGGTTCAGGAAGCGATATGCTCCCTCAACGCCCTGATCACTCCAGTCAAGGTCGCGCTCCACTGGAGCCGCGAAGAGGATGAAGAGCCGCGCTGTATCCGCACCGTACTTCTCGATGATCTCCTCGGGCGAAACGACGTTGCCGAGCGACTTCGACATCTTCGCGCCATCCTTGATAACCATGCCCTGCGTGAGGAGGTTCGTAAACGGCTCATCGAAGTCGAGCATC
>ERZ772827.1559-NODE-1559-length-11509-cov-4.005762_pt1 | contig 11509 bp, 7 predicted proteins | sample MGYA00580850_ERZ772827 | MGnify/ENA primary metagenome ERZ772827 (study PRJEB29015, sample SAMEA2737950) | human oral metagenome | biome: human oral; feature: human-associated habitat; material: dental | place: China | collected 2145 ...
GCGTGGGGTCCTTGATGTCGCAGGTTTTGCAGTGCAGGCAGTTGGCGGCGTTGATTTGCAGGCGCTGGCTGCCGGATGTGCCCTCGGCCCCTTCTGCGGCGCTTTCTTCGTCGGTGACGAATTCATACACGGCAGCGGGGCAGTAGCGCCCTTCAGGCCCGGCGTATTTGGCCAGGTTCACGGCCACGGGCACGGCCGGGTCCTTGAGGGTCAGGTGCGAGGGCTGGTTTTCCTCGTGGCTGGTGTTGCTGATAAAGACGCTGGAGAGCCGGTCGAAGGTGAGCTGGCCGTCGGGCTTGGGGTATTCGACGGGCTTGCAGGCGGCGGCGGCGCGTAGCTGCACGTGATCGGGCTCGTGGCGGTGCAGCGTCCAGGGGATGTGGCCGCGCAGCGCGAATTGCTCGAAGCCGTTCATGAGCGTGCCCACGGTCAGCCCTTTTTTGAACCAGTTTTTGAAATTGCGGTCCTTGTGCAGCTCCTCGTGCAGCCAGCTTTGTTTGAACTGCTCGGGGAAGTCGCTCAATTCATCGTGCTGGCGGCCGGCGGCCAGGGCGGCGGCGGCGGCTTCGGCGGCCAGCATGCCGCTTTTGATGGCGCTGTGGCTGCCCTTGATGCGGCTGACGTTGAGAAAGCCGGCGTTGCAGCCCAGCAGCGCGCCGCCGGGGAAAACCACCTTGGGCAGCGACGAAAGGCCGCCGGCGGTGATGGCGCGCGCGCCGTAGCTGATGCGCTTGGCGTTGACCTTGCCCTCGTTGTCGGTGAAAAACCATTTCACGCGCGGATGCGTTTTCCAGCGCTGAAATTCCTCGAAGGGGCTGAGGTAGGGGTTGCGGTAGTTCAGCCCCACCACGAAGCCGCAATACACCTTGTTGTCCTCGGCGTGATACATGAAAGCGCCGCCGTAGGTCATCTCGTCCATGGGCCAGCCGGCGGTGTGCATGACCATGCCGGGCGTGTGGCGCGAGGGGTCGATTTCCCAAAGTTCCTTGATGCCGATGGCGTAGCTTTGCGGATCGCTTTCAGAGTCGAGCTTGAAGCGCTCGATGAGCTGGCGGCCCAGCTGGCCGCGCGCGCCTTCGGCAAACAGGGTGTATTTGGCGTGCAGCTCCATGCCCAGCTGGAAGTTGTCGGTCGGCTCGCCGTCCTTGCCTATGCCCATGTTGCCGGTGGCTGCGCCCTTGACGCTGCCGTCTTCGTTGTAGAGCACCTCGGCGGCGGCAAAGCCGGGGAAGATTTCCACGCCCAGCGCCTCGGCCTGCGCCGCCAGCCAGCGCACCAGATCGCCCAGGCTGATGATGTAGTTGCCGTGGTTGTCGGCAAAGGGCGGCAGCATGGCATTGGGCACGCGCAGGCTGCCCGTGGCGCTGAGGAAAACGTAGGCATCGTCGGTGACGAGCTGCTTGAGCGGCGCGCCCTGCTCCTTCCAGTCGGGCAGCAGCTCGGTGAGCGCGCCCGGGTCCATCACCGCGCCCGAGAGGATGTGCGCGCCCGGCTCGGAGCCTTTTTCCAGCACGACCACGGAAATTTCCTTTTCCTGGCTGGCGGCCAGTTGCTTGAGCCGGATGGCGGCGGCCAGGCCGGCCGGGCCGGCGCCGACGATGAGCACGTCGTATTCCATGGCCTCGCGCGGGCCGAATTGCTCAAGGATGGCTTGTGGCGTCATGCTGCTTCGCTTTCGTGGGGGAAATGTTTCAAAAACTCACCGTCCGCAGGGGCGGGTTGGCCCGGATTGTATGTAACGGCCCGACCCCGTCCGGGATACATCCATTTTTGATGAAAAAACAGGCAAACCTTCTGAAACCCGCGTGGATACTGCGCGGTGCGCTATCAAATCAGGAAAAATCTGTGGATAACTTTGCTTTTGCCGGATACTAGGGAAAGCCCTGATGGGGAAGTCCACTGCATTAAGGTGGGGGGCTTTGCCGTAGGCTTGGCGGCCATGAAAATCCTGCTGCCCGAACAGAAAAAACTCATACACGAGTGCCTCATTCCCATCCGCTGGGGCGATATGGACGCGCTGGGCCACGTCAACAACAGCGTTTATCTGCAATACATGGACGTGGCCCGCGTGGACTGGAGCACGCAATCGGGCTTTCCCATCTCGCCCGTGGGCTGCGGGCTGGTGGTGGTGCATGTGTTTTGCAACTTCCACCGCCAGTTTGAATATCCCGGCCAGGTGCGGCTGAAGATGTACGCCAGCGACGTGAGCCGCAGCTCTTTTGAAACCTGGACGACCATGGAAAAAGCCGATCAGCCCGGCCAGATATGCGCCAGTGGCGGCGCCACGCTGGTGTGGGTGGATCGCCAGGCGCAAAAATCGCAGCCCCTGCCCGATCGCCTGCGCGCGCTGGTGAGCTGAGGCTGATGCACTGAAAGCCCGCTCTTTCTCTATATAGTCGCCACCCCTTGCACGCCGGGCCTGATTCAGCGCCCGGTTTTTTGCGTGCGGGGGTTTTTGCTGTTTTTTTATTTTTATTTGAAAGGACAAAATCTCATGAAATTCATGCGCCCCGTTTTGGCAGTTGCTTTGTTTTGTGCCGCCGGCGCGGTGTGGGCCGCGCCCGCATCGCCCGAATCGATCAATGAACTGCTGCGCCTGACCGAAAGCGAAAAAATGCTGGAAAGCGCCCATGCGCAAATCGACGGGATAATGAAAAATAATTTGCAGCAAATCTTGAAAGGCCAATCCGTCACGGCCGAGCAGCAGGCGATTATTGACAAGTTTCCCGCCCGCCTGGCGCAAATCATGAAGGAGGAAATGTCCTGGACCAAAATGCAGCCGCAAATAGCTGCCATTTATTCCGAAGTATTGACCCAGGAAGAAATCGACGGATTAATCAGCTTTTACCAATCGCCCACCGGGCGGGTCATGGTGAGCAAAATGCCGCAAATCATGCAAAAAAGCATGGCCCTGACCCAGCAAATGATGATGCAGGCGCTGCCCAGGGTGCAGGCGGCGATGCAGGATGTGCTCAAGCAGGCCAGGGTGCAGGCCCCGGCCCCGGCTTCAGCAACTCAGCCGAAAGACAAGGGCGGCAAGGCCCGGTAAAACCCGGTAAAGCCCGATAAGGCCCATCGAGGCAAGCCCCGTTTTTCTGATTCATGAACCCCTCCCCCTTTTTTGCCCTGTGCGCAGCCGAGCCTTCGGGCGATTTGCTGGGCGCCGAGCTGCTGGCGGCGCTGCGCAGCGCCTGGCCCGGGCTGCGCGCGGCCGGCGTGGGCGGGCCGCAGCTTCAGCGGCAGGGCTTTGAGGCGTGGTGGCCCATCGATCTGCTCTCGGTGCGCGGCTATCTGGAAGTGCTGCCGCGTCTGCCCGCGCTGCTGCGCCTGCGCCGCCAGCTGGGCCAGCGCCTGCTGCGCGAGCGCCCCGATCTGTTCATCGGCGTGGATGCGCCCGATTTCAACTTCGCCCTGCAAGCGCGCCTGCGCGCCGCCGGCGTGAAAACGCTGCACTTCGTCAGCCCCTCCTTCTGGGCCTGGCGGGCCGAAAAGCTACCCCTGCTGCGCGCAGCGGCCGACCACGTGCTGTGCCTGTTTCCCTTCGAGCCGCAGTGGCTGGCCGAGCACGGCATCCGCGCCAGCTACGTCGGCCACCCGCTGGCCTCGCGCATCCCCATGCAGCCCGACAGCCAGGCCGCGCGCCAGGCGCTGGACGCCAGCGCGGGCGGGCGCAGCGATCTGGCAGGCGGCGCAGGCCCCGTCATCGCCCTGCTGCCCGGCAGCCGCCAGGCCGAAATCACGCACCTGGCCCCGCGCTTTTTGCAAGCCGCGCGCCTGATCGCGCAGGCCCGGCCCTCGGCGCGCTTTATCTGGCCGGCCGTGCCGCACCTGCTCGGCCGCGTGCAGGCGCTGGCCGCAGCCAGCGGCCTGGGCAATGCGCTGCGCGTGCTGGGCGAGCCGGGCCAATCGCACCTGGCGCTGGCCGCCTGCGATGTCACGCTGATTGCCAGCGGCACCGCCACGCTGGAAGCCGCGCTGTTCAAGCGCCCCATGGTCATCGCCTATGCCATGCCCGCGTTCAGCTACTGGCTCATGCGCCGCAAGCGCCAGCTGCCCTGGGTGGGCCTGCCCAACATCCTTTGCGCGCCGCCGCAATGGCTGCGCCGCCCGCCGCAAACCAGCGTCCACGACTGGGCCGACCGCCCCGACGCCCCCTTTGCCGTGCCCGAGCTGCTGCAAAACGCAGCCACCCCCGCCGCGCTGGCGCAAGCCGCGCTGGACTGGCTGGACGCGCCCGAGCGCGCCGCCGCCCTGCGCGCGCGCTTCACCGACTTGCACCAGCAACTGCAACGCCCCACCGCGCAAGTGGCCCGCCATGTCATCGAAAACCTTCTTGCGCGCTGAACAGGCCGCCTTCGACTGGGCCGGCCCCGGCCTCGTTGCCGGCGTGGACGAAGCCGGACGCGGCCCCCTGGCCGGCCCCGTGCTCGCTGCCGCCGTCATCCTCGACCCGCGCCAGCCCATCGCCGGCCTGGCCGACTCGAAAAAACTCAGCCCCCGGCGGCGCGAACAGCTTTTCGACCAAATACAGGACAAAGCCCTGTGCTGCGCCATCGGCCAGGCCAGCGAAGAAGAAATCGACCGGCTCAACATCCTGCAAGCCACCTTGCTGGCCATGCAGCGCGCCGTGGCCGGCCTGCGCCTGGTGCCCGCCCGCGTGCTGGTGGATGGCAACCGCCTGCCGCGCCTGCCCATGCTGGCCGAAGCCATCGTCGGCGGCGACGCCAAAGTGCCCGCCATCAGCGCCGCATCCATCCTCGCCAAAGTGCAGCGCGACCGCTGGTGCGAACAAGCCCACCGGCAATGGCCCCAATACGGCTTCGCCACACACAAGGGCTACGGCACCGCCGCCCACTTGGCCGCCCTGCAAGCCCACGGCCCCAGCCCCTGCCACCGCCGCAGCTTCGCCCCCGTGGCCCGCCTGCTGCCCAAAACCTGACGCCCGCCCCACCCTCGCCGGGCAGCAGGGCAGGGGTCCCAAAGCGCCCAAACGGCTCCCCGAAACGGCCAGTTATCCACAGATTTTTCCTGATTTGATAGCGCGCTGCGCAGCATGGACGGGCGCTGCGGGCGATTTGCTTAATTGATAAGCGAAATCTTGTATCCAAATACAAGCGAAGCCGCTGCCCGCCCTTGGCTTCAGGGATGGAGGGGGTGACTTGAGGGCAGGATGCGGCGGATTTCCGCCCGAAAGGAATTGCGGAACAACACGGCATCGCGCACGGGGCGCGGCTTTTGGGGGCGGGAAAGGGCTGGAGGAAAGAGGGCGGGAAAGGGGCTGGGAAAGGGATTGGGAAAGGGGCTGGGCGCGGTGGACAGGCGTTGCCCCGCCATGCCGCGCAGGGCCAGCTCAAGCCCACCACCTAAGCCCGCTGCGCCTGCGTGAAAGAGCGCCCGCGAGCGCTGCGGGCGGTTGGCTGATTTACCGGGCCAATCGAAGTACGCTGGCCCAAGTCAAACCGCGCCCGAATACGCCCCTTCCCTCAAGCCGCAAAAGCGTCTTTCCCACGCCAGGAAAGGGAAACTTATCCACAGATTTTTCCTGTTTTGATAGCACGCTGCGCAGTATTGACAGGCGCTGCGGGCGGTTTGCTGAATTGATAAGCAAAATCTTGTATCCAAATACAAACCAGGCTGCCATCACGCCCAAACGCAACGGATTCGGCGGGCGGGTTTTCAGGAAAAAGGCCGGCCCGTGCGAATCCGCCTCATCCCGCAAATTGCGCTTGCGTGAAAGCGAGCCTGCGGGCGGTTGGCTGATTTGCGGGGCCAATCGAAGCACGCTGATTCCAACACCTGCTTTCGCGGCCCCAGAGCTTTCCGGTTTTCAAAAACCGGCCCGTCGCAGCCCGAATCCGCCCTTTCCAACGCCAGGAAAGGGCAACTTATCCACAGATTTTTCCTGAATTGATAGCGCACTGCGCAGCATGGACGGGCGCTGCGGGCGATTTGCTTAATTGATAAGCAAAATCTTGTATCCAAATACAAGCCAGACTGCCATCACGCCTCAGCGCAACGGATTCGGCGGGCGTTTTCAGGAAAAGGCCGGCCCGCGCGAATCCGCCTCATCCCGCAAATTGCGCTTGCGTGAAAGCGAGCCTGCGGGCGCTGCGGGCGGTTGGCTGATTTGCGGGGCCAATCGAAGCACGCTGGTTCCAACACCTGCTTTCGCGGCCCCGGAGCTTTCCGGTTTCCAAAAACCGGCCCGTCGCAGCCCAAGTCGTGCCGCGCCCGAATCCGCCCTTTCCCACGCCCGGAAGGGGCAATTTATCCACAGACTTTTCCTGTTTTGATAGCACGCTTCGCAGTATTGGCGGGCGCTGCGGGCGGTTTGCCGTTTTTTTAGTCAATTCGACGCCGCCGGGCGGGCCGTGCGCACCAGGCGCACGCGGTAGTCCAGCCGCTGGCTATACCAATAGCTGTTGCCCTGCTCGAAATACACGCCCCAGGAGTAGCGGTCAAAGCCCGTTACGGGCGTGGCGCTCCAGTACAGCCAGCCGCCCGTGCCCGGGAACTGGCGCGTGTTGAGGGCCGGGGCGCGGCAGGCGTATTCGATCAGCGATTGCAGCTCGCCCACTTCGGGCAGCCGCCAGTCGCCGTGGCCCAGCCCCTCGGTGTCCGCCTGCTGGTTTACTCGGGCCACGTGGGCCACGGCGTCGTCCCACTTGAACTTGCGCGTTTCGCCATCGCAGGTTTTTTCCTCCGCGTTCCAGCTCTGGCCCTCGCTGCATCGCTTCCACATCAGGCCGCTGGGCTTGTGCAGCACCAGGCCGGGGCCGGCGTCTTCAAACTGGGCGTCGGGCGTATTGGCCTTCAGCCCCGGCGGGCAGCGCTCCAGCTCGCCCGTCAGTTGCGCCTGCGCAGGCGCCAGTGCGGCCACCAGCGCCGCCGCGGCCGCAGCGCGAAAAACCAGAGAAACAGAAAAAGAAGTGCGTTTCATGAGACAAATAAAGGTTGGAAAACAAAAGCGGCATGAATCCAACGCCGGCAGGAGGTGATTATACCGTTTGATTTTCCGCCGCGCTGGATTGAAACAGGCTGGTTATGCGTGGGTCTTTACGAGGATTTTATAGTTTTCCCAATAAATCCACGGCTTCGGCCAGGTTGCATGCCCCTTGCGGTTTTTGCTGGTCGAATACCATCATATATACATAATTGCGCTCGCCAGGCAAACTGCGGCAGGCGGTTTCCCACGCTTTTCCAAGGCGGATTTTGGCGGCGCTGTCGCTGCCATCCAGTTGACTGCCCTTGGTTTCCAGCAAAACCAGTGCGCCGCGCTCGGTCATCATGATGAAATCAGGGTAATGGTTGATAAAACCGTTCATGCAAAACCCCTTGCCGCTTATATTGCGGTGCCACCATTTCAGGCGGATATCTTCTGCATCGAGAATTTTGCGCAGCATTTCGAATTCAAACGCACTCATCTCGCCTTCTCCTTCATAAAGACTGTTGGCTATATCCAAATTGTGCATTTTGCCGGGGCTGATATTTGGCGGCAGAACGTAACTCGGGCGAATGATGATGCTGCGGGTTTGCAGCCCCTTGTCAAACTCCTTTTCGGCGTGCGCAGCGGCAAGGCCGTCTATTTTGCGTTTAATCACGGAAAAATACTGCGGCAAATGACTGAAGCAGTGTTCTCGCCGATCTGCATCCATATCTCCCACGATGCGGCCAAAATATTTGCGAATTTCACCGTCTTCGATGGGATAAAACGCTTTTCGGCCGGCCAGCTCAAACAGCTTTTGCACCAGCGCTGCCTGCTGGGTTTGGGCGGACTGATGGGCAAACATTTTGACGAAATGCTGCTTGTCCACGCCTTTCAGCGGCTGAAAACGGATACGGTCGTTATTATCGGGATCGACTAACCATACGGAACTGTTTATGCTGTCGAAATCGATATTGGAATCGCATTTGCCCAATTGAAAGCCGCCCAGCAAATTGGCCTTGTCCAGTAAAACCGCCTCGCTGCCTCCGAAAAGGCCGCCAAAAAATTGCGTAAAAGCAAATTGCGGCAGTTTGAAATCAGCCAGTTCGGCGGCAAACTCGGGGCGCATTTTTTGCGTATTCATTTTATCGCTCAACTCCTCGGGCGGATTTTGCTGCGCTTCGGCCAGCCGCGTCTGATCGGCAAATGCCTGCCCGGCGGCGGCAGCCTGTTGCTGCAATTGAACCATTTTTTCTGCAACCGGATTTTGTGTATCGTTTTCCAAATCCGCGCCCGTTTCGGGCAGTTTGAAATTTTCTGGAATATTCAAACCCGATCCATCGGTATCCTGTGCGGCTTTTTCAGTCAAATCAAGCGTGATTTGTACCGTTTCGTTTTCAGCCGGCCCTGTATTTTCAGAGAGGTTTTGATCCGATTCCGCCACACGATAATCTCGTTCGCTGAAACCGGCCCGGTTCAAGCCTTCGGCCACTTTACCCAGAGTATGATCAAACTGTTCTGACGAAGTGAATACATAGCTGATATTCAAATCCGCCAGGGCATGATTGCGCGCATGGGGCTGGCGCAAAATCCGCCCGACGATTTGGGTGACATCGGTTTCGGATGAACGGTTGGCCAGGCTGGCGAGAATATAGGCAAACGGGCAATCCCAGCCTTCTTTCAGCGCATTGACGGTAATCACAAAACGTATCGGGCAGTCTGGCGAAAGCAGATCATGGTTTTTCAGATCATTGATATCTGATGTTTTCACCGCGATTTGCTCGCCTGGAATGCCTATATCGGCCAGCGCGTTTTTTACCTTGTCAAACGTGGTTTTATCGTCTTTGCTGCGCGGTTCGGCCTGAAACAGCACGATGGGGCGTATATATGCGCCGCCCCGTTTTCGCGCCTCGGCCGCCGTGCGCTCCAGATTTGCCCGCAGCGTGACGGCCGCCATCAAAACTTCGGCCTGCGTGCGCTGGCGGCTGACAATCACGGGCAGTTTCACCATTTGCTCGGCCTTGAGCGCGCTTGCGCCCACATAACTGATGATGTTGCTGAAATTGCGCGGCGTGGCAGTGAGTTCCAGCACAAAACACGGATTCAGGCTGCCCATCATTTCCAGAGACAAAGGCGTGGCGGCATTATGGCTTTCATCCACGACCACCATCGGATTCAGGCTGCGCAATACATTGATCAACGCGGTTTCATCATATTCGGGCAGCCTGGTTTCAAGCGGCGCTTCCCCTTCAAATGAAGCCAGATTGCCGTTTTCCCGAAAAGCGCGCAGCGTGTCCTTGCTGCGCCCTTTCAGGCTGTCGAAAGTCATTACCAGAATGGAAAGCCCGCTTTTCACCGTGTCCGCGTCAAAACCGTTGCCGCGCAACACGTCTTCCTTGTCGAATATCTGCACGCGCCCGCCAAAATCGGTATTCAGCCTCATGCGGTAAGGGTGCTGCACATCGCCCAGATTTTTCAGCGTCTGCGACAAAATCGCCTCCGAAGGCACCAGCCAAACCACCATTTTCGGCTGCGTTTGCCCATAGTGCGAACGCGCGTCAAAAACGGGTTTCAGGGCATTGACCGCCAAAAAGGTTTTGCCGCCCGCCGTCGGCACTTTCAGGCACACGTTCGGCACATCGTCCAATCTGTCGCAATAAGGTGCGATTTTGTCCGCCGCCATGCCTTTGCTCTGCCAATATTCAGTGAACACGTTTTTCAGGTTGCCCGAATCAGGGCGCAGCAGAAAATCAAGATAATCCTGCAAATCGTCCAGCACCCGCCGCTGGTAGTTTTTCATTTCCATTTGCTGCCCCTTACAGTTTTGAAATATCGCGCGGAATGCGCTTGAAGATGATGCCAAGTTGCTTCATCTGCTCTTGCGACAGCAATGTGCGGTCGGCATAAATCACCCAGCGTTCGGGTTTTTCGGGCAGCGTTTCGGTGCGTATGGTTTGCAAAAAATCCAGACTCAAATCGGTGGCGCGGTCGGGTTCATAATGGAAAAGATAAGCCGCGCCGTCTTTCATGCCGAGAAAATAGGGTGAAACAGGATTTTTATGCTGGCTTTCCCCGTTTTCAGGCGGCCTTTCATGTTCTGGCCAGGCCGAAGCGGGCAGCCCTTCGGTATAGGCGATATACCGGCGCACCGATTCCACGGGCGCGGCCGGGTTGAGGTTTTGTTCCGCATCAAACAGCGCATCGCCCACGCGGTAAAACGCAAAACCGCCGCCCGTGCCCTGCTGGGTTTCGGGTTTTGTGCCATAGCCATTAATGACGCGGCGTATGCGCTCGGCGGTAATATTTTCGGCATAGTCCATCATTTCGATGCCGATAAATCGGCGCTTGCCGCCGTCTTTGCGATTTAGATTCAAGACGGCGTGGGCGGTTGTGCCGCTGCCTGCGAAGGAGTCTAGGATGATGGCGTTTGTAGATGCTGCGATGGTTAGAATGTATTCCACCAATTCTGTGGGCTTGGGCGTATCAAATACTTTTTCGCCGAAAATCTGCATCAACTCTTTGGTTGCGCCCGTGGCAGTGTTCAGATGTGTCCAAACGGTAAACGGATTTTGCCCCTTGCCTTGTGCTTCGCTTAAAAAACGTTTGTATTGCGGTTTGCTGTTGCCCGTTTTGCCAAACAAAATTCGGTTGTCTGCCAACGCAGCCTGAAACTTGTCTTCGGAAAAACGCCAGCATCTACCTTTAGGCGGATAAAAGATTTTTCCCGTTTTGGGGTTGGTAATCGGATAAGAGAGATTTTCCCGCACATTGGGCGCGTCCATCGGGTCGGCAATCCACGCGCCGCGCGGGTCATTGTCGGGATTGGAGAATTTGTTTTCGTCTGCCGGTAATGGATTGAGTTGGAAACGGCTGCGGGTTTTGGCAAAACATAAAGTGTGGTTGTGCGACAGTGAAACATCAGTATCGTTTTGACTGGATTTTCGGTGCTGCCAAACAAAATCGGCAACAAAATTGCCATACCCGAAAATCTCATCACAAACCAGCTTCAAAGCCGCCTGCTCATTGTCGTCAATGGAGATAAAAATCACCCCATCATCCGCCAAAAGCTGTTTCAGCAGTTTCAAACGCGGATACATCATGCACAGCCATTTGTCGTGGCGGCTTAGGTCTTCGCCTTCCTTGCCGACCACTTCGCCCAGCCATTTTTGTATGCGGGGGTCGTTGACGCTGTCGTTGTAAACCCAGCCTTCATTGCCCGTGTTGTAAGGCGGGTCGATATAAATGCAATTGACGCGCCCGCCAAATTCGGGCAGCAGGCTTTTGAGCGCCAGCAGGTTGTCGCCGTGAATCAGGATGTTGTCGCGCCGGTTGTCGGGCTTGCCCGGGGCAGCCTGAAAATCACGGATTTTGTCGAGTAGATGAAAGGGGACTTCGTGATGGTGGTTTTTGACTTTGTCTTTACCTACCCAGGTCAGTTGCGGCATGTTTCCCTCCCGGTTTTCGCCAGGCGGGAAACGGCGAAATATGTTGGATTATCTGGATTATTTAAGGTATAATGCCTGAATGCCTGAATGCCTGAATGCCTGAATGCCTGAATGCCTGAATGCCTGAATGCCTGAATGC
>ERZ772827.1560-NODE-1560-length-11501-cov-5.248821_pt1 | contig 11501 bp, 10 predicted proteins | sample MGYA00580850_ERZ772827 | MGnify/ENA primary metagenome ERZ772827 (study PRJEB29015, sample SAMEA2737950) | human oral metagenome | biome: human oral; feature: human-associated habitat; material: dental | place: China | collected 2145 ...
ATGAGGTGAAATTTCTTGCTAACCTTATCCCAGCCGAAAAACATAACGGCAAAAAACGTCGCCTCCATAAAAAACGCGAGCAAGCCCTCGATAGCTAGCGGCGCGCCGAAGATGTCGCCGACAAACCAGCTGTAGTTCGCCCAGTTGGTGCCGAACTCAAATTCCATTATGATACCGGTAGCCACGCCGATAGCGAAGTTTATACCGAAGAGTTTGAGCCAAAATTTGGTGATTTTTAGCCACTGCTCGCTGCCGGTTTTGACGTAAATACTCTCCATAATGGCGATGATAAAGCTAAGTCCCAGCGTGAGCGGAACAAACAAAAAGTGGTAAATCGCGGTGAGCGCAAACTGCGCGCGCGACCAATCGACCGAAGCGATTTCAGACATTTTATTCCTTTGTCAAATTTGAGATTACGAAGTCGGCTTTGGCCTCGTTGCTCTCAAATTTTGAATTTAAACTTTCATCAAAGATAAATACTTTTAAAATCCCGAACATTATAAGTAGCTTGATAGCTATCACCAGCCACAGGCTCTTTCCGAGCTTCATGTTCCTAAAGCCGTCGATATACAAAGACGAGATGTTTTTGAGATATTTTTTAATCATAACTTAACATACTACAGAAATTTAACTTAAAATATCATTTTAAAGTTTTAGACTTGCAAAATTATTTATGCTCTCAAGCGTTTATAAATTTTAAATAAGGTATAATCTCGCTAAAAATTTAAAAGGCGCGATATGCAAAAAAATCTAAACGAAACAAAGTATATTTTTATAACGGGCGGCGTGCTAAGTTCGCTAGGTAAGGGCATCGCGGCGGCTTCTATCGCCACGCTTCTTAAAAACACGGGCTTAAAAGTAAGCATGCTAAAGGCTGACCCGTACATCAACGTAGATCCCGGCACCATGAGTCCGCTCGAGCACGGCGAGGTTTTCGTCACCGACGACGGCGCGGAGACGGATCTGGATCTGGGGCACTACGAGAGATTTTTAGACGAGAGCCTAAGCCAGGATAACAACTTCACGACCGGCCGCGTTTATAGCTCCGTCATCGAAAAAGAGCGCAGAGGCGACTATCTAGGCAAAACGATCCAAGTCATCCCGCACATCGTGGGCGAGATCGTTGATCGCATCAAAAAGGCGGGCGAGGGTCGCGACATACTGATCGTTGAAATCGGCGGTACGGTAGGCGACATCGAGGGATTGCCGTTTTTGGAGGCTATCCGCGCCCTTCGCATCGAGGTCGGCCGCAAACGCGCGATGAATATCCACCTAACTCTCGTTCCATTTATAAAAGTCGCGGGCGAGCTAAAAACCAAACCGACCCAGCACAGCGTCGGCGAGCTGCGCCGTATCGGCATTAGTCCCGATATGATCATCTGCCGCGCCGAGCAGCCGCTAAATCGCGAGTTAAAAGATAAAATAGCCGCCAGCTGCGGCGTAGAGCGCAACTGCGTCATCGAGAGCATCGACTCGGCCAGCATCTATCAGGTGCCGCTCGCGTTTTATAACCAAGACGTCTTAACGCCGATCGCCGAAATTTTAAATTTGGGCGAGCTAAAGCTTGATATGCGCAACTGGGACAGCCTAGTTAAGCGCATCATCGCGCCGACGAAAGAGACCACGATAGCATTTGTGGGCAAATACGTCGATCTAAAAGAGAGCTACAAGAGCTTGACCGAGAGCATCATCCACGCGGGCGCGAGCCTTGACGCGAGGGTAAATTTAAAGTGGATAGATAGCGAGAAGATCGAGCCCTCAAACGTCGAGGAGCTACTAAAAGACGTAGGCGGCGTGCTAGTTGCCGGAGGATTTGGCGAGCGCGGCGTGAGCGGCAAGATCGAGGCGATCAAATACGCCCGCGAAAACGGCGTGCCGTATCTTGGCATCTGCCTAGGCATGCAGCTAGCGCTCATCGAGTTTGCCCGCAACGTGCTAAAGCTCGAGGACGCAAATTCGGTCGAATTTAAGCCCGAGTGCGTAAATCCTATCATCTACCTCATCGATAGTTTCATCGACGCGCACGGCCAGACGCAGATCCGCACGCACCAAAGCCCGGTCGGCGGCACGATGAGGCTTGGCGCTTACGCCTGCGACGTGAAGCCGGGCTCGCTGCTAAGTCAAATTTACGGCGGCGCTAAAAGCGTCAAAGAACGCCACCGCCACCGCTACGAGGCAAATCCGAAATACAGAGCCGAATTTGAAGCAAACGGCCTGATAGTTAGCGGCGAGAGCGACGGACTGATCGAGGCCGTCGAGCTTAGCTCGCCTGCAGCGGGCGCCAAAAACTCACATCCGTGGTTCGTCGGCGTGCAGTTTCATCCGGAATTCACCAGCCGCCTAACAAATCCAAATCCCGTAGTTTTGGGCTTTATCAAGGCTAGCCTAGGAAACCCAAAATAATCAAATTTAGAGCCGATCGGCTCTAAATTTTCTTTTCCGCGACAAATTTATCCAGGATTACTTTTACGAATTTTTCGGTAGAGTTTTTGCCGTAGCTAAAATAAAGACTAGGCTCGATAAGCTCGACTTCGTTGATTAAAATTTTATCTTTTGCGCCGATTAGATCTATCCTTGCGTAGACGGGATTAAAGGCAAGCCTAGCTAAAACGTCTCGCGCGATGTTTAAAAAGGCTACGGGCGGCTCTACCGAGCTAATCTTAACGCCGAAATTCGAGTTTGCCCTATAATCCTCGCTAGCAGGCGAGCGGCGTACGGCGTGAGAAAAAACGCCGCCTAAAAATATCAAGCAAATTTCGCCGCTAACGGCGATCTCTTCGATAAAAGGCTGAAGCAAAGCTCCGTTTTTATATTCGCTTAAATTTGATATTTCGTCGATTTTAGCTACGCCGTTGCCGCTCTGTCCGACGAGCGGTTTTATCACGCCGCCCGGGCAAATTCGCCTTAGCTCTTCTATATTTTCATCGCCGTTTAAAAGCGTGCTAGGGATCGCGGGAAGTCCTAAGGCTTCAAGTTCTAAGAGGTATTTTTTCGATAAATTCCAGCGCACGATCTCGGCGCCGTTTATTATCTTCGCTCCGCTTTTTTCAAGCTCGCCCAAAAACGATAAAAATTTAGCCGCGTCTAGGCTGTAATCCCAAGCCGCAAGCGGCAAAATCAAAGAATCTTCGTCTAGCGAACCGACGTCTAAATTTTGCCACGGTACTATCTCGCACGGCGCGCCGCCGTCGCTAAACGCGCGGCTTAAATTTCGCAAATCCTCGTTGCCCTTTGCGTAAGCAAGGCAACTTAAGATAAAAATCCTCACGCGCTACTCTACCCCAAATGCCGACTTTGCGACTACGGCCGGTACGCCGGCATCGTCGTAAAAAATATCCACGTTTACTTTATAAAGCTCTTGTATTAGCTCTTTAGTTATGGTTTTTTTAGCTTCGCCTTTGGCTTTTATCTTGCCGTCGCTTAGTAGCAACACCTCGTCGCTAAACTGCGACGCCAGCGATAAATCGTGCAGTATCATCACGGTAGTTATACCGTGCTCGCGCGTAAATTTCCTAACGCAGTCCAAAAGCACGCATTGATGGTGCATATCAAGAGCCGAAACAGGCTCGTCCAAAAGTAAAATTTTAGGCTTTTTGATAAGCACGGAGGCAAACATCACCATCTGGCGCTGACCGCCCGAAAGCTGCATCACGTCGCGACCGGCTAGATGTAAAATCCCTAGTTTTTTCATTATCTCTACGGCCGAGTTTATTTGCTCGTCTTTTAGATAAAGCCCGAGACTATCCATAAGCCCTAGCAAAACGACCTCAAGAGCCGTTAAACTCGCGTCTACGTAGCTATCTTGGGGCATGTAGCCGATTTTCTTTTTCCACGAGAAATGGTTTTTGAAATTTAACCTCTCTTCGCCGAATTTAATCTCGCCCTCATAGCCCATCTCGCCGAAAATCGCGCTTATGAGCGTAGTTTTGCCTGCGCCGTTAGGCCCTAGTACGGAGTAAACCTTGCCTTCTTCAAAGCTAGCGTTTACGGCATCTGCCGTGCAAAGCGAGCCGCGGTATATCGTTAAATTCTTAAGCTCTAGCATACGTTTTTCCTTGAGAGGATGATCCAGAAGAAAAACGGCACGCCCACAAACGCCGTGATGATGCCGACCGGAAAGAGTCCGCCCGGATTTATAACCTTAGAAAGTACCGAAGCTATCGACAAAAACGCCGCACCGACGAAGATAGTAGTAGGCAGGAAAAATCTCTGATCCTCGCCGACTAAATTTCTAGCGATATGCGGAGCGACCAGACCGATAAAGCCTATAACGCCGACGAAGCTAATAACCGTAGCCGTCATAACCGAAACTATAAGCAAAATTTTAATCCTAAGGGCGGATAAATTTACGCCCATGCTTTTGGCTCGCTCTTCGCCCAGTTTCAAAGCCGTTAGCGCCCAAGTATTTAGCATCAGTAGCGAGATGCATACGACCGTTACGACCGTAGCGACGGCCAGCGTACTCCATTTAGCCTTTTGGAGGCTACCGAACAGCCAAAACAAAATCGCCTGCGAAATCTCGGGCGCGGACAAAAACTGCACCAAAGAGAGCATTGACTGAAACAAAAACAAAAGCGCGATACCGACTAAAACCAAAGTAGCCGACCCAAATCGCCTCATCATCGAAAACAAAAACAGTATAGACGCCGCTAACATCGTCATGATAAACGCACCGATAGGCACGGCGTAAATTTGAGGCAGTCCAAACGAACCAAACGCCATCACCAGCGATGCGCCAAACCCTGCCGCCGCGGCAAGTCCCAGCGTATAGGGGCTTGCCATAGGGTTGTTTAAAAGCGTCTGTATCTCTGCGCCGCCCGCTCCCAAAGCCGCGCCTACGACTAAAGCCATAAGCGCTACGGGAAGCCTGATATCGTAAACGATGTGGTATAAAAATTTATCCTGCTCGCCGCCTAAAATCGGCTGTAAAAGCGTATCTACGACTTCTCTTGGCGAGAGCATCGCAGGCCCGGTACCGATATCAAACACCATCGATACAAGACCCACGACTATAAAGCTCAAGATGATGATTAAGCGTTTAAATTCGCGCTTTCTATGAGCCTTTACGACCTCTTCGGAACTTATTTTATTCATTTTTCGTCCGCTTGGATGGCTATAGTTCCGACGGGAACGACAGGCAAGTACTTTTTGTGAAAATCAACGTAGGTCTTTATCGGATCTACGTCTTTAAATAGCTGCGGATACAAAGCTTTTGCGATATATTGCACCATCGCCATATCCGCAAGCGTTCTTGACGCGCCCATATATAGGCCGTATAAGCGGTTATTTTTGATAGCCGGAAGCTCTGACCAACCGACGCGTTTTTTAAATCCGTCCAGTCTTTTTAACGCTTCGGCTTTATCTATGTTTATGCCCATTACCATCGCAGTCGGTTCTTTTTTTAGTTCGGTTTCGCGGCCTGTTATCATTATAACGTCGGGTTTTGCGGCTATGACTTGCTCGGCGTTGATGGGTGCCCACTGCTCGACTAGATCGGCTGCGATATTATCTCCGCCGGCCAAATCTATCAGCGAACCCCACATATCTTTACCGTAGGTTATCCCTGTGTCGTCAGGACCGCCGCGGCCAAATTCTATGTAAATTTTAGGCTTAGGCAAATTTGCTTTTGCGATGCGGTCGCCTACTTCTTTTACGGTGTCTTCGTATAGTTTAGAGATCTCGTCCGCTCTTTTTTCCTCGCCTAAAATTTCGCCTAAAATTTTAGTGCTTTTTACGTGAAGCTCAACCTTCTCGCGGTTATAATCAAGCACGACTATCGGGATATTTAGATCGGCTAAAGGCTTTAAATCAGGCTCTAGCACGTTATACTGCCAAGATGCGAGTATTAGCAAATCGGGTTTTAGAGAGATAACTTTTTCTACCGAGAACGTACCGACCTCTACCTCGCCGAAGTCCGCAAGCTTATTTAGCTGCGGTAGCGCTTTGCTATATAGATCCCAGCTAGCAGGCGTCCAGTCCGTCCAAACCTCTTTTGAAAAGCCCACGACTTTATCTAAAGCCTTAGTGCCGCCGACGGCTAAAAAGTCGGTATAGTAAAAACCCAAAGCTATGCGTTTAACGGGTAAATTTACCTTTACCTCGCGACCTAAGACGTCTTTTATGACCTTAGTTTCGGCCGCCGCTTGGGTCGCCGAAAATACCGCAAAAAGCACCAACAGCGCTTTTAAAAAAGTTCTTTTCATATCGTTCCTTTTGTTGAAATGAGAGCGCAATCATACATAAATACATCTTAACCTATGGTTAAATATAATAACTAATATCATTTTAAATATAATTTCGACTTGTTTAAAATTATAAGAAATTAAATTTCAAAAAGCTATAATTTGCGCATTAGAAAATAAAAAAGAAGGAAAAAGATGAAATTTGAACCAAAATTTAGCCTTTTTTGCGGCGCGGTAGGGGTAAATTTGACCCCGGGGGCGAGCGAAAATTTAGGCAAAAACGGTGGCAAGGCGGCGAAATTTGACGGCGAGGCTTACGCAAAAGCCCGTCAAAACGATGTTGAATAAGGAAAAAATAAAGGAATTACTGAACCAAAGATTTGAAAATGACATTCACAAAAAACTTTCAGAAATTCCTACGCCTGATGCGTTAAAGGATGTATTTAAGGGTGCCGAGCGCATAAAACGCGCGATCGAGCGAAATGAAAAGATCGTCATAGTCGGCGACTATGACGTGGACGGCGTGATTGCTAGCGTCATAATGGCTGAGTTTTTCGATGATTTGGGCGTTAGCGAGTATTTCGTGCGTATCCCAAATCGCTTTAGCGACGGATATGGGCTAAATCCGCAAATCGTCGAGGAGATCGCGGATGCCGGCCTCATCGTGACCGTAGACAACGGCATCTCGGCAAACGACGCGGCTCAAATTTGCAAGCAAAAGGGCATCGATCTCATCATCACCGATCACCACATGCCGCCCGACGTCCTGCCTGATGCCTACGCGATCATAAACCCGAAGCAAAAGGATTGCCACTTTCCAAACGTCGAAATTTGCGGCGCTCAGGTCGCGTGGTATCTAGTGGGCGCGCTAAAAGACGTGTGCCGTATCAACTACGATATGGGTAAATTTCTCGATCTCCTCGCTATCGCGATAATTGCTGATATGATGGAGCTTCGCGACCTAAATCGCATCCTAGTTAAGCTTGGCGTAAACCGCCTAAACAGCTCGCGCAGGCCTGCATTTACGGCGATAAAGCAGCTTTACGGCAAGGATAAATTCGAGTGCGACGACATCAGCTTTCTCATCGCGCCGCTCATCAACTCCTCGGGCCGTATGGACGATGCGAGCGTGTCTTTTGAGTTTTTGCGCGCCAAAAACTTAGACCGCGCCTGCGAGTGCCTCGACACCATCGTGAGCTTTAACAACTCGCGCAAGGAGGAGGAGCGCACGCTTTTTGAGTGCTCGCTAAAGGACGTGCGCGAGGACGAGCACATCATCGTGACTTGGGGCAGGGGCTGGCACGAGGGCGTCATCGGCATCGTCGCCTCGCGTCTGGCAAAGCAGTTTAAAAAGCCCGCCATCGTCTTTAGCATCGACGAAAACCGCGCCAAAGGCAGCGCTAGAAGCGTGGGCAAGCTAGACATCCTCTCGCTCATCGCTAGCCACGAAAATTTACTCGCGGGCTACGGCGGGCACAAGGGAGCTGCCGGCATCGTGATAGATCCGGCAAATTTAGAAGCGTTTAAAACCGCGATAAATAGCTCGTGTATGCTGATGGATTTGCACGAATTTAGCGCATTTGACGAGCCTTTGGGTGAGATAGAAGCCGGCGAAGTGGACTTTGAGCTGCTTGAAATTTTGGAGCATTTCGAGCCCTACGGACAGAAAAATCCGCGCCCGCTCTTTGAGATCAAATCCGCCGTCGTCAAAAACAAAAAACTAATCGGCAGGGAGCAAAATCATCTAAAACTCATCCTGCAAAAAGACGGCAAATGCCTCGAAGCGCTGTTTTTTAACTTCACTCGCGAGCCGCATGCGGGCGAGAGCATCGACCTCGTTTTTTCGGTATCGAAAAACTCGTTTCGCGGACTCGTCACGCCGCAGCTACTAGTAAAAGAGATTTTGTAAATTTAATCTCGGTTTCGCTAAACTCAAATTTGATGAAACCGAGATTACTTAAATTTATAATTCTAATCCGTTAAAGTTACTTTTCTACACACTTAACGCAAACTGCCTAAATAGCACGGTTTGAGCTAAATTTCACACAAAATAATTAACATTACATAAATATTCGTTCTTTATTTAAGTTTATTTTTGCTTCAATTTCAATATTAAATATTAATTTTGCAGGAGCGAAAATGAAAATTTCTTACGTTTTGGCACTGGCCATGGCGTCAAATTTGATGCTTAGCGCCGAGGAAGCGATAAGCCTGAGTCCCGTTACCGTCTCGTCAAAAATGCAAAAATCAGCCCTCGACGAGCCGACCAACGCCCAAATAGCCGGAAAAGGCGCGATACTGGAAAACAGCGATATCGCCAAATCGCTTTCAAATTTGAACGGCTTTACGATGGAGCGTAAGGGCGGAGGCGGCAGCGAGGTTTATTATCGTTCGCAGACGGCGGCTAGGCTGCCCGTACTTATCGACGGTAGCACGCTAAACGGCGGCTGCGGCATGCGCATGGATACGCCCATCACCTACATCTCGGCGCAAAACTACAGCTCGGTTCGTATCGTAAAAGGCCCGCAAGACGTCAGATACGGCGCGCTCATTAGCGGCGGTATATTTTTCGATAGAGAGATAGCAAGGCTGTCAAAACCGAGCTTCGGAGGAAACGTAAGCGTGCTGGGCGGCAGTTTTAAGCGGTTTGAAACTACCGCGGACGTAGCGGCGGGGAATGAGCTGGGCAGCATAGAGGTTTCCGGCGGACACTATGAGAGCGGCGACTATAAAAGCGGCGGCGGACAGAAAATGCATACGCACTATAAACGTAACAGCGTCTCGCTAGTAGGCACGCTAACGCCCACGGAAACTACCGCCTTGCAGTTAAGCGCGGATCTGGGCGAGGGCGAAGCGGCGTATGCCGACAGGATGAGGGACGGCGTGCAGTTTGACCGTAAATCTTTCGGACTCAAATTTGAACAAGACGTCGGCGAGCACAAGATCAGGCTAAGCTCGTACTATCATCAAATCGATCACATAATGGACAACTTCACCATGCGTCCGGTGGTGCCGGGCACGGGACGCGGCAAGGGATATAGCATCAGCCACCCGATACGCGATATGTACGGCTTTAAGCTAGAAGGCGAGCTAAATTTCGACAATCTAACAAGCTATCTTGGCGCTGGGTACTCTGAGGATGTATTTAAGTGGAGAGGCGCCGGAACGGGCGGAGCCGGCGTATCTAAAGCCGAAATGGACGCAGCCGTATCAAAGCCGCACGTAAAAGAGCGCAAGGTAACGTATAAAACGATCTACACTCAAAACGAATACGTCCTTGAAAACGACTACGGGCTTTTTGGCGGACTTAGGCTGGACGCGGGCGAGAGAAAACTGTTAAAAACGCATAAGAGCAGGAAAGAAAATTTATTCTCAGGCTTTTTTAGATACGAAAAATATCTACAAAATTTAACGCTTTATGCTGGGTTAGGGCATGCACAAAGACTACCTGATCACTGGGAAACGAACAAGGACGCGAACTTAGAGCTACGTAAAGAAAGAAATACTCAGCTGGATTTTGGCGCAGTGCTAAAAGATCAAAACTACGAACTAAGCGCGAATTTTTTCGTCTCAAAGATGGATGATTATATCATGCTAAAATATAATCCTATGGGCATGTCCTCAGACGCCTTTAATACCGACGCCCTGCTATACGGCGGCGAGATAGAGGGCACTACGCTGCTAGCCGATATGTTTAGGCTGGGGGCGGGAGTATCCTACGTCTACGGCAAGGTGACTAAAAACGCGGGCGGCTTAAAAGACGGCGACGCGCTGCCTAAGGTTTCGCCTCTAGCGTTTAAACTAAGCGCCGGTTTAGAAAAGCCCGACTGGTTCGTCAAAGCCGACTTCTACGCTAACGCGTCGCAAAACCGCGCGCAAAAAGGCTACGGCGACGTGGGCGGCATGGACCTGGGCAAGAGCGATAGCTTTTGGACGCTGGGGCTAAGCGCGGGCTATAAATACAAAAATTATCAATTTTTGCTAGCGGCGGAAAACCTAAACGACGCCAAATACGCCTATCATAACTCAAAAGGCGGCTACGGCGGCGGTATCGCAGGCTACGAGACTATCCCGAACGGCACGAGGCTTTATGAGCCCGGCAGAAGCTTTTGGGCGAAATTTAAGGTGCATTTTTAGGGCGTAGCTCGGTTAAATACGGCGCGGTTCGGTTTGGATTGTTTTCTCTCGGAACTGCGCCGAGTTTATGCTAATATTAAATTTGCCGCGTTGGGATTTTGGCGATACTTTGTTTGTTTTGGCGGGTTTTTAAATTTGAAGTCAAATTTAACCAAAGCGAGCATTAAATTTGGCAAATTTGGAGATTTTTATAGTGATGTAAAGAAATAAATTTAAAAATGGCGGAATATCTAACTAGAAAATTTGATAGAAATTTCGGGGAAATCCCCCGAAATTTAAGCTCTTTTATCTTCCAAGCGATTTAAAACGGGTTTTAAAAACTCGTCAAATTCGTCTTGCGTTAGCACTCTTTTGCCTAGTTTTTCCTTGCACTCTTTACCGAGCTCGCAAAGCACCTCGCGGTTTGCGATGCTTTGAGCCTTGCCGTGTCTTGCTAGCACCGTGTTTAGCTCGTGTTCCTCTGAGAAATTAACCAACTCGCGATCTGTTGCCATTTTAGCTCCTTTGCTAAGAATTTGTATGATGATTATACAGTTTTAGGTTTAACGTATGGCTAAATTTGCTGGGTAGGCGAGTGTGGCAGCATAAATGCGTTAAATTTAGTACTAAAAGCAGCGTTAAATTTGAGTAGTTAAATTTAACGCGCTGCTTTTTAAGCTGTAGCGTCAAATTTGACGAACCGCGCTACTCTATCCCGCCCAAAAGCGGCACAAATAAGCACTCGTCAAGCGCTTTTTGCGTTATCTCGCCGCGAGCGTCTTTTTTAAATTTGACGATAAACTGTTTGCCGTCTTTTTTGATAGGAGATACTAAAATACCGCCGTTTTTTAGCTGATTAAAAAGTGTTTGAGGCACCTGCTGCGCCGCCGCTGAAAGCAAGATCCTGTCGTATGGCGCATAGCTCTTCCAGCCGACGTTTCCGTCATCAAATCGCACGTGAACGTTGTGGATTTTAAGCGCCTCAAAGCGTTTTTTGGCTTCGCTCGCGAGCTTTTCGATGCGCTCGACGCTAAAAACCCTGTGCGCCAAATGCGATAAAATCGCCGCCTGATAGCCGCTACCGCAGCCGATCTCTAGGGCGTTGTCGATATCTTCGGCTTCGAGCGCTAGCGTCATTTTGGCTACCGTTAGAGGCGAGCTGATCCATTGATTGCCGCCGATGGGCTGAGCGTCTAGGCTGTA
>ERZ772827.1562-NODE-1562-length-11482-cov-17.166360_pt1 | contig 11482 bp, 10 predicted proteins | sample MGYA00580850_ERZ772827 | MGnify/ENA primary metagenome ERZ772827 (study PRJEB29015, sample SAMEA2737950) | human oral metagenome | biome: human oral; feature: human-associated habitat; material: dental | place: China | collected 2145 ...
TCGCCACCCGCCTGTCGGTCCTGCGTCGCCTGGCCCACCCCGAGGACGGGCAGGCTGGCGCCCCTGTGTCTTCCGGGGCGCCGGACCCTGTGTCTTCCGGGGCGCCGGACCCTGGGCGCGGCCCCATCCGCGTCCTCGTCGTCCCCGTGCGCGCCCTCCTGGCGCCCGTCGTCGACGGGCTCGGCGAGCTCGAGCCCGTCCACCTCGCCAAGGGTCTGGAGGTCGGCCTGGAGGCCACCGCCGAGCGTCTGGCCGCGGCCGCCTACACGCGCGTGGACATGGTGGAGAACCGCGGCGAGTTCGCGGTGCGCGGCGGCATCCTCGACATCTTCCCGCCCACCCTCGCACGGCCCGTGCGCGTGGACTTCTTCGGCGACGAGATCGAGTCCGTCTCCACCTTCGCCGTGGCCGACCAGCGCACCATCGAGGAGATCGGCGCCGTCACCGCCACCGCCTGCCGGGAGATCGTCCTGACCGACGCCGTGCGCGAGCGCGCCCGCGCCCTGACCGGCGTCATCCCCGGCGCCGCCGACATGCTGGAGCGGATCGCCGCCGGGATCCCGGTGGAGGGCATGGAGTCCCTCGCCCCCGTCCTGGTGCCCCGCATGGTGCCGCTGCTCGACCTGGTCGGCGACCGCCTCGTCGTCGGCCTGGAGCCCGAGCGCCTGCGCAAGCGCGCCGAGGACCTCGTGTCCACCACCGCCGAGTTCCTGGCCGCGGCCTGGACGTCGGCCGCCTCCGGCGGCACCGCCCCCATCGACCTGTCCGCCGCCGCCTTCGCCCACCTCGCCGAGGCCCGCGCCCTGGCCCTGTCCACCAACCGCGGCTGGTGGTCCCTGTCCTCCTTCGCCCCCTCGCCCGACGCCGTCGAGCTGCCGCTGCGCGACCCCAAGGGCTACCGCGGCCGCCTGGAGGAGGCCGTCAAGGACCTGGGTGCGCTGGCGCGCGAGCGCTGGAGCGTCGTCGTGGCCACCGACGGCCCCGGCCCCGGGCGCCGCATGGCCCAGCTGCTCGCCGACGGCGGCGTGCCCGCGCGCATCGTCACCCAGCTCGACGAGCCCGCCGACCTGGGCCGCACCGCGCGCGCCGGCGCTGCCACCGATGCCGCCGGCGCCACCACCGCTGCCACCGGCGACGCCACCACCGCTGCCACCGGCGACGGCGTCGTCCGCGTCACCCAGGCCGCCGCCGGCCACGGCTTCGTCGCCGAGGGCCTGCGCCTGGCCCTCATCGCCGAGTCCGACCTCACCGGCCGCGCCGGGTCGGGCCCGCGCGAGCGCAAGGCCGTCCCCGCCCGCCGCTCCCGCAGGAGCGTCGACCCGCTGTCCCTGCACCCCGGCGACCTCGTCGTCCACGCCCAGCACGGGATCGGCCGGTTCGTCGAGCTTATGCGCCGCGGGGTCGGATCGGCCAGGAGCGCGGCTAGTCCGGCAACCCGCGAATACGTCGTCATCGAGTACGCCCCCTCCAAGCGCGGCCGGCCCGGCGACCGGCTCCTGGTGCCCACCGACTCCCTGGACCAGGTGACCAAGTACGTCGGCGGCGACGCCCCCGCCCTGAACAAGATGGGCGGGGCCGACTGGGCGCGCACCAAGTCCAGGGCCCGCAGGGCCGTGCGCGAGATCGCCGGCGAGCTCGTGCGCCTCTACGCCGCCCGCTCGGCCACCACCGGCCACGCCTTCGGCCCCGACACCCCCTGGCAGGCCGAGCTGGAGGAGGCCTTCCCCTACACCGAGACCCCCGACCAGCTCGCCACCATCGACGACGTCAAGCGCGACATGGAGGCGCCCCAGCCCATGGACCGCCTCATCTGCGGCGACGTCGGCTACGGCAAGACCGAGATCGCCGTGCGCGCCGCCTTCAAGGCCGTGACCGAGGGCAAGCAGGTCGCCGTGCTCGTGCCCACCACCCTGCTGGTGACCCAGCACGCCGAGACCTTCACCGAGCGCTACGCCGGGTTCCCCGTGCGCGTCGCCCAGCTCTCCCGCTTCCAGTCCGACGCCGAGTCCGCCAGGGTCCTGGCCGGGCTGGCCGACGGCACCATCGACGTCGTGGTCGGCACCCACCGCCTCATCACTGGGCAGATCCGCTTCAAGGACCTGGGCCTGGTCGTCATCGACGAGGAGCAGCGCTTCGGGGTCGAGCACAAGGAGACCCTCAAGGCCCTGCGCACCGACGTCGACGTCCTCGCCATGTCCGCCACGCCCATCCCCCGCACCCTGGAGATGGCGGTCACCGGCCTGCGGGAGATGTCCACCCTGGCCACCCCGCCCGAGGACCGCCATCCCATCCTCACCTACGTCGGCGCCTACGAGACCAAGCAGGTCGGCGCCGCCATTCGCCGCGAGCTGCTGAGAGACGGCCAGGTCTTCTACGTCCACAACCGGGTGGAGGACATCGACCGCGTCGCCGCCCGCCTGGCCGAGCTCGTGCCCGAGGCGAGGGTCGCCACCGCTCACGGCCAGATGAGCGAGTCGCGCCTGGAGCGGGTCATCGACGACTTCTGGCACAAGGAGATCGACGTCCTGGTGTGCACCACCATCGTCGAGACCGGCCTGGACGTGTCCAACGCCAATACCCTCATTGTGGACCGCGCCGACCGCATGGGCCTGTCCCAGCTCCACCAGCTGCGCGGGCGCGTCGGGCGCGGGCGGGAGCGCGCCTACGCCTACTTCCTCTACCCCGCCGACAGGCCGCTGACCGAGACCTCGCTGGAGCGGCTGCGCACCATCGCCTCCAACACCGACCTGGGGGCCGGCATGCAGGTGGCCATGAAGGATCTCGAGATCCGCGGCGCCGGGAATCTGCTCGGAGGAGAGCAGTCCGGGCACATCGCCGGGGTCGGCTTCGACCTGTACGTGCGCATGGTCTCCGAGGCCGTGGCCGCCTACAAGAAGGCCCTCAAGGTCGGTGGGAGCGCGGGTCCCGAGACCGACGCCGAGGCGGGGATTGACGAGGACCTGCGCATCGAGCTGCCCGTGGACGCCACCATCCCCGAGGATTATGTCGCCCATGAGCGGCTGCGCCTGGAGGCCTACACCAAATTCGCGGCCGCCCGCAGCGAGGCGGACGTGGCCGATGTACTTGAAGAGCTCGCCGACCGCTACGGACCCGTGCCCGAAGCCACACAGCGCCTGGCGTCCCTGGCGCGGCTGCGGGCGCTCGCGGCCCACCTGGGGGTGCGCGAGATCGTCGCCCAGGGCAAGTCGGTCCGCTTCGCCCCGGTCGGCCTGGCCGAGTCGGCGCGCATGAAGGTCACCCGCCTCTACCCGGGCACCACCCTCAAGCCTGCTACTCGGACGATCGTCGTCCCGGCGCCGGGCACCGCCCGCATGGGCGGGGGGCCGATCGAGGGCGAGGAGCTGCTGCGCTGGGCCGAGGTGCTCCTGCGCGCCATCATCGCCGGGGAGAAGGACTACGAGGTCGAGGCCACCAGGTACCGACGGCGGCGGTGAGGCCGGGCCGGGCGGTGCTCAAAGCGGTTGGCGCTACTGAGGCGGCGATTGCCGCTTCGCCGAGATCGGTCGTATTCCGGGTCGAGATCGGTCCGGTTCCGGCTCGAGATCGGTTCGCGAGACGCCCTGCCCGTCGAACAGGGGTGGTTCGCACATGGGAGAAAGGGGGCCCGATGGGGCGGGCGCCGCTTTTCGTTGAGATTCCGCGGTTCTGCTCGGATCGTCGAGATTGATTGATGCGCTCCCATGTGCGTGCAGGGGGGTCTGTGCACATGGGAGCACGTCGACTCATCCTGATGGATATCGGAGAATCGCGGAATCACGCGGAAAACGGGCGCCGGCACCGGCAGGGTCCTTCTCTCCCATGTGCAGCTTCCTCTCCTGGTCGGCCGTTGCCCCGCCCCGCACGCCCAACCACCCTGCACGCCCTGGACGACATCTCGTCGTCTGTGCCCTTCTCGTTCTACCAGTCCTGCTGACCGGGTGCCCGGGGGCGTCTCGCGAGATCCGGCCAAGACCGCTTCTGCCGTCCGGTTCTCCGGCCCCGGGAGGAGGCTGACAGCCGGGCGCCCGGGCGGAGCGCGTCGGAACGTGAACGTATCTGCGCGTTGCAGACCACCGTTGATGTCGGGCGCGCCGCATCTGGCCCGGCTGCTGTTGATTGTGGGTCAGACAGTGGCGAGCCTCGAGGGGTCGAGGGTGCGTGCGGCAATCGTCGAGTCCGGAGCCGAGCGGAGCGTGAACCGGAGGGAGTACCTCAGGTTCGGCAGGAGCTTGACGAGGTAGGGCTCATCGCTGGAATGGATGTGTAGCTGGCGGCATAAGTCAGTGAGAGGGAGCTGCGCGTTGAGATCGAGGATCTCGATGCCGACGGCGACGCCGTACTCGTTGAGATCGACGAGAACGTCGTCCGAGAACTCCTCGGTTCGAGTAACGGGACAGTCCGAGAGCGCGATGTAGCAGGCTCCGACCGACGTATCGACGGTGATCGTGCGACTCTTCATCTTGGTCGTCTCCTTCGCGGGGATTCCACCATAGACCGCCCTCTCAGGACTGCGAGCGGTAGTAGCACGTGACGATTGTGACACACCCGGTGGGGCTGGGAGGATCGGAGGCGATGACGACGAGCTGAATCCCGTCCTTGTGCGGGCGTCCGACGTACTTGCGCTTGCCCGGCTCATCGGCGGGCATCTGGCTGGCTGGATCGTTGATGGCGTCCTCTATCCGGGAGGTGTCGATGCCGCGTTGGCGTGCCCGCTCCAGGGCGTGCCAGGACATCGAGACGGAGATCGCCACGGCTCACTCCTCGTCCTGAGGACGGAGTACCTCGAACTTGAGGGTGCGGTCAACACCGTCAGTCTCATCAAGGTCGACCTCGACGGTGTAGGTTCCTTCCTCCAAAACGGGAAGGTTGACCTGGACGGCGAAGACAATGCCTCGCCGATGCTTGTCGTACGGATGATTTGCCTTCTCAGAAGCATCCAGCGCGTTGACGGCCTCGATGGTTGTCGGCTCCGCTCCTGGGGAGGTGATCCTCAGCGTCACGTTGATCGTGTTCCGATCGGGCTCGTCGCATCGGATGCGGCCTGCGACCCCCAGAAGCGCAAAGGTCGGATACTCGGTGACGACCATCCGGGTGAACGATGCCCCCACAACAGTGAGTGTACCGTCCTGGATAGTGGCGAAATCGGCCAAGAACGCGTAGTCGAGCTCAAGCATGTTCTATATCGTAACGATGCCGGTGCGGCGGCAGGGGCCTTTGGCTTCCGGCCTTACGGGTCGCGGATGAGGCGGGGCAGCAGCCGCACGTAGACCACCATGACGAGGAGCTCCACGAGCGTCTGGGTGACGACGACGATCGGCGCCAGGGCGTCCGGGAGCGCGAGCGCCAGGGGCAGGACCACCAGGGAGTTGCGGGTGGTGCCGGAGAAGGCCAGGGCCAGGCGGGACTCCGCGTCCTGGCGCGTCAGCCGCCCGACGGCGTTCCCCACCGCCGGCATGATCGCGGCGAAGAGAAGGTAGAGCGGGATGACGCGCACGAGAGTGCCCAGGTGGGAGGCGACCGCGGAGATCTGAGAGGCGACGACCACGGCCAGGGTGGCCATCATGAGCGGAACCATGAGCGCCGTCATCCCCCTCTCGACCCGGGCAGCCAGGCGGTGGCGGGCCGAGGCCCGCTGGGTGAGGACGGACAGCCCCAGCGGCAGGGCGATCATGAGGACGAAGGCCGCTGCGAATGGCCGCTGGCTTATGGACGCGACCCCGGGGCCCGCGAGAACGACCAGCCACACTGGCAGGAGGAGGGTCTGGGCGAGCATGAGCACCGGGGAGGCCGCCAGGATGCGCTCCCAGGCGCCGCCCGCGATCCGGGTGAAGACCATGACGTAGTCGACGCAGGGCGCCAGGAGGACGAGCAGGAGCCCCACGAGAAGGGCGGGGGAGTCGGCGACTTGGCGGGACAGGACCGCCACCACCAGCGGTGCCAGGATGAAGTTGACGACCAGGAGCGCCGCAACGAAACGGGCGCCGGTGAGGGCTGCGCGCAGACGCGTCAGCGGAACTCCGAGAAAGGTCGCGTACAGCAGCGCGACCAGGACCGGGTTGATGACGGGCTCCAGGGCTCCCGCGGCCGCCGGCAGGGCCAGCCCCGTTGTCGCCCCGAGCGCCAGGGCCGCAAGGTAGAGGGGCACCTGGTAGCGCTCCATCCATGCGACCGCACCCGCCGCCCCGCGTCCGCTCATGGTCGAACCGTACCGCCGTCGTCGGCCCGGGCCTCGGGGGCCGGGCGCCCGCGACCGGTCGCGAGCAGGGGCAGCAGCAGGCCCGCCATGACCAGGGTGCTCAGACGGTTCTTCAGCAGGTCCTCGCCCGGCGACGCGGCGGGCCACCCGTAGCCCAGGACGGTGACGAGTGCCAGGAAGACGAGCATCGCCCAGGCGGAGAGGGCGGCCGTGCGCCTGCGCAGGATGCCGGCTCCGCAGGCGATCTCGAACAGGCCCAGGGCGATGGTGAGCCCGCCGATGTTCGGCATGACGAAGGAGCGCCACAGGTCGCTCAGCCAGGGCAGCAGCGCGGTGCCGGCGAAGGCCGTATAGCTGTCCGGCATCAGCCTGCCGAAGAGGAAGTGGGAGACGCCTCCGCCGATGAAGGCCGCCGCGTACAGCGCCCTGATCGTCCTGCGGTACAGCCGCATCACGCCTCCCTCAGGTGGGTGCGCCGGAAGTGCCGGATATGGCCGGCCAGGAGGGCGTCGGCCCGTCGCTCGTCGCTCTCCGCGAGCCCGATGAGCAGGTGGATCGGCCCGAAGAAGGCCAGAGCGACCTGCTCGGGGTCCAGGCCCTCGCGGAAGTCGCCGGTGGCGATCAGGGAGCGGAAGAGGTCGGTCTGGAAGGCCAGGGGCCGGGCGATGAAGTAGTCACGGTAGCGGGCGGCGGCGTCGGCCTCGCGGTACTGCTCGACGGTCAGGAGACGACGCAGGAGCGCGAGCTGGGGGTCGTGGAGGACGACGTCGAGCATGCCGCGGGCGATCGCCAGCAGCGACTCCTCGCTCGCGGCCTCGTAGGCGGCGGCTGCGTCGGCGCCCGCGGTTGTGGTCGTGCCGAGGCCGGCGGCCGCCGCGCCCAGTCGCTCGTCGGCCCGCTCGATGAGGGCGTCGAGAATGGCCTGCTTGGAGGAGAAGTGCTTGTAGACCGAGCTCTCCCGGATGCCGACCGCCCCGGCGAGGTCGCGGATCGAGGTGCCCCCGAACCCCTTGCGGGAGAACTGGGCGAGGGCCGCGTCCAGCAGGGCTTCGCGGGTGTCCCGGGAGGCGCGGCGTGCGCGGGGGGACGTGCGGCGGGGGCTCCCGTCCCCGACGGCTAACGATCGTTCGCTTTTCATGGTGGGAGGGTAGCACTCCCGCGCCCCCCGCCCATCCGCGGGGCCCGCTGCTCCCACAGCGGTCCGCTGGGCGGTAGCCTGTCTGCCATGAGTGCGCTCAGTCTGGGTGTGGTGGACCACGACCCGCTCGTGCTCTACGCCCTGCGGGATCTGGTGCAGCGCTCGTCGGAGAGGATCCGCCTGCTGTGGTCGGTGCGCAGCCGCCGGGCGGCTCTTCGCCATCTTGCTGCGGACGAGCCGACGCCCGACGTGATCCTGGTTGATGCCGTGTCCGATCGCTCGGAGGAGTCCGCTCCGCTGGAGAAGGAGGCGTCTCAGGCCGGAGTGGCGGTTGTCGCAATGTCCGCCTCCGGTGTGTTGGATCGCAAGGCGCCGCGCCCCGAGGGCGTGCACGGGCCCCGCGCTGTAGTGCCCAAGGAGGCGTTGCTGGGCGGAGGGACGATACGGCAGGTGCTGCTGCGCGCCGCGACGCCGGTGGCATCAAAGGAGGCCGATGACGGAGACGGCGGGGCTGCGGAGGCGCCGGGAGCCGCCGCTCCTTCCGCGGCGAGGCCCCTCAGCGCCCTTCTCAGCGACAGGGAGCGCCGCGCGATTGAGCTGTACGCGCAGGGAATGACGACTCAGTCGGTGGCTCACCGGATGTCCGTGTCGGAGACCACGGTGAAGACCTATGCGCGTCGCGCCTACAAGAAGCTCGGGGTCGGCTCCCGCGCGGAGGCGGTGGCGGTTCTCGCCCGTCGGGGCGTCATATGACCATGTGCGCCTCCGGGCGGTCTGCCTGCGGGGGCGTGCGGTCGTGCGGCGCGCCCCGTCGAGATAGACATTTTCGGATGAGGTAGACGGTGACACCGCCGACCTCATCCGAAAATGTCTATCTCGACGGACGAGGATGCGTCGGGGCGCGTCTTCAAGCCGTCAGGCTCCCGTCGGTCATAGTCAGTACACGGTCGCAGGCGCTCGCGACCCGGGGGTCGTGCGTGGCGACGACCAGGCAGCCGCCGGCCCGACGCGCCTGCGAGACAAGCAGCGACGTGATGTCCTGGGCGGTCTGCGAGTCCAGCGAGGCGGTCGGCTCGTCGGCGAGTATGTACCGCGGATGATTGATCAGCGCCCGCGCCACGGCCACCCGCTGACGCTCCCCTCCGGACAGCTGCGACGGCCTCTGGGCGCCGGCCCACTCGATCCCGACGTCGGACAGCGCCCTCCTCGCCCGCTCTTTCCTCTCCCGCCGGCCGACGTGCGGGCGGGCGTACTCCAGGGGGAGCGAGACGTTCGCCAGCGCGGTCAGATGATCGACGACGGCGTAGTCCTGCGGGATCATGCCGATCAGACGGTTCCGGGCGCGCGCTCTGGGCGTGCGCCCCGCTGGCGCGCGCTCGGAGTCGATGAGCAGGGTGCCGCCGTCGGGCTGGATCGTCAGCCCGAGAACGCCGAGCAGAGTCGACTTCCCGCACCCGGACGGCCCCATGACCGCCACCGACTCGCCCTCATCCACCGATAGCGACGCGGAGCGCAGCGCGTGCACGGTGCTCCGGCCGCGGCGGTAGTCGACGCTGATGTCGTGCAGCTCGAGGACATGCGCCACAGCGCCCCTTCGGTCCTGCTCGTGCGTCATCATCGGTTTCCTCACCGGTTCCTGCCGGAGCCCGAGAGGCTCCTGGATACTCTGCTCGTCGTCCGCACCACCAGCACAAGGTAGATCAGTATCAGCGACGCCTCCGCCACCGCCGCGGCGGCCGTCATGGACGGTCCGGCCAGGGAGAACAGCAGGATCGCGCACGTCGGCAGCACGAGCATGGTCGAGGCGAGGAAGACGGCGACCCGCAGGCATATCTCGGCGGTGGTGGCGCCGTACTGGTGGCGGAGAAGCAGCTCGGCCCTCTCCCGGCGCAGCGCCGATCTGATCGAGGCGCCGTACGCGGACAGGATGAGAGCTGCCACCGCCAGCAGGCCGAGGCCGTACAGACTCGCCCATACAACGAGCTCCCGGTAGCGCTCCGGCTGGTCGGCGGCAATACGGTGCGGGACGAGCGAGAGTCCCTCACTGTTCGCATCGTGCACGAGCTGTGCGACGTCCTCGTCGGAGGGGGCGAACAGGACCGTCCGGGTCACCGCCTCCTCCTTCTCCATCGCGTTCAGCTGGTCGAGACTGCTCGCAGGAAGCCTGATAAGGACCACGGAGCCCAGTCCGATTCCCGCCATGTTCGGGTCGAAGAACTTCGTCGTCGCGGGCATGCGCGCCACGACGGGGACGGTCTGACCGCCGATGCGGAGCGGCCCGTCGAGCTCGTGCCTGATACTGTCCCCGGCCATGGCGCACGGTGCCGGCGAGCACAGTTCGACCCCGGACACGGCCGCCTGCGCCGAGTCTCCAATGAGGATGACGGCATAGTTGCCGCCGGCGAAGGAGTGGTCGCCGACCTCCACACTGTTGATGACCGCGGTGTACGCCGATCCGGCGTCGATCCGCTCCCCGAGGCCCTCCATGAGCCCGGTGCTCGGGTCTGAGGGGCCCGGGGGCAGGCGATAGTAGTAGGTTGAGAACGTTACGGCGTCGTGCCGGCGGAGCTGGTCGGCGCCGATGATGACCGACGCCTGCGTCATGACATAGGACAGCAGCACGGTGAAGGTCGTGCACGCGGCGGTAACCATGAGCGCGACGCCGACGGCGCTCCAGCGGTGACGCCAGGCGGTTCGGACCCCTCCCGATATCTCTGTGCGGATCATGGTGCGGTTCCCCGGACTCGCTTGAGGAAGGAGGGTAGGACGGCGGCGAAGGTCGCTTGGCGGGCCAGCCACATGAGCGCTCCGCCGGCGAGCGCCCCCAGCGCTGTCGCGACGGCCTCTCGGGCCCCGGGGGCGCTCGCGGCGGTCAGCGATGTGGCCGCCAGCGCGATTCCCGAGCCCGCTGCGGTCCCGACGACGACGGGGACGAGCTCCCGGCGGGCACGGTCGCGGACCAGGGTGGGCCCGGTAGCGCCGACCAGAAGACGCAACCGCGTCTCCTCGCGCCGCTCGGGCAGCCTCAGCACCAGGGACGCCATGGTGCACGCAAGTGCCAGGAGCACGAACAGCGCCGAGACCGCGACCGTCGTGTCGTATATCAGTGAGATCAGCAGCGGCTCCTGCCGGGTGCCGCGCACCTGCAGGCCCGAGGCCTTCACCAGCTCGACGGCGCGCGACACCGTGGCCGGGTCCGTCGTCCCCAGGCGCAGCGACCCCGTGCCGAGAGGCCCCGCGCCGAGCGCCTCGACGAACTGCAGATTGCTGTTCGACGACGTCATGCCGGGAATCTCGACGCTTCCGAGCATGTCGTCCTCTGCGATCCCCGGCGGTGCCAGCGGCGCCTGCCCGGAGGACGCCCACGTCCTGTCCGAGTAGGAGCCGCTGATCGTGTACACCCCGGGCTCCGGATCCCCGGTGCTGCTGGCGTCGCCGAGCTGCGCCGTCCACCCGATTCTGCGGCCCGGATCGAAGACCACAAGGGTAGGAGGGGCGTCGCCCTCCGAGACCTTGATCATGCTGACATCCTTCTCGGCCAGGAAGGCGCGCAGCTCGCGTGCTGTCTCGATCTCCTGCTCCTCGGTCGAAAGATTGCTGCCTCCCAGCGTGATGGTGGTCATGGGCCCATCCATGCCGTAGGTGATCGTGGATCGGGAATCCGCCCACCAAAGGAGCGCGATCGCGAGGAAGGCGATGAGAACCCCGTAGGGAACAGCCAGGAGCCCGCCTGAGTCGCTGTCGGAGGCGAGTCTTCCGGAAGCTGACGACAATAGCCTCGGCCGGAATTTTCGGTGATCTCGGTGCTGTGCTGGTGGATGTGGCATTGTGCGTGTTGCGCAGAGCCCGAGGACGGGCCGGAAATAGTGAATAACTGAGGGCGAGGCGCCTGCGGCGCGGCGGTCACTGTGCAGGTTGTTGCACGTGCGCCTGCAGCAGGTTCACAGTGCCGCCCACGGGCTCGCCCGCGCAACCGTCTGCGGCTGAGGCCGGCTGTTCGGACGACATGCCGTCTACCGCGTCTACCGTCCGCCTCGCCGCCCCTTCCCCGAGATCGGTCGAGTTCCGCGCCGAGATCGGTTCACTTCCGCGTCGAGATCGGTCGCGGGCGGGTGGTGCGGCCGGTGCGAGCGGCCAGAACGGGGGCG
>ERZ772827.1563-NODE-1563-length-11466-cov-8.220051_pt1 | contig 11466 bp, 7 predicted proteins | sample MGYA00580850_ERZ772827 | MGnify/ENA primary metagenome ERZ772827 (study PRJEB29015, sample SAMEA2737950) | human oral metagenome | biome: human oral; feature: human-associated habitat; material: dental | place: China | collected 2145 ...
CCTATGGCTATGACTCAGGAGAATGCGGCTTGGTTTGCGGAGACGTTTGCGCGGATGGTGGGTAATGTGGGTCTGGCTCTGTTGGGTAAGGAGGAGGTGGTGAGGTTGGCTCTGGTGACGATGCTGGCTGAGGGGCACTTGTTGCTGGAGGACGCGCCGGGGACGGGGAAGACGGCTCTGGCTCGGGCGGTGGCGGCGACGGTGCAGGGGACGCACTCGCGGATCCAGTTCACGCCGGATCTGCTGCCTAGTGATATCACGGGGGTGACGGTGTTCGATCAGGGGAGTGGGGAGTGGGAGTTCCACGCGGGTCCGGTGTTCGCGTCGGTGGTGCTGGCGGACGAGATCAACCGGGCGAGTCCGAAGACGCAGTCGGCCCTGTTGGAGGTGATGGAGGAGTCGCAGGTGACGGTGGACGGGGTGGCTCACGCGGCGGGTCGTCCGTTCATGGTGATCGCGACGCAGAACCCGATTGAGCAGGCGGGGACGTATCGTCTGCCTGAGGCGCAGTTGGACCGGTTCCTGGTCAAGACGTCGGTGGGGTATCCGGACCGGGTGGCTCTGCGTCGGGTGCTGGCGGGGTCGGCTCGTCCGGACCGGTCGCGGTCTCTGGGGGCGGTGATCGCGTCCTCGGCGGTGGCGTCGATGGCGGATCTGGCGGCGGGTAACCATGTGGAGGACTCGGTGCTGGACTATGTGGGGGCTCTGGTGGAGGCGACGCGGGGGGATGCCTCGGTGAGGTTGGGGGTGTCGACTCGTGGGGCGATCGCGATGGTGCGGGTGGCGCGGGTGTGGGCGGCTGCTCAGGGTCGGGCGTACGTGGTGCCTGATGACGTCAAGGATCTGGCTCGTAGTGTGTGGGCGCACCGTGTGGTGATGGATCCTGACGCGGAGTTCGCCGGGGCCAGTCCCGAGCAGGTCATCGACCACGCCCTGACCACCGTACCCGCACCCACCCACAGGTAAGACGTGTCTCCCGCCCCGGTCCCTTCCTCCCCGCGACCCTCCCGGTCCCAGTCAGCTGGCCGTCGTCGGCTCCTCCCCGTGCGCGGGCTCGTCCGGGCCCTGCGCCCCCTGGGCCGCCTCGCCGCACCCGTCCTGCGCCCCCTGGGCCGCCTCGCCCGCCTCCTCCCGCACGCCCGGGCCGCCTCGGTGCTCACGGCGCCGTGGCGGGTGGTCACCCCCACCGGCGTCGCCGCCGGGGTGCTGCTGGCGGCCTGCGTGGCGGCCAGCTGGGTCCTGGGCTGGCAGGAGGCCTGGAGCGCGGCGGTGGTCCTCGCCGTCGTGGTGTGCACCGCCTGGCTGTGGCTGCTGCCCTCCGGCGGGCACCAGGTCAGCCACTCCCCGCTGAACAGCAAGGTCACGGTCGGGGACCACGCCCTGGTGCACGTGGAGGTCACCAACCCCCTGACCCGCTCCCTGCTGCCCACCCGCATGGAGCTGCCCATCGGCGGGGGCACCGCCGTGTTCGCGGTCCCCACCCTGGCCCCGCGGGCCAGCTTCGAGCGGGGCTTCGTGCTGCCCACCGACCACCGGGGCGTGGTCACCGTGGGACCGGTGCTGTGCGTGGCCCGCGACCCCGTCGGCCTGCTGCGCCGCGAGCGCGAGCGCACCCGCGCCCAGAGGATCCACGTCCACCCGCGCACTCTCCTCATGGGGGCGGTCCTCCAGGGCGTGCTGCGGGACGTCGAGGGCGCGGTCACCCAGGACCTGTCCAGCTCGGACGTGTCCTTCCACGCCCTGCGCGACTACGTGCCCGGGGACGACCGACGCAACGTGCACTGGCGCACCACCGCCCGCGTCGGGCGCCTCATGGTCCGCCAGTTCGAGGAGACCCGCCGCTCCAGCCTCATGGTGGTCCTGTCCACGGCGGAGGCGGACTACGAGGACCCGGAGCACTTCGAGACGGCGGTGAGCGTGGCCTGCTCCCTGGCCCTGGACGCCATGCTCCAGGGCAGGCAGGTCCGCCTGCTCACCCCCGGGGCGTCCCTGCCCACCACCACGCCCCTGCGTCTGCTGGACGCCTCCTGCTCCCTGGCCCTGGAGGCCGCGCGCGACGACGTGTCCCTGGCCCGCCGGGCCTGCGCCGACCACCCTGACGCCTCGGTGCTGGTCCTGGTCACCGGCCAGTGCCTGCCCGTGGGCGACCTGGCCCGGCTGCGCGGGGTGGTCCCGGTGTCCATGATGGCCCTGGCGGTGCGCTGCGGGCAGGAGCCGTTCAGGCGCCGTCGGGTGGGCGCCATGGACGTGCTGGACCTGGACCGGCTCGAGGACCTGCCCCGGGCCATGAGGAGGCTGGTATGAGGGTCGTGCGTCTGTGGGGGCGGGTGCCCCCCACCCCGCCCACCGGGGCCGTGGCGGTCGGTGAGGTGGTCCTGCTCCTGGGGATCCTGGTCCTGGGGTCGGCGGCCTTCCTGCCCCTGTTCGACGTGGCGGCGGGCGCGCTGGCCGCCGCCGGGGCCGGTGCCCTGGGCCTTGTCCTGGGTGTGGTCTGCGCCCGGACGCGGCTGACGGCGCTGACCACCCTGGCCCTGGCGGCGGTGGTGCACATGGCGGTGGCCCCCTGGGTCCTGCCCGACGTCGGCTCGGGCTGGCAGGCGGTGCTGACGGTGTGGTCCAGCCTGGTCACGGTGTGGCGTGACGCCCTGACCCTGCCCCTGCCCCTGAGCGCCTTCAGGGCCATGACGGTCCTGCCCTGGGTGACGGGCCTGGCCGTGGGCACGCTGTCCACCCGCCTGGTGCTGGCCGGGCGTGAGCGTCTCGGGGGGCTGGCGGCCCTGCTGGTGCCGGTGGTGGCCATTACCTGGGGCGGGCGCACCGTGGTGGCCCCCACCGTGCTGGGCCCGGGCCTGGTGGCCCTGGTCCTGGTGCTGTGGGCGGTGGCCTCCCTGCGCGGTCGCCAGGACCGGGTGGCCGCGGCCATGGGGGAGGAGGACTCCGGGCTGCGCCGGGCCAGCTGGCGCAGCGGTACTCAGGCGGTGGCCCTCGTGGCGGCCGGTGTCGCGCTGGCCGTCGTGGTGGCCCCCACCCCGCCCGGGGCGCGGGTGGTGCTGCGTGACCACCTGGAGCCGCCCCTGGACCTGACCCAGTACGCCACGCCCCTGTCCCTGGTGCGGACCCTGGAGACCGACCTGTCCCACGAGTCCCTGCTGACCGCCTCCGGCCTGCCCGCTGAGGCCCGGATCCGCCTGGCCACCCTGGACTCCTACGACGGCGTGCGGGCCAGTATCGGGGAGCGCACCACCGGGGAGGCGCGCTTCCAGCACGTGGGTACCACCACCCGCCTGTCGCAGGCCGAGGCCGACGGGGCGGGCCCGGTGACCCTGACGGTGACCGGCTACTCCTACCCCTGGGTCCCCATGGTGGCGGACACGGTGACCATGCAGATGCGGGGGGACCGGGCCACGGCGCTGGGTGAGAACCTGTACAACGACCCGGCCTCGGCCACGGCGGTGGTCACCGCCGGCCTGGAGGAGGGTGACGTCCTGGACCAGCAGGCGGCGGTGGTCTCGGTTCCCAGTGACACCACGCTGCGCTCCCTGAGTGTGGCGCAGGTCGCCCTGGGGCCGGTCTCGGGGGTCCCCGCCTCCGTGGCCGCCCGGGCGGCCCAGATCGTGGGGTCGCAGTCCGCCCCCCTGGACCAGGTCCGCGCCCTCCAGCAGGCGCTGCGCGCCTCCTACTACTCCGACGGCACCAGGACGCCCTCGGAGCCGGGGCACGGGGCCGCGCGCCTGGCCTCCATGGTGCGCGCCCAGACAATGGTGGGTGACGACGAGCAGTACTCGGTGCTCATGATGCTCATGTGCCGCTCGCTGGGTATCCCCGCGCGCGTGGCCCTGGGCTTCCGCTCCGAGACCGACGGCAATACCGGGGTCGTCACCGGCGAGGACGTGGCCGCCTGGGTGGAGATCCCCTTCGAGGGACGGGGCTGGGTCCCCTTTGACGTCACCCCTGACCGCGACCAGATCCCCCAGCAGCAGAGCGCCCAGAAGGTCTCCAACCCCGAGCCGCAGGTGCTTCAGCCCCCGCTGCCCCGTCAGGACCCGGCTGAGCTTCCCCCGGCCTACCAGGACGACCCGCACCAGGACGACCAGGCCCCGCCCCGCTCCCTGCCGGTGGCCCTCCTGGTCGCGGGGGGCGCCCTGGGGGCGGTGGTGCTGGTCCTGGTGCTCATTGCGCTCCTGAAGTCCCGGCGTCGGCTGCGACGGCGGCGGTCACCGGGCCTGGACGCCGTCACCGGGGCCTGGGACGAGATCCTGGACCGCGCCCGCGACCTGGCGGTGGCCGTCGTGCCCGGGGCGACCCGGCGGGAGACGGCAGCCCGGCTGAGCGGGCGCTTCCCCTCCGCCGACCTGTCGCGCCTGGCCCGGGCCGTGGACGCCCAGGTCTTCGCCGGGGGGGAGCCCTCGGCCAAGGTGCGTGCCGCCCTGTGGGACTCGGCGGACGCCATGATCGCCGCCATGGGCGCGGGGTATTCTCGAGGACGTCGTCTCCTCGCGCGCTTCTCCGTCCGCTCGCTGCTACGCCCTGCGTCACGGCCCCACCGGCCGCGGCGTCCCCACTAGGGAGGCTCTTGCCCATGTCATCCGGCACTCGCCACTCGCGACGTCGTCCCGGTGCCCCCGCGGTGCTCCGTCCTGCCTCCGTGCGCTCCCGTGTGCTGGCCGCCGTCCTGGACACCGTCCTGGCCGCCGTCCTGGTGGGGGGGACGGCCCTGGGTCTCATGGCGGTCGGGCGGCCTGTCCTGGTGGGGACGGTCGGTGCGGGCCTGGGCCTGGGCCTGCTGCGTCAGCTGGTGCTCGCCCTCACGGGCTGGACCCCGGGTGCGGGGGTGGCCCGGATACGCCTGGTGGACGCGCGTACCGGGCGGCCCTCGGCCCTGGGTGTGTTCCTGCACGCCGACCTCACCCTGGTCTCCGTGGTCCCCACCCTGGGGCTGGGGGCGATCGCCCTCATGCGCTCAGCCTCCTCCGACCCCCAGGGGCGGGCCTGGCACGACCACTTCTCCGGGATCAAGGTGGTGGACGCCACAGCCAGCGCGGAGCCCGCCGCCGACCCCGAGGGCGCGCAGGCGCAGGGCGGGGACGACGTCTTCCCCACGGACACCTTCTCCTTCAGCGGCCAGGGCCGTAACACCCTGGACGTGGCCCAGGTGCCCCTGGACAGCCCCGAGGCCAGCCAGGCGATTATCGACTCGGTCCCCTGGGCCAGCGTCCCCATGGTCCTGGACGAGGCCACGGAGGACTCCCACGCCGTCCTGTCCCAGCAGGAGGCCGCTGAGCTCCGGGCCCAGGCGGCCGGCGGGTCCCGGGAGGGCCAGGAGACGGGGCCCTCGGAACCGCAGGAGGACCAGGAGGGGCCGGACGCCGTCGGGCTCCCCGGCCAGGACGCCCCGGCCGGGGCGGCACCTGCGCCGCCACGGCCAGCCGGCGCCGGGGCGGGCGCGTACGGGGACCTGCCCCAGGCCGGTGCCGGCTCCGCGCCCTCCCCCCCCGGTGCCAGCGCTCTCAATGGTGCTTATGGTATGATGCCTTCCGCTTCAGGTACTCACGGTCATGCCCCGAGTCCCGCCTCGGCACCCGCCCGGGTGCCCGTCGGTGCCGAGCCCGGGTCGGACCCCCAGGTCCGTGCGTCCGCCGTGGGTACCACGATACTGTCGAGTGGTACTGAGGGTATGAGAACTGGTCCAGGCACTGCTGCTACCCCTGCCCCGGGAACGAGGGCGGCCGCCCGGGCCGCTGCCCGCGCTGCCGCCCAGGGCGCCGCGGGCGCGTCCAGGCCCGCCGGTACCAGGCCCGGGGAGGAGACCCGGGTGGGCATGCGCCCCATTAGCGCCGAGATACTCAGCGCCCCCCCTACCAGGAGGGCCGCCCACGCCAGCACCCCCCAGAGCCCCACCACCCGGGCCATCCCCATGACCCCCCAGAGCGCCACCAGCGCCCCCACCGCCCACGACCCGGCCCCGGGCAGCCGCCGGGCCCGTGCCAGTGCGCGCCGCGAGGAGGTGGCGCTGCCGCCGGACGCCCCCAAGGTCTCCACCCCCGTCCTGGCCCCCTCCTCGGCCCCGGCCGCCACCCGCTCAGGGCGTGCGGCCTCCCGCCCGCGGGTCAGGCTGATCCCCCTGGACGGCGGGGAGCCCATCCGCCTGACGGAGCCCGCCGTCCTGGGACGGGACCCGGACAATATCTCCCCCTACCCCGAGGCCCGCAAGATCCGGGTCACCGACTCCGGGCGCTCCATCTCCAAGACCCACGCGGCCCTGGTCCCCATGGTGGACGGCCTGTGGGTCACCGACCTGCACTCCACCAACGGCACCCGGGTCAAGAGCGAGGGGCGGACCACCCGCCTGGTGGCGGGCGACGCCGTGCCCGCCCCCCTGGGGGCCACGGTGTACTTCGGGATAGCGGGCTACAGGATCCGCTCCGACTCCCGCTCAGGGCGTCTCGACGCAGGCCGTCGTCGGGCTTGAGGTACGCCCCTTGCGCAGGCTGGAGACCTGCAGGCAGGTGCGTCCGGTGCGCGCGGACACGGTCACCGTGGTCCTGGAGGTGGAGCTGGTCGTCGCCGACGCGCCCGGGCTGCTGCCCTCCTGGTAGAGGTACTGGTCGGCCCAGTCCTGTGTGGGCGGCTCCCAGGTAAAGGTCACCTTCCCGTCCTCGGTGAGGACCCCGGTGAGGTTGCGCGGCGGCGGCAGCTCCTCCAGGGACTTCTCCTTGCCCGGGGCGATGGTGGCGAAGGTGGCGTGGGGCCGGGGCCCGTCGGTCTGCCGGGACAGCAGGATGGTGCCCAGCACCGCCCCCGCGGCCACCACCGTGGTCAGCACCAGGACCAGGGCGCGGCGCAGCAGGGGGGAGCGTCCCGGCGCCTGCCGGTCCGGCTCCTGGGTGGCCTGCTGCTCGGTGGCGTCCTTGGCCTCAGGCAGCACGACGGCGTCGGGGACCTTGCTGAACACCCCCAGCCGGGTGGCCTCGCCCTCGGCCGCGACGGGGCGCCCCAGGCTCTCCCCGGGCTCCTGGAGGAGGTCCACGGTGGTGCACGGCAGCCCCAGCTCGCTCTCGACCTGCTGGAGGGCGCGGGCGAAGGCCAGGGCGGTGGGGTAGCGGTTCTCGGGGCGCTTCTCCATGGCCGTGGCCAGGACGTTGTACAGGGACGGCGGGGCGTCCTTGCGGGGCAGGCGGGGCACCGGGTCGGTAATGATCCGGCGTGACAGGGAGTAGACGTCCTTGCAGGTGCCGTCGGGGTCGAAGGGGCTGCGCCCGCTGAGCATCGCGTAGGTGGTGGCGCCCAGGGAGTAGATGTCGGACAGGGGACGGGCCTCGTCGGTGCCCACGAGCTGCTCGGGGGGCGCCCAGGGCACGCTCATGCCCCGCAGCTCCCCGTCCTGCTTGGGCCCGCTCATGGCCGAGATCCCGAAGTCGGAGAGCACCGGGCGGCGGTAGTGGGTGAACAGGATGTTCGCCGGCTTGATGTCGCGGTGGATGATCCCGGCGCGGTGGGCGGTCTCCACGGCCCCGGCGATCTGGACCGCGGTGCTCAGCGCCTGGGACACCCCCAGGGGCTCGCGCTGGAGGATCGTCCCCAGGGAGGGCGGGGGGCAGTACTCCATGACGATGAAGGGGCTGCCCTCGTCGGAGACCCCCGCCCCGTAGACCGACAGGATCGCCGGGTGGGTGGAGACCTTGGCCATGAGGTTGGCCTCGGACTCGAAGCGTGCGGCGACGTCGTCGCCCATGTCCGAGTTCATGACCTTGACCGCGACCTCGCGCCGCGGCATGTGCTGCTCGTAGAGGTAGACGGTGGAGTACCCGCCCCTGCCCAGGAAGCGCAGGTAGGTGAATCCGGGGATGGTCGGTGGCGTGTTGGGTTCCCCCTGACGCCCCTGCGTCACGGCAGATCCTGGAGCCGGACGGTCTGCCCGTCACCGAGGTCCAGCAGGTCGTTGCTGCGCAGCACCACGGACTGGCCGGCCGACAGGCGCAGGGGGGAGGAGCCCTCACGGTGCAGGATCGTGCCGTTGGAGTGGGACAGGTCCTGGGCGAGCACGCTCCACTCGTCCACGTCCAGGAGCAGGTGGTTGCGTGAGATGAGCAGCTCGGGGCTGTCCACGGTCAGGGGCTGGGCGGTCAGGCCGGTCATGGTCGTGACGTTCTCCGGGGAGGGCAGGCGCCCGATGAGGACCGGGCGCACCAGCTCCACGCGCTGCCCGGAGGAGGAGACCGCCCACCCCAGGGAGGGGCGCGGACGGTAGCGGGCAGGCGTGTTGAGCGGCAGGCCGCACTGGCGGCAGGTGGTGTAGCTGGTCGGGTTGGCGTGCCCGTTGGCGCAGACCGAGGACAGGACGCGCTGCTCGGGCGCGGTCTCGGCGTGACGGGCCGGGGAGGAGGCCGAGACCGCCGGGAGCAGCTCGGCGACCAGGTCCTCGGGCAGCTCGGCCACGGTCCGCCCGTCGTGGTCCCCGGGACGCTCCTCGTCCTCGTCCTCACCCTCCAGGCTCGCCAGGTACTCGTCGTCAATGGCCGTGATCTCCGCCGTCGGGGAGGACTCGTCGCCGTGGAAGGGGACCACCGGGTAGGTGGTGGGCTCCTCGATGTCGAAGGGCGCGGACACCTCGGGGGTGGAGGCGGTCTCGTGGCGGGGCGCGGGCACCGGGGCGGGGCGGGAGGGCCCCTCGCCAATGACGACCCTGCCCGCGGGCACGACGGCGTCCGCGGCGGGGCGCAGCACCGGGGTGTCGTCGGCCTGCGACGGCGGGGACAGGACGATGTGGCTGCTGGCGGGGGCGGCCGTCTCGAACCAGGTGGCGACCTCCTGGGCGCGCACCGGGGTGCCGTTGACCTCCAGGACCACGCGCCCGCGTACCGCGATCCGGATCTCCTGGGAGGAGACCGGCATGACCAGCACGAACTCGGGGATCCCGCCCAGGCGCCCGCCCATGCCCATGACGAACTCGTCCAGGACGGTGGTCAGGGAGCCCTCCGGGGAGCGCAGGCACTCCCAGATCCGCTCGACCAGCTCGGAGGGGACGCGGTCGGGCAGGAACATCACCCCCCGGGGGGTGATGGCGGCGGACCAGGTGCCCTCGGACCACCGAGCTGAGGACATTGTGATCTCATCGATGGCCATGGGATCTCCTTTGAGAGGGGTGTTGGGGGTGTGGTGTCGTGCCACCTCGCTGCGCCTGATTCTCTCACAGATGAACCGGTGGTGACATGGTCGGGGTACCACGGGCCCGGCTGGCGACGGTGGACGTGGCGCGGCGCACGCGGGTGGGGCGCGGGTGGCGCCAGGTGCGGGTGTGCCCGGCATGACGCGGTTTCCCCGGCCTCCTGCCCGGCGGGGCCCGACGGCGTCCCCGGGTAGTCCGACGTGGCTCACTGCACAGTGCAGATGGTGTCCCCCAGGTAGAAGCGGTAGCCCCGGCGGACCAGCTCGGTGCGGCCCGGGCGCAGGCGGTGCGTCCCGGTCTCGGTCTCCACGTGGGTGCCGTTGGTGGAGTCCAGGTCCGTGAGCATGACGCCGGCCGGGTCGGGCAGGATCAGGACGTGGGTCTTGGAGATCGAGGGGTCGGGGGTGGTCACCGCCACCAGGCGGGCGTGGGGGACGCGGGAGGGGGGAGCGGGCTGGCGTCCCACGACGGTGGGCCCGAAGACGGCGATGAGGTCGCCGTCGCACAGGATGCTGGCCGTGCCGTAGGTGGTGGGGCTGCTGCGCAGCAGGACCGTGCCCGACAGCCGGTCGAACCAGTTGCGTTTCTCGTGCCGGACCAGGGCCGTGAGGTAGATGACCAGGGGGCCGACGCCGGCGGTCGCCAGCGCCGAGATCAGGACCAGGAGGTTGCGGTGCGCCCCGGCCCACCCCGGGGGGGTGTGGGGGGACGTGGCGCGCCGCAGCCGCGCGGAGAAGAGCAGCAGGCCCGGCGTCGCCCCGGTGGCGGCCAGGACGACCGTGTCCACCAGGTAGGTCGCCAGGACGACCAGGGCGACGGCCCCCGGGGCCCGGAAGTCGCAGACCACGTAGGCTGTTACAGCGATAAGCACCATAATGGTGACGTTAGTCATACTCATGAGCACTCGCCGTGCCGAGGTGACGGGGAGGGGGGCGGAGGCGTGCTCGTTGGTGGTCACAGGGTCACGATAGCCAAGGGGCGGGTCGGTGGGCTCGTTCGCGGGCGCTCGCGGGACCCGGGCGGCTGGTGGCCGGGGGCGCTCCGGTGCCCCTCGGGCGGCGGCTCCCCGGTGGCAGGTGCCGAAGTGGTGGGAGGATGGTAGGAGGGTGGTGGGAGCAACCCGTCCCGAGGAGCCAGTGCGCATGAAGATCGCCGTGAACCCCGACCCCTCCCAGTGGGTCATTGTCCCCGCCTTCCCCCCACCCGGCTGGATCCGTGACGAGGCGCGGCGCCGCAGTATCGCCCTGGGCGTCACGGGGCCCCGCTGGCGGGCGGAGCTCGAGGCCCTCCTGGCCGACCTGCTGGTGGTGGAGCGTCGCGAGAGCCTGGCCCGCCTGCTCCATATCGACGACGCCTCCGGCACACCCTTCGTGGTGGATCTCAGCCTGGTCCGGGCCGATGACGACGGCACCAAGGCAGGGCGCCACGCCACCCAGAAGGCCCTGGTGGAGAGGTTCGTCCCCGGTGCCGTGCCCGAGCGCCAGCGCCCCGGCCCCACCATGGCGGGGTTCTGCGGGTTCGCGACCGACCCCGAGGAGGCGGTCCAGGGGGTCGTGGTGCTCCGCCTGGCGGGTCTGCCCACGGTGCCGGTCGACCTGGTCATGCGGTTGTGGGGGGCCTCGGCCAAGGCCATACGCCCCTACCTCACCGTCATTGTGGGGCTGGCCGCCCGGGTGGTACCTGCCGAGGGCTGAGGGGCCGGGGGCCGAGCGCCGGGGGCCGAGCGCCGGGGGAGCCGGCCGCCGAGGAAGCTGCGGCCGCGGGCCGGGGGAGCCGCGGGGGCTGGCGGTTGCGGGGGCTGGCGGCCAAGAGCTGAGGGGGCCAGCTGTTCCTTGAGGACGTCGTTGGCAGGGCCCTCGCTGGCGGCTGCGGGCCAGGGGTTGGCGGCCGCGGGCCGAGCGCCGGGGGCCGCGGGCCGGGGGAGCTGGCCGCCGAGGGGGCCAGCGGTTGAGGGCCAGGGGCTGGCGGCCCTACTGGACGCCGACGAGCACGCCTGCTGCCTGGAGGGCCTGGGTGAGCTTCTCCACGTACTCGGCGTGGGTCTTATTGGACTTGCGTACGCCCAGGGCGCCGCCGATCAGGGCGGACGTGGAGGAGGAGCGGTAGGTGGCGGCGGTCCCCTGGGGGCCGGTGCCGAACTCCACGCTCTGGACCAGGTAGAAGCTGCTGCCCATAAAGGCGCCGAAGGCGATGGTCAGCCCCTTCTTGCCGCGGGTCAGGACGAGGCCCCCGGTGGGGGAGAGCTCGACCGTCCACCCGCCCTGGGTGAAGACGGAGCCGACGAGGGAACGGGCCTGGTC
>ERZ772827.1564-NODE-1564-length-11465-cov-4.230061_pt1 | contig 11465 bp, 8 predicted proteins | sample MGYA00580850_ERZ772827 | MGnify/ENA primary metagenome ERZ772827 (study PRJEB29015, sample SAMEA2737950) | human oral metagenome | biome: human oral; feature: human-associated habitat; material: dental | place: China | collected 2145 ...
CAACCGCTGATACCCAAACCAGACGCTGACCATGAAGACTCCCGCCAAGGCATTTGTATTAAGGCATGGCACATCAATATGCACTCACGGATACGCAGTAGAAACGGATTGAGCATTTACTGCCTGGCAGGGCCGGTCATGTCAGCAGGCCCGCTGCGAACAATCACTTGTTTCGTCGATACTGTGCTCTGTCGCTATCGGGCAGGCATTGCCTAGCGTGATCTGCCCGAGCGCTTTGGCGACTTTCGCGTGATTCACCTTCGGCACTCACGCTGGAGTTGCCGTGGCGTATGGCATGTGTAGCAGCGCGTGTTCGAAGCTTTGAGCCAGGACGCCGACAATGAGTGGGCAATGATCGGTTCCAGCATCGTGCGTGCACACCAGCACAGCGCCGAGGTAAAAACAGGGCTGCCAGGCCACCGGGTGCAGCCGGGGAAGATTGAGTACCAAGATCCACGCTTGCACCGACGCACTGAGAAACCCCACGGCACGAGCTTTTATCTCACGCCCGAATAGGCGCACGGGTCTTGAAGGAGCGGATGCATTGCTACCGAGCAACCAAGGCAAAACGCTCATCGCCGAAAAAGCCTACGACGCGCACAGCAGGATGATTGAACCACTGCTAGCCGCAGGCAAGAAGGCAGGCATTCCATCACGCAGCACCAATGGAGAGCGACGTGAATATGACAGGGATCTCTACAAGGCGCGCCATGTCATTGAGAACTTCTTTGCCCGCCTCAAGCAACGGCGCGCTATTGCCACTCGCTACGACAAGACGGCATGCAACTTTCTTGCTGCCATCCACTTGGTCGCCGCCATCATTTGGATAGTTTGATGACACGTCCTAGTTGCCTGACCTGGCATTCCGGCAAGAATGCATCACCCAAAAAAAACCGCACCCGAGGGTGCGGCATTAAAAATCATTTAATTTTATTTTTCTTTACGTTTTTCGCTCTTTTCAGTAGCGGGTTTCGCATCTTCAGAAGATTCGGTTTTTTGAGCTTCAGACGTTTTTTCTTTCTTGCCTGCTTTTTTTTGCTCTTTCACATTCGTCTTCGCTTCTTCTTTCCTGTCCTTGGCGCCAGGATAGGCCTCTTCTCCTACAGTCAATCCCGCTTCTGACAATTTAACTGCATTCTTGTTACCTATGCCTTTCACCCGTTTTTTAAGGTCTTCCCAATCTTTGAACTTGCCATTCTCTCGTTCACTAATGATTTTTGCTGAAAGCGCCGGGCCAATACCCTTGATCGCATCCAGATCGGCAGCCGTTGCCGTATTCACATCGGTCGCAAGAACCGAAACCGAACCCAACAACATAGCACCCAGAACAAACAGTTTTTTCAACATAACAAGTTCCCTTCAAAAAGAAATAAAAAAGCGCGATCCAGCGCACTTCGCAGTCTAAAAGTAAGGATGCACATCCTGGTGTGAAAAATTGCCGGAACTTGAATCTTTTTCAACCGAAACAATGTGCTACGTGTTTCCTCTAGCAGTCTCTATACACGGCAAAAACTGGCATAGCCTAACAGGCCTGTTACCGTTCGCCCAGCGCATCACCCTCTTCGGCCAGCAACTCCAGTTGCATAAGCAGACGACTCACCAACAACGACTTGGACTGAACACAAGCCTCCACCACAAATTCAGCCGTTTCCCGATACAAGGGCTCACGCACTTCATACAAGCTGCGTAATCTTGCCAATGGATTAGACCCCTGCAGCAATGGCCTTTTCATATCGTGACGCAACCGCTTGATCAACTGTTCCGGCGTTGCACGTAAGTAAATGACCCGAGCGCGCTCCATCAAACGACGCCGATTCACTTCTCGAAGTACGATTCCTCCCCCTGTGGCGATCACACAATTATTTTTTAGACTAAGTCGATCCAATACCTCCTCTTCCAAATCACGGAAAGCATCTTCACCCTTTTCTTCAAAAAACGAACGTATGGACTGCCCAATACACTGTTCAATCAGTTCATCGGAGTCAAAAAAAGGCAACTCGAGCCTCCGCGCGAGTTGCCTTCCAATGGTTGACTTGCCAACACCCGGCAAGCCAACCAGTGTAATGGGCCTTAGCTTCATGGGCAAGAAGCCAAACCATAAGGGCTGGTAAGACCTGGAGGCGATACGGTTTCTTTGTCGATATCAGATACCAACACAGGCAAGTATTCACCTGGCGTTGCATTACGCGATTCGGTTCCACCCACTTGTGCAGTCGCCACAACACGCATGGCCGCCCAATGACCATAGTTCTTGGCATATTGCATGTAATAGTATGCAAAACCACTCGAATCCGTTGTCAAGGTAATGGTGCTGCCTCCAGATTCGGTCACCGAACCGTCAGCCTTGGCAGGAACCAATGTAGCGACAAAACCTGGTTTAAGACCACTCACAGCACAAGTTACCCCCAGTTGCTCATTGGCATCACGAATTCCATTGAAGTTGATGTCTTCGTTCTGGTTTTCACTTGTTGGATCGGTTCTCCACACTTTCCCATTCCATTTACGATCACCAGTTGCATAACCAAAGGGTTCAACACGAACCGTAACTGGCAGGGAAACCTGCGCAACACCAGCCGAATTTGTCACATATACCGTATGTAATTTGCGATATTGTGTATCTCCATTCACAGATTCAATCTTAGAGCTTTCGCCTAGAGCAATCGTTAATCCGGAACCCCCCACAGTTAATGAAACATCACCCAGTATCCTGGAATATGCACCACCTAAGGTGGCTCTGATTTTGACTTGATCACTACCAGTGCCTCGGGGGCCCGCATAGTAAGTATTCAAGGCCCGCCCTTGCGCATTGGTTTGAACTGAAGTACTCGCCAAACGACCACCGCTAACGTCCTCCAAAACGCTGAAATAAACGGTTTGATTTACCACGGGATTACCCTTGGCGTCCAAAACCAAAGCTTCAATCACTGACGAGTTACCGCTCGACTCGGTGCTCGGACGAATCGCATTAGGGTTGGCTTGCAGTATGAGGCGGTCTGGTACCGTAGCCACAAAATGCCCCGTCATGGTCCCCGTCCCTTGCACGCCACTTTGCGTTTCAGCTTTCAAAGTAGCCATCCCGGAATTCATGGAGAGAACCCACGCCTCCACCAAACCGGACGCGTTTGTCACCAAATCGACTGTCAGAGAATCCCCTTGGCCACAAGATGTTGCGGTGCTATCAGAGACGAAACAGCCACGCGTAGTGCTCAAACGGACCGGAACACCTGCACCCACAGCGGCACCCTGGCTACCTTTGACACGCACCTGAACCAGATTTGCCCTAGACAATCCCCAATATGCCACATTGCCGCCGACGAATTCGAAAGACGCACTCCCAACCACCACATTCAACTGGCTGGACGCATTCAAGCCCGTCACCGTCAAAACATCAGTACCTGCAGTTTTAGGTGTATAGGAAAATTCCAGCTTCCCATTGTTATCCGTTGTCTGCGAAGCCAAAGCAACCGTTCCACCTTGGGATGAGGTCACAGAAATCGCAGCATTCGGAACCGCTTCACCAGCAGCATCCCGTGCCACCACGCTGTAGTGCCCTTGCTGGCTCAGACCAAGAGAAGAATCCCCAGAGAGATTCAGCGTCGTACCCTTTACAGTAATTTTGAGTTTTTGGGTCACGCCTTTTGCGGTAGCAGCCACCTCAAAATCACGATTGGTCGCATTATTCGCCTTCGGCGGAGTCAACTCAGTCGTTGCAATACCTTTGTCATTCGTGGTAGTAACAGGGCTCAGCGATCCGTATTCCGTCGCAAAAGTAAGTGGGAAATTTGCAATTGCAACATTACCCTTGTCTTTTGCAATGGCTGTAATTGTGATAGGCGCTCCACCGCCACCTGTCGGAATAGAAGATGCACTGGAATACAACTCAATACTGCTGGCTTCTTGGGGCACAGTATTGTTATTGTTCGAATTATTATTGGGGTTAGTCGTGCCTGCGTCACTACCACCACCGCCACAAGCGACCAAGGCTACGGCCACACTAACATAGCACAAGGCATACTTGGATAGTTTAAAAGGTTTCATTTTATGACTCCAAAATCAATTATTGAAGGGATGCTTGTTCCGAAATAATTTTCGGGGTAATAAATACCAACATTTCGTCTTTACGCGATGATTTTGTTCTATTTTTGAACAGGTTTCCTACAACAGGAATATCACCCAAGAGGGGAACCTTGGCTACAGACTCACTTTCTGTGAGCTCAAAAATACCCCCGATAACGACTGTCCCACCATTTTCAACCAAGACTTGGGTTTTCACCTCTTTTGTATTGATGGACATCGCTCCGGCGACAACCTCTCCCGGACTATCTTTGTTCACAAGGATATCCAAGATGATGCTTCCTTCTGGAGTTATTTGAGGAGTCACTTTCAAGCTTAAGACGGCTTCTTTGAATTGCACAGACGTTGCGCCGTTTTGAGCAGACTCCTGATACGCATACTCCGTACCTTGCTTGATATGCGCCTCAACTTGATTGGCAGTCACAACCCGGGGGCTCGAAACAATGCGTCCTTCACCATCAGCTTCCATCGCTGAAAGCTCTAGGTTCAGGAATCGATTAGCTGCAGCACTAAAAAGCGATAGCGCAAACGTTGCAGGTTGATTCCCACTTACTGCAGTTGCCGGCAAATTAAGGAACTGGGTTGAACTGGTCGTCAACATACTGGATTGACCTTCACCCGTCGTCGCCGATACGGCGTTGTAAGTACCACCAAAAGCAATCCGATTGCGATTGCTACCGCCCACACCGTAGCCTGACGTACCACCCCTTACCGACCTCAGATCCGACCCGCCTAGCTTGACGCCCAGTGAACGGCCAAATGTATCCGACGCCTCAACGATGCGCGCTTCAATCAGCACCTGACGAACCGCAACATCCAATTTTGCAATCAACTCCTGCACCTGCGCCAAGTGCGCACTGACGTCAGAAACAAATATCTGATTGGTTCTGGGCTCGGCAATAATGCTTCCTCGACGACTTAATATTCTGGATGCATTATTATTACCAACACCACCGGTCGACGTGCGACTTCTCTCAATTTGGTCAACTATATCTACTGCTTTCGCATAGTTAAGCTGGAAGGCTTGGGTTCGCAAAGGCTCGAGTTCTTGAATAGCCGCTTGCGCCTCCAGTTCAGCTTTTTCTTTTGCATTCAGCTCATCCTTGGGAGCAATTTGCAAAACATTGCCATTCTTTTTCATCCCCAAATCTTTGGCTTGGAGAATAATATCCAGAGCCTGATCCCAAGGAACATCTTTCAACCTCAACGTAACATTTCCGGTTACACTGTCTGAGGTAACGATATTGAAGTTTGTGAAGTCTGCAATTACCTGCAAAAGCGATCTTACTTCAATATTTTGGAAGTTCAGGGAAAGTTTTTCCCCTCTGTAACCCTGTCCTTGCGTCAGCTTCCCATCGCTCGTTTTTTGTTGCCTAACTTCAATCACAAGCTGATTATCACTTTGATAGGCGCTATGCTCCCACTGCCCCTTTGACTCAATAGTCATTCGCACACGATCGCCATTTTGCACCGTCGTGATCGACTGGACAGGGGTTCCGAAATCAGCCACGTCAAGTTTCCTCCGCAGCCCTTCCGGCAAGCTCGTCTTGAGAAAATCAACAACAAGCTTTCTACCCTGTTCACGGATATCAACACCAACCTGATTATTATCAAGATCAATAACAACTCGACCTGCGCTATCGGTACCACGTCGGAAGTCAACATCCCGCAAAGGGGCCGTATTCAAATTATGACCTTCGGCAAATGACGAACTTGCCTTGGTCGCAGTATCGGATGCTTCCGGTATTAATGACACGAAAAGCGAACTTCCATCAATTGTCGGGTTGTAAGGTGTCGCCCGTTTCAAATTCATCACCACACGCGTCCTGCCATTCGCTTCCACGACATTGACAGCCCGCACATTGCCTTGATTGATCGCAACAGAGTTCTTCCCCAAACCATTTCGCACCCCGGGAAAGTCAAGCGCGATACGAGCGGGAGATTGAACAACGAATCCAGCGGGCACATCCTTAAGCGGCTCAGAAAAATCAATCCGAACAACATCAACCCCGCCCTGAATCGTGCTACTCACCGATTCGATAATCGCTTCAGCATGAGCAACCGAAATCAGTCCCAACAAAACCCCAGCAGCGACTGCATTACGCACAGCTTTGTTTTTAGCATTCATCAGCTTAATCATTTCACATTCTCCTGCAACTGCATCAATGTTATTTTTTCAATCCACTCACCCAGAGAGTCCTGAACAATCTCTCTTAGAGTAATTTGGCCCTCCTCGATCGATATGATACGCCCATAATTTTGACCCAAGTGGTTACCAACAACCACTTGATGAAGTAGGTCATCAACCTTTATGAGACCCACAACACGACCATCCTTCAAAATACTACCAACCATACTCATAACATCCAAGGGGAAGCTTTCCAAGGGTTCTTTCGCCCTTTTTTCTTCAGCCGCAATTAAGGCAGCTCCAGTATTTTGTGATGAATCTTTTTTCAAAATATCCGTCAAACGAACCAACCTAAATGGATCAACGACTCCGCTCTGATCATAGCTGGCAGCAACGAATTGTTTTGGAGGATTAACTGGGGTAATATTTGGAACCACTGAACGCCGTTCCGCATCTATCCACTCTGAAAGCTCATCCTGATCAGATCCCAAACACCCAACAAGCCCAACAGAGATGCACACCACCCCAGTAGTCATTAGATATTTCTTATATACACTCATCTTCTGACCTTCGCTTGATTTGCTTGACGTTGAGCATCAATTTCAGACTGATCCAAATATCTGAATGTTTTGGCCGTTGCCTCCAACAACAAATTCTCTCCACCATCAGCATTTGCCTGATTAACTGGTTTAATACTAATGTTGTTCAACGTCACAATCCTGGATAAGTTCGCAACATCAGCGGCAAATCCGGCAATATCATGAAACTGTCCCGTACTTTTTACGGATATAGGAAGTTCCGCATAATAATCACGGACAACCACCTGATTTGGCCTAAACAAATCAACTTGCAGACCCCTACCGTATCCAGCCTGCCCTATGTCTGACAAAAGAGCATCCATCTCTGCCTCACTTGGAAGTTGTCTCTCCAAGATCGCCACATACTGCTGAACTTCTGTCAGTTGGTTTTTTAGCGCATCCAAATTAACTGCCTTGGCAACTTTTCTTTTATATTCTTCCCTCAATCTCGATTCTTCTTGACGCGCCGTTTCCAATTCTTCCACTGCATCATTAACAAAAACAACCCAAACAACTCCAGCAGCACACACAGCAGCCAGAAGATAGAGGAATATCTTGGGAAAAGTCGGCCACAAACCTGGATCCTTTATATCCAGATTTGAAAATTGGTCGCCTATTTTTGCAAAAGACTCTTTCAAGTCTTCTTTTTCTTTCTTAGCCACCTATATCACCTCATTTCTTTTCTGAAGCTTCCGAAGAGTTATCAGCTTTTCCAAGCTGAACACGAACAGTAAACTTTTGAACCCTTCGTTTTTCATTCTTGTTAATTGATAAATGATCAGCAACCACCTCTATCAATTCAGGCTGCCTAACCCACTCAGTATTTCTGGACAGATTTCTCAGTAACTCTGCCACGCGTTCGCTCGATTGCGCAACCCCACTCAGGAGCACACTCTTTCCTTCCTGGCTGATATTATTAAAATACATCCCTTCTGGTATTTCACGAACGATTTCGTTAAACATGTGAACAGGAAGATTTCGGTCTCCCTGGAGATCTTCCACAGCCTTTTGCCTGGCTTTTAGCGCATCAATTTCACTTTCAAGGGTGGCGATTTCCTTGATTTCATCATCCACTTTTTTATTTGTCGCCACAAGAAAATTATTTCGCTCTTCTTGATTACTAATTTGATTCAAGAATGATAAATAAATTAATCCACCAATCACGGCTCCAGTGACAACAGAAAGCGCCAATGCAATTTTAAATTCTTGACGCGTCTTTTTTCGCGCCATCTCCCTATGCGGAAGCAGGTTAATTAAAATCATGACACAAGTCCCCTAATCGCCAAACCAGCCGCAGTCAAATACGATGCCGCCTCACGCATCACCCTCTCTTTTTTCATATTTCTGCTGAAATTCATTCCATCAAATGGATTCACAACCTGACATGGAACCGACGCGTGTTGCGCAATGGTTTGCGCCAGACCCGCCAGCGAAGCCGTTCCACCGGCAAGGAAGATGGCATCCACACGGTTATGCGGTGTACTGGTGAAGAAAAACTTGAGCGCGCGCTCTATCTCAATTGCCAGCGTTTCAACGAAAGGCTGAAGAACCGCCGTTGCGTAATCATCAGGCAGATCACCACTGCGTTTTTTTGCTTCCGCTTCTTCAAACGTGAAGCCATATTGACGCACAAGCATTTGCGTCAATTGCGCCCCACCAAAAACCTGATCTCTCTCATAAATCAGTTCGTCATTACGCAACACTTGCATGGAGGTCAAGGAAGCGCCGATCTCAAACAAAACTACCAAGGCATCCTTGCCTTGACCAGGCAATCGCTCTATCAAACGCTTGGCTGCCAAACGAGACGCATAAGTTTCCACATCAACGACCACTGGTTCCAAGCCGGCAGCCTCTGCCAAACCACGGCAGTCCTCCACTTTTTCCTTGCGGGCAGCGGCGATCATGACGTCGATATCACCAGCTGATGCCTGACTGGGGCCGAGCACACAGAAATCCAGGCTCACTTCATCCAAGGAAAAAGGAATGTATTGATTAGCCTCGGATTCAACGTAGATTTCCAGCTCGCGCTCACTTAGCCCGTCAGGCAAAACGATTTTTTTCGTAATAACGACCGATGCCGGCAGGGCCAAGGTCACGCGCTTGGCGCGCGTTCCACTTTTGCGGACAGTCCGTCTGACGGCCTCCACAACCTCATCGAACTTCTCAATGTTGCCGTCGGTAATCCAACCTCGCTCCAAGGGTTCAATCGCGCAATGCTCCACGGTGTAGGAACCGGGCCGGTCTTGTGACAGCTCGACCAACTTCACACTGGAAGTGCTCACATCCAGTCCGGCGATAGAGCCGGACTTCTTGCTGAAAAGGGAATCAAAAAGACTCAAGGGGCACCTCGTTGCTTTGTATTTCTGAAGGTGAATTTCCTTACAAATTCACCCAGATGCTAGCAGCAAACACTACGAACACAAAAGGTATCCAACTAACAATCCTTACGAAGTGTTGCCAATAAATAACAAATGCAACCTTCTCCGAGGGGCTGTCGCAGGACTTCGGGTGTAAACGCCAAGCCTCCGAACAAGACATCATCCGGCTTGATAGACTGGCAAAGGTTGCGCCACTCCGGGGAACGATGCGGTTTTTGATAGTCGCATGAAAGCCCGCGAGTCTCCAGACCCCGTCGCGCGAATCGTTAAAAAAACCTACAACTTGTGAATAAAACCACACCCCCCCCTTCCAGGCAACCTGGCAGTGTTGCTCTTGTATTGAAATTTGTTGCAAATCTGTCGGGCGTGCTGCTGGGCCTGGGGCTCAGCATGGCATTGGCGGCTGGCATTGCGCTGGCTCTGGCCTACGACAATCTGCCTGACATTTCCGAGCTGTCCAACTATCACGCCAAGCAGCCGCTGCGGGTCTATAGCGCCGATGGCGACTTGATCGGCGAATTTGGCGAAGAGCGCCGCAGCATGGTGCCTGTGCAAGACATCCCAAAAGTCATGCGCGATGCCGTTGTGGCGATTGAAGACGCCCGCTTTTACAAACACGGCGGCGTGGACTACATCGGCATATTGCGAGCAGCTGTTGCCAACTTGCGGCGCGTCAAAAGCCAGGGCGCATCCACCATCACCATGCAAGTGGCGCGCAATGCCTATCTCAGCCCTGAAAAGTCCTACACGCGCAAGCTCTATGAAATCTTGCTGACTTTCAAGCTGGAGCAGCAGCTCAGCAAGGATCAGATTCTGGAGATCTACATGAACCAGATCTATCTGGGCAATCGTTCCTACGGCTTTGCCGCAGCGGCCGAAACCTACTTTGGCAAGCCCCTGCAGGACATCAACCTGGCCGAAGCCGCCATGCTGGCCGGTCTGCCGCAAGCGCCTTCAGCCAACAACCCGATCAGCAATCTGCCACGCGCCCGCATACGCCAGCACCACATTCTTGACCGCATGGTGGCGCACAACTTCATCACCCGGGCCGAAGCCGATGAAGCCAAGCAGGAGCCGCTGAACATCCGCCCCCCCGTGCGGCCCACCGCCATTCCGGCTGAATACGTGGCCGAAATGGCCCGCCAGCTCATTTACGCCCAATACGGCGACGAAACCTATTCGCGCGGCCTGAACGTTCACACCACCATCCAAAGCCGCGAGCAAAGCGCCGCCTACGCCGCCTTGCGCGAAGGCATCATGGATTACGAACGCCGCCAGACCTATCGCGGCCCCGAAAAATTCATCGAACTGCCGCAAGACGCCCAGGCCATCATGGACGTCGTGGACAACACGCTGGACAACCACCCGGACAACGGCGACCTGCTGGCCGCCGTCGTTCTGGAGGCCTCGCCCAAAAAAGTCATCGCCCTGCCCCGCTCCGGCCATCTGGTTGAAATCACCGGCGCAGGCCTGAGCGCGGCGCAATCGGGCCTGTCTGCCAAGGCGCGGCCCGCCGTGCGCATCCGTCCCGGCGCGGTCATCCGCATCATGCAAAAGGGCAAAGACTGGCTCATCGCCCAGCAGCCGGAGGTGGAAGGCGCTCTGGTGGCGCTCGATCCGCGCAGCGGCGCCATCACGGCCCTGGTGGGTGGCTTTGATTTTTCAAAAAACAAGTTCAACCACGCCACCCAGGCCTGGCGCCAGCCGGGCTCCACGTTCAAGCCCTTCATCTACTCGGCCGGCATCGAAACAGGCATGTCGCCCGGCACCATCATCAATGACACGCCCCTGTTTTTTGACAGCAGCGTCACCGGCGGCAAACCCTGGGAGCCGAAAAACTACGGCGGCGACTTTGAAGGCCCCATGACCATGCGCCGCGCGCTGATGCGCTCGAAAAACATGGTGTCCATTCGCATCCTGCAAGCCGTGACCCCGCGCGCCGGGCAAGACTGGATCACCCGCTTCGGCTTTGACGCCGAAAAGCACCCACCCTATTTGCCCATGGCTCTGGGATCAGGCACCGTCACGCCGCTGCAAATGGCCGCCGGCATGGCCGTGTTTGCCAATGGCGGCCACTATGTGCAGCCTTATCTGATTACCCATATCACCGACAGCAGCGGGCGCGTCCTGGTTGAAACCACCCCGCCCAAGCTCAACGAGGAAAACCGCGTCATCAGCGCCCGCAACGCCTTCGTCATCGGCACCATGCTGCAAGACGTGGCCCGCGGCGGCACCGCTGCGCGCGCGCAGGCCAGCCTCAAGCGCAGCGATCTATATGGAAAAACCGGCACCACCAATGACGCCGTC
>ERZ772827.1566-NODE-1566-length-11457-cov-6.420979_pt1 | contig 11457 bp, 6 predicted proteins | sample MGYA00580850_ERZ772827 | MGnify/ENA primary metagenome ERZ772827 (study PRJEB29015, sample SAMEA2737950) | human oral metagenome | biome: human oral; feature: human-associated habitat; material: dental | place: China | collected 2145 ...
TCAGCGCGTCGGGACCGTTGAACGGAGGGAAGATGCGGATGAGGTCGCGGTAGATGGACCTGATCGCCGGGGTGGAGCCGTCGATGGCACTGAAGCCCTGCGGCTCGTCCCACTGGGCAACGACCTGCTCCCACCACCGGGGGAAGTCATCGTCGGTCGCAGAGTCCGGCTCGAAGATCAGGAGGTCGTAGCTCATGCCCCGAGGCTAGGAGTGCGCCCCAACACCAACCATGGACACCGCTCCCCATAGCGGCCTCCTCGATCTACGAGCCTCGGGCTAACGGCTGACAGCGCCCATCCCCGACGACCGCAGTGTTACGCGCCTCAAAAGGCCCAACAACGCTGGACTTCGACGCCGAGTATCATGAGCAACATGACAATTCGCCCACCTCACCATAGGTCGTTCTCACAAAAGGGGGACCCATGGCTTCACAGCCGACAAGCCGCACCACTCGCACATCCTCAAAAAAACTAGTGCCCACCGTCGTTCGGGCGGCCACGGACCTCCTGGAGAACAAAGGCGTGCAGGCGGTAACCATCCGCGCTGTGGCAGCGCAGGCACACGTGTCACCGGCCAGCATCTACAACCACTTCGGGGACAAGCAAGGCATCCTCGATGCTATCGCCGAGCAACACTTCTCAATCATGGTCAGTCGATTGCGCGAAATCGCCGAACAAGACCCTAAAACTCGCCTCCGTCAAGCAGGCATTGTCGTTCGCCAACTCATGCTGGCCACCCCTCAAGCCTATGAACTGATGTGGGTCACTCGCCCGGGACCTGCCGCTCACGATGCCTTCACACAACTCATCCACATCGTCCAGTACGGACAAGTGGCAGGTGTTTTCATCGAAGATAACCCAAGAAAACTAGCTGAAGCAATATGGGCCAGCGTTCAAGGTGCGATATTCATTGAATGGCAGCACCAATCCGCTGCGCGAGGCTCTTCCGATCACGTAACAACACTCGACGACGATGCCTACGATATTCTTCTAGACGTCGTCATTCGCGGAATAAGCCGAAGTTGATGTCACCGCCTCATGGCAAGATATAGAAAACCATCCACCCCAAAAACGGGGTGTGCGGGGCTCCCGACTAAGGCGATCGAGAGCCCCGCACGAGTAGATCGAAACTCGATCTACTTGCGGACGAGTTCCTCTTCTCGACCGCATTGACCGAGGAACCTCCAGATCACCTCGGCCAGCTCCATATCGGAGTCCAGGACGGCCATCCGAAAACGACCAAGCCCATTCTCCTTGTTTGCGTTCGCCACTGCGGGACGGGAAAGCAGACGCAAGCCTTCTTCAGGAGAGTCGGCTGCCGCCAAGTGCAACCTCGTCGCCATTGATGCCGATTCGCCATCCGACTTCTCGTCATATGAGAGGACTGTGCCATAGACGGCCACGCTGTAGCCAAACTTCCGACCTGACTGAGCAACAGTCGCTTGCTCACTCCAACCGGAGCCGTTTGGAGAAGTGGCCATCGTCTCAAGCACCCAACCAGCATTCGCCGAGTTACTGAATCCTCCGTCATGTTCGACCTCTGAAACAGTCTTCACCTCAACAACAGCCAAAACCTCCTCTGGATGCTTCCGCGCCCACTCAAGAGAGCGCACGAGCATGACGGAAGCGTTACGTCCTTGAGACGCCAAGCCTGCAGCTCGATGCACACGGGACCTCGACGCAAAAGCGGAACCCACGATCATCTGATCGCACTCCCCTGCATCAAGATAGCGAGCTGCGAGGTCAACAGACGCCGCAAACGATGCTTCTCCGGCATCCAAAACCATTGATGGCCCACGAACATCGAAGACATTAGCAAGACGGCCGGCAACAATGTTGTCCATATACCCCGGCAGAGACGCCTCTATTGTTGCAGGAATAGACGAGGCAATCTTTTCAACACCAGAGACTACGGCCTCGATGTCTCGACTGTCCACACCTTGAGTGGAACGCAGCGCTGAAACGATTTCAGGAAGTCTGATCTTAAACGACCGACGAGCAAGAACCTCAAGACCCGCAGGCTGCCCTAGCACTATCCCACAACGATCCGGATCAATCTGCCTTTCAGCAAGCAAGCGCCTTGTTGCCTCCAGAGCTAGACGCTGTGCGCCATCCATATGCGGAACCAGGACCGGAGGAACCTTAAAATGGCGCCAGTCGAAGTCAATGTCGTCATCAAGAAGTGTACCATTGTCCATGGCAGTCGCCTGACAGCGCCCGGTAGCGACAATCGCTACGGCTCGGCCTTTCCCGGACGGCAGCACAGTGTCAGACTCCACTCTTACGAGATTGGCGTGGTACTGTTTATCAAACTGCTCAATGCAGACCGACGAGTTCACTCCACCAAAACCGAATGCATTGACCAGCGCTCTACGAGGCCGGGAGTCATTAACAGGCCACGTTGCAGGCGCTCGATGAAGAGCAAAAATGTCGGGATTCTCCCTGATGAGCTTGTGAGGTGTCTTCACGCCATGAACAGGCGCGAAGCGCTCATGCTGCATGCATAGCAGAACCTTAACGAGATTGGCTATGCCTGCAGCCGGAAAACCATGCCCCGTAAGCGACTTAACCGACCCTAAAGATACTGGACCTGAGCAACGACCGGAAGCGATTTCCTTTACAGAAAGCAGCTTCTCTGTATCTCCCGCCTTTGTTCCAGTTGCATGCGTCTCGATATGATCGATATCATCAGCAACGAAGTTTCCGCCTGCCATTGCCTGCCTCATGGCCGACACCTGGCCTCGCATGTTAGGGGCATATATTGCCCTACCACGACCATCAGTACGAGTCGCACTACCACGGATCACTCCATATACCGTCATCCCATGCTCTAGGGCATAGGCCAACGGACACAGCAGCACAGCTCCAGCACCCTCACCGGGAACAAGCCCCGAAGCGTTCTCATCCAAGGGTGTCGAGTCAGTTTCCGAGAGACCACCAATTTTGGAGAAGCTGACGTTTCCTGTGATCGCCATGTTCGCCATTGCCCCAACGGCAAGAACAAAAGGAGACGTACGATCATGTAGATAACGAGCCGCCGCGTCAACGACCAGCAAACCGGAGGCACAAGCTCCATCGACAACAACAGCCCTATCTTGCAAACCAAGTAACGTGGCGACCGGATGCGCAAGAGCAGAAGGGACCACTCTGGCAGAATCGGCATTATCATCAACTACCGGAAGTGAATGATCGAGGCTGGCCTCGTAGGGCCGACGTTCTCCAGGATCCGGAACAGCCTCCTGGAGAGCCAGCCTGGCGATCTCGCCAAGAACCTCATGATCGTACGCCTCATCGGCAAGCATGTTTCCCACAATGAGAGAAATTTCCTTCAGCCTGCTGTCTCCCGGCGCCATCCCTGCCATGCCGAGTGCCTGAATCGCTGTATCTAGAATGAGCATTTGCGTGCGATTGAGTTTTTCAACCGCTGTGTAGGAGCACCACCTACCGCGACGTACAGTAAAGTCGTCTAGCAGCCCCCCAAGTCCACAATACGTGCGCTCTGGTGCAGTGCGGTCGGCATCTAGATACCCACTGTAGTTCCATCGCTGATCGCGCGAGCTTTTAATGCCACTACGCCCCTGAATAATGGTGTCCCAGTACGACTCCGCACCATTAGAACCACCAGGGAGATTACAACCAAATCCAATAACGGCAAGAGAAGAGTACGACATAGACATAATCAGATCCTTGAAGAAATAGTGTTGCTAAGAATATTCGCAGGTTCAGGCATACTGCCGATCGCAGTCAGACGAATATGCTCGCCAGTGCAGAGCAGGTAGCCGTTTTCGTCAACGATATCGAGCCGCATGTCAAAACCATCCTCATAGTCTTCCAGAACAGTCATCTTTCCGAAGCAACGCTCGCGCACCTGAGGGCAGCGATACATTCGCGCACTCTTCATTTGCGTCGGAACAACATACTGGCCATTGCGCCACAGCTGCCGCATCAGGGCGAACCTTCCAACATTGTCAACGAGAATCGGGTTGCACCGGAAGTTCGGATCGGCGACATCAGAGAACAGTCCTGGTATCCCCGGAATCTGAAGTTCCCCAACCACTATGTTCTCATCGACAAGAAAGGCGCTATTCAGGTAGCGGAACGTTGGCCCGAATGATATGAAGCTATCAGTCAGAGCATAGTACTTATCAATGTCAAACTCACCGATCACATCGTCGAAGATATGCTCAATGTCAAGCACGGGCTCTTTAGCTGATACCGGCTCATCAAGGAGACGGAATGTAGCGCTCGACTGCGGTCTTCTTGGATCGAGCACATCTCCGTTCGGGGTACGGAACACAGAAGTCAATTCCGTGTCGATCCGTTTTTCATCCACACGTTTAGCGTCAACATGGATTGTCACATGATCCCGATCTCTGCATTTAAGGAATGTCTGGAGATCAAGTTGCTCGAGCTCAATTCCGGCATATTGGTCACCAGCAAGCAGGAGCGCAGTTTCAATCTGGGTCTCGAAATGCAGTACCCCAGGAAAGGTTGCGGTTCCTTTAACCAGGTGATCAGGGAGATAGCGATCACGCTCAGTCCACAGGACTCGAGTCGTTTGAAGCCCCGACTCAGTAGTCTCAGCATAGTCAACCATGGGGAAGGAACTTCGATTGACAATCATTCCAGAATTATCCATCAACTCACTCAGTTGCGTGCCACTCTTAGTCAGTTCCGGCACCTGAGCGGCAGGACGATTTTTTCCAAGCTCCCCGAAGTAGAGCACCTCTGGATTCGCCGTCCCAAGCTCTATTTCATCGACAAAGTGGCGAACTCCATCGGCGACAGACATGTATGTCATACCACGCTCGTTGGCCTGAACTGAGACGACTTCAGGATTAGTCGCCATTCCTACCTCGTCCCAAGCGGTCCATTCCATGGTAATGAACGGGATGGTGCGAGGATTTTGCGACTGCGACCGCGACATGATGTGTGCCATCTGCGCCAGTAGCGAGGCGCCGGCAGTGTAATCCGACTGGCCGTCCATACCAAATCGCCCAGAAATAGATCCGAAGGATATAAAGGCGCTTAGATCATCCTCAGCTGTGGACCTCAGGAGGTTCTGAAAACCTCGGGCTTTCACAGCAATAGCCTTGGCGGTCTTTTTGAGAGACTTACGAGGTATGGCACCGAATGACTCAAGGCCGGCTCCGTGCACAATGGCGCTGATCTTTCCGAACCTGCTACGAACTTGTGCCATCGCCTTGTCAACCTGATCTGGATCAGACACGTCGCATACAAGGTAGTGAATCTTGTCAGTGCGAGAGTCAATGTCGGCCAGATTGGTGACAAGCTGACGAGTGTAAGTGATTTTCCTGTATTCGTCGGAGAGGTCGGCGACGCTTGCCTCCGGACGCCGAGTTCGCCCCTGACGCATCACTTCAGCACGGGCATTTGCCCAGTCCTCGTCACTGTAGGCCAACCATGGTTTCATCTCCGGATCGTCGGGGTCTGAGCGTCCAAGGAGCACAACTGGAATGTTTCGCTGCTCTGCCAACGCCAGAGCACACTCACGGACGATGCCACGGGAACCACCAGACATCACAACGCAAGAGTCTGTCGAAAGGGACTGCCGTACTGCGCGGTCAGAACTCGACACTGGCACAGGAAGAACGCGTACCGTGTACCGATCTCCTTCGATATAGCCTATCTCGATTTCTTCATTCTCAGCCTCGTGAGTCAACTCGGTTCTGAGAGCACCAGCCAATGAGCTAGGCTCAACTACGTCAAAGTCGACAATTCGAGTATGCATCTGCCTCAGTTCGAGAGCCAAGGTCTTGACAAATCCTGCGGTCAGTCCGCCGATAGGATCGCCGACGGTTCGCAAGTCCATCCCTGACATACCACCACTGGACGTTACAGCGATCCATGACGCATGTTCTCCATATGATTGCAGGGTCTCATAGGTTGCTTGAGCAACGCTGAATACGGTCGTGTACTGGCCTTCAACATCTTGCCACCAGGCGTCACCCTTGGACAGTACGTCGGCGTGCGGACGCAGGACGGATAGATCCACGACGGTAGACACTCGGCGAAGACGATCCGAGGAAGTCAGGCGTTTGATAGTCGCTTCCGACGCGTCCCCGGGAATTTCGATGACTGTCAAGCTCAGTTCTTCAAGAACTTTTCTCACGGCATCATTGACAGACTGATCTGCCGCCGTTATTAGGATAGCGTCACCGGGGAGAATTGTACGCTCAGCTCCAAGAGACTTGATCCGAACCGACTGAGGAACGTATCGATGTGCAGTTCGGGAGGATTCGTCTTCATACCCGATAGTGACTGAGTCCAGTTGGGCGTCGGATGCTCCGGCTTCCGTCCGCTGAGCGTCAACAACCTCGACGTTCTGGGAGCCGACCAGCACCTCAGCGATGTCAGACACGCTCAAGGCCTGACTGAAGTCCAGCTCCTTGACGTCCACACCGAGCACCTCACCGACATGCCCCACAACCTCAACACGCTTGACCGAGTCAATCCCCAGATCCGCCTCCAGATCCAGATCGGCCTCAATCAGCTCAAGCGGATAACCCGTACGCTCAGCAAAAGCCTCACGCAAAGCGGTACACACCGCATCCTTGTCAACACCGGCACCATCCAGAGTCTCCTCAACGACCCCAGACCCCGGCGCCTCAAACACCTCACCCTGAGCATCAACAACCTCGACGTCTGTGGGCGCCACACTTCCAGAGCGAACCCAGGACAATGCTGTGAGAACATCTCGCGTGCGATCAGCATGAGCAGGCCCGTAGTCGAGATGCATAACGGACACATCACCAAGATTCATTTGAGAAGACACAAGTTTACTCAGCACAGAACGCGGGCCACAGTCAAGATACATGTCGACCCCGGCATCCTGAGCGACCTTGAGACTGTTACGGAAGTCAAATTGAGTGATCAGCTGAGCGGCAAGAAGACTCGGAAGCGCCTCAAGTGAATCAGAATCGACATATCCTCCGAATACCGATGAGACGACCGGCGTCATCGGAGCAGTCCAGGAGTACTGCTTAAGGCGTTCCTCAAAAGGAGCGACCGCCTCGGCAAGAACCGCGCTATGGAACCCAACACCGATAGGAAGCAGTGTTGAAGATACACCAGAGCGCTTCAATTCCTCACGGCAGGAGATGACCAACTCGTGCTCTCCGGATACGACGACCTGTCGGGGACTGTTGATCACTCCCACCGAAATCGCCCCACGAGACGCGTGCGCGGCAACAGCACGTCGCACGACGGCAATTTGCGAATCATCACCAAGAAGCACTGCCAACATGGCTCCACGGCGATCTTGAGGGATATCTGCCACGCATTCAGCGCGATCAATGACCATTCGAAGGCCCGTCTCCGCAGTCAGAACACCCGAACATACCAACGCTGCATACTCACCAAGACTGTGCCCCACGAGAAGACTGGGATGCAGCGAGTACTCCTCCGCCATCAGAGCCCCACCTAAAGCGGCGGTGAAGATCGCCGGCTGAGTCACACAGGGATGCTCGATTGGAAAACGTGCATTGCCGCGCACTGCGTCGGTGAGCCGATAACCGCAGCGCTCATTAACGACCTCATCGGCCATTTCAATCAATTTTCCCGCGGAGGACGAGCCCTTCAGATAGGTGTCAAACATTGTAGATGAATGAGTCCCATGACCCGGGAAGAGGAATCCAAGCCCGCCGACAACGGATTGCGTGTCACTAACAAGCACTCCCGCCTGCCTTAATTCCCTGATCATGTCTTTTTCATATGCCTGGAGGTTGGCTTCCATGATACGCCCTTTCGCGCGTAGTACTGTTCTTCTATTCACTCACGCCGGACCTGGCGCGGCTCAACTGGGCGAGTCGAGGAATATTCGCCCATGAACACAAGTATGTTTTTCGATCTCCTTTCAGACGCTATTCTGACGCCCCCTGGGCAGGGCAATTACTGCAATGAGCGCCCCAGCCCACGCCACACAAGCCACTACCCAGCCTGCCTGATGAACCGTATCCATAAAGGCGTTGACAGCAGCCTCTTTAAAGAGGCCTTGAACAGTTTCCGGCATGTACTTCGCTACTGTCATCGCAGCAGTGATCGAGTTGTCTGCCTGATCGAGAGCCTGTTGCGGCATCAACCCGGACACCGCCGAATTCAGGGAATCTGAGAACTGAGAGGCGACAATAGATCCCAGAACAGCCACTCCAAGAGTTCCCCCGATTTCGCGGGTGGTGTCATTCATGGCGGAAGCAGCCCCGACTTGATCCTTACGTACCACGCCCATGATTGCACTCGTCGCAGGCGCTTGGACTAGCGCAAGACCAGCAGCCATGATCACCATCGCAGGAACGATCATCTGCCAGTACGCAGAATCAGCCTCCAGGACTGTAACTCGCCAGAATCCCAGGCCCATAATTCCCAGACCGACTCCGACGACCCATCCCGGCCCCAGCCGACGTGAAAGGACTGAAGCGATCGGCGAAACGACTGCCATCACGATAGCAAACGGCAAGGTCGCCACGCCGGCCATCAGAGCGCTGTAACCCCGCACGTCCTGGAAGTACTGCGTGATGATGAAGATGAATCCAAAGAGGGCGAAAAATGCTGCGGCGATCGACACGGCACCTGCGGAGAACTCCCTGCGGAAGAATAGACGGACATCAATCAGGGGGTGCGGCCAATACAGTTCCCAAGCCACAAGTGCAGACACACAGATGGCGCCAACAATGAAGGCCGTTGTCACAGATCCTGAGGTCCAGCCACGATGAGGACCCTCGATGATTCCCCACACCAGCGCCCCTACTCCGATGGCGGACAGAATAGCGCCCACTACATCAAACCGGGCCTTTTCGCTGGAACGGGACTCGGGCACCGCCACAAGCACGGCAGGAACAGTGATGAGAGCCAAGGGCACATTAACCCAGAAGATTGACTCCCATGAAAAGTGCTCCAACAGAAGACCGCCAAGGATTGGCCCCAGGGCGATCCCAAGCCCGGAAGTTGCCGCCCATAGTCCGACTGCCAGGCCCTTTCGTGAAGAACCTTCAAAGGTAGTCATGATGAGTGAGAGCGTGGCGGGATAGACGAGTGCAGCGCATACGCCAAGCAGCGCACGGCACGTTGTCACCGCATCCAAGGTGGTGCACAGCGCCGTTGCACCACTCACCACACCGAACGCGGCCAGCCCGATGACCAGAACACGCCGACGCCCAATGCGGTCACCCAGGTGGCCTGCAGGCAGGAGCAGGCAGGCGAAGGCCAAGGTGTACGCATCAACGATCCACTGCAGCCCAGTGGTTGATGCATTGAGATCACGAGCGAAGGTAGGGATGGCGACATTGACGATGGTGTTGTCGATGACGACCAGCAGTTCGGCCAGGCACAGCGCCGCCAGAGCTGCTGCACGAAGGCCACGCCCTCGACTCGGTGCGTCCGCGCGCCTAACGGGCGCCTGCGACACAAGCGGCGCCTGAGGCATGCCCGTCGACTGGAGGGCAGTAGGCGGCGGTGGAACAACTGAAGTCATGAGGTTCCTCGATTCGTAGAACGATGTTCCAGTAGGTTGTAACACTGTTCTACACTAGTGGACACTCGCTCCACAACCCCAACCCACCGACCGCCAGATACCGAGATGAAAGTTGGACACATGGCCTCCGATCAGCGCAAACACCCCAACAAGCGCACCTCAACCCAGCTATTGGCATCGAAAGTGATTCACGCCACGACGGAGCTGCTGGAGGAGAACGGCCCGCAAGCTGTCACTATCCGCGCCGTCGCCGCCCGCGCTCAGGTCGCCCCCATGAGCGTCTATAACCACTTCGGCGACAAGCAAGGACTGCTCCATGCCGTCGTCGAGGAACGCTTCGCCATCATGACGCGTGCCCTGCGCGATATCTCCGAGTACGATCCCCTTGCCCGACTCAGGAAGGCTGGCACGATTGTTCACGAGCTCATGCAGGCCAACCCGCGCTGCTACCAGTTCATGTGGACCACCCAACCAGGACCTGAAGCCCGCAACGCCTTCACCCAGCTGATTGAGATCGTCCGATACGGTCAAGCCGCCGGCGCCGTCATCGATGTCGATGCCCGCTCCCTCGCCAATGCGATCTGGGCCTGCGTCCAAGGCGCGTTCTCAGTGGAGTTCCTCCACGGAGCAGCGGAATCCACGTCCTCGGACCGGGTCACTCAGGTCAACTATGACGCTCTCCTGGACCTGATTGAACGAGGTGTCAGAACCTCGGACGATCACAGCACGTGACGGCGACCACCGCGAGCACGAGTCCGTCACTGCGCCGCCACTTCCCGTTCATGGCGGGATGCCCGTCCCGACCAAGGACCATGAATCCATCTTTGTCAAAGAATCGCACCGTAGAGAGACGGAAGTCCCGCGTGGGAGCCCCCATCGAGACGAAGGCCTTTGCAGCCGCCTCCTTGGCACACAAAAGCGCCACGAGTGCATGCGCATCATCAGGCAAGCGATCAGCGGGCATGACCAGTGCCCGAGCGACGTCGGCACTGAGCGCTCGATCGGGCTCCGCATCGATACCCAGCGCGCTCACCTGCGACCTCACCCCAACGGCTGCGGCACGCAGACCCGGACAGTGAGTAATAGAGCCGATCACACCCTCGGGCCAGCACGGCTCTCCGTGAGCCCCGGAGAGTACAGGCCCAGAAAAACCAATCTGCTCCATCGCATCATGCGCCAGTCGACGCCCTGTCGCGAACTCCGCGGCTCTCGTAGGGGACGAGCGCGCAACCCGAGCAGCTTCTCCGGGCAGAAGCGTCAATCGCGGATCGGATGGGAAGTCGTCGTCGCCCCGGGACTCGGCGCACGACACCCCTCGAGGGCACAGATCACCGAAGAGCAAGTCCTTATCTACCATTACTGAACTCTCGACGATCGCCCTGCGGGAACTCCGCCCCGTACCTGCGCCCCGACACCGCCAGTCCCCGCGCACCTGCGCCAGCGTAGCCGTAGCCGGGATCTCCACACCGGCGATTGTCGCGGGCCCGATCAGCGGGCTCATCGTGTGAGCCTCTGGATGTCACCCAGCGACGCGGGGCAGTCACGCTCGGCCAGGTCATCATTCTCCCCAGCCTACGCCGGGCGGTAGGTGAAACGGTCCCAGCCCAGGGCCTCGATGCGCTCGGCCATGCGCTCGCACATCCCGTCCCAGCCGGGCGCCACGACGTCGAACTCGCCGCTCGTCCCCTCGGAGCGGGCCTGCTGGAGGGCGTAGACCCGAGCCCCCGCAGCATGCACCCGGCGGGCCACCTCGACGGCGTCGTCGGCCGTCACGTCCCCGGGCACCACGGTGGTGCGCACCTCGAAGTCGGGCCCGCCGCGGCCGGCTGCCTCGATGAGCACCTCCAGACTCTCCCAGGCCTTCGCGGCCGCGTTCGCCCGGCCGACCACCTGCCCGTAGTGCTCGGGCAGCGCCTTGATGTCCAGCCCCACCCAGTCGACGAGCCCGGCCTCGATCATGTCCCGCA
>ERZ772827.1567-NODE-1567-length-11456-cov-7.893694_pt1 | contig 11456 bp, 10 predicted proteins | sample MGYA00580850_ERZ772827 | MGnify/ENA primary metagenome ERZ772827 (study PRJEB29015, sample SAMEA2737950) | human oral metagenome | biome: human oral; feature: human-associated habitat; material: dental | place: China | collected 2145 ...
TTGAGGGGGTAGTGCCGGTTACGGCGTGTGAGTTCAAATCTCATCCCGCGTACAAGACGAAGAGCGCGAGACGGACTAAGGATACTTAGCTGGTCTCGCGCTCTGCTTTTATATACGCTCGTAAGAATCTTCGCAGCAATGATCGTTTACCCCAATGCCAAGCTAAACCTCGGGCTCTTCGTCACGGGGCGCCGCGCCGATGGCTACCATCTACTGGAGACCGCCTTCCTCCCCATACCCCTAGTCGATACGCTGGAGCTAGAGCTGCAGCCTGAGTCGGGGGCGGATCAGCTCCGTCTCGAGGGTGCGGTAGGGGCAGACCTCGGCGCCGTGGAGGACAACCTTGTGCTGCGTGCCGTCCGAGCGCTGCGCCAGCTGGTACCTCTACCCTCGGTGTCCCTTCGCCTAAGGAAGCAGATCCCCTCGGGTGCGGGCATGGGTGGCGGATCGGCCGATGCGAGCTTCACCCTGACGGCGCTGCGCGAGCTCACGGGCTGCGCGCTGACGGATGCCGAGCTGGAGCGGGTGGCACTGACACTGGGGGCAGACTGCCCGATCTTCATTGCCAACCGACCCGCCGTAGCGCGTGGAATAGGCGAAGTCCTTAGTCCGCTGGAGCTGCCGCAGCTCGAGGGGCGCTGGCTGACGGTCGTCAAGCCGCAGCTGCATATCTCGACGGCGGAGGCCTTCCGCGGGCTGCTGCCGATAGCGCCCAAAGGCTACAGCATCGAGGAGGTGCTGGCCTCGCCGCTCGAGGAGTGGCGTGAGCGGCTGGTCAATGACTTCGAGCCGAGCCTCTTCCCCCGACATCCCGAGCTAGCGGCCCTCAAGGCGGCACTCTACGCGGCAGGGGCGGACTTCGCCCTCCTGACGGGCTCGGGCGCCGCACTCTACGCCCTCTCCGCGCAGCCGCTGCAGCTCGACCTCAGCCCCTGGCCCGCGTGCTTCCACTGGCAGACGCGGCTCTAACCACAGGCGCTGCGCTAGCTAGCACGCCGACGACGTGCAAGCCTTACACCTCTTACCCAAGTATCCTATCCCTTTCCTATGAATAAGATGATCCCCCAGCTCCTTGTCGCGGCCGCCAGCTCTGGCAGTGGCAAGACGACCTTCACGCTCGGTCTGCTGCGCGCGCTGCGCCGCCGCGGACTGCAGGTAGCTAGCTTCAAGTGCGGGCCTGACTATATCGACCCGAAGTTCCACGAGCTAGCCAGCGGCCAGCCCTCGACCAATCTAGACCTCTATATGATGAGCCCCGAGCACGTGCGCCAGGTCTATGCACGCCGCACGGCCGAGGCTGAGGTGGCGGTGCTGGAAGGCGTGATGGGGCTCTACGACGGCTACGTACGCATGCAGGGCTCCTCCTACGAGGTCGCGGCGACAGTCGGGGCACCCGTGGTGCTGCTCATCGATGCGCGCTCCTCGGCCTATTCGGTGGGCGCCATCCTCTACGGCTTCAAGAACTTCCGCCCCGAGGCAGAGGTCGTCGGCGTGGTCTTCAATCGCGTAGCCTCGGAGAACCACTACCGCTTCCTCCGTGAGGCGGCCGAGGACGCTGGTGTACGTCCGCTGGGCTATATCCCCAAGACGAAGCTGCTGGAGGTACCCTCGCGTCACCTCGGTCTCTCGCTGGAGGAGCTGGCCGAGCTGGATGAGCTGCCCGAGCATGTGGCCGACCTGCTGGAGCAGCACGTAGACCTCGATGGCCTGCTGGAGCTCTGCACGCGCCCTTGCCCTGCCCCGCCTCCTGCCCGTCCTGCCCCCGAGGGCTCGCTGCGTGTCGTGGTAGCTCGGGACGAAGCCTTCAACTTCATCTACGAGGAGAACATACACCGCCTGGCGGAGCTGGGCTCGGTGAGCTTCTTCTCCCCACTGGCCGATGAGCCGCTGCCTCCCTGCGACCTGCTGTACCTGCCTGGGGGCTACCCAGAGTTCTACCTCGAGGAGCTGGAGGCTGCCTCGACGAGCCGCTGTACCATAGCGGCCCACGTGGCGGAGGGCGGCCGTGTGCTGGCTGAGTGTGGGGGGATGATGTACCTCTGCCGTGCTATCCGCGATGAGGAGGGACGCGCCTGGCGTATGTGTGGCGTGCTCGATATGGAGGCTACGATGGAGGGCATGCGCCTTCGGCTCGGCTACCGCGAACTCACGGTGGGGACGGAGCTGTGGCGCGGGCATGAGTTCCACTACTCCAGCATCGTGGAGGCCTCCGAAGGCCTCGAGACCCTCGGGGGACAGCGTACGGCGCGCGGTGAGGCGGCACCGACGCTGCTGTACCGCGTGGGCGGCGTGCTCGCTGGCTATACGCACTGGTACTGGGCGGAGCATGACCCGCTGCAGCTCTTCGACCAGTTCGCCCACTAGCACGGCGACCTCTGCAGCTGCCCAAGTATAGGTAAAGACGAAGCCCTGCGCGACGACCGAGTGTCGTCCCGCAGGGCTTCGTGCTTTGTGTGAGGTGCTTGGGCGTGAGCTGCGAAGGGGCGGCGGATGGGGGAGTGGCTTGCCTAAGACGGTGTGCACCGCTCGGCGTGGAGGCTCGGTGGCCAAGGCCTTAGTTCGCCTAGGGCTCTAGAGGCGGGCACCGTAGAGCAAGGCCAAGAGGCGAGGCGCTAAACGCTTGAAGAGGGCGAAGGTCAGGAAGCAAAGCCCTACCGTCAGCCCCCAGGCCAGCAGATAGCCCAGCAGAGGAAGCGCGCCACTGGGGCGGAGCGGCGCCCAGCGGTAGGCGAGCCAGCGCCCGAGGTCGAGCAGCAGCAGGGCGTGCGCGGCGTAGATGTACATCACGTAGCTGCTGAGGACGGCCGAGCGCTCGAGGAGCCGCGGAGGGAGCGCCAGCAGCTGCTGCCCCCAGGCTAGCACCGAGAGGCAGCCTGTGAGGATATAGCTATTGAGCACATAGCGGTAGTAGGGATAGGCGGCGCCGTAGGAGCAGAAGGGCGTGGCCAGTCCCAGGACTAGCGCCAGCCCTAGCAGCGGGTAGCGCAGGCGCCGTAGGGCCTTGATCGGGTCGAGCTGCTCGATGGCCATCCAGCCGCCTAGGGGAAAGAAGAAAAGGGCGCGTGAGCCCAGCATCGCCACGCTCATCTCGCGGTCGAGGACGAAGAGCAGCGCCAGCGGCAGCAGGATCCAGCCGCGGCTGAGGCCTAGCAGGTAGTAGATGAGGGGCGAGAGCAGCGTCAGGCAGATGAGGTCGCGCATGAACCACAGCGGGTAGTCCAGTACCCTGTCGGTGAAGTAGTGTGGCAGCTGCGTCCAGCTGGGATCGTGGTGCGCCGCAGGGGTGCCGCCGAGCGCGGTGGTCACGGCGCTGTAGGCACTGAGGAGGACGAAGGCCAGCACATTCCACAGGAGGAAGGGCTGCAGGACGCTACGGAGGCGCTTGCGCCAGGCGGGGAGGAAGACCTCACGGCGGCGCCAGTCCTTCGCCCAGAAGGAGAAGTAGCCCGAGATGAAGAAGAAGAGCGGCACGGCCACGCGTGCCAGCACGTGGCTCACCAGCTCGACCATATAGGAGTAGATATAGTGCTCCTCCACCTGCGGGCGTCGTAGCTGCGTCGGCAGCAGATGCGCCGAGACGACTAGGAGGATCAGGGGGAAGCGTAGGGCGCTCACCAGGCGAGAAAACTCGGGGGATGGGGGTGCGGACTGCATAGCGAATATAAGGAAGGGGCGAAGGAGTGCCCTTCGCCCCCTCAAAGGTAAGGCTTTTCGTCTGAGGGCATATGCCCGTCTCGCGGCAGCTAGCTCGGGCGGCGAGCCTCTAGCGGGAGCTCGACCTTGGGGTCGAGCAGCTGGCGATAGTGATCATGCGTGTCTCTGCAGGGGGTGAGGCTCGTATAGATGAGGGCCACGATCCAGAGGAAGAGGAGGGTGAAGAGGGGGAGGATCAGCACCAGCGGATGTCGCTGGAGCCTGTAGAGGAGGAGCAGCACCAGCACCAGCAGCAGGGGGTGTAGCGGATAGAGTAGCGGGTAGTGCAGGACGTACTCGTACCACTTGTACTCGGGGTCGAGACGCAGACGCAGCCTCCGCGTGTCGCACCCCGACCATAGGTAGAGGCGGTGGGTCGAGCAGAGCTGCTGTCGGAACTCGGGTGTCGGGCTACTCTGGCGACTCCTGAGTCGCTCCAGCGAGGAGGGGCTAGCGCCTAGGATGCGCGCCAGTGGGACGCTATCCTCGGCGAAGGCCTCGGAGAGCTCGGAGAGTAGGCGGATGGGGTCCGCGGGCTCGTGCTGGCCTGTGGTCTCGGCGCACGCTTGGCTGCTGTAGCTGCCCGCACCCTCAGGCTGGCAGGCCGTGGCGGTGAGTAGCAAGAGGAGGCTATAGCCTAGATGTACCAGGAGGGGATACCTCTGGTAGAGAGCCTGGAGCATAGTCTGATGTCGTCGGGGGAAGGCCCAGCCAAGGCGCGACATACACCAGCCCCGCCCCTTGAGGTCTCAGGGGGGAGCCGGTGTCAAGTCAGTGGGCGGCAGAACCTATCCTATCCCATGAATTACGAAAGATAGCGTGGACGCTATCTCAACACATACTCGGTGAGGCCCTGAGAATGCCCGCAATTCGTACTGGATAAAGAATAGCGCCCACGCATACGCCTATGCATCGATCCTTACCCTCCGCTCCCGAATTGCTTGCTTGGAAATTTCTCAGGTTTCACCGCAACGTAGAGCCGAGGGCAGCAGGTGCTGCCTAATGTCCTTAGCTAGAGCTAGGAGCAGGGTTCGCTTTTCTTCGGCGGCAAATATACAGCTATTTTTATACCTCGTCCCCCGCAGGCTCGCCCGAGGCGGAGCTAGGCTGTAGGGATGTGCGCTGATGCGCTCGGGGATAGTGTCTTGTGTTGTTCTTGATCCATCGCGAATCCCCGTGGTGCATCCTGCCCCGCTTGGCTGCCACTGGCGCCCTCCCCCGCGCCTCGCTCCTCTGCCGCTAAGGTGCAGATAGCTGCCCGCAGAGATGCGGCGCTCCTCGGGGCGAGCCCCCAGCAGCCTCCGCCTGGCGGTAGGGCACGCTGAGGGATATCCATCAGCGTGCTGACTGCCGTCCCTCAGCCGCGTGATCGATGCCCCTCAGGGCGCTGAAGGATATCCCTCAGCGCGGGCAGGCTTAGCTCCGAGCGCTCGGGCTGCGGGCTGAGGCTGGGGCTCGAGCTCGCTCCGAAGCAGCCTCAGAGCACCTCTCTAGGGGTACTTTCCCTTCCTTAAAAACTTGCTTTATTCAGGGCGTATCTATCTGTGTAGTTAATGATTAACTTTGTCTCGGGCGAGCCCCAAGGACCGTGCCGTCTGCAGCTTGTGCTCCGCTCGGGACAGCAGCCCGATGGCTGGGCGTCGGGGCAGGGCTCGGCCTCGTAGGGCTGGGGGAGCGCTGAGCGCTCACTGCCGCCCCTGATGCATGCATCCGAGCAAGCTCCGAGGAGCTGTGCCTATGTCTTTGTCGTATGAGCTATTCACGCTATCTCGCTTATCTCGTCGTGCTACTCTCGGGGCTCTGCTTCGGGGCGAAGGCCTCGGCGAAGGCTGCCGCTCCTGCGGACACGACCTACCTGCTCTTTGACTATCAGCGCTCGCCGCGGATGGAGCGGATGCGGGACTTTGCTCCGCGGATCAAGGCCTATTATGAGCATCCACTGGAGGAGCGGCGGCATAAGGCTCCTCCGACCAATAAGGGTTGGCTCTCCCTGCGCCCTGTGTGGCAGGGGCCGCAGGACTCACTCGAGCTGCCGCTCTTCGTCTACGACACAGGTCGTCCTTCTAGGGAAATGCTGCTCTTCTATATCGAGCGCATTGATACACTCTTCACGCCGCCTCTGCGCTATACGCCGATGGCTACCTTCGTCGAGGCTATGGCGAAGGTGGAGGCGCGTGCGTCCTACTTCGACAAGACGCTCTACGTCGTGACGCACGACTACCGCGGGCGGATGCTGCGCCATCAGGTGAACTATGTGCTCCTGCGTGACTACGTGTATCGAGATTATAACCTGAGCGTCTTGCTAGATACTTGGGATAAGATCGCCTATAGGCGGGAGAATTTCTTCGCCCGCGACCTCTTCCCTGGGCGTATCACGCGGCAGGAGATCGCTCGCGACAAGGAGCTCTATCGCCAGCTGCTGCGCTACGGCTTCCTCTCTGAGGCGCTTCCCCTGGGTCCTTACTTTACGTTCTAGGCTGTTTCCTGCGCTTTGTCTTCCTCGCCTTATGAGCCAGCTACGCTATCTCGCTTATCTCGTCGTGCTACTCTCGGGGCTCTGCTTCGGGGCGAAGGCCTCGGCGGAGGTCGCCGCTCCTGCGGACACGACCTACCTCCTCTTTGACTATCAGCGCTCGCCGCGGATGGAGCGGATACGGGACTTTGCCCCGCGCTTCAAGGCTTACCTTGCTCGTCCCCGAGAGGAGTTAGGGTTCAAGAATCGCCCGAAAAATAAAGGTTGGCTCTCGCTGCGCCCCGTGTGGAAGGGACCACAGGACTCGCTCGAGCTGCCGCTCTTCGTTTACGATACGGGTTGCGTTGAGCTCAAAGAGATGCTGCTCCTCTACGTCGACCGCATCGATACGCTCTTCACGCCGCCTCAGCGCTATACACCAATGGCTACCTTCGCTGAGGCTATGGAGAAGGTGTGGGCGCGTGCTGCCTACTTCGACAAGACGCTCTACGTCGTGACGCGCGACTATCGTGGGCGGATGCTGCGTCATCGGGTGAACTATGTGCTCCTGCGCGCCTATGTATATCGAGGGCACGATATGTGCGTCATGCTTCATACCTGGGATGAGCTGGACTATGAGCGGAAGAACATCTTCGCACGAGTGCTCTTCCCAAGGAGTATTTCGAGGGAGGAGATCGCTCGCGACAAGGAGCTCTATCGTCAGCTGCTGCGCTACGGCTTCCTCTCGGAGGCGCTTCCCCTGGGTCCTTACTTTACCTTCTAGGGTGTTTTCTGTGCTTTGTCTTCCTCGCCTTATGAGCCAGCTACGCTATCTCGCTTATCTCGTCGTGCTACTCTCGGGGCTCTGCTTCGGGGCGAAGGCCTCGGCGAAGGCTGCCGCTCCTGCGGACACGACCTACCTGCTCTTTGACTATCAGCGCTCGCCGCGGATGGAGCGGATGCGGGACTTTGCCCCGCGGCTCAAGGTCTATTATGAAAGCCCGATCAAGGAGCGGCGGCACAAGGCGGCTCCGACCAATAAGGGTTGGCTCTCGCTGCGCCCCGTGTGGCAGGGGCTGCAGGACTCACTGGAGCTGCCGCTCTTCGTCTATGACACGGGTTGGGATTATCCTGAGGCTATGCTGCTCCTCTATGTCGACCGCATCGATACGCTCTTCACGCCGCCTCAGCACTATACGCCAGTGGGCGCCTTCGTCCAAGTCATGGATAAGGTGGAGGGGCGTGCTGCCTACTTCGACAAGACGCTCTATGTCGTGACGCGTGACTACCGCGGGCAGATGATACGCCATCGGGTGAACTATGCGGTCCTATTCTACTATCTATATACAGATTATCAAATCGGTGCGCGTCTGCATACCTGGGACAAGATCGCTTATAGGCGACGAAACCTCTTCGCCCGCGACCTTTATCCTGGGACGATTACTCGGGAGGAGATCGCTCGTGACAAGGAGCTCTATCGCCAGCTGCTGCGCTACGGCTTTCTCTCGGAGGCGCTTCCCCTGGGGCCTTACTTGAGCTTATAGAGTCTAGGCGCTGTGGAGGGCCCTCCGCTGAGCCGTCCCGAGCTAGGCTACCTGCTCGGCGGGCATAATTTAGCCCCCTCAGCACACGGCGTGCTGAGGGGGCTATCGCTACCTATATATACAAGGAGTGGCGTCGGGGGAGACGGAGGGGAGCGGCGCCCCGAGGGGAGCGGGGGCGCTGCGGCAGCTAAGGGGGCGCTTCTGCATGCTAAGGACTTGAGCCCCTATTGTTTATTCGCTGATTTTACGTATCTTTGTATGCCGTATAGCGTATGGAGTACCCTGCGCTATGCGCCCAGCTAGATAGATAAGTTGTTCAAACATAAGTAGAAACGAAATGCCAACTATTCAACAATTGGTAAGAAAGGGACGTGAGTCGCTCGTGGAGAAGGGTAAGAGCCCTGCTCTGGACTCCTGCCCCCAGCGCCGAGGCGTCTGTGTGCGTGTGTACACGACGACCCCTAAGAAGCCTAACTCCGCAATGCGTAAGGTGGCACGTGTGCGCCTGACGAATGGTAAGGAAGTGAACGCCTACATCCCAGGTGAAGGTCACAACCTCCAGGAGCACAGCATCGTCCTCGTACGCGGTGGCCGTGTGAAGGACCTTCCAGGGGTACGTTACCACATCGTACGTGGTGCCCTCGATACGGCTGGGGTCAACGGTCGCCTGCAGCGCCGCTCTAAGTACGGAGCTAAGCGTCCCAAGCCAGGTCAGGCTGCTCCAGCTAAGGGTAAGAAGTAGTCGCCCGACCACTCCTCGCCCCACCCGCCGCCTCTCTCTAGACCGAGAGGTCGCTAGCGCTAGGCTGCGGGACGCCCTCCAGGAGAGGGCATAGCTCAGTGACAATAGAACCAAGTTTCTTGAGTTCGTTGGATAGCTAGCAAGGTTGAGTAACTGCTCCAGCGGGGGCGGTGAAGACGATCCAAGCACAACCAATCGACAGAAACGCAATTAAAACAAGCAATGAGAAAAGCTAAGCCCAAAAAGAGACAGGTACTACCTGATCCCGTATTTGGTGACGTAAAGGTGACGAAGTTCGTTAATCACCTGATGTACGACGGTAAGAAGAATATCGCCTTCGATATCTTCTACACCGCCCTCGAGATTGTCGGCAAGAAGATCCAGCAGGAGGAAAAGACCAGTCTGGATATCTGGAAGGCTGCCCTCGACAACATCACTCCTCAGGTAGAAGTAAAGAGCCGCCGTATCGGTGGTGCTACCTTCCAGGTGCCTACGGAAATCCGCGCCGAGCGAAAGGAATCTATCTCCATGAAGAATCTCATCCTCTTTGCTCGCAAGCGTGGTGGTAAGACCATGGCAGACAAGCTTGCAGCAGAGATCGTGGATGCGTTCAATAGCCAGGGTGCTGCCTTCAAGCGTAAGGAAGATATGCACCGTATGGCCGAAGCCAACCGTGCATTTGCTCACTTCAGATTCTAAGAAAGGCAAAAGACAATGGCTGACCACAAACACCTAGAACTTACGAGAAATATCGGCATCATGGCTCACATTGATGCCGGGAAGACGACCACGTCCGAACGTATCCTCTTCTACACAGGTCTTACCCATAAGATCGGTGAAGTACATGATGGAGGTGCTACGATGGACTGGATGGAGCAGGAGCAGGAGCGTGGGATCACGATCACCTCTGCTGCTACGACGACCTTCTGGAACTACGACAATACGAAGTACAAGATCAACCTGATCGACACCCCAGGGCACGTGGACTTCACTGTAGAGGTAGAGCGCTCGCTCCGTATCCTCGACGGTGCGATCGCCACCTTCTGCGCTGTCGGTGGTGTACAGCCTCAGAGTGAGACGGTATGGCGTCAGGCAGACAAGTACCGCGTACCCCGTATCTGCTACGTGAACAAGATGGACCGCTCGGGTGCCAACTTCTTCGAGGTTGTCCGCCAGATCAAGACCATCCTGGGCGCTACGCCTTGCCCTATCCAGATCCCTGTCGGTCAGGAAGAGACCTTCCGCGGGGTCGTTGACCTCGTGACGATGAAGGCTCTGGTCTGGGACGACGATGCTATGGGCTCGCACTACAACGTGATCGACATCCCTGCCGAGCTCCAGGCTGAGGCTGAGGAGTGGCGCGATAAGATGCTCGAGGCTTTGGCTGACTGCGATGACGTCCTGATGGAGAAGTACTTCGAGGATCCCTCCACGATCACCGAAGACGAGATCCGCGCTGCTCTGCGCAAGGGTACGCTCGCGATGAAGATCAACCCCATGCTCTGCGGTTCTTCCTTCAAGAATAAGGGGGTACAGACGCTGCTCGACGCCGTAGCTGCCTACCTGCCCAGCCCCATGGATACGCCCGAGGTCATCGGTACGGATCCCCGCGATCCCGAGAAGGAGATCGTCCGCAAGGTCGACCCCAGCTCGCCTCTGACGGCTCTTGCCTTCAAGATCGCTACCGACCCCTACGTAGGTCGCCTCTGCTTCTTCCGCGTATACGCTGGTGAGCTGCCCGCAGGCTCTTACGTCTACAATACTCGCTCTGAGAAGAAGGAGCGTATCTCGCGTCTCTTCCAGATGCACTCCAACAAGCAGAACCCCATGGAGGTCATCGGTTGCGGTGACATCGGTGCAGGTGTCGGCTTCAAGGACATCCGTACGGGTGACACGCTCTGCGACGAGAACAATCCTATCGTCCTCGAGTCGATCGACTTCCCCGAGCCCGTGATCGGTATCGCCGTCGAGCCCAAGACGCAGAAGGATATGGATAAGATGGGTGTCGGTCTGGCTAAGCTGGCCGAAGAAGATCCCACCTTCCGTGTGCAGACCAACGAAGAGACCGGCCAGACCGTCATCAGCGGTATGGGTGAGCTCCACCTGGAGATCATCATCGACCGTCTGAAGCGTGAATTCAAGGTAGAGGCTAACCAGGGTAAGCCCCAGGTATCGTACAAGGAAGCGATCACCAAGCCCGTCGAGCTCCGCGAAGTCTACAAGAAGCAGACTGGGGGTCGTGGTAAGTTCGCTGACATCATCGTACGTGTAGAGCCCGCTGACGAAGGCTTCGAAGGCGACCTGCAGTTCGTCGATGAAGTGAAGGGCGGTAACGTGCCTAAGGAATTCATCCCCTCGGTACAGAAGGGCTTCCAGAAGGCTATGACCAACGGTGTCCTGGCAGGCTATGCTCTGGATAAGCTGAAGGTCACGCTGCTCGATGGTTCGTTCCACCCCGTTGACTCGGATCAGCTCTCCTTCGAGATTTGTGCTATCCAGGCCTTCAAGAACGCATCGGCACAGGCAGGCCCCGTCCTCCTCGAGCCTATCATGCATCTCGAGGTCGATACGCCTGAGGAAAGCATGGGTGACGTGATCGGTGACCTCAACAAGCGTCGCGGTCAGGTCGAGGGTATGGACAGCACGCCATCTGGCGCTCGCCTGGTGAAGGCTTCGGTGCCCCTGGCTGAGATGTTCGGCTACGTCACGAGCCTGCGTACGATCACCTCTGGTCGCGCTACCTCGTCGATGACCTTCTCGCACTACGAACCCGTATCTGCATCCATCGCGCGTCAGGTCCTCGAGGAAGTCGGCGGTCGTGTAGATCTCATCAAGTAAATAGTATTACCAACTAGAGATATGAGCCAAAAGATTAGAATCAAGTTGAAGTCGTACGATCATACGCTGCTCGACAAGTCGGCAGAGAAGATCGTCAAGACCGTCAAGGCTACCGGCGCTGTGGTCAGCGGACCAATTCCCCTGCCTACGCACAAGCGTATCTTCACGGTGAACCGCTCGACCTTCG
>ERZ772827.1568-NODE-1568-length-11446-cov-3.975683_pt1 | contig 11446 bp, 9 predicted proteins | sample MGYA00580850_ERZ772827 | MGnify/ENA primary metagenome ERZ772827 (study PRJEB29015, sample SAMEA2737950) | human oral metagenome | biome: human oral; feature: human-associated habitat; material: dental | place: China | collected 2145 ...
AAATTGGCGTGATGCGCGTGACCGAAGAGCTGGACGCCATGCGCGTGCTGGGCATTTCCATCAGTTTTCGTCTGGTGCTGCCGCGCGCGCTGGCGCTGGCGCTGGCCATGCCGCTGCTGGCGGTGTGGACGACGCTGGCTTCCCTGCTGGGCGGCATGCTGGCCGCTGATCTGACGCTGGACATCACCCCCAGCTTTTTCCTGCAAACGCTGCCGCTGGCCGTGTCGGTGAACAACTTGTGGCTGGCGCTGGGCAAATCGGCGGTGTTTGGCGTGGCCATTGCGCTCATCGGCTGCCACTACGGCTTGCAGGTCAAGCCCAATACCGAAAGCCTGGGCCGGGGCACCACGGCCTCGGTGGTCGCCTCGATTACGGCCGTCATCCTGATCGACGCGCTGTACGCCGTGCTGTTCAAAAGCGTGGGAATTTGAGCGACCGACATGCGCGCCCTGGCCCTTGCCCCCTTGCCCGCGCCCGGGCAGCCCATCGTGCAAATCAGCGGTCTGCGCAGCGCCTTTGATTTGCCCGAAGGCGGGCGCGTGGTGATTCATGAAAACCTGAATTTGACGGTCAATCGTGGCGAAGTGCTTACCCTCGTGGGCGGCTCCGGCACCGGCAAGACCGTGCTGCTGCGGCAAATGCTGGGGCTGGGCACGCCGGCGGCCGGCACGGTGCAGGTGCTGGGGCGGCCCGCCGCCGAGCTGGGCCGCCCGGGCGCGGCCGCGCGCGTGGGCATGCTGTTTCAGCAAGGCGCGCTGTTTTCCGCCTTCAGCGTGCTGGACAACATCGCCTTTCCTCTGCGCGAGCTGCGTACCCTGCCCGATGAGCTGGTGCGCCGCGCCGCGCTGCTCAAGCTGCAAATGGTGGGCCTCAAACCGGGCGACGCGCACAAGATGCCCGCCGAGCTTTCGGGCGGGATGATCAAGCGCGTGGCGCTGGCGCGCGCGCTCATCATGGACCCGCCCCTGCTCATGCTGGACGAGCCCACCGCCGGGCTGGACCCCGACAGCTCCGACGCCTTTTGCGATTTGCTCAAGTCGCTGCACCGCGAGCTGGGGCTGACCGTGGTGATGGTCACGCACGATCTGGACACGCTCTTTGCCCTGTCCACCCGCGTGGCCGTGCTGGCCGAGCGCCACGTCATCATCGCCGCGCCCGTGCCCGAGGTGCTGGCCTTTCGCCACCCCTTCATCGAACACTTCTTTCTGGGCGAGCGCGGCCGCCGCGCCCTCTCCGATCTGCCCGGGCTGGCCGCTCCCGCCCGCTAACTTCCCGCTTGCAGGAAACCCCAATGGAAAACAAGTCACACGCCCTGGCCGCCGGCCTGTTTGTGCTGGCCCTTTTTGGCATGCTCATCGGCCTGGCCGCCTGGCTGACCAGCGACCGCACCGAGCGTGATGTGTATGAGCTGAGCACGCACGAGCCCGTCAGCGGCTTGCAGGAGCAGGCGGCGGTGCGCTTTCGCGGCGTCACCGTGGGCAAGGTCACGCGCATCAGCTTTGACGATCGCAAAACCGGCAATGTCCTGGTGCGGCTGGAAGTGGACAAAAACGCCCCCATCACCCGCGCCACCTTTGCCCGGCTGGACTTTCAGGGCGTCACCGGCCTGTCCTTCGTGCAACTGGACAACGAAGGCCACAGCGACGAAGCCCTGCAAGGCGAAGGCGGCCAGCCGCCGCGCATTCCCCTGCGCAGCGGCCTGCTGGGCGAATTCACCGATCACGCCAAGGTGCTGATGAACCAGATGAGCGAGGCCACCTCGCGCGCCAATGCGCTGCTGGACGAGGAAAACCGCCAGGCCCTGATCGGCACGGTTACCGATCTGGGCGCGGCCGCGCGCGACATCGCCGCCGCTGCGCGCAGCGTGCAGCAGATCAGCGCAGAAACCCGGGCCACCATCGCCGCCCAGCTCGGCCCCTCGCAAACCAGCATTCCCCAGCTTGTGGCGCAGGCCACCCGCACGCTCAAGAGCTTTGAAGACGTGGCCGTTCAGGCCCGCAGCGCAGTCGGTGATTTGCAGCAAGTCAGCGCCAGCCTGCAAACCGGCATGGCGCAGATGACGGCCCCCGGCGGCATCGTTCACCACCTGGACGACAGCGCCCTCACCCTCTCGGCGCAAACCCTGCCCGGCATTCAGCGGGCCGTGCGCCAGGCAGGTTCTGCCATGCGCAACGTCGATCGCGCCGCCGCCAGCTTCAGCGAAAACCCCCAGGTGCTGCTCTTCGGTCACGGCGCGCTGCCGCCCGGCCCGGGCGAGCCCGGTTTCGCCGCCGCGCCCTGAACCGCCGATCGCCGCCCCGGCCTTGCCTGCCCCTTTGCTTTTGCCCACACCCTGCCGCCCATGAAAGCCCTCACCGCCGCCTTGCTTGCCGCCCTGCTCACTGCCTGCGCCAGCGCCTTGCCGGACAAGCCCCGGCCCGCGGCCGAATTCGATCTGGGCCTGCCCGCCAGCGCCGCGCCCGCCGCTGCCGAACAGGCTCCGCTGCTCCCCCTGGCGCTGCCCGCCCTGACCGCGCCGCCCGCGCTGGAAAGCCCGGCCATGCTCTACCGCCTGGCCTACAAGGGCGAAACCGCCCAGCCCCGCCCCTATGCCCAGTCGCGCTGGAGCATGCCGCCGGCCGATTTGCTGGGCCAGCGCCTGCGCGCCGCCCTGGCCGCCAGCCGCCCCGTCGTGGGCGAAGACGAAGGGCTGGTCGCGCTGGAGCTGCGCGTTCATCTGGATGAATTCAGCCAAATCTTCGACAGCGCCGAGCAAAGCCAGGCCCGCATCCAACTGCGCGCCACCCTCATCGACCTGCACGCAGCGCGGCCCGGGCAGCGCCTGCGGGCCCAGCGCAGCTTCAGCGTGCAGCGCCCCGCGCCCAGCGCCGACGCCGCAGGCGGCGCGCAGGCCATGCAGCAAGCGGCCGACGCCCTCATCGCCGAGCTGATCGAGTGGCTGGCTAGCGTGCCGCCCGCCCCGGCTGCCGAACCGGCTGCGGTCCCGGCCCCGGCCCGTTCTGCCCGCTGAACTGCCGCCCGCCATGTTTTCGCTGCCTGCCCTGCGCGCCCTGGCTGTTTGGCTGGGGCTTGCTCTGGCCTGGGTCTGGATTGCGCCCGCCCGCGCGCAGGATGTGCTGCCCGTGCCCGCGCTCACGGCCCGCGTCATCGACCAGACCGGCACCCTCAGCCCCGAGCAAATCCAGTCCCTTTCAAGCCGCCTGGCCGCGCTGGAGCAGGAAAAAGGCTCGCAGGTGGTCATCCTCATGGTGCCCAGCACCGCGCCCGAAGACATCGCCGCCTATGCCAACCGCGTGGCCAGCCAGTGGAAGCTGGGCCGCAAGAATGTGGGCGATGGCGCGCTCATCATCGTGGCGCTCAAGGAGCGGCGCATGCGCATCGAGGTGGCCCGCGCCCTGGAAGGCGCGCTGCCGGACATCCTGGTCAAACGCATCATCGATCAGCACATGGTGCCGCACTTTCGCCAGGGCGACTTCGCCGGCGGGCTGGACGCTGCCGTGCAGGCCGTGGCCGCGCGCATCCGGGGCGAGGAGCTGGTCGAAACCCCCGAAGACGATGACGACGCCATCCCCAACAGCGGCGCGCTGCTGGCCCTGATCCTTTTCGCGCTGGCGTCCCGGGCCATCCTGCGCCGGCGCTTTGGCCGCAACAAGACCGCGTTTTTTGCCGGACTGTTCAGCGGCGCGATGGCCCTGCTCGTCACCGACAGCCTGATCGTGGCCCTCATCGTGATGTATCTGGTGTGGAGCGCCTATCTCAACGGCTCGGACGGCGGCGGCAAGCCGCGCAGTCAGGGCTTTGACGGCTTTGACGACAGCTTCGGCGGCGGTGGCTTCAGCGGAGGCAGCGGCTATCGCTCGGGCGGCGGCGGCAGCTTTGGCGGCGGCGGCGCCAGCGGCAGTTGGTGAGCCTTGCCCCTTCATGAAAACGCCCGTCAGCGGCCTGGCTGGCGGGCGTTTTTTTGTGGATGAGCAGAAAGTTACCCACAGATTTTTCCTGATTTGATAGCGCGCTGCGCAGTATCCACGCGGGTTTCAGGCGGTTTGTCTGTTTGTTGTGCAATCCGGCTGCTTTTCCGCCACTTGCCGCATGGCCCATTGCACATGCTCGCGCACGAGGGCGTCGGGGTGCTCCAGCCGCGTGGCCAGGGCGGCCAGCAGCGGCTCGCGGGCGGCGTCGCCGGCGGGCAATTGGGCCAGCGCGTTGCCCAGGGCCACAGCCACGTTGCGCAGCCAGCGGGCGTGGCCGATACGGCGGATGGGGCTGCCTTCGGTGCGGCGCAGAAATTCCTCTTCGCTCCAGCCCAGCAGGGCCGTGAGGGGCGCGTCGCTCATGCCCTCGCGCTCGTCAAAGTCGGGCAGGGCGCTCACCTGCGCGTATTTGTTCCAGGGGCATACGCGCTGGCAGTCGTCGCAGCCGTAGATGCGGTTGCCGATGAGCGGGCGCATGTCTTCGGGGATGGGGCCGTGCAGCTCGATGGTGAGGTAGGAGATGCAGCGGCGCGCATCCAGCCGGTGCGGCGCGACGATGGCCCCGGTGGGGCAGGCGTCCATGCACGCGGTGCAGGTGCCGCAGTGATGGGTGACGGGGTCGCTGTGGGGCAGGGCGATGTCCACGTAAATCTCGCCCAGAAAAAACATGGAGCCTGCATCGCGCGAGACGACCAGGGTGTGCTTGCCGCGCCAGCCCTGGCCGCTGCGGGCGGCCAGCTCGGCTTCGAGCACGGGGGCCGAGTCGGTGAACACGCGGTGGCCGAACGGCCCCAGCTCGGCGGCCATGCGCTCTTGCAGCTTTTGCAGGCGCGCGCGCATCACCTTGTGATAGTCGCGCCCGCGGGCATAGACCGAGATCACGCCCTCTTGCGGGCGTTGCAGGCGGTCGAATTCCACCCGCTGCCAGCCTGGCGATGTGGTGCGCGGCAGGTAGTCCATGCGGGCGGTGATGACGCTCACCGTGCCCGGCACCAGCTCGGCCGGGCGGGCGCGCTTCATGCCGTGCGCGGCCATGTAGTCCATGCTTCCGTGAAAGCCCTGCTCCAGCCAGTGCGCCAGCCCTTCTTCTGCGCTGGACAAGTCCACGCCTGCCACGCCGATTTGTGAAAATCCCAGCTCGGCCGCCCACGCGCGCACCTTGGCGAGCAAGGCGTGGGGGTCGATTTGTTTTTCTTCTGCTGACATGACTGTTTTTTCGCGGGACGGGCGCTGGGCGGGCGCGGATTGTTGCCAAAGCCCGAAAACCCCTCGCACTGCCGGGAACCCTGCCTTGACCCTGACCCTGCACTGGCGCAGCGAAGCGGACACCGCCGCCTGCGCCGCCCGCCTGGCCGCCCGCATGCGCCAGCAGCCCGATTTGCAAAACGCCTTCATCGCCCTGCAAGGCGGCCTGGGCGCAGGCAAAACCACCTTCACCCGCCACCTGCTGCGCGCGCTGGGCGTGCAAGGGCGCATCAAAAGCCCCACCTACGCCGTCGTCGAGCCGCACGAGGGCGCCGAGGGGCTGGCCATCAGCCACTTTGATTTCTATCGCTTCAGCGACCCTGCCGAGTGGGAAGACGCGGGCTTGCGCGATCTGTTTGCCGCCCCCGGATTGAAGCTGGCCGAGTGGCCCGAAATGGCCGCCGCCCTGCTGCCTGCGGCCGATTTGCACATTCACATTTGCCCCCTGGCGGCGGATGAAACTGCCCAGGCCCCCGCCCGCCAGGCCCTGTGCACCGCCGCCACCGCCATCGGGCAGCAACTGCTGCTCGCACTTGAGGAGTTCACCTGATGCTGCACCGCCGTCATCTCTTGCAAAAAGGCAGTTCGCTGGCCCTGCTGCTCACCGCCCCCCAACTGGTCTGGGGGGCCAACATCCTTGCCGTGCGCGTGTGGCCGGCCGAGGACTACACGCGCATCACCATCGAATCGGACGCGGCGCTCAAAACCTCGCACCAAACCGTTGAAAACCCGCCCCGGCTGGCCGTGGACATCCAGGGCCTGAAGCTCAACCCCGCCTTGCAGCAACTGGTGGGCAAGGTGCGCAGCGACGACCCCAACATCGCCGGCGTGCGCGTGGGCCAATACACGCCCGACACCGTGCGCCTGGTGTTTGACTTGAAGCGCGCCAGCGAGCCGCAAGTCTTTGCCCTCACGCCCGTGGCCGCCTACCGGCACCGGCTGGTGTTTGACCTCTACCCCGCCCAGCCGGCCGATCCCATGGAAACCCTGCTGGCCCAACTGGGCGCGGGCGGCGTCAACCTGCCCCCACCGCTGCCTGCCAGCGCCGCCACCGGCGTGCGCCCCCACCCGAATGCGGCCGAGCACGATCCCCTGGCCGAACTCATCGCTCGCCAAACCAGCAAATACCGCGAACCGCCCGCCGAGCCCCCGCCGCCGCCGGCCATCGGTCTGCAAGCGCCCCAGCACGGCGCAGGCGGCGCGCGCGACGAAGGCGGCCCCGGCATACGCCCGCCCGAAGGCCCCCTGCCGCGCCCGGGCAGCGGCCCGCGCCGCATGGTGCTCATCGCCATCGACCCCGGCCACGGCGGCGAAGACCCCGGCGCCATCGGCCCCGGCGGCACGCGCGAGAAAGACATCGTTTTGCAAATCGCCCTCAAGCTGCGCCAGCGCATCAACGCCAGCATGGCCGGGCGCTACCCCATGCGCGCCTTTCTCACCCGCGACGCCGACTTTTTCGTGCCGCTGAACGTGCGCGTGCAAAAAGCCCGCAGCGTGGGCGCGGACCTGTTCATGAGCATCCACGCCGACGCCGTCAACACCCCCCACGCCCACGGCGGCAGCGTCTATGCCCTCTCCGAGCGCGGCGCCAGCAGCAACGCCGCGCGCTGGCTGGCCAAAAAGGAAAACCAGGCCGACGCCATCGGCGGCGTCAACCTGGCCGCCGGCGGCCCGGCCCACTTGCAGCGCACCTTGCTGGCCATGAGCACCGACGCGCAAATCAAGGACAGCCTCAAGCTCGGCACGGCCCTGCTGCGCGAGATGGAAAAGATCGGCCATCTGCACAAACAGCAGGTCGAGCGCGCCGGCTTTGCCGTGCTGCGCGCGCCCGACATTCCCAGCGTGCTCGTGGAAACGGCCTTCGTCAGCAACCCCGGCGAGGAGCGCAGGCTGCGCAGCAGCGCCTTTCAGCAGCAAATGGCCGATGCCCTGCTCGTGGGCATCCAGCGCTATCTGGCCGCCCACCCGCCGCTGGCGCAGAAATGAGGTCGCGCGCAAGCCGCCAAAAAAGCCACCCCAAAAGCCATTCAAAAGGCAGGTTATCCACAGATTTCTCCTGAATTGATAGCGCGCTACGCAGTGTTTACGGGCGCTGCGGGCCTTGTGCCTATTTGACAAGCAAAATCTTGTATTCAAATGTGAGCGGCAAAGCGCCGTAGCCCTGCGAGGCATGCAGAGCGCGCCCCTGAAGCCGCAGGCTTTGCCCGCATACTCGCCGCCTTTCGATTTCGCCCCCCCTTCCTTGCGTTTTCATCATGTTGCGCCCTGACGCCCTCAAACATCTGCATCCCGGCTGGTTTTCCATCGTCATGGGGCTGGCCGGGCTGGCGCTGGCGTGGGCGCAGGCATCGCGGGCGATGGGCGAGCTGGCCGGGGCCGCCGCGCTGGCGCTGGCCGCGCTGGCGGCGCTGGTGTTTGTGGCGCTGGCTGCGCTTTCGTGGTGGCGCTGGCTCAAACACCCGCAGGCGCTGGCGGCCGATCTGGCGCACCCGGTGCGCCACACCTTCGTGGCCGCGCCCTCGATTTCGCTGTTTCTGCTGAGCGCGCTGGCCGTGAGCGCGCTGGGCGCTACCAGCGCCTGGGTGGCCGCGCTGTGGTGGCTGGCCTCGCTGCTGCAATGGGCCGCCACGGTGTGGACGCTGGGGCGCTGGCTGGGGCCGCGCCCGCCGGGCTGGGCGGTGCTCACGCCCGCGCTGTATCTGCCCGCCGTGGGCAACGTGCTGGCGCCGCTGGCCGGCGTGGCGCTGGAGACGGGGCCGTGGATGCTGGCGCAGTTCGGCGCGGGCGTGCTGCTGTGGCTGCTGGTGACGGCGCTGCTGCTGGCGCGGCTGGTGGCGCACGGAATGTGGACGCAGCGGCTTTTGCCGCTGACATTCATCACCATCACGCCGCCCTCGCTGGTGGGCGCGGGCGTGCTGCAACTGGGCGGGCCGCAAACGCTGGCCTGGATGTGCTGGGGCGCGGCGCTGCTGTTTGTGATGTGGGGGCTGCATGTGATGCGTGCGCTGCTGGCGCAGCCGTTTTCGCTCAACGCCTGGGCGCTGTCGTTTCCGCTGGCGGCCTTTGCCGCGCTGAGCATGCGCCTGGGCGGCGGCCCGGGCGAGCCGCTGGCCACGCTGGCGCTGCTGTCGCTGGCCTTTGTCTCGCTGGTGGTGGCGGCGCTGACGCTGGCCACATTCAAGGGCCTGCGCGATGGCAGCCTGCTCGCGCCCGAGCAAGTGCCGCTGAGCGTGAGCGCCGCACCCGCTGCGGGGCAGCCATGAGCGCGCCGCAGATGAACGCCGCCGCCGCGCCGCGCCTGCAATTGCAAGGCATCACCAAGCGCTACCCCGGCACACTGGCCAATGACCAGGTGGCGCTGACGGTGCAGCCGGGCGAAATTCACGCCGTGCTGGGCGAAAACGGCGCGGGCAAAAGCACGCTGATGAAGATCATCTACGGCGCCACGCGCCCCGATGCCGGGCAGGTGCAAATCGACGGGCAGACCGTGCAGATTCACAACCCGCAGCAGGCCAGGCGGCTGGGCATTGCGATGGTGTTTCAGCACTTCAGCCTGTTCGATTCGCTCACGGTGGCCGAAAACGTGTGGCTGGGGCTGGACAAGGCGCTGCCGCTGGCCGAGGTGAGCCGCCGCATCGAACAGGTGGCGCAAACCTACGGCCTGCCGCTGGAGCCGGGCCGGCCCGTGCACACGCTCAGCGTGGGCGAGATGCAGCGGGTGGAAATCATCCGCGCGCTGCTGGCCGCGCCGCGCCTGCTGATCCTGGACGAACCCACTTCGGTGCTCACGCCGCAGGCGGTCGAGCGCCTGTTCGCCACGCTGCGGCAGCTGGCCGCGCAGGGGTGCAGCATCCTCTACATCAGCCACAAGCTGCACGAAATCCGCGCGCTGTGCCATGCCTGCACGGTCATGCGCGGCGGGCGCGTGGCGGGCGTGTGCGATCCCCGCCAGGAAAGCAACGCCTCGCTGGGCCGCCTGATGATGGGGGCCGACCCGCCCGCGCTGCGCACCCGCCCGCACGCCGTGGGCGAGCGCATGCTGCATGTGCAGAACTTGAGCCTGCCGGCGGCCAGCGCCTTTGGCGTGAGCCTGCATGACGTGGGCTTTGAAGTGCGCGCCGGCGAGGTGGTGGGCATCGCCGGGGTTTCGGGCAACGGGCAGGCCGAGCTGCTGGCCGCGCTTTCGGGCGAGGACGCGCGCGCCACGCCGGTGTCCATCGCCATTGCGGGCCGGCCGGCCGGGCGGCTCTCGCCCGCCAGGCGGCGCGCGCTGGGCCTGCACTTCGTGCCCGAGGAGCGCCTGGGCCGCGGCGCAGTGCCCGAGCTGAGCCTGGCGCACAACCTGCTGCTCACGCGGCGCGAGGCCGTCTCGCCCCGCCTGGGCTGGCTGCGCATGGGCCGGCTGACCGGGCAGGCCGCATCCATCATGCAGCGCTTTGGCGTGAAGGCGGCCGGGCCGCAGGCGCTGGCGCGCTCGCTCTCGGGCGGCAATTTGCAGAAATTCATCATGGGCCGCGAAATCGACGCGCAGCCCAAGCTGCTCATCGTCTCGCAGCCCACCTGGGGCGTGGATGCGGGCGCGGCCACGCAGATACACGACGCGCTGCTGGCGCTGGCCGAGCAAGGCTGCGCCGTGCTGGTGCTCAGCGAGGAGCTGGAGGAGCTGCTGGCGCTGTGCTCGCGCCTGCATGTGATGGCGCGCGGGCGGCTCTCGCCCTCGCTGCCGCGCCAGCAGGCCAGCGTGGCGCGCATCGGCGCATGGATGAGCGGGCTGTGGGAAGAAGACGCGCCGCCCGCCGCGCCGCAGGCAGGCGATCAGGCCGCTTCCTGAAAAACGGCCATCAGTCCCCGGCAGCGGGCGTCAGGGCGCTGGCCCCGGGATCGGCTTGCTTGCCGTTTTCCCTGCCGCCGCCTTCCCTGCCGATTTCTTCGCCTGCTTGCTTGCCCGCTTGCTTGCCCGCCTCGGCGGCGCTGCTGCGCTTGACGGGGGTGACTTGCGGATCGCTCCAGCTTCCGGTGATGCGCAGCTCGCGCATGGCCGCGCGCGAGAGGGGCTTGCGCAGCGCCAATTGGGCGATGAAGGCCACGGCTCCGGCGGCCGGGTTGATGAAGGCGGTGGCCAGGGCGGCGTTGCCCGCGTCGATTTCGGGCATGACCAGCACGGTCAAATCCTGCGTTTCGCGCGCCAGATCGGCGCTGCCCTGCATGAGCACGGCGGCGCTGGCGCTGCGGATGCGCAAGTTGCTGGTGGTGGCAATGCCGGCGGCCACGCTGACGTCGGCGTTGGCCTTGTCGAAGGCAAAGCCGGCGCTGAACATGTCGCGAAAGTCCAGCGTCAGCCGGCGCGGCAGCGCTTGCAGGCTGAGCACGCCCAGCAGCTTGGCCGCGCCCGGCTCCGCCTTGAGGAACTGGCCCGCGCCCATGTCCAGCTTCAGGTGGCCGCCCATGCTGGCGTAGTGCGGCGTGGCCGGATCGCCCGTCCAGTGCAGCGCGCCGCTGATGCTGCCTTGCCCGCCCTTGAGCGTGTCGGGCATGCCCATGCGCGCCAGCAGCGCGCCGGCGTTGCTCGCTTGCAGTTCAAAGTCCAGCGTGGTGCGGCGCGCAGCGCCGGGGGCAGGCGGCTGCCACGAGCCGCTGGCCTGCAAGGTGGCATCGGGGTTTTGCAGGCGCAAATCGCGCAATTGCCACTGGCCCTGCCCGCTCAGGCTGGGGGCGTGATTGACGGCCTCCAGCTGCAATTGCCCCAGCGCCAGGCCGTGCAGTTGAAAGTCGTCAATGCGCACATCCAGCGCGGGGATGCTCGATAGCGGTTCGCGGGCGCTGTCATCGGGCGCGGGGTTTTCCTGCGGGCGCGGCCAGTGCAGGCGGGACAGGCGGGCGTGCAGCGTGCCCTGATCGCCGCCCGCGGCCTGGCGGTAGTTCACCTGGCCCTGCATTTCGCGCGCCTGCACGCGGGCGCTCCAGCGGCTGCCCTGGCGCTGCGCGTGAATTTGCACGGCGTGCAGCGTGCGCGCGCCGATGTGCAGCTCATCGGCTTCGAGCTGCATGTGGGTGGGCAGCAGTTCGGCGGCGGCGTCGAACGCGGGGCCGGCCCCGGCGGCGTCTTCGGTTTCGGTGAGGGTTTGCAGCGCGGCTTTCCAGTCGTCCAGCTGCACGCGGGGCAGGCGGGCCTGGGCGCTGATGCCGCTGGCGGGCAGTTCGCCGGCCCGGGCCACGCTGGCCGCGCCCAG
>ERZ772827.1572-NODE-1572-length-11410-cov-2.637605_pt1 | contig 11410 bp, 10 predicted proteins | sample MGYA00580850_ERZ772827 | MGnify/ENA primary metagenome ERZ772827 (study PRJEB29015, sample SAMEA2737950) | human oral metagenome | biome: human oral; feature: human-associated habitat; material: dental | place: China | collected 2145 ...
TACGGAAAATGCAAAGTCTTTACGCTCCTGTCTGGAATTGTACTTACCTCCAGACAACTGATTTTTAATAATACGAAAATCATCGAGAGAGATATAAGTAAACTGAGGGCCTCCATTTACATCTCCTAACGCCCATACTCCTTCTATATTCGTTTGAAGCTGGTCATTTACTTTTATAAAACCTCTTGTATCGGTTTCTATACCTGCTTTATCAAGGTTCAGATTCTCAGTATTGGCAATACGACCAGTGGCTACTAAAACCGCATCTGCATAGAGCTCAGTATCATTATACTTTACCAATACGCCATTTTCTTTTTCTTCAAATTTCTGTACTGCAACTTTATTAATAATATCAATACCCTTCTTTGAAAGACTCTGCACAATAGCTTCTGCCATATCTCTATCCTCTCTTGGGAGGGATATTTCTCCATTATCAAGGATAACCACTTCACTACCAAAATCTGCAAACATAGAGGCAAACTCCAATCCTATAAAACCTCCTCCCACTATACACAATTTTTTAGGGAGATTTTCCAGCTCCATTATCGAAGTACTATCATATATTCCTGAAACATTTACCCCATCAATAAGAGGAATAAAGGACTTGGTACCTGTATTAATAAAAATCCTTTCTGCTGTATATTCTGCAATAGACTTCCCTTCGGGGCTAATGATTTCCACTGTTTTTGCCCCAACAAAACGAGCTTCGCCCGTAATTACCTCTACCTTATTGTGATTATCTAATTTCTCAAAATTCTTTGCTCTCAAGAAAGTAATGAGTTCATTTTTACGGGCAATAGCTTCTGAAAGAGGGATATTTTTCTCTGCCTGACTAATCAAAGTCTTTGTCGGAATGCAACCTACATTGATACAAGTTCCCCCATACATTTTTTCTGATTTTTCTATGAGTACTACCTCCTCACCTTTATCTGCTAAGTATGAAGCAAGGGTTTTTCCTGCCTTACCAAATCCTATAATTAAGTTTTTAATATTCATTATTCTTGATTTTATATAATTTAATTATATTTTCCTTATTATAAACAAGTTATCCAATTTCTATTCTTTCGAGCATTTTGGGCAGGTAGGTTTCTGGGAAAACGCCCCTTGCCTCGTCTGTAAATACCGAATAATCGGAATATCGGTTAGAGAAATGCCCGAGTATCAATTTCTTTACTCCTGCTTTTTGTGCTATGGTTGCCGCTTCCTCAGCCGTAGAGTGCCCAGTGTAGTCCGCCATTTCTTTAAGGTCTTTGAGGAATGTAGATTCGTGATAAAGCAAATCTACCCCTTTAATGATAGGGATAATGTCTTCCTTAAATCGGGTATCGCTGCAAAAAGCATAAGAGAGGGGCGGTTTCGGCGGTAGGGTGAGGACTTCATTTTTCAGGATATATCCATCTTTTAGCTGGAAATCTTTCCCGTTTTTTAAGTTTTGATAATCGCAGACTTCTATTTCATCATACTTCCTTATCTCGTCCATATTCAGGTTGCGGGGTTTTGGTTTCTCTCGGAAGAGGTATCCATTACAATAAATCCTGTGGTCTAGTGGGATGGTGTGGACTTCTACCCTGCTATCTTCGTAGATTTTCTGTGAATGATGAGCTTCTAATTCGGTATAGATGACCTCAAAATCGCGATGAGTTTCGGTAATACTGAAAATGGTTTCGAGCATCTTTTTGATGCCTTTGGGCCCATAGACATAGAGGGGAGTTTCCCTACCGAGCAGGCGAAGCGAGGCGATGAGCCCTGGCAACCCAAAACAATGATCACCGTGCAAATGAGAGATGAAAATATGATTAATCTTTGAGAATTTAGCCTTTGCCCTTCGGAGCTGTACTTGGGTTCCTTCCCCACAATCGATGAGAAAGCTACGGTCTGCCATCTCCAGAAGCTGGGCTGTGGGAAATGAATTTGCGGTAGGTATAGCCGAATTAAATCCTAATATCGTTAAAAAAGCTGTCATTATGTTTCAGTAAAAAACTTTTTTCTAAGGTTTATAAATTTTTTCTCACAAATTTAATTAAAATGCTTTTGCCTTCTCTCTACTTCACAAAATAGTCATTATTCTCTGGCTGATGAGTTTGGTCTATTCCGATCTGTTCATTTATAGAAAACTCAATAGTCTGGCAGATGCTGTCCAATGCGAGGTCATTTTCCTCTTCTCCAAAGGGTTCGGAAATCTCCTGTATCAGTGCATCAAGGCTTACAAAAGTATAGCAGATAAGCAATACAATGACAGGCATCATTAGTCCTACAACATCTACAAGCCCAAACGGTAGCCAAAAAGCATAAAGATAAACCGTACGGTGCAGGAGCAATCGGTAAGGGAAAGGCAAGGGCGTATTTGAGATTCTCTCGCAACCTCCTATAATAGTAGAAAACTCATTCATTTGCCTGTCCATCTGAGCCAAAACAATACTGTCTATCCTCCCCTCCTCATATTTTTTATATAACCATCTCGCCATTATATCCATTATGGCAATGGGTTTAAATCTCTTCTCTTGTATCTCATTATATACCTCTTTACTCAGCAACCTTTGAAGCTCCTGCGTATGACTATCCTCCTTTTTCCGTAACTGATAGTTTAACGCCCAACAAAGAGCCGAAATCATTTTTATAAATGCTTTTTTCTCTTCTCTATCTACCTCATTTTCCTCTTTTATATAGCCTAAAACCTGTCGGGTAAGGGAGCGGGTATCATTTAACAATGCTCCCCATAGCTTTCTCCCTTCCCAGAATCTATCATAGCTTGCACTATTACAAAAGCCCATAAATATTGCTAATGCCAGACCTATAAGCGTGAATATTGTAGGGTTAAGATGTACTTTATAATCATAAATATGCCCTCGAAAATAAAGGACAATCACCGCAAACAGTGTAATAACGAACAATCTCTTCCATACTTTCCTAAGGATAGAGCCCCTCCAGATAAACAGCAAACTAATCCAACTATTAGGTTTCTTTATAATCATCTCTCTAAAAAAATACCAACAAATATACATTTTATTAGGGCTAAAACCCTATCTTTGGCTAGCTTTTTAAAAATAATAGAATTTTAAGAAGTCTTTTTAACAAAAGAAAAAGCTATATTGGTTTATTCATATTTAACTCTCTAATAACATCTTCAAAAGATATATATGATTATTATCATTTTTCAGATAAAATAAAACTCTATATATTTGGGGCGTGAAAAAACTGTTTAGCATACTGATGATTGCACTAATCTTGCTGGTAACCTTCCAGCGAGGTTTAGTTGTTATACACTTTAAGCTAAACCAAGACTATATAGAAAAGGAGTATTGCGTTAATAAATCCAAGCCAAGTCTCAATTGCCACGGGCAGTGCCATCTAAAAAAAGAGCTTAGCAATACTGCTGATGACAATCTTGAAAAAATCAGTATCTATAAAACGATTGAACTTATCATTCCTTCTACTGATGATGATTTTAAAATCCTAAATCCTAAATTTTCTGAACAAAAAAATATTCCTTTCTATAAAGAAAGACTTATCTCAAAATTATTCATTAAAAGGGATCTACGCCCACCTACTTCTATTTAATTCATTTTTTCCTAAGTGTATTATTTGTATGCCCAATAGATTTATTCTAGCCAAATAGCTCTATTCTGGAGGTTTATATCAAATAATATATCCAAAAATTTCATAGAAACAAGTATAAATTTTATTCAATTTTCTTTTAGGTATTTATCTAAAAGTAAGAGATTGGAGTATGAATATCCCTATAAAGCGACATTCATAGATGAACAAATAAGAACTAACCAAGTATCGGTTTGGATATTCATACTCTTTTCTTTTTAAAAACCAAAATCAATAATCACTCAAAATCACAATTTATATTTTAATATCAAAAAAAGAAAAAATAAATATTCAATATCCTTGAGTAAGTAAATAGAAAATTATATATAACATTAAATTTTTAAGTAAAATGACAGATTTTAAGAAAATCCTTCTGGGTGCTTTTGTAGCAACGACATTAGTTGCTTGTAGTGGTAGTAACAATGATGATTCTCCAGCACCTCCTCAGCAATCATCAAATAATGTTACTCTGAAATTTAATAATGTAATGGGAAGTACTCCTCTTGCATTAGGAACAGAATATACTTCCAACAATCAGAAAATTAAATTTACTGAGGTTAAGTATGTCATCAGTGATATCTATTTAGTAAAATCTGATGGTACAAAGGTTCCTTATAATGTAGATAACCTTGATAAAGGTGCTACGGTAGTAAATTTAGCTAAATCTGAGACCCTTAGCTATGTATTAGAAGGTATTGAATTAGGAGAGTACAACAAAATTATCTTAGGTTTTGGTGTAAAAAGCTCACTCAATACATTGGATCAACAGAAATTCCCTAACTTCTATGCAGCAGCTGGTGCTAACGATACAAAAATGCACTGGGAATGGGGTAATGGTTATAGATTTACTAAATTAGAAGGAACTTATGGAGATGAAAATAAACCACTATCCATACACACAGGAAGTACTGTAAAAGGAACAAGAGATGATCCAAGAACTTATGTACCTGGTGTAGATGCATTTAGAGATGTTACATTAGAATTACCATCTAAAATGAATGTAACACCTAAATCTTCTCCTACTATTACTATTAATGCAGACTGGGACAAATTATTAAATGGTAAAACTAAAATTACGCTATCTGGTAATATACCAACGGTACATCATACGCAGAGTATGATTCCTGTGGTAAATAACTTGGCTGGTGAAGGTAGAAACCTAGATGGTAGCTATGTAGACGCCAACTATATGGGTATGTTCTCTGTTTCCAAGGTAGAACATTAATATATTCATTATTAACTAAAATTTTATATAAAGCCCAGCTTTCTCAGGTTGGGCTTTTTTTGAAACGAAACGATTAAAACGCTCTTAACAATGAAAAATACTTTTTTAGTACTGAGTACATTCTGCTTATTCGCAAGCTCGTGCTGTAGCGATAATTCAGAAAAGCCGATTAACGATACGAATCCCAAACTGGAGATTAAAATCCCAAGTAACTTCCCCGAGCTAAACAGCTTTATCAACCAAGCCTATCCTACAAAATACGGGGTAGAACTGGGAAAAAAATTATTTAATGACCCACGACTCAGCCAAGGCAATGAGATTTCCTGCGCCACTTGCCACATCCCAAGTTTTGCTTACGCAGATAATAAGCCTAGAGCAGTAGGTGTAGAGGGAAGAATAGGTCTCAGAAATACTCCTCCTATCCAAAATATGGCTTTTATCTACAAATATATGTGGGACGGTGCGGTAAATAACCTTAAAGAGCAACCCATTACTCCGATTATCACTCACGAAGAGATGAGCTCCACAATATTCGAGGTAATAGATAAAATTAAAGACGATAAAGATTACAAAACAGCCTTCAAAAAAGCATTTGGCGATGAAACCATAGATCGCGAGAGAATCCTCAACAGCTTAGCGCAATTTATGTATACCCTGATTTCTTCGGACTCGAAGTATGATAAAGTGATGAGAAACGAAGGAGTAGCATTTACCGAGACTGAAAAGAAAGGATATGAGACATTCCAAAACAAATGCGCATCTTGCCACTCTGGAGCCCTGCAAACAGATGAAACCTTCCGAAATATCGGCTTCCCCGTACATCCAGATATTGTAGAAGAGGCAGGGAGAGCCAGAGTAACGGGCAAAGACGAAGACTATATGGCATTTCGAGTACCAACGCTTCGAAATATAGAATATACAGCACCTTATGGTAGTTTTGGTCAGTTTAAAACCCTTAGAGAGGTACTCGATTACTTTGACAATGGTGTTCTTAATGAAAAAAACCTTGACCCAGAGATGAGGAAATACACTGCCACCACAGGAAAAGTAGGAATCCCACTCTCCGAGGAAGAGAAAACCAACCTCATCGCCTTCCTAAAAACGCTGAGCGATACAAAATTTACACTAAGAGAATAAGAACTATCCTTTTTTACAGAGACTGTGTTTCATTTTATAAAGACATTATTATTTCAAATGTTTTGAATACAAGAAACACAGTTTTCTTTTTAAGAACAAGACTCTCTTTCTATAAAAAAGATATTATTAGTATTTAAATGAAAAAAAATTTAATTAATATTTAAAGTAAAGAACCAATGAAAAAGTTATTTTATTTAGTGCTTGGATTATTGATTAGCTCATCTGCAATAGTAAGTTGCTCAAGAGAAGATAATAACACACAAGAAGTTATAAAAGATTTTAATGTAGATACATCTACGGTAAATCTAAACTTAGATGAGACACAAATAATAAAGATATCAGGAAATGGGGACTACAAAATTAATCAAAGTGATGAAAGTATGAACATTGTAGAAACAAAACTGATAAAGGATGAGCTTCACTTAAAGGGAATAAGTGTAGGAAGTACAAGCATAAAAATCACAGATAAAAAAGCAAATACTACAATAAGTATAAAAGTAGAAGTAACTGGAAAAGAATTCAGTATAACTCCCAATGAAGTAACGATTAATATAAATAAATCTGCTACTGTAAAAATTAGCGGAAACGGTGTATATGAAATTGGGACGAGCAATATAGCGACACTGGAGCTTTCGGAGGATAAACAAACTCTAAAGATTACTGGACATACTCAAGGTTTGGAAAATATTACAATTTTAGATAAAAGAGGAAATCAATCTCTTAACCTCAATATAAAAGTAAATGTACCCTCCTCTTCTCCAGACTATAAGCTGAGTGATGACGGACGGGTGCTACTACAATGGACCAACAGCCAGACCACAGAAATAGATTTCAATGCTGTAGATGCCTTAAAATTCGTTACTGAAATTGGGGAGGACGCATTTAACTTACACGAAAACCTAACAAAAATTGTATTCTCCGAAAATCTAACAAAAATTGGAAATTCAGCATTTAACGGCTGTACAAAATTAAACACAGTAACTCTTCCGAATAGCTTACAAACAATTGGAAACAGAGCTTTCAGAAGGTGCTATGGGCTCAACAGCATAACTATACCCGCTGGAGTAACCTCTATAGGAGATTCCGCTTTCTTCCAGTGTAATAATCTGAAAAATATAAGCCTCGGAAATAATATAACACATATTGGATTGATGGCTTTTTATGGTAATACCTCATTGGAAAATATCGTATTACCTGATAATTTAAATGATGTAGATTCTTCTACTTTCGAAGACTGCTCAAGCTTGAACAGTGTAGTACTCCCAAAAAATCTAAAGAGAATCAGTGCAAAAGCATTCAAAGGCTGTAGCAATCTAACAGCAATAACAATACCTGCAAGTGTGGAAGAAATCTTCTTTGAGACATTTACTAATTGTACCAAGCTAAAAACAGTACACTGTGAGAGAGCATATCCTCCAATAATGATTACAGAATCTGCAACACAGAAAAACCATAGCTTTGACGGAACTGCACTCGAAAATATCTATATACCTGCAGGAAGTTTGGGAAGATATAAAAATGTTGATGGCTGGAAAGAATATGCAAACAAACTGGTAGAAAAGAAAAATTAATAAAAAGTTTTATTTATTATACATTTTATAGGGGAGTTTTATAAGCTCCCCTTTTGCTTTGTGCCTATTTAAGTAAAATTTTATTATTAAGACTTATCCAGCTACCGCCGTTATAAACTTGTGTAAAGCCATTATTTTTGAGAATCATTTTCGCAGAGGCACTTCGTATGCCAGAAGCACAGCAGGTAATAACGGGTTTAGATTTATCTTTCAATTTTTTAAGATTATTTGCAAGTGAAGTAACAGGGATATTCATCGCTCCCTTGATATGTCCAGATTTAAACTCCCCCTCACTCCTCACATCAAGGATGATAGCGCCGTTTTTCACAAGTTCTGAAAAATCTGTTTTTTCCCAATTGAAAAGACCTTTTATTGCATTTATCATAATTGCTGAATTAAAAATTATAATGCAAATTTACTGTGTCTTAAAAAGTGGATAAGTGATGAATGTTACAATAATGTGATTTTATTTCGGGAGAGACTGATTTGATTCTCGTTTTCCATTTGCTTTAATACGCGACTAACGGCTTCACGGGTGATTCCCAGTTCATCTGCAAGCTGCTGATGCGTTACGGAGAGCTCTTTTGATTTATAAAGTTGTGATTTTTGATATAGCAGGCTCAGTATCCTGGCATCTGCTTTTTGGAAAGCAACGGAATTTACCACTTCTAAAAGCTCCTCAAAGCGTTTGTGATATAAACTAAAAACGAAATCCGTCCATTCTGGATATTTTTTAATCCATTCTTTTGCCTTTTGTTGAGAAAGCATTAAAATCTCCGCATCCTCTTCTATTACTGCTTTTACTTTGGACTTATCCTGCCTCATCCTCATCCCTGCGAGGATAGAAACAATACAGCTCTCACCAGGTGTAATATAATAGAGTAAAATTTCTCTGCCATCTTCTTCGGTTCGGATTACCTTTATGCTTCCTGAAAGCACCAATGGGATATAATGAGCATACGAATCTACATTAAGAATAACAGAACCTGCTGGGAATGATTTTATCTCGCCATTTTGTTCCATTTCTCTCCTGAACTCTGAATTTATTATTTCATCAATATTCATCATCAAGTATAATAAAGGATTCGTATTCTAAAATAAAAAAGTGCTTATGTAGATACATAAACACTTGGATTGTAAAGTGGTCCCACCTGGGCTCGAACCAGGGACCACCTGATTATGAGTCAGGTGCTCTAACCAACTGAGCTATAGGACCTCGAAACTAACATTCTTCTGCTCTGTTTCGTTTATTGTGGTGCAAAAATAGTATTTTTCCCCTTATTTCAAAAAAAAATCTATACTTTTTATGTGATTATTTTATAAAATTATCTTTTACAGTCGCTTAATTATGATGAAAAGATTAATTTAATCTACCAAAAATATAGTCCTTATGATATTTTATAAGGTTATCGATAGGCTTTTGCACAATTTGACCGATGTTTAGCCTATGTTCTCTCGCAATATTTCTTAGAATATCCTCATAATAATGGGCAATAGAACCAATGAAGTTGATTTCACAGGTTTTAGCCTCTGGATAGGGCAATATTTGAAATTCAAAATAATTAGAAAACTCCTGCTTTAAGAGTTTTTGAATAAAAGGATGCTCTTTTTTCTCGTGCAGGAACTTACTAAACCCTGCCAGGTAGGCATTTGCCTTCGGATTATGGTAGATATTTTTAATAAAGTCCTCAATTTTCAGGTGGTAGATCTCTGTGAAGTCCCGTTCTAAATCTGTGGGGAGCTTTTTCATAAAGAAGTGTTTCAGAATGGCTTTACCTAAGGCAGCTCCCCCGCCATCATCGCTGAGGATATACCCGAGGGAAGGCAGTTTTACCTCGATGTTCTTACCATCAAAGAAGCAGGAGTTTGAGCCTGTCCCAAGTATGCCCACTATTGCGGGATTTCCTCTGTAAGCAGAGTAAGCGGCTGCTGTTAGGTCGTCTTTCACCTCAATGAGTGCTTTTGGGAAGAATTTTTGTAGGGTATTTTTCATTTTTTGCTGATTATCTACGATTCCACAGCCTGAACCATAAAAAAAGAGATAAGAAACCCCATCTTTATACCTCATCAAGACCTCGTTTTGGGATAAATCTGAGGGGATATTTTGTACATTTATTACATTGGGGTTCATCCCTTGGGTGCTGGTTTTCGCAATCATCTCTCCCTGCCTGCTCAGGAATACCCAGTCTGATTTTGTGGAGCCACTATCTACCAAAAGTATCATTATATAAAGTATTTTTATAAGCTAATGTGCCAAAGATAAGTAGAAGTTTTAAATTTTTCTTCTATTATGAGTAAAAAAGGAGCGTTTTATCATTATAATAAAACACTCCCAATTATTAAATAAAATGACGATAATTAAATCAATAGGACATCTCCACGATTTTTTTTACATCTTGTGGAGTGATGCGCTTAAACTCACCAATGCCGAGCCATTCTCTGTTTATAAAAGCCTGTTCTATCCTTTCGGCGGTGCCTTTATAGTCTTTGGTATAGTCTGATAGCTTGGTTTTTATGCCCAAGCTATGGAAAAATGCTTCCATTTTCTCGATGGCGAGTTTTGCTTTGTCTTCGAGGCTACCCTCGGTGATGTTCCAGACTCTTTCGGCGTATTGAGCGAGTTTTTCTTTTTTATATTCAAAGTTATAATGGTAGTGAGAAGGGGCGATAATCGCCAAAGTGCGTGCGTGGTCTATGCCAAAGTATGCCGTAAGCTCGTGACCTATGGCGTGTACAGCCCAGTCGGTTACCACACCTTTTTGGAGGAGCCCATTGAGCGCCATAGTGCAGCACCACATATAGTTGGCCGCAGTATGATAGTCAAAATCTTGCTGTAGGAGCTTAGGGGCGGTATTTTGAAGGCTAATGAGGACACTTTCGGCAAATCTATCTTGAAGATCAGCATCAGAAATGACCGTCATATACTGTTCTAACGCGTGAGTATAGGCATCGGCGATACCATTGGCGAGCTGGCGCTGGGGTATGGACTTAACCACATTCGGATCGAGGATAGAAAAGACGGGGAAAGAGCCTGGACCACCAGATGAGCGCTTTTCGTGGGTCTTTCTTCGTGAGATTACATAGCCAGAATTCATTTCGGAGCCTGTTGCAGGGAGGGTGAGCACGGTACCGAAAGGCAAAGCCTCTCCCTCTAATGTTCTAATAGGTTTTGAGAGGATGTCCCAAGGGGTTCCATCATATTTAGCGGCTGCCGCGAGGAATTTTGTACCATCGATTACGGAGCCTCCGCCTACGGCGAGGAGGAAACTAATCTCCTTATCCTTAATAATTTCCAGTGCTCCTAATAATACCTCATACTCGGGGTTTGCGGGGATACCTCCGTATTCATAAACTTGGCGACCAGAGAGTGCATTCATCACCTCATCATAGATTCCGTTTGATTTTATGCTTCCTCCGCCATAAAGCACCAGGATTTTTGCTCCCTTGGGGATTTCGGTAGAGAGTTTGGCGATTTCGCCTTGTCCGAATATAATTTTTGTAGGGTTTTTAAATTCAAAATTCAGCATAATATAAATTTTCGTTCAAAGATAGGGTTTATTATTGAGTATTTGGGAAAGATTTTGAGGCATTTTATTCAGATATATTGGTATTTGAGGGGAGAATATGATAATTTCATTACCTTTGCTACCTTAGATTTTAAAGATATGCACAGAGCAGGATTTGTAAATATAGTTGGCAAGCCGAATGCGGGGAAATCTACCCTTCTCAACCAGCTGATGGGCGAGAAACTTGCGATTGTTACCCAAAAAGCACAGACGACGAGGCACAGAATCTTTGGTATTTATAACGAAGAGGATGTACAAATTGTGTTTTCTGACACGCCTGGCGTGCTGGATCCGAAGTATGAGCTCCAAGAGAGGAT
>ERZ772827.1573-NODE-1573-length-11406-cov-4.434852_pt1 | contig 11406 bp, 10 predicted proteins | sample MGYA00580850_ERZ772827 | MGnify/ENA primary metagenome ERZ772827 (study PRJEB29015, sample SAMEA2737950) | human oral metagenome | biome: human oral; feature: human-associated habitat; material: dental | place: China | collected 2145 ...
TACGGGACATCGGCATGGTGCGGAAGCGGTCGAAGACGCCCTTGTCCATGTCCTCACGCAGGTCCACGCCCACGCTCTGGCTCGTGGTCAGCGCATTCATGATGACGAGCCCCGGAACGATCGTGGGTAGGTAGGACTTGACGTCGCCGGCGATGGCGCCTCCGAAGATCTCGCCGAACATGACGGTGAACATGATCGGCTGGATGAGGACATCGAAGGACTCCCCCGGATTGCGCACCATGGTGATGAGCGAGCGCCAGGCCATGGCGAGGGTGTCCGGGACGAGCCTGGCCTCGCTGAAACGGGAGACGCCGGGGGAGAAGGAGACCCCGGTCGGTGTAGTTGCGGTGGCTGCTGGGACGGTCATGACTGCTCCTGAGAGTCTGAGGGGCGGGCGGACGGGGAGGCGGTCGAGGGTGTCGACGGCGCAGCGGCATCGGGTGAGGTCGCGTCGTCGTGCTGCGGGGGCTGCCCGGTCAGGGCCATGAAGACCGAGTCCATGCTGGGGCGGTCGACCGAGACGGTTCTGGGGGACAGGCCAGCGTCGCGCAGGGCCACGAGCACCTCGGTGGCCACCGACGCCTCGCTCAACGGCATCTGCAGGTGGGTGCCCTGATCGACGGTCGCTGGGACATAACCGGTCACCCGCTCGATGATGGCGGCGGTGGCCGCCTGGTCCTCGGAGGTTGCCGGCGTCAGCACGAGAGAGCTGCTGCCCACCCGGTCCTTGAGCTCATCAGGGGTGCCCTCGGCGATGAGCCTTCCGGCATCGATGATGCCGACCTGGTGCGCCAGGCGGTCGGCCTCCTCCAGGTACTGGGTGGTCAGCAGGATCGTGGATCCGCCCTCCACCAGGGAGCGGATGACGTCCCACATCTGCTCACGCGTGCGCGGATCGAGGCCAGTCGTGGGCTCGTCCAGGAAGATGAGCGGGGGCCGGGAGATGAGTGAGACGGCCAGGTCCAGTCGGCGCCGCATCCCGCCGGAGTATCCGCTCACCCGCTTGCCGCCGGCCTCAGTGAGACTGAAGGCGGCCAGCAGCTCCTCGGCCCGCTCGCGTGCCCGACGTCGGCCGAGGCCCAGCAGGCGACCGAAGAGCCGCAGGTTCTCCGAGCCGGTGAGCGTCTCGTCGACGCTGGCGTACTGTCCCGTCACCCCGATGAGGCTGCGCACCGCGTGGCGCTCGCGGATCACGTCGTGCCCCAGGACCATTGCCCGGCCCCGGGTGGGTGCCAGCAGGGTGGTGATCATGCGCAGCGCCGTCGTCTTACCGGCACCGTTGGGGCCGAGCAGGCCGTAGACGATGCCGGTGGGGACCTCCAGGTCGAGGCCGTCAACGGCGGTGAAGGAGCCGAAGGCCCGGGTCAGGCCATCGGTCCTGATGGCTGGTGCCTCGCCTGGTGAGAGCGATCTACGTGCTGTTCGTGTTGCCATGCCGGCAAGGCTGGACCCCGGCGGTTTCACAGCGGCTTCAACGCGACGCCGTCCGGTTTCAGTCCGTTTCGTTCCGTTCACGGACCATGTCAGGCAGACGCTGATCGTGGCGGGCGGCCTTGTGACGGGCCGCCTTCACGGTGGCTTCAGGGGCGGGCGCTCAGGACTTGCGCAGCAGGACGCGCTGGACGTGGTGGTCGGCGTCCTTGTGGAGCACGAGCGTGGCCCGCGGGCGCGTCGGCGCGATGTTCTCGCGCAGGTTCGCCAGGTTGACCGACTCCCACACCTCGTTGGCCGCGGCCACCGCCACGTCGTCGGGGATCGACGCGAAGGTGCGGAAGTAGGACGTCGGGTCGTTGAAGGCCGTGCGCTTGAGCGTGAGGAAGCGATCGAGGTACCAGCGGCGGATGTCCTCGGGGTCGGCGTCCACGTAGATCGAGAAGTCGATGAAGTCGCTCACCGCCAGGGCTGAGCCGCCCGCGGGCAGGGCCTCCGCGGACCTCGTGTGCGCCCGGCGCGCCGGCTGCAGGACGTTGAGCCCCTCAAGGACAAGGACGTCGGGGCGCTCGACCGCCGTCGTCCTGCCGGGGACGACGTCGTACACCTGGTGCGAGTAGACCGGGGCCTCTACCCGCGGCGCCCCGGACTTGACCGCCATGATGAAGTCCAGCAGCGCCCGGCGGTCGTAGGACTCGGGGAAGCCCTTGCGTGCCGTCAGCCCCCGCTTCTCCAGCACCGCGTTGGGCAGCAGGAAGCCGTCCGTCGTCACCAGCGAGACCCGCGGTGTCTGGGGGAAGCGGGCCAGCAGGTGCGCGATGAGGCGCGCCGTCGTCGACTTGCCCACCGCCACCGAGCCCGCCACCGCCACGACGAAGGGGGTGGGGGGCTCGTCGACGCCCAGGAAGTCCGCGGTCAGGCGCGCCCGCTCGCGGGTGGAGGCGATGTAGGTCTCCAGCAGGGCGGTCAGCGGCCGGTAGACGACGTCGACCTCGGGCAGGTCGATGGGGTCCCCCAGGCCTCGCAGCTTCTCGACGTCGGCCTGCGTCAGCGGCAGGGGGGCCGAGGAGGCCAGGGCCCGCCACTGCTCGCGGTCGAGCTCGATGTAGGGAGAGGCGCTGCTCACGGTCACAGTCTGACGCATGGACAGCACCGGGACGGGGCGGATGACATGAGCCGGGCCCCACGCGCACAAGGTCACATGCCCATATCCTGGCCACTATGTGCGGAATCGTTGGCCACACCGGCCCCCTGACAGCCTCTGACCGTAGCCTCACCGTCCTGCTCGACGGTCTGAGCCGCCTGGAGTACCGGGGCTATGACTCCGCCGGAGTCGCCCTCGTCACCGAGCAGGGCCTGACCGTCACCAAGGCCGCGGGCAAGCTCGAGAACCTGCGCGCCGAGCTGGACGCCGCCCCGCCCGCGCCCGCCACCGCGGGCATCGGACACACCCGCTGGGCCACCCACGGCGGGCCCTCGTCCGTCAACGCCCACCCGCACCGGGCCGGGCGCCTGGCCGTCGTTCACAACGGCATCATCGAGAACTTCCGTGCGCTGCGCGCCGAGGTCGAGGCCGCGGGCAGGACCCTGCTGTCCTCCACGGACACCGAGGTCGCCGCCCACGTCCTCGACCTCGACTACGCCCAGCGCCTCGAGGCCGCCGGGCCGCAGGCCGACCCGGCCGCCGTCCTCGTCGAGTCGGTGCGCGCGGTCGCCGCCCGCCTTGAGGGGTCCTTCGCGCTGCTGGCCGTCACCGAGCTCGCCCCCGGCACGATCGTCGCCGCCCGACGCTCCAGCCCGCTGGTCATCGGCATGGGCGACGGCGAGACCTTCCTCGGCTCCGACGTCGCCGCCTTCGTCTCCTTCACCCGCCTCGCGGCGGAGGTCGACGACGACCAGGTCGTCCTCCTGCGCGGCGGGGAGGTCACCGTCTGGGACAAGGACGGCAGCCTCGCCCAGGTGCGGACCTGGGAGGTCACTTGGGACGCCACCGCGGCGGTCAAGGGAGGCTACGAGACCTTCATGGACAAGGAGATCCACGAGCAGCCCGCCGCCGTCGCCGACACCCTGCTGGGGCGGGTCGACGCGCGTGGCGAGATCCAGCTCGACGAGATGCGCATCGACCCGGCGGTGCTGCGCAGCGTCGACAAGATCATCGTCATCGCCTGCGGGACCGCCTCCTACGCCGGGCACGTGGCCAAGTACGCCATCGAGCACTGGTGCCGTATCCCGGTCGAGATCGAGCTCGCCCACGAGTTCCGCTACCGCGACCCGGTCGTGAGCGAGAAGACCCTCACGGTGGCCATCTCCCAGTCCGGCGAGACCATGGACACGATCCAGGCGGTGCGCCACGCCCGCGAGCAGGGGTCGAAGGTGCTGGCCATCGTCAACACCTTCGGCTCGACCATCGCCCGTGAGGCCGACGCTGTCCTGTACACCCACGCGGGCCCCGAGGTCGCGGTGGCCTCCACCAAGGCCTTCCTCGCCCAGATCACCGCCTGCTACCTGCTGGGCCTGTACCTGGCGCAGCTGCGCGGCAACAAGTGGCCCGACGAGGTCGCCGACTACCTCGACCACCTGGCCCAGATGCCGGGCAAGATCCAGGAGCTGCTCGACAGCCAGGAGGAGCGCGTGCGCGCCCTGGGCACCGAGATGGCCGACCAGAGCTCCTTCCTGTTCCTGGGGCGCCACGTCGGCTACCCGGTGGCGCTGGAGGGTGCCCTCAAGCTCAAGGAGCTCGCCTACGTCCACGCCGAGGGCTTCGCCGCCGGCGAGCTCAAGCACGGGCCCATGTCTCTGGTGGAGGAGGGCCTGCCCGTCTTCATCATCGTGCCCACCCCGCGCCGCCCCGTCCTGCACGACAAGGTCATCAGCAACATCCAGGAGGTCCGGGCCCGCGGCGCCCGCACGATCGTCATCGCCGAGGAGGGGGACCTGGAGGTCGAGCCCTACGCCGACGAGGTCATCCGGGTGCCCCAGGCGCCGACGCTCATGTGGCCGCTGCTGACGGTCGTGCCCCTGCAGGTCTTCGCCTCTGCCCTGGCACGCGCCAAGGGCCTGGACGTCGACCAGCCGCGCAACCTCGCCAAGTCCGTCACCGTCGAGTGACGGCGCTGGACTGACAGTCCTGGACGGCCGCTGCTGGAGCGACGCACCGGCCTGAGAGTGGTTTGAGGGCGGTACCCGGACCCGGGTACCGCCCTCAGTCGCTCTCGGCGACGACGAAGGCCTGGGCGAGACCGGCGTCGTGGGCGAGCGACAGGTGCCAGCGGGCGGCCCCCAGCTGGGCGGCGGCGCGGGCCACGACCCCGGTGACCTCCAGGCGCGGGGGAGAGCCCGGGCGGGAGACGACCTCGATGTCGCTCATCCGCCACCCGCCGGGGACCTCGTGGCCCGCTGCCTCCAACGCCGAGCCGAGGGCCTTGAGGACCGCCTCCTTGGCCGCCACCCGGGCCGCCAGCGACTCGGCGCGGGCCCCGCACAGCTCGCGCTCGCGGGCGGTGAGCAGGCGCGCGGCCAGGGCGGGGTGGCGGGCGAGCCGGTCCTGGAGCCTGACGACGTCGACGAGGTCGGTGCCCACCGCGATGATCATGGGCCCAGTGTGCGCCACCTCTGCGCGAGGATGGGGCCATGAGCAGGACCCTTGACACGCTCAGCGCCTACCCGGCCGCCGCCATCGCCGCCGCCGAGGCCCCACTGACCCGCGGCACCGAGGCCTACATGCACGCCGCCGCCCAGGCCCTGGCACAGGCCGCCGCCGAGGAGCTACGCGCCCTTGGCGGGAGCGTCGTGGGAGCGCCGGTCCTCGTGCTCGTCGGCGGTGGGCACAACGGCGGTGACGCCCTGCTGGCCGGTGCGCTCCTGGCCTGCCGGGGCTGCGAGGTCACCGCCCGCCTGGCCACCGAGCAGCCGCACGCCGCCGCGCTCGCCGAGGCCCGGCGCGCCGGCGTGGACGTCACCGCCGGGACGAGCGACGCCGCCGGGAGGTGCGGCGGAGCGGGGCAGCCGGTACTCGTCATCGACGGCCTGACCGGGATCGGTGCGGCGGGAGCGCTGCGCCCGCGCGCCGCCGAGCTCGTGGCCCCGCTCATCGCCGCGGGGGCGCCGGCCGTCGCCGGGGCGCCGGGAGGGCGCCCCTTCAGGGTCCTCGCGGTCGACCTGCCCAGCGGCACCGGCGTGGACGACGGCACCGTCGAGGGGCCGGTCCTCGCCGCCGACCGCACCGTGACCTTCACCTGCCTGCGCGGCGCCCACCTGCTGGCACCGGCCGCCGACCTGTGCGGGCGCGTCGACGTCGTCGACCTCGGCCTGCCGGTGCCCCAGACCGCCCCCCTGGCGACCGGCGGCCCCCGCCTGCCCGACGGCGGCGCTGGGCCCGCCGACGCCGTGCTCGCCCGGCGGCTGCACGTGCCGGGCGAGCACGACCACAAGTACACGCGCGGCGTCGTCGAGGTCTGGGCCGGCAGCGAGACCTACCCGGGTGCCGCGGTGCTCACCTGCTCGGGCGCCTGCCGGGCCGGGGCGGGCATGGTGCGCCTGGCCGCCCCGCGGCGGGTCCAGGACCTCGTGCTCGCCCACCGCCCCGAGACGGTGCCAGCACCCGGCCGCCACCAGGCCCTCGTCATCGGCCCCGGCACCGACCCCGAGGACGAGCCCCGTGCCCGCGAGCTGCGCCAGGTCCTGAGCACCCTCCTCGCACCCACCGGCCCGGCGTCTGCCACCGCCGACCCCGCCCTGCCCGGGGCGGGGGCACCCACGCCGCCGCTGCCCGCTGTCATCGACGCCGGTGCCCTCGCCCTGCTGCCCGCGCTGCTGGCCCAGGGACGCAGCCTCACTCCCGGCGCGGTCCTCACCCCCCACGCCGGGGAGGCAGCCTCCCTGCTGACCGCCCTGGGACGCTCCACCGAGCGTCATGAGGCCGAGGACCCGGCCACGGCGCCGCAGGTCGCCCGTGAGTTGGCACGCCACACGGGAGCCTGTGTGCTGCTCAAGGGCACCCCCACCGTCGTCGCCGCGCCCGACGGCACCTGCGAGCTCCTCGGCTCCGGCCCCGGCTGGCTCGCCACCGCGGGCAGCGGCGACGTCCTCGCCGGGGTGCTGGGCTGCCTGCTCGCCGCCGAGCAGGCCCGCACCGAGCAGGCCCGCACCGAGCAGCTCCCTGCCGCGGACGTCCTCGACGCCGCCGCCTGCGCCGCGCTGGCCGTGCGCGTCCACGCCCTCGCCGCCACCCTCGCCTGCGGGCAGGAGCCCGCCGACAACGTCCTCCCCGGCGCCCGTGCCGCCCGCCCGCAGCCGCGACACGGGACCGGCCGACCCGTCACCGCCCTCGACGTCGCGCAGGCCGTCCCGGCCGCCGTCGAGCACCTGCTGTCACTGGTGGGAGAATCCTGAGCGTGAAGCAGCCCGCCACCACCTCCCGTGCCGTCATCGACCTCGACGCGCTCCGCTGTAACGCGCGCCTGCTCGCCGCGACCGCCGCCACCCCGTGGATGGCCGTGGTCAAGGCTGACGCCTACGGCCACGGCATCGGCCCGGTCGCCCTCACCTGCCTGGAGGCGGGGGCCTCGTGGCTCGGCGTCGCCCAGCTCGCCGAGGCCCTGCACCTGCGCGGCCTGCTCGACCGGGCAGGAACCGCCCGCCCGGAGCCCGGTCCCGACGCCGTCCCCACCGGGCGGGCCCCGCGCCTGCTGACCTGGCTCGCCCCCGTCCTGGAGTCCCAGGAGGCCGCCGCCCCCGGCTCGCCCCTGCGCCAGGCCCTGGAGGCCGACCTCGACCTGTCCGCCTCCAGCCCGGCCCAGCTCGCCGCCGTCGCCGCCGCCGCAGCCGCCCACGTCGAGGCCGGGGGGCGGCCCGCCCGCCTCCACCTCAAGGCGGACACCGGCCTGTCGCGCGCCGGGGCCGTCGCCGATGACCTGCCCGCGCTGGCGGCCGCCGCCCGCGCCGCCGAGCAGGACGGGGCGCTGGATGTCGTCGGCCTGTGGTCCCACCTGGCGCGCGCCGACGAGCCCGCCTGCGGTGCCACCGAGGCACAGCTGGCGGCCTTCCGCCTGGCCGAGGCCGTCGTCGCCGAGGCCGGCCTCGTCCCTCGGGTGCGCCACATCGCCGCCACCGGTGGCCTGCTGTGGCACCCCGAGGCCCGCCTCGACCTCGTGCGCGCGGGCATCGGCCTGTACGGCCTGTCCCCGGACCCGGCCGTCGCCACCGCCGCCGAGCTCGGCCTCACCCCCGTCATGCGCCTGGAGGCGCCCCTGACGATGACCAAGCGCGTGGCCGCGGGCACCGCCGTCTCCTACGGCGGCACCTGGTGCGCCCCCACCGACCGGTGGCTCGGCCTCGTCCCGCTCGGCTACGCCGACGGCGTGCCGCGCCACGCCGCCAGCGTCGGGCCCGTCGCCGTGGGTGGCCTGCGCACCACCGTCGTCGGCAGGGTCTGCATGGACCAGTTCGTCATCGACCTGGGGCCCGCCGTCGACGCCGAGGGCCGTGACCTGCCCTGCCCCGTCGGCGCCGGGGACACCGCCGTGCTGTGGGGGCCGCCCCAGGCCGGTGCTCCGGTCCCCACCGCCGACGAGTGGGCCGCCGCCTGCGGCACCATCAACTACGAGATCGTCACGCGCCTGGGGCCCCACGTGCCCCGCGTCCCCGTGAGCCAGGAGGATCGGTCATGAGCCACGCCCCCGCAGCCGAGCCCCGCACCGTCGTCGTCGAGACCGCCGACGCCGACGCCACCCGTGCGCTCGGCGCCCGCCTCGCCGCCCTCCTGCGCGCCGGCGACCTCGTCATGCTCTCGGGCGCGCTAGGCGCGGGCAAGACGACCCTCGCCCAGGGTATCGGTGCCGCCATGCAGGTGCGCGGGCGCGTGTCCTCCCCGACCTTCATCATCGCCCGCCTCCACCCCGCCCTGGGCGAGGGCCCGGACCTTGTGCACGTCGACGCCTACCGGCTCACCAGCCTGGAGGAGGTCGACGCCCTCGACCTGGACACCTCCCTGGAGCGCTCCGTCACCCTCGTCGAGTGGGGGGAGGACAAGGTCGAGGCCCTGAGCGCGAACCGCCTGGAGGTGCGGGTCGCGCGCCCGCACGGCGCCCTTGCCGACGCCGCCCCCGCCGACGCCTCCGGGGGCGAGGAACCCGGGCACGCCGTCGTGAGCCTGGAGGAGGTCGACGACTCACGGCGCACTGTCACCGTCACCGCCCTCGGCCCCCGCTGGGCCGACGTCGACCTGGGCGTCCTCGTCTGAGCACGACCGGCCGGGCCGCTGCCGGTCCGCCGGGCGGGCCCGGCGGACGCAGCCCGGGTGGCGGCGGCCTGCCAACCGGGCGGACCCCAGCCACCACGGCTGCGTGACCTACGCTGTGCACGTGCGCATCCTCTCCGTCGACTCCTCCCTGGGCACCGAGGTCCTCGTCTGCGACGCCGACGCGGGACACATCGAGGTCCTCACCCGCAGCGCCCAGCCGGACTCGCGCCGCCACGCCGAGTCCCTCGGCCCGATGCTCGCCGAGGCGCTCGCGGACCCGGTCGTCGCCGACCGTCCGCTGGACGCCGTCGTCGCCGCCACCGGCCCGGCCCCCTTCACCGGCCTGCGCGCCGGGCTCGTGTCCGCCCGGACCGTCGCCCGGGTGCGCGGCGTGCCCGTCCACGGCGTGCCCAGCCTCGACGCCGTCGCCCGCGCCGCCCTGGACGCCGCGGGCGGGCAGGGCATCGTGCGGGTGCTCACCGACGCCCGCCGCCAGGAGGTCTTCACCGCCCGTTACCGCGCCCGGGGGGCTGACGACGTCGAGCTCCTGGGGGCCATCGAGGTCCTCGCCCCCGCCGACGTCCCCCTCGACGACGCCGAGGCCGTGGCCGGCTCCGGCGCCCTGCTCTACCCCGAGCTCGTGGCCGGCCGACCGGTGCTGGCCACCGTGTCCGGCGACGCCGCCGCCCAGGTGCGGCTCGCGCTCGCACGCCTGGCCGACGGGCGCGCTCCGCTGGACACCGAGCCGCTGTACCTGCGTCACGCCGACGCCCAGGTGCCCGGCGCCCGCAAGCGAGCCCGGTGAGCCGCGAGGAGCAGCCGGTGGCGCAGGGCGCGGAGGCGGCGGGAGCCCTGCTGCGGCCCCTGCGCGAGGCGGACCTGGCGGCCGTCGCAGCCCTGGAGACCGCCCTCTTCGGTGCGGAGGCCTGGAGCGCGGGCGTGCTGGCCGCGGAGCTGGAGGCGGCCCTCGACCCGCAGGCCGACCGCGTCTACGTCGTCGTCGAGGGCCCGCGGCCGCCCACCCGGGACGGCGCCCCCGAGGACGACGCCCCCGAGGACGACGCCCCCGGAGACGGTGTCCGCCGGGACCTGCTGGGCTACGCCGGGCTGTGGTTCGGTGACGGGCGCGGCGACGCCGACCTGCTCACCATCGCCACCGTGCCCGCCGCCCGGCGAGGCGGCCTCGCCACGGCCATGCTCACCCACCTCCTTGACGAGGCGCGCCGCCGCGGCTGTGAGCACGTCCTGCTGGAGGTCCGCCGGTCCAACACCGCCGCCCAGGCCCTCTACGAGCGCCACGGCTTCGAGGTGCTGGGGGTGCGTCGGCGCTACTACACGGGTCCCGACGAGGACGCCCTCGTCATGCGCCGGCGCCTGAGGCCCTCGAGCGGCCCCGGGCCCGTCGGCTCGGAGGCCGTCGCCCCCGACCGCTGAGACCCAGCGCTATTTGTCTCATAGTGATGTCACCAAATGGTGTCGCGCCCGGGTGCTGTCGGCGGCATTGCCAGGGGGACGCAGGCACCCAGGCGCCCGGGCACACAAGCGTAGGCAAGCCTGTCTTTCCGCGTCATCTGGCCGCAGGTGCCGGTTGCACCGCCCGGGTGCCCGCGGCCCGCTGCGGGATCCGGACCAAGGAGACCCTGCGCCTGGCTACGCTAGTCCCGTGGCCCCAAAGACTGTTTCCCCCAAGAGGCGCACCGCCTTCACGACCACCGTGTTCATGAAGCGACTCATGGCGTGGTCCGGCATCGTGTTCCTGCTGTTCGTCATCTTCCACATGTACGGCAACACCCACTACTTCGAGGGCGAGATCGCCTACGACCACTACGCCGTCTGGTTGCGCCAGCTGCTCCAGCCGCTGCTTCCCTACGGCGGGTTCCTGTGGATCTTCCGCATCGTGCTCATGGCTTGCCTGCTGGCGCACGCGGGCTCCGCCTTCCACCTGTGGCACCGCAACAAGAAGGCGCGCGGCAACGACAAGTACGCCGTCAAGAAGTCCAACGCCGAGTACTACGCCTCCCGCTACGCCATGCGCACCATGCGCTGGGGCGGCGTCATCCTGCTGTTCTTCATCATCTGGCACATTCTGCAGTTCACGACGCTCCACCTGACCCCCGGCGGCGAGTACGTGCACGGTCGCGCCTTCCAGAACATGTACTACGGCTTCCAGCTGTGGTGGGTCTACCTCATCTACTTCGTCGCCATCGCGGCCCTGGCGCTGCACGTCTGGCACGGCGTGTGGTCCGCCCTGCAGACCCTGGGCCTGACCCGCACGCGGGTCGTCCCCTACATCCGCCTCATCGCGACGCTGGTGGCTCTCGTCCTGCTGGTCGGCTTCATGTGCGTTCCCACCGCCATCTTCTTCGGCTGGACCGACGCCCCCATGACCGACGCCGAGTACTACCCGCAGTTCTGCGACGCCATCGGCACTGCCGCCTCCCAGTTCGCCGACCACTGCGGCGTCGCCGTCCACTGACACGAGAGTTGAGTGACTACACCCATGACTGCTGAGCTCATCGAAGGCCTCTACCGCGAGGGCGACGCGCTCGCCGACACCAAGGCCTCCCACGACGTCCCGATCGCCCAGCGCTGGGAGCGGCGCAAGTTCGAGGCCAAGCTCGTCAACCCCGCCAACCGCCGCAAGCTCGACATCATCGTCGTCGGCTCCGGCCTGGCGGGCGGCGCCGCGGCCGCGTCCCTGGGCGAGCAGGGCTACAACGTCAAGTGCTTCTTCT
>ERZ772827.1574-NODE-1574-length-11404-cov-12.621200_pt1 | contig 11404 bp, 7 predicted proteins | sample MGYA00580850_ERZ772827 | MGnify/ENA primary metagenome ERZ772827 (study PRJEB29015, sample SAMEA2737950) | human oral metagenome | biome: human oral; feature: human-associated habitat; material: dental | place: China | collected 2145 ...
ACTACAAGACGGCCCACAACATCGGGGCACCGTTCGTGGTGGCGGGCGTGGCGGTGCTGCTCTACATCAGTCTCGCCGAGGTCCTGATCCACATCGTTCCCTTCCTCCGCACCCACCTGGACGTGGTGGGTGAGCACGTCGGGACGCAACTGATCGTCCTCGCGATCGGGGCCGCGGTTTTCGTCGCGGGCAACATCCTCACCTACCGGATCGCCGCCGCCCGCTTCGAGAAGGTCGACCTGTGAGCAGGCGATCCCCTGCCACCCTTCACCGGAATGAAGGGTCTCCCGGGCCACCGCACATCCCGGAGACCGGGAGTTTGTGAGGTTTTCCTGATGAGGCGGTGAGGGCTCCCCGAACCGGGGAGCCCTCACATGTATTCCGTGGTTCCGCGCGCTACCTGTTCTTGCGCTCGTCGATGATGATGGCGATGACGATGATCCCGCCCTTGACCACCATCTGCCAGTACGGGGAGACGTTCAACAGGCTGAGGCCGTTGTTGATGACACCGATGATGAGGGTACCGACCATGACGCCCCAGACGGTGCCGATACCGCCGTTGAAGGAGGTGCCGCCGATGACGGTGGCGGTGATGACGTCGAGCTCCATTATGTTGCCGTAGGAAGGGGCACCCGAACCGGTGCGGGCGGTCAGGATCACGCCCGCCAGGCCAGCCAGCAGACCGATCAGGGCGTAGATCTTGAGCTGCGTCTTCGGCACCGAGATCCCAGAAACCTTCGCGGCCATCTCGTTGCCGCCGATGGCGTAGACGTGGCGTCCGAAACGGGTCCGGTTCAGCACGAACCACATCACGACAGCGGCGAGAACCAGGATGATGATGGGGGTTACCCCCTGCCCGATGAGGTTGAAGTTCCACGCGGTCCCGGAGATCGGGCGCCCGTCGGTGTACAGGTTCGCGGCGCCACGGGCAGCGGTCATCATGCCGAGGGTGGCGACGAACGGCGGGATCCGGAAAACCGCCACCAGGCTGCCGACGATGCTGCCGACCAGCGTGCCGACCGCCAGCGCCGCCAGCACGGACACGAAGACCGGCAGGGCGGGCAGCCCCGGGATGAAGGTGCCGGGACCCGGGGGCTGGGCCAGGGATGCGGCGACGACGGCCGCGAGGGCGGCCGTGGCGCCGACCGACAGGTCGATGCCCTTGGTGATGATCGCCGCCATCATGCCGAGGCCGATGATGCCGATGGGAGCCACCTGCACGATGACGTTGAGGAGGTTCTGCAGCTGCAGGAACCGGCCCTCCGTGATGATGCCGAGCAGGATCACGAAGCCGAGCAGGATGAAGACGATCGAGTATTTCTTCAGGAACTCCCCGAAATTGAAGCTCGAACGAGTGGTGGTTGCGGTTTCAGACATTGGGGTTTCCTTCGCTCGCGGCGACCTCGTCGCCGCCGGTTGCCAGGTGCATGACGGACTCCTGGTTGGCCTCCTCGCGGGATAGCTCGCCGGAGATGCGTCCCTCGTGCATCACGAGGATGCGGTCACTCATGCCGAGCACCTCTGGCAGCTCGGAGGAGACCATGATGATTGCCTTGCCCTGCTGGGCCAGCATGGACATGAGACGGTGAATCTCGGATTTCGCACCCACGTCGATGCCGCGGGTGGGTTCGTCGATCATCAACACGTCCGGGACGGTCAACAGCCAGCGGGAGATCAATGCCTTCTGCTGGTTGCCGCCCGAGAGGTTCTTGATCAGCTGGTTCAACGACGGGGTCTTGATGCGCAGCTTCTCGCGCTGGTCCTCGGAGTCCTTCCGCATCTCGCCGATGTGGAGGACCCCGTGGGGGCTGTAACGGGGGAGGGCCGCGGCCGTGATGTTGTCGCGCACCGACAGCACCCCCATGATGCCGTTCAGTTTGCGGTCCTCCGTCAGCAGCGCCATGCCCGCCCGGATGGCGTCCGAGGGTTGTTTGATCCGCAGCGTTTTGCCGTTGAGGACGACCTCCCCGGAGTCGGCTTTCTCGATGCCGAAGATGGTCTCCAGCACCTCGGTGCGGCCCGCGCCCATCAGTCCCGCGAGCCCGAGGATCTCGCCCCGGCGCAGCTCGAAACTGACGTCCTTGACCACGGCGCCCCGGTTGAGGCCCTTCACCGAGAGCACCACCTCGCCGATCTCGGCCTCCTCCTTCGGGAACAGGTCCGTCAGCTCGCGGCCCACCATGAGTTTGATGAGCTTGTCGCGGTCGAGTTCCTTCGCAGGGTAGGAGCCGACGTGCTTGCCGTCGCGGAAGACGGTGATGTCGTCGGAGATCCTGAAGACCTCGTCCATCTTGTGGGTGATGTAGATGATGGCGACGCCGAAGTCGGTCAGGCGTTTGATCATCCCGTGCAGGTGCGCCACCTCGCGTTCCGGAATGGCCGAGGTGGGCTCGTCCATGATGATGATCTTCGCGTCGTAGCTGATGGCCTTGGCGATCTCCACCATCTGCTGCTTGGACACCGTCAGGTCCTTCATCCGGGCCCTCGGGTCGATGTCGATCTTCCACTCGTCGAAGAGCTCGCGGGTCTTGCGGAGCATGGCGGCGGGGCTGAGCAGCCCCAGTCGGCCGCGCGGCTCGCGGCCCAGCCAGATGTTCTCCGCCACCATCATCTCGGGGACGGGGGACAGCTCCTGGTGGATCATCGAGATGCCGTGCTCCAGGCCGTCCTTGGTGTCCTTGAACCTCACGATGTCGCCCGCCAGCTCGACGGTTCCCTCATCGGGGGTGTACATGCCGATCAGGCACTTCATGAGAGTGGATTTGCCGGCCCCGTTCTCGCCCATCAGCGAGTGCACGGTGCCGCTTCGGACGTCGAGATTGACGTTGTCCAACGCCACGACGCCCGGGAAGGTCTTGCGGATGTTCTGCATCCGCAGAATTACCTCTTGCATTGGTTCTCCCTGGTATGGGGGGCGGGAACGCGGTTCCCGGCCCCCGCGTCGTCACTGCTTGAACTGGCTCATGTTCTCGGGCGTGACCAGCTGGTAGGGGACGTTGATGATGTCCGGCACCTCTTCGCCGTTGACCATCTTGATCGCGGTGTCGACACCCGCCTGCCCCTGGCCCTTGGCGTCCTGGAAGACGGTGACCTCCAGCTTGCCCGCGGCCATGGCGGCCAGCGCGTCGCCGGTGGCATCCACGCCACCCACGAGCACCTTGTCGAGCATGCCGGCGTTCTCGAAGGCGTTGATGGCGCCGAGGGCCATCTCGTCGTTGTTGGCGCAGATGACGTCGACCTGCTGCCCGGACTGGATCAGGTTCTCGGCCAGTGCGAGCCCCTTGTCGCGCGCCCAGAGGCCGGTCTGGTTGAACACGACCTTCATGTTGTGCTTCGCGGCGACCTCCTCGCAGCCCTTGGTGCGCAGCTGGGCGGCCTCCTGGGTGGGGTCGCCCTGCAGGATGGCGACGTTGCCCTGGTAGTTCGACAACTTCGCCAGCTGCTCCATCTCGAGCTGACCCGCCACCAAGGAATCGGAGCCGACGTAGGGCACGCCCTTGGGCAGGTCCGCGGGGCGGCGGTTCACGTAGACCAGCGGGATGTTCGCCGCCTTGGCCTTCTGGGTGATCTGGGCGGTGGTGGCGGTGTCCTGGGGCAGGACGATGAGGGCGTCGACGCCGGAGGCGATGAAGTTCTCGATCTGGTTGAGCTGGACCTCGATCTTCTCCTCGGCGGAGGTGACGCTCACCTCGGCGCCGGCGGCCTCGGCCCGCGCTTTGATGGAGTTGGCCACGTTCTGGAGGAACTGGTCCAGCAGCGGGAAGGAAGCGCCGATCTTTACCTTCTTGCCGTCCTTCGGTTTGATGACCTCGGAGGGGGCGTAGTCCTGCGTGGTGACGGCCACGGGCTGGCCGTCCTCACCGGTGGTGCCCGGCAACGGGTCGCTGGTCATGCCGCACCCGCTCAGCGCAAGCATCGCGCTGAGCGTGAGCACGGCGAACTTCGGTACTCGCTTCATCACTTCTCACTTCCTCGTGTCGGTGTCCCGAACAGGACCTGGAAGTCGCCTCCCTGCGACAGACTGATCCTGTCGCAAGAAAGCATGGAATGTCAATACAAATGACCGGAAGCCGGAGTGTGAGACGGTTCAACCAGTTCAGGGGTCACTCGTAGGGGAGGTAACCGTTGCGGTGGATCTCCTCCAGGTCCATGCGGGCCCGCAGGATCCGGGCGGTCCCGTCGCTGATTCTCCGTTCCCGGACGAACTGGCCCAGCAGTTCTCGTTTCCGTCGGAGAACCGCCCCGTGGAGGCGTTCGAGGGCGACGATCTCCGCCACGTCCTCCTCCTCGTCGTCGGCCCCGATGTGGGCCGCGATGTCGTCGAGGCGTTCCTCCATGGCCTCGGCGATTCGCGGGGCAACCCCCGCCTGTTCTGCGAGGGCGGGCAGTTCAGGGCGAACGGCCTCCAGGATTGCGAGACGTCCCTCGGTGGCGAGCTGTTCCTCGGTCAGCTCGGCCTCCTCGTCGTCGCCGGTGTGACCGCCCTTGGCGGCCCACGCGATCACCTTGGGTAGTAGCGGACCCTGCACCGCCATCCCGATCACGATCGCAAGGGCGGCGACGAGAACCACCTCGTCGCGGTAGGGGAACGGTGAACCGTCTTTCATGGCCAGGGGGATCGACAGCGCGATCGCCAGGGAAACCCCGCCGCGGAAGGCCGAGATCGCGCTGACGACCCGGGCCCGGTAGCTCAGGCGCCGCTGCCGCTGCTCGGGCCGGCGGTCGAGGGCGCGGATGATCATGACCGTGATCTGCAGGAACACGAAACGGGAGACCACCAGGGTCACGGCCACGCCGACCGCGATGCCCGCCAGCGTCAGGAGCTCGGAGAAACGGAAGTTGACGACCAACAGGCGCGTCTCGATGCCGATCAGCAGGAACAGGGCGCCGTTGAGCAGGCTGGTGGCCAGCGGCCAGAAATGCTCCGCCTGGGTCCGCGACTCGGGGGTGCTGAGCTGGTTCGACAGCGTCGAGATGATCAGGCCCGCCACCACCGCCGCCAGCACACCGGAGGCGTGCACCAGCTCAGCGGCCAGGTAGGCGGCGTACGGGGTGACCAGGAGGGCCATGTTGATGGTGATGGGCTCGTGGAGGCGACGAAAAGCCGGGTAGGCGACCGCGGCGACGGCGATACCGATGAGGATCCCACCGAAGAACGAGACTACGGCCATGCGCGTGATGTCCCAGGGGGTGTACTGGCCGCCGAGCGCCAGGCCGACGGCGATGGTGTAGACCACCAGGGCGGTGCCGTCGTTGGTGAGGCTCTCGGCCTTCAACAGCATGAACTGGCGGCGGGGCAGGCCCTTGGCCAGGGCGGCCGCGGCGGTGGCATCGGGCGGGGCGACGGCGGCACCCAGGATCAGGGCCGCCTCCCACGGGATCCCCAGCGACGACGCGATCCACGCCACGGCGAAGGCGGTGGCCACCACGAACACCGTTGAGGTGATCAGGATGCCGCGCAGGTCGCGTCGGATGGCGTTCTTGGAGGTGGTGAGGCTTTCCCAGAACAACAGGCCCGGGAGGAACAGCAGCAGCACCACCTCGGGGGGCATGTGAAGACTCTCCAAGCCGGGCACGAAGGCCAGCGCGAACCCGAGGAGGACCTGTGTCAACGGCACCGGAAGACGCAACTTGGGGGCCAGGGCGTTGCCCGCCACCACCGCAATCCCGACTCCGACCGCGATGATGAGACCCTCCATGCGCCACCCTTCCCTGATTTCCCTCGGCGAATCCCCGACTTGGAGCCGGGCTGGTTGAATTATCTCTCATGTCCCCAAACCGGCTTTGTTCTTCTCAGAACTGGCCGTGTCGAAACTGTGGTGACCGTGTCCGGGAACTGGGGTCGGGTCTGTTTTCGGCTGCCGGGGGTTTCGACTCAGCCGTTCGCTGGCGCTCACGTGCTGGCTCAACCGGCTTCAGAGGAAGGGCGCTCACGTGCTGGCTCAACCCAGTGCTGGAGCTGGGCTGCCACGGGGTTTGTGGACAGCAGCAAAAACCTGAAATGTGGTTTGGGTCGCCGCAGTGGTTGTTTCCATTCCTGGTGGAGTTCGTTCGGGGTGCGGTAATCGAGCGTGGGGAGGGGCGCGACCGCGGGAGCGGGACGAGGTGGTCGTCGGCTGTCCGTCAGTACTTCACGACGGCCTTTCGGAGTCCTGGGCCGGGTTTGGAGGAATCATGGGAGACAGATGCAGCACCGCCCACGGGAATCGCTACGACCCGACCGGGCCGGTTTTCATCTCGTACCGACAGAGCGACGGTACTGAGCTCGCCAAGCGTTTGGACCGTTTCCTGCGCGCCGGCGGTCTCGTACCCTGGCGTGACCTCGTTGATCTGCCTCCTGGTGAGACCGCCCACCGCGTTCACGAGGCCTTCGAAGAAGGTATCGCGGCCGCCGTTCTCATCGTCACGCCCGAGATCCAGCAGAGCCAGTTCGTCCCCGCTGAGGAGCTTCCGGAACTGCTCAAACTCGAGCAGGAACCCCACGACTTCAGTCTTCTCGTCCTCAACACCATCCCCAAACAGGACGAGACGGCCTCCGGCGACGGCCGGCCGCAGGAAGACGGCGTGGATGCCGGGCAACCCTCAACCGACGATGCTCCTGCCGACCACCCGCTCGGCGGGTGTGGGCGATCGAAGAAGCCCATCGACGTGTCGGCTCCCGACCGGCTGCTGAAAACCACCGGCCAGCCGCTGAAGAAGCTGAAGCAGTACGGTCTCGGTGAGTGCCGTCAGCTGTACCGGGACCTCCTCCACCGCAGGCTCGGGCATCTCATGAGGCCGGCGGAGCGGTACCTGCCGATCGGCCTGCCCACGGGTGTCGTCGCGGCGATCTCCAGTGCCCTCGGGTGGTTGTTCGGCGATCGGGGAATCGGCGACGGCGAGGTCACCATCCAGACACAGACCCGCCCGATCCCCGACGCCTACACGCGCCGTTCCGGAACTACCCGTCTCGGTCGCGAGCACGATCTCGCCATCCGGCTGCGCCAGGATCCGACGACCGGCATCCCCGCCGTTGAGGATTACCGGCACCTGAAAGAGACGCTGCCGATCATGGTCGATGCCCTCTATGCCCACGGCGTGAGTGGTGTGACGCTGACCGGTGGCGGTCATTTCAGCCTCGGCTGGGCACTCGGCACCGCCCTGCCGATCACCCGGCAGGGCGGCCTGCGCGTCATCGACCTGCAGGGCAACGAGTGGACCGACGCCAGCCGCAGCGACGACCAGAAGACGTTCCACGCGGTCGCGGGGTCGTTCGCCGAGCACACACCCCAGGATCCCTCACTCCAGGAAGCCGACCGCTTGCACCGCGTCGCCGTCCTGATCCGCAACCAGAACGGCCAGAACCAACAGCCCTTCGACGAACTCAAGACCACCTGCGACGAAAGCTTCGAGATTGTCATTCAGAGTAAGGACAAGCAGAGTCAAGGCGACCACTTCTACCCGTCCAACGAGGGCGCCCGCCTGGCCAAGGAGATTGCGGAAGAGCTGCGCAAACGCGGCGCAGGCAGGGAACTGCACATCGCGTGGTCGGCAGCGGTGTCGCTGGCGCCCCTGGTTGCGAGGCGAACCAACACCCTCAACTGCGTGCTCCACGAGCTGACCCAGAACCCGCTCGTGGCCAGGCAGCGCTACCAGAAGGTGCTGCGTGTGGCCGCGGGCATGCCACACGGCCCCATCGTCGAGGTCTTCGACAAGGTCGCTCGACCCAGCAAAACAACACGTGTGGAAGGAGAAACGCGTGACTGATTTCGTCAACCCCTACACGTTCGTGCCGTTACCCCGGAAGGTGGTGCGCAGACAGCCACCCGGGCACGACCCCGGCCCCGCTGAGGCGCGGGAACGCTACGTCGGCGCGCTGGAGGTCACGTGGCACATCAAATCGCCGATCGCCATCCCGACGGAGGAGTGGGGCGGCATCGGTGGCGACGTCCGCATCCCCGGCAGCTCCATCAAGGGTGCGGTCCGCAGCACCCACGAGATGCTGTTCGGCGGCTGTCTGCGTCAGGTCGACCTGGGCTACCGCCCCACCTACCGGCAGCTGCCCAACATGAACGCGCTCAAAGACTGGCGGATGGCCGTCGTCCTCGATGACACCGAGGTCCTGCTGTGCGAGAAGGAGGATCCGAAGCGACGCTCCTCGATCGATTCGAAGGCCCTCTGCGAGCGTGTCGGGGACCGCGCCAGGACCGGCGATGTCGTCGCCGTCAACTCCGACGACGATTGGAGGATCAAGCCTGAGCGGCGGGTGGCGGAGCGGTTCCAAATGCTGCAGCGCCCAGCCGAGGTCAGCGGTTACGAGGATCTGGCCGGAAGCTATGTCGTGCTGATCACCAAGGAAGGTGCGCGCCACGAGACGGTCACGGTCAAGGGCAAGAAGGTGCCTGCCAAGTGGTACTGGTCGCTGGGAAAGCTGACCCGGGAGCGCGCGACCTTTTCCGAAAAGGCCAAATGCGACTTCAGCTGGGCGATGATGGAGGCCCGCCCCGACGGGCAGCGGTGGATCGATGTGTTCCGCGGGAAGACGAAGCTTGGGCGGGCGCGCGGCAACGATCATGCGTTCGAGCCCGGCAGCGTCATCTGGGTGAAGACGCGCGACGGCGAGGTCACCGCCGTCAAGCTGAGCCAGTTCTGGCGCGAGCGGTCGAAGGAGTGCGTGAGAGACCGCGTCCCGAAGGAGACCCACCCGTGCTCCGGCGAGAATCTGCGGCTGTGCCCGTCGTGTTCGGTGTTCGGGTCGGCCGACACCCTCAACGACAAGCCCGACACCGATGAGCGTCGCCGCGAGGGCGACCAGCGCTCCTATGCCGCGCACGTCCGGTTCGGGGCGGCGGTCGGCGTCAACCTTCAAGGGCGTGGAGTGACCCTCGCTCCGCTCGGGCAGCCGCACTTGGGTGCCGGCCTGACCTACCTCGAACCCACGCCGCCGACGGCGGCCCCGGCCTCGGGTGATGAGCGCTGGAGTCGCTGGGACAGCGACGGCACGCAGAAGCGCCAGCTGCGTGGTCGCAAGTTCTACTGGCACTCCAACCCGGAACGCCAGCTCAATCACCTGCAACACAGTCAGGGTGTTGGGGACGTCCCCGGCCGGCACCTGAAGCGTGAGCACCACGGCGCCGACATGTGCACCGAGGCCCAGCTGGTCACGGGCGGCACGTTCCGGCAGACGATCACGTTCGACGGTCTGGACAGGTTTGGTGTCGCCTCGCTGCTCGCGGCGCTCCAGCCCGGGCGTCTGCTCGCGCCCGGCGACGCGGACCGTTTTGCCCTGCACCTTGGGCGCGGCAAACCGCTCGGCCTGGGGTCGGTGACCGCCGAGATCACCGCTGCGAGGATCACGACGGTGGCCGACCGTTACGGCGACAAAGGCGACGAAGCGGAGACCCCCCTGGAGACGTTCGTCATCGATCCCGCGGAGGTGAAGGACCGCTGCGGCGACCTCGACGCCGTCCACGAGGGCGCCCGGAAGGTGCTCCACCTCGACGGTCTGGGTGAGAACTGGTGGAAGGTCACCTACCCGACCTGCGAGGCGTGGAAGCAGTTCGGTTCCAAGGAGTTCGACGAGTCCTTCAAGTTCTTCAAGGACTTCGGCGGCCCTGCCCAATCCGAGAAGCGGAAGGTGAGCTGGAAGCCCGGAGCCTGGAGACCGATGCCGGAGATCGCCGCCGACGACCAGAGCGATTGGAGCGCGAAGTGACAACCTACGTCGTGATCGGGGCGAAACGAATCCAGCAGTGGATCGCCCGTACCCCGCGCCTGGCCCTGACCAAGGGTGCTTCCCGGGCCCTCACCAGCCGCACCTCCCGCGACCATCTCAGCGGCAGACTCCCCGAGGGACTCCGCCCGAGTGACGAGGTGCCCGACATCGCCGGTGTCGTCGTCCTGGAATCCGACGAATCGGTCGCCGATGACGTCGTTTACGCGGCCCTGAAGGTGGTCGCCGAGGGCCTGCCCGGGCTGGAGTGGAACGCTTGGGTGTACGAGGCCGACAGCTACGTCGAGGCCTACCAGGCCACGGGCGGCGGGCAGCGCTGTACGCGGGTGCGGCACCGGGTGCCGTCGGCGCGCCGGCTGCCGATGCTCACCGAATGCGAGGGCTGCCACGAGGAATCCGCCGAGGTCTTGGTGGCCGTTCCCGAAGACAAGGACAGCTACGGCTCCGACTGCGTCGTGCGGCGGAAGGCCTTCAAGGAGTGGAAGGACACGCTGAAACCTCGTGAGGACGGCGTTGCGGAGCCGGAGATGTTCGAACACCTAACGAAGATCGAAGAGCCGGGAGAAAACGACCACCCCGTCCGCGCGATGGGTCGCCGCGACGCCGACAACCACCTTGCGCTGATCCTCGCCGACGGCAACCGCATGGGTGACTTCTTCAAGAAGGTCGCCCAGCTGAAGGATCCGCAGGCACACAAGGCCTTGTCAAAGGCCCTCGACGACGCCACCCGGGAGGCCGCCCGGCAGGCCCGCGAGGCCGTCATCGCCAAGATGGTGAACCCCAAATTCTGTCCCGATGTCCTGCACTACATCGGAGGCGACGACGTCATGGCCAGCATCGCCGGCAGGTTCGCCTGGCTGTGGGCGGTAACCCTCGCCGAGGCATTCGAAACCGAGTTCCGAAGTCGCGTCGACGAGGTGTGCGCCAACCGCGGCCCGCAGTTCCAGGCCGTCAGTACAGCAGCGGGACGGGCGAGCCTCGGCGTGGGCATCGTCTTTACCCACGTCAAGGCGCCGTTCGCGGGGGCCCGGGAACTGGCCGAGGAGATGGAGAAGATCGCCAAGAAGAAGGGCAAGGGCGAGAAGTCGTACATTGCCTGGGCCGATACCACCGCCGATCACCGCGCCCAGCAGCACCACGTCATTGACACCCCCGAGGCCTCCAGGCAACTCGCCGAAGGTCACGTCCTGCGAGGCCTCGGTCCCAGCGCCCGCGGTGCCCTGAAGCAGGAACTCGATGCGGGACGCGACGCCGTCGCCTGGGCCACGCGCACCAAGCGGGACATCGTCGAATACCTGGAGCAGAGCTCCGAGGAGCAGATCCGCGCCGACCTGGACCGCGCCCGCTGGTGGCCGGTCGTCGAGGAAACCAAGGAGGGTCAGGAATGAGCCTGAAATTCGAAGTGGAGTTCCTAACACCGTTCGTGATCAGCTCCGGCAAGGCCCTCGACGGCCTGGACCACACGATCGACGAGGAAACCCCGTTCCCCAGTTCCGCGGTCAAGGGGCTGCTGCGCGCCCACGCGCTGCACTGGCTCGGTGTGAGGAAAGCCCTCGTGGGCGAGGTGTTCGGGACGGCCCGCAAAGGCAGCGACTGGATCTTCTCCGACGTCGCCGTGGAGCGCGTCGGCACCGGGCCGCTGAAGCACGGCGTCGAGCCGTCGCTGTGGAACCGGGTGCGCGTCGACGAGAA
>ERZ772827.1576-NODE-1576-length-11397-cov-6.238141_pt1 | contig 11397 bp, 8 predicted proteins | sample MGYA00580850_ERZ772827 | MGnify/ENA primary metagenome ERZ772827 (study PRJEB29015, sample SAMEA2737950) | human oral metagenome | biome: human oral; feature: human-associated habitat; material: dental | place: China | collected 2145 ...
CTATCCAAACCCATCATAAAGGCTGGCGGCTGACTCTGCTCAAAGGTCAGGCTATTGTGTCTCAACCGGCAATCCGCCGTAACAAAGTGGCCACCTTTACTGCTGTTCGTACCACTCCGACCGGTAACGTATGTTCAGTAAATGGTGCTACCGCGCTGATTGCTGTAAGTTTGCAAAATGGTGGTCAATACAATTTGCCCGCTTTTGATACCAACAAAGATGGTCGTTTTGATGGCAACGATACATTAGGCGGCATGCTGGAAGTAGGCGGGATAATTGCCCCGGTAGGCACTTCTAGGGAAGCCACTGTTAACGGTAACACTAGTATTCAGAATATTTTAGCTGGTGATACTGGGACATTTGCTGCGCCGATGAATACCTTTGAAGACTCCCTCATCCGCCGTATCTCTTGGCGCGAAATTTTCTAAAACTATTGTGGTCATAAAGCCGCCTGAATTATTCAGGCGGCTTTTTTTATCGCAGACCAAATTACGATCAACACAAAATAACGATACATCCGTATAACTAGGCAATCCAATTTCGTATAAAAATAAATATTCTGAACTGTATCAGCAAGGAATTAAAGGACGGCTTAACGAAGGAATGCAAACTTATCTGCTAACAGCAGCAAAAGAGCATGGAATTACAATTTTAAGACACCAAAACAAACGAGGAAGACGAAGCAGTCTCATGTAATGAAAACTGTTTCACAGCTTTTTATCAAAACCCGGCCAGCATCATTTTTTGCCTATTTGTCTACTCTAATCTAAAAATAGCATCCGGGCAGATTTTGCCAAGCAAAATCCGCAACACAGAAAAGAAAATATTTTTCCCAAGAAATCAAGCTTACTATTGCAGAATATATTCATAAAACCCAGGCAGTAAGTGTTGCGTTACTACAACTTATGTTGCGTTTATGCTAAAATCGCACTTATGTTCCACTCTTGCTTTTAATTATGCTGCTCGACCTAAACCGTTATTCTCCCGCCGTTTTCCGCAAAGAAGCCTCAAAATTGGGTGCCTTGGCAGTACCCATGCTGTTGGCACAGATTGCGCAGGTGGGGCTGGGCTTCGTGGATACGGTGATGGCTGGCGGTGCGGGCAAAACCGATTTGGCTGCGGTAGCCTTGGGCAGCAGTGCGTTTGTTACGGTTTATCTGACCTTCCTCGGCGTGATGACTGCGCTCAATCCGATGATTTCCCAGGAGCACGGTGCAGGCGAAACCGAGAAAGTGGGCGAGCTGGGTCGTCAGGGCATATGGTATGGCCTGATGCTGGGCATTGTGGGCATGATTCTACTGTGGCTGATGATTCAGCCCATCAACGGTTTTCTCGACTTGGATGCCGAAGTGAAACGGCAATTTGCCCTGTATGTGGGTCTGATTGCCCTTTCTATGCCGGCTGCCATGATTCATCGTGCACTGCACGCTTTCGCTTCCAGCCTGGGCAAACCCAAACCGATTATGTGGATGAGCTGGATCAGCTTGTTTTTAAACATCCCGCTCAACCATATTTTCGTTTACGGCGATTTGGGCATGCCGGCTTTGGGCGGTGCGGGCTGCGGCCTGGCCAGCACTTTGGTGTTTTGGTTTAACGCTGCCGCGCTGTGGGCTTATATTGCCAAACAGAAATTTTTCCAACGCTTCGGCCTATTCGCTCGCTTCTCCAAACCCAGCGCCAAAATTTTCCGCCAAATCACCAAGCTGGGTGTCCCGATCGGTTTATCTTTCTTCCTCGAAGTGAGCCTGTTCACCGTGATGATGATGCTGATTGCCCAACTGCCGGGCAATGCCGAAGACCACGTGGCCGCACAGCAAGTAGTGAACAGCATCACCAGCCTGATTTATGTGATTCCGCAAGGCATCGGCGCGGCGGTTACCGTGCGTGTGGGCTATGCCATCGGTGCCGACCGCTATTTCCAAGCGCGTTATGCCTCCGGCGTAGCCCTGGCCTGCGGCTCAACCCTGGCTATCGTTACCGCGGTGCTCACCCTGCTGTTCCGCTACCCGATTATGCGCGTTTACACCGACGACCAAGCTGTTATCGGTATCGGTGCCACCATCCTGCTGTTTGCCGCCGCTTTCCAATTGGCCGACGCCATCCAATGTATCGCTTCCTACGCCTTGCGCGGCTATAAGGTCACCAAACTGCCGATGGTGATTCACGGCATCGCCTTCTGGGTGGTTGGCCTCGGGCTGGGCTGCCTGCTGGCCTTCGGCACGAGCATGGGGATTTACGGCTTCTGGGCGGCATTGGTGCTGTCGCTGGGTTGTGCCGCCGTTGCCCTCTTATGGTGTTTGGCAACAGTCAGCCAAGAAATGTTGGAACATGAAGACGATGAATAAACTGCAATACGATGCCGATTTAACCGCGCTGAACACCTTCGGCCTCCCCGCCCGTGCTGCCGCGCTCTACACATTAGACTCTGCCGAAAGGCTACCTGAAATTTTCCAACTGCCCGAATACCGCCGCGAGCGCACCCTGTGGCTGGGCGGCGGCAGCAATATCCTGCTGATGAAGGACTACGACGGGCTGGTGGTACGCATGGCCAATAAAGGCATTTCCACGCCAGAGCCGGCCGGCGGCGGCAAAATGCGCATCACCGCGCAGGCCGGCGAAAACTGGCACGATTTCGTACAGCACACCATCGCGTTGGGCTTGAGTGGTCTGGAAAACCTCAGCCTGATTCCCGGCACAGTGGGCGCCGCGCCGGTGCAGAATATCGGCGCCTACGGCGTGGAAGCCGAAAGCTGTATCGAAACCGTGCATGCCTGGGATTTAGACAGCGGCAAGCCGGTATCGTTCAGCCGTGCCGACTGCCGTTTTGCCTATCGCGACAGCGTATTCAAACAATCCGGCGGCCGCTTCGTGATTACGGCGGTAACGTTCGTGCTGGATAGCGAATTCCAGCCCAAGCTGCACTACGGCGACGTGCAAGCCGAAGCCGAAACCCTGACTCAAGGCGCGCCGCTCACCGCCGCCCTGGTGGCCGAAGCCGTGTGCCGCATCCGCCGCCGCAAGCTGCCCGACCCCGCCGAAACCGGCAGCTGCGGCAGTTTCTATAAAAATCCCATCGTTTCCGCCGAACAGGCCGCCGCGCTGAAGAAGCAGCACCCCACCCTGCCGGTATACCCCCAGCCGGGCGGTCAGGCCAAACTCGCCGCCGGCTGGCTTATCGACCAATGCGGGCTCAAAGGCCACCGCGAAGGCCTTGCCGCCGTACACCAAAAACAAGCCCTGGTGCTGATTAACCTCGGCGGCGCCAGTGCCCAAGACGTCCGCCGTTTGTCCGAACACGTTCAAAACAGCGTATTCCAGCGCTTCGACGTGCGGCTTGAGCCCGAGCCGGTATGGGTGGAGTGAGACAGCACAATCAATAATGCATTAAAATGCCCGTATTACCCCGCCAAAAGATTTTCAGGTAACCTCTCGCGCAGGCAGAATTTGTGTTTCAGCCAAAGGAGATCACCATGCCCAGGAAGCCCGGCAAACCCAACACCTACAACCGAATCATCGACATCAGCCTCCAACTGTTCAACGAAGAGGGTGAGCGCAACATCAGCACCAACCATATCTCCCAACGCCTCCGCATCAGCCCGGGCAACCTCTACTATCATTTTCGTAATAAAGACGAAATCATCGTTCAGCTGTTCCTTCGATACAGCAACAAACTGCTCGACTACATCCGCCAAACCGAGCTGCCCGGCAGCATGGCCAAAATGGGCGAATACCTACAGGGCGTGTACGACATCCTGTGGGAATACCGCTTCCTATTCAGCGACGTAAACACCCTGCTCGCCCGCAGCAAGCAGCTTTTGGGCGAACACAACGAATTCTCCCATGAGAAAATCTCCCCGCTTTTGGTGAAAATCTTCATCGAACTGCGCGACAAAGGCATCATCGAAGCCGAAGACGAAGCCCTGCGCGAGCTCAGCCTGAACGTATGGCTGCTCACCAAATACTGGCTCGACTTCGACAACTCCCAGCACATCGGCTGTTGGGACGAAAACGCCAAACGGCGCGGCATCTACCAAACCATGAGCCTGATACGCGGCTTTGTGAGCAAAGAGCACTACCCAAACTACTGCGAACTGATGGCGCAATATCGCTCCTGAAGCAGCAAACCAAACGGCAGCCGGAAACCGCCTTTCCGCTGCCGTTGAATATTGCAGGCGACTTAGCGGCATTTCCCTACGGCTGCCATGCCCGGCAAACCAAGGCCTTTGCAAAACCCGGCTTGTTTCCCCCAACATTTTCAGGTAGCCTGCCGCCCGGCATTGAAGGCTACCTGAAAAATAAATCTGCCTCCTCTGCCCTTCTAATATACCGTCGATTAAGTTTAAGTAGAATCAGGCAACAAGCCAACGCCATGCCAGTTTAAAATGAATCACTATAGTGGATTAACAAAAATCAGGACAAGGCAGCGAGCCGCAGACAGTACACACGTTACGGCAAGGCGAGCCAACGCTGTACTGGTTTTTGTTAATTCACTAGATAAGCAAAAAAAGCTACCTGAAACACACCAACCATGACCCAATCCCTCACCATCCTCGGCAGCACCGGCAGCATCGGCACCAGCACGCTCGACGTGGTTGCCCGCCACCCCGAACGTTTCCGCATCTTCGCCCTCAGCGGCCACAGCCAAACCGCCAAACTGGCCGAACAATGCCTTGCCTTCCGCCCGCAATACGCCGTAACCGCCAACGAAGCGCCAGCCGCCGAACTGCGCGCGCAGCTGGCCGCCGCCGGCTGCCAAACCGAAGTGCTGCACGGCGAACAAGCCTTGTGCGACATTGCCGCCGCGCCGGAAACCGACGGCGTGATGGCCGCCATCGTCGGCGCAGCCGGCCTGCCGCCCACCTTGGCAGCCGCCCGCGCCGGTAAAACCATCTACCTGGCCAACAAAGAAATGCTGGTGGTTTCAGGTAGCCTCTTCATGCAAACCGCCGCCCAATCCGGCGCCCGCATCCTGCCGGTGGACAGCGAACACAACGCCATCTACCAAGTGTTGCCGCCGGAAAAAGGCTACCTGAAACATAACGGCGTGCAATCCATCATTCTCACCGCTTCCGGCGGCCCCTTCCTGCACACCGACTTGGCCGACTTCCCCGACATCACGCCCGAGCAGGCGGTGAAACACCCCAACTGGCAGATGGGGCGCAAAATTTCGGTAGACAGCGCCACCATGATGAATAAAGGCCTGGAGCTGATTGAAGCACACTGGCTATTTGACTGCCCGCCGGAGAAACTGGAAACCGTTATCCACCCGCAAAGCGTGGTGCACAGCATGGTGCGTTATACCGACGGCTCGGTGCTGGCGCAAATGGGCACGCCCGATATGCGCACGCCCATCGCCTACTGCCTCGGCCTGCCCGAACGCATCGCCTCCGGCGTGCCGCCGCTGGATTTCGCCGCCCTCTCCGCACTCACCTTTGAAACGCCCGACTACCACCGTTTCCCCTGCCTGGAACTGGCCTATCAGGCCATGCAGGCCGGCGGCGGCGTGCCCTGCGTGCTCAATGCCGCCAACGAAATCGCCGTGGCCGCCTTTCTGGCCGGCCGCATCCGCTTCACCGACATCGCACGCACAGTGCGGCATTGCCTGGAGCAGGATTTTTCAGGTAGCCACCACAGCCTGGAAGGCCTGCTGGATTTGGATGCCGCCGCCCGACGCGCCGCAGAAGCGTTTGTGCAGCAAGTGGCGAATCGCTGAACATCTTTTTCATGCCAGGCAGCAAGCCGCATGAATAATGCGGCAAGCCGAGCCAATATGACAGGCCTTCGCTATTGGCGTAGGCTTTGTCGGGAACCTCTGTTTCCATTACAATTACGATTTTCTTCCTGCAGCCGATTGGCGGCTGAGGCTACCTGAAGATACGGCATTCCCTTTTTCAGGTAGCCTGCATCCGATTCGCCTGCTTCAAGGAGCTTCTTGTTTGTTTCTTTTGCACACACTCGGCGCGTTTATCGTTGCCATCCTGATTTTAGTCAGCCTGCACGAGCTGGGGCATTTGCTGGTGGCGCGCTGGTGCGGCATCAAAGTGCTGCGCTTTTCCGTGGGCTTCGGCAAGCCGTTTTTCAACAAACGCTGGCGTAATATCGAATGGTGCCTGGCGCCGATTCCGCTGGGCGGCTATGTGAAAATGGTCGACACCCGTGAAGGCGACGTGGCCGAGACCGACCTGCCCTACGCCTTCGATAAGCAACACCCGTTCAAACGCATGCTGGTGGTAGCCGCCGGCCCGCTCACCAACCTCGCTCTGGCCGTGCTGCTCTACACCTTCTCCTTCGGCTATTTCGGCGCGCAGGAAGTGCGCCCGATGGTGGGCATGGTGATGCCCGACACGCTGGCCGCCAAAGTAGGCTTTCAGCCGGGCGACACCATCACCGCTGTAAACGGCAAACAGGTGCTCACTTGGGGCGACGCACAATCGGAAATCATCCTGAATTTGGAAGCCGGCAAAGTCCAGGTAGCCGTGCGCGAGGCCAATGGCAGCCAAACCACGCGCACCATCGATGCCGCCGGCACGCCGGAAGCGGAAGCCGTGGCCAAACGCGGCGGCTGGTTCGGCATCACCGCCCTGCGTCTGAACACCACGCTCGCCTCTATCCAGCCCGACTCCCCCGCCGAGCGCGCCGGTTTGCGCAAAGGTGACCGCGTCGTGGCCGTAAATGGGCAAATCGTGCACACTTGGCCGGATTTAACCACCGCCATCCGCCAACACCCGCAAGACAAACTGACAATCGATATTTTGCGCGGTGGCAAACCGCTTCAGGTAGCCTTGCGCCCCGACAGCCGTGAAGACCGCAACGGCGAACGCTACGGCTATGCCGGTTTTGAAGCCGAAGTCGACCGGCAATGGATGTCGCTCTCCACCTACCGCTACCAGCCCACCTGGCTGGGCGCTGCCGACATGGGCATGCAGCGCGTGTCTTCCTACACCGCGCTCACCGGTCGCCTGTTTGCCCGCCTGCTTACCGGCCAGGCTTCCGTAAGCCACATTTCCGGCCCGATTACCATCGCCAGCTATGCCGGCAAAACCGCCTCCGCCGGGATTCAGGATTATTTGGAATTCCTCGCCGTGGTAAGCATCAGCCTGGGGATTTTGAATTTGCTGCCGATTCCTGTTTTAGATGGCGGCCATTTAATGTATTATGCCGCCGAATGGATTCGCGGCAAGCCCGTTAGCGCCAATGTGCAACTGTGGGGACTACGCCTCGGCCTCTCCCTGATGCTGATGCTGATGCTGCTGGCTTTTTTCAACGATATCACCCGCTTACTGGGATAAAGCATGAAACTGAACAAACTTACCTTCTCTTTGTTTGCAGCCGGATTGTCTTCTTGGGCGCTGGCCGCCGCTCCGTTTACCATCCAAGATATCCGCATCGAGGGCCTACAGCGTACCGACCCTTCCACCGTATTGGGCTACTTGCCGGTTAAAGTGGGCGGTACTTTCACCGATGGCGAAGGCGAACAAATCATCAAAAACCTCTATGCCACCGGCCTGTTCGACGACGTGCGTGTAGAAACCATGGGCAACCAAGTGTTGCTGACCGTGGTGGAACGTCCCATCATCAACACACTCACCGTTACCGGCGGCAAAACCCTGCCCAGCGACGCTATCAAGAAAAATCTCGACAGCTTCGGCTTGGGTCAATCGCAGCCATTCAACCAAGCAATCCTCAACCAAGCCGTGGCCGGCCTGCAGCAGGAGTATGCCAACCAAGGCAAGCTCTCCGCCACCATTACCCCCGAGATTTCCCGCCTTTCGCGTAACCGCGTGGACATTACGCTGAAAATCGATGAAGGTCCTACCACCCACATCAAAGAAATCGACTTTGAAGGCAACCAGCATTTCTCCAACCGTACTCTGCGCCACCAAATGCAGATGGATCGCCACGGCATGTTGAGCTGGCTCTCCAAAGACGATCGTTTCTCCGACGAAAAATTCCGCCAAGACCTGCAAGCCATCACCGATTTCTATCAAAACGAAGGCTTCTTCGAAGGCCGAGTGCAGGATGCCGATGTGCGCTACAACACCGACCGCACAGAGCAGACGCTGTGGATTAAAGTACACGAAGGCGAACGCTACCGCTGGGGCAAAGTGCGCATCGAAGGTGACACCCGCGAAGTGCCGCGCGAAGAATTGGAAGCCCTGCTGAAAATGCGCGAAGGCCGCCGCTACAACCGCTCGCAGATGGTAGAAAGCCTGCAGGCCATCCAAGACCGTATGGGTCAGGCCGGCTACGCACTGGCTCAAGTGGGCGTGCAACCGCAGCCTGACCAGGCCAACCACACCGTGGATTTCGTTTTAACAGTGAATCCCGGCCGCAAATACTATGTGAACCAAATCCACATTTCCGGCAACAACAAAACCCGTGATGCCGTTATCCGCCGCGAAATGCGCCAAACCGAAGCGGCACCCTACGATTCGGCCAAGCTCAACCGTTCCAAAGACCGCATCCAGCTCTTGGGCTATTTCGATGACGTGAAAGTGGAAACCCGCCCGCTGCCCGATACGCCAGACCAAGTGGATGTGGATGTATCCGTGAAAGAGCGCTCTACCGGTTCGGTAGAAGTGGCTGCCGGTTGGGTACAAGATACCGGTTTGGTACTCTCTGCCGGCGTGGCGCAAGACAACCTGTTCGGTACGGGCAAATCCGCCAACTTCCGCATTGCGCGCGGCAAAACCCAAAATACCGCGTCCCTGTCGTTTACCGACCCCTACTTCACCCCCGACGGCGTGAGCCTGGGCTACGATATCTACTATCGCGGCTACATGCCCTATAAATCCAGCTCCAGCACCAGTTCCAACAACTACGAAACCACCCGTATCGGCCTCGGTGCGCGCATGGGTGTGCCGATTACCGAATATGACCGCATAAACTTCGGCCTCGGCGTAGAACACCTCACCGTAAAGCTGCACGGTGACGAAACCTACCAGCCCTATCGCTACCGCCAGTTCATCCAAGAACACGGCGAGAAAAACTGGATTGTTAAAGGCAATATCGGCTGGGGTCGCAACAAAACCGACGATGCCCTGTGGCCGACCCGCGGCTACACCACCAGCGTCAACGCCGATCTCGGCCTGCCCGGCGGCAGTTTGAAATACTACATCCTCACCCACGACCAACGCTGGTTCTTCCCCTTAAGCAAGAGCTTCACCCTGATGCTGGGTGGGGAAGTGGGTTATGCCGGTTCCTACGGCGGTACCTCCTCCGTACCCTTCTTCAACAACTTCTACGGCGGCGGCCTAGGCTCCGTGCGCGGTTACGAAAACGGTTCTTTGGGTCCGAAGGTATATGAAATTTACGGCAATACCCGTAATACCGTAAACTACGGCGGCACTTACAAAGCCTATGCTTCTGCCGAGCTGCTCTTCCCCTTCCCCGGCATAAAAGACCAGCGTTCCGTGCGCTTGAGCGTGTTCGCCGATGCCGGCAGCGTGTGGGACGGCAAAACCTACAATACCGGAGCATACAGCGCTACCAACCCCTACGGCACCAACGGCTACTACAGCAAAGACCACCGTTCTTCTTTCAGCAACGAACTGCGCTATTCCGTAGGCGCGGCGCTGACTTGGATTTCCCCGTTGGGCCCGATGAAATTCAGTTTTGCCCACCCGATGCGGCAGCGGGATAACGACCAAATCCAACGTTTCCAATTCCAATTGGGTACGACTTTCTAAGAAAGCAGATAATGAAGCTTAATCTTCCCCGTATGGCAGCAGCAGCTGCTGCTGCGGTGCTGCTCGCATCGCATGCTGTTGCCGACAGCGTACAAAAGCTGGGATTTATCGATACCGAGCGCGTGTATCAGCAGTCCGTTCAGGCACAGCGCATCCAAACCACCCTGCAAAACGAATTCGGCGCTCGCCAACAGGCCTTGCAACGGCTGCGCGATCAAGGCATTGCCTTGAAAGCCCGGCTCGACCAAGGCCGCCTGAGCCTTGCCGAGCGCCGCCGAACCGAGCAGCAGCTGATTGCCCTGGATGGGGATTTGCGCCGCCAGGCCGCACAGCTTACCGAAGAATACAACCTGCGCCGCAATGAAGAGTTTGCCGCCCTGCAGCAAAATGCCAACCGCGTGATTACCGAGCTGGCTCAGCGCGACGGCTATGACTTGATTATCCAAGACGTTATCTACGTAAACAGCAAATTCGACATTACCGACCAAGTTATCCGCGCCCTCAACAACCAATAGGCCGACGGCGGGTTGGCGTGCCCCGATACTGTATCGGCCCTATCGGAAACGCATCAATCCGCCCTAAAGGCTACCTGAAAGCGCGGGCTTCAACGAAATTGGCATTCCGGCCTCTCTGTTTTGCAGCAACACAGGCTACCTGAAAATGCAGAAACTCCTTTCCCAAATCACCGCCGCCCTAGGCGGCACGCTTGCCGGGCAAAACATCGCCATCAGCCGTATTGCTCCGCTGCATACCGCACAAAAAGACGACATCAGCTTTGTCTCACACCCCAAACACCTGCCAGAAGCCCTGGCCAGCCAAGCCGGCGCGCTGATTGTGCACCACAAATTGGCCGACAAACTGCCCGGCCGCAATCTGATTGCGTGCGACAACCCGCAACTCTATTTCGCCCAAACCGCCCGCCTGTTCCACCCTGCTCCCGCCGCCAATCCCGGCATTCATCCCAGCGCCGTGGTGGAAGCAAGCGCCATCGTGCCCGACAGCTGCGAAATCGGTGCCAATGTTTACATCGGCGAATGCGTCGTGCTGGGCGAAGGCTGCCGTATTTTGGCCAACTGCGTAGTGGAGGCCAACTGCGTGCTTGGCGAACATACTGTGCTGCACCCCAACGTAACCATTTATGCCGGCTGCCGTCTCGGCGATCGCGTGGAAATCCACTCCGGCACCGTAATCGGCGCAGACGGCTTCGGCAATGCCTGGGCGCAAGACCATTGGTACAAAATCCCACAAGTGGGCGGCGTGGAAATCGGCAACGACGTGGAAATCGGCGCCAACACCACCATCGACCGCGGCGCAATCGAAGACACCGTCATCGCCGAGGGCGCGAAAATCGACAACCTCGTGCAAATCGCCCACAACGTGCACATCGGCGCCCACACCGCCATCGCCGCCTGCGTGGGCATTGCCGGCAGCACCCATATCGGCGCCTACTGCCAAATCGGCGGTGCCGCCATGTTTGTCGGCCACATCCGCGTGGCCGACCGAACCTTCATCGGCGGCGGCACCCTCGTGGCCGCCTCCATCAACCAGCCGGATTACTACGCCAGCTCCTATCCGCTGCAAACCCACCGCGACTGGGTGAAAAACGCCGTGCACCTGCGCCGGCTAAACGAGTTGCACCGCCGCATGAAAATGCTGGAAAACACAATCAACTATCCCGAAAACAAGGAATAACCCATGCAAATCGAAA
>ERZ772827.1581-NODE-1581-length-11374-cov-3.434314_pt1 | contig 11374 bp, 9 predicted proteins | sample MGYA00580850_ERZ772827 | MGnify/ENA primary metagenome ERZ772827 (study PRJEB29015, sample SAMEA2737950) | human oral metagenome | biome: human oral; feature: human-associated habitat; material: dental | place: China | collected 2145 ...
GCGGCTCGGCTTGCAGCACTTGCAGCATGTGCTCGGCATAGGGCTGCCAGTCGGTGGCGCAGTGCAGATAGCCGCCGGGGGCCAGGCGCAGGGCCAGCTCGCGCACGAAGGGCGGCTGGATGAGGCGGCGCTTGTGATGGCGCTTTTTGTGCCAGGGATCGGGGAAGAAGATGTGCACGCCGTGCAGCGTGCCGGGGGCGATCATGCGCTCCAGCACGGGCACGGCGTCGTGCTGGAGGATGCGGATGTTGCGCAAGCCCTGCTCGCCCGCCAGCTTGAGCAGCGCGCCCACGCCGGGCTCGTGCACTTCGCAGCCGATGAACAGCGTGCCGGGCATGAGCGCGGCGATGTGCGCCGTGGCCTGGCCCATGCCGAAGCCGATTTCCAGCACCACGGGGCTGGCGGGGGTGAGGCCGCCGGCGGGGTTTGCGCCATCTGCCGCGCACAGGCCGAGGGCGTGGCGGGCCAGATCGGTGATGGCGGCGTCAAAGGGCAGCACGTAGCGCGGCCCCAGTTCGGCCAGGGCGCGGGCCTGGCCCGCCGTGGTGCGGCCGGCGCGGGTGACGAAGCTGCGGATGGCGCGCGGATGGGCGACGGCTGGGGCAGCGGCCGGGTTTGCCGTATTGGCAGACACGCCCGCAGGGGCAGCGGCGGAAGAGGCAGGGGCGGAGGGGGCAGCAGTCACGATGCGCGCGGCGGTTGCGTATCAGCGGCCAGGGCGGCGCCAAACAGGGCGGCCGCATCGGCCTGGGGCGGGGTGTCTGCGGCCTCTTCGGCGGGGGCGGCCTCGGCAGGCGGGCGGCCTGCGCGCGAGTAGGGGCGCAGCACGTTAACGAGCTGGGCATACAGGCGCGGGTTGGCGGCCAGGCATTCGCGGGGGGTGAAAAAGTCCGACTCGCCCGTGAAGTTGCCCACCAGCCCGCCGGCTTCCGTCACCAACAGCGAGCCGGCGGCCGTGTCCCACGCTTGCAGGCCGGTTTCAAAAAAGCCGTCGGTCATGCCGGCGGCCACGTAGGCCAGATCCAGCGCGGCCGCGCCGGGGCGGCGCAGGCCGGCGGTGCGTTTCATCACCTCGGCCATCATGTTCAGGTAGCCCTTGAAATCGTCGCCCTTGCGGAAGGGAAAACCCGTGGCCAGCAGGCTGTCGCCCAACTGGGTGCGGCGGTTGACGCGGATGCGGCGGTTGTTCAGATAGGCGCCGCGCCCGTGCGAGGCCAGAAACAGGTCATTGCGCGTGGGGTCATACACCACGGCCTGCTCCACCCGGCCGCGCACGCTCAGCGCAATGCTGACGCAGTAGTAGGGAAAGCCGTGAATGAAGTTGGTGGTGCCGTCCAGCGGATCGATGATCCACACATGCTCGGCGCGCGCATTGCCGCGCGTGCGGCCCGATTCTTCGGCCAGGATGCCGTGCTCGGGATACGCGCCCAGCAGGATGTCGATGACGGCCTGCTCGCTGGCGTGATCGACCTCGGTAACAAAGTCATTGGCCTGCTTTTGCGAGACGCGCACGGCCTCCACATCGAGCGCTGCGCGGTTGATGATGGCGCCGGCGGCGCGGGCGGCCTTGATGGCCACGTTGAGCATGGGGTGCAGTGAAAGCGACATGGGGAAGTTGAGAAAAACTGGCGGCGCGCGCGCAAAACGCGCAAAAAAGTGGCCGATTTTCTCACGCGCCGCAAGGGCGGGCAGGACGCGGGCGCTGCGATCAGGGGGCGGTTTTTTAGCGGGCCGCCGCAGCCGGCGGCCAGGCCAAATCGGGCCGCCAGTCGCCCTGGTCTTCATGCCCGGCGGCCACGGGCAGCGCGGGCGTGCCGGACGTCAGGGGCTCGCCATGCAGCGACCAGCGGTGGCGCAGGGCAAATTCAAAACCCGGCGCGGCCTGGCGGCAGGCGATGTCGCCCTGGCGCATGTCCGGCGCAAAGTCGGCGCAGGGCTGGCCCGGCGTGCCCAGGCCGGGGCTGCCGGCGGGCAGGGTGGGGCGGCCATCGGCGCTGGCCGTGGCATAGAAGGCGCGCAGCGCCCCATCGGGCAGGCGCAGCAGCAATACATGCAGGCTGGCCCCATCGGCCAGGCGCAGCCCGCGCGGCAGGGCGGGCGCTTCGGCCCAGCGCCACTGGCCCGCTTGCAGGCGCGCCGTGCGCAAGCTGGCCTCGTGCGGCGCGGCAGGCGGCCCGCCCGCAGCCTGCCAGCCCAGCGCCACAAAGGCCAGCAGCGCCAGCGCCGCCATCGCTTGCAGCAGCCGCGCCAGCAGGCGGCGCTGCGCTTGTGGAGAAAGAGAAGAAGAGGGCATGCAGAAATTTCCCCGGGCCGCAATGTTTCCAGTCTTGACAGCCATCAAGTGCGCCCGCCAGGCAGGCGGGCACAATGCGGGCATCAAGGTTTTTTTGCCCCCTGAAGAAAGGAGTTTTTCATCATGTTCAAACACATCCTGGTGCCCGTCGATGGTTCCGATACCGCGCTTTTTGCCGTGCAAAAGGCGACGGCGCTGGCCAAGGCTTTTGGCAGCGAAGTCACGGCCGTTTACGTGATCGATCCCTACCCCTTCACGGGCGTGGGCGCGGATTTTGCCTACGGGCAGGATCAATACCTGAGCGCCGCCAGCGCCGAGGCAAAGACCGCGCTGCAAGCCGTGGCGGATCAGTTTGAAGGCACGGGCCTGAAGGTGAATCAGCGCGTGGAAGAGTCCAGCTCCGCCTCGCGCGGCATCCTGGACGCCGCCCAGGCCGTGGGCGCAGACCTGATCGTGATGGGCTCGCACGGCCGCCGGGGTCTGGAAAAACTGGTGCTGGGCAGCGTGGCCCAGCGCGTGCTGGCCGCCGCCGTGCTGCCCGTGCTGGTGGTCAATGCCAGAAACGCCGCAGACTGAGCCTGCGCCGAAGTCGCATTTGCGGCGTTGCCCTTCCTCATCCACCCGCCCGAAGGTTCAGGCGGATGGTTTTGTTTGATTGAAGCAAAGGAGATTGCTCATGAACACCCCCTTGCGCCTTGTGGCTGCTGCGGCCCTGATGGCAGCCGCGTTTTCCGCCGCCCATGCCCAGTCGGCGCTGACGCTGACTTGCCCCACGCCGGCCGCGGGCCCGGCCACGCCACTGGTGTTTGCCACCGGCTCCAGCGCAGGCTGGCAATTCAAGCCCGTCAGCGGCGCAAGCTGGCAGGCGGCCTACACCGGCTACAAGCACAACAGCTGGTATCCCTCTGGTTCGAGCCCGGCCCTGGGAAGCTGGCTCACGCTGGCGCCGCCCACAGCGGAAGTGCCCACAAACGAACCGTTTGATTTCCGCTCGCCGGCCATCAGCATTGATTCGCGCATTGATTTGAGCTCCATCACCACGGCGGTCGAGCGCACGGCAGACAACTATCACGACGATGTGGGCGTCTCCAATACCGCCAATCCAGCCGGCGCTTTTGCGGGCACGGGCACGTACGGCAGTTTTTCCACGCTGCAATCCATCAACCCCACGCTGGCCTGGCAGCATGGCAGCAACCAGTTGCTGCTGCGCGTGCGCAATGCCGAAGGCATGGCCACCACCAATGCTGACCCTGATCCCCTGAACCCGCCCACCTACGGCCCCTTTGGCGTTTACACCAAGGTCACGCTGACGGCCACCTGCAATCCTGCTCCGCCGCCTGCCCCCGTGCCGGCCGATGCGCCCTGGGCCCTGCTGCTGGCAGGCGCGGGCGTGGCAGGCGTGGCGGTGCGCGCGATGCGCCGTCGCCGCCGCGACTGATTTCGCCCCGGCTGTTTGCCTGATGCAGACGCCACCCGGCCCCGGCCGCGTGGCGTTTTTTCATGCCTGCAAACGCAAAAAAACCCGGCGGCTGGGGCGCAGCGGCCGGGTGTTGTGCAAGGCATGCAAGCCGGGGCGCAATTAATGCCTGAAGTGCCGCACGCCGGTAAAGACCATGGCGATGCCGCGTTCGTTGGCCGCGTCAATGACTTCCTGATCGCGCATAGAACCGGCGGGCTGGATGACGCAGGCCGCGCCGTGGTCAATCACCACATCCAGCCCGTCGCGGAACGGGAAGAAGGCATCGCTGGCGACGGCGCTGCCTTGCAGGCTCAGGCCCGCGGCTGTGGCCTTGATGCTGGCGATGCGGGCCGAGTCCAGGCGGCTCATCTGGCCCGCGCCCACGCCCAGGGTCATGCCGCCGCCGCAAAAGACGATGGCGTTGCTTTTGACGAACTGCGCCACTTTCCAGGCAAACAGCAGGTCTTGCAGCTGTTCGGGGCCGGGTTGCTTTTGGGTGACGACTTTCAGATCGGCCGCTTGCAGGGGGTGGAAATCGGCCGTTTGCACCAGCAGGCCGCCGCCCACGCGCTTGTATTCCAGCGTGTTGGCGCAGGCAGGCGCATCGGCGGGCAGGGCGATTTGCAGCACGCGCACATTCGGTTTGGCGGCCAGCAGGGCCAGGGCCTCGGCGGTGAAGGCCGGGGCCATCAGCACTTCCACGAACTGCTTGCCCACGGCCTCGGCGGCGGCGGCGTCCACTTCGGTGTTGAAGGCGATGATGCCGCCGAAGGCGCTGGTGGGATCGGTCTTGAAGGCTTTTTCATAGGCGGCGCGGGCGTTTTCGCCCACGGCCACGCCGCAGGGGTTGGCATGCTTGACGATGACGCAGGCGGGCTGCTCGCGCCACTGCTTGACGCATTCCCAGGCGGCGTCGGCATCGGCGATGTTGTTGTAGGACAGCTCCTTGCCCTGCAACTGGCGGGCCGTGGCCAGCGCGCCGGCGGCCGGGTGCAGATCGCGGTAGAAGGCGGCGCTTTGATGCGGGTTTTCGCCATAGCGCAGGGTTTGCACGCGGGTGAAGACGGCGTTGTGCTGCGCGGCATAGGCGTTTTGCACGGGGGCGCTTTGGCCCTGGCTGGCCTCGAAGTCAATGGCCGAGAGCCAGTTGCTGATGGCCGCGTCGTATTGCGCCACGCGGTTGAAGGCGGCCACGGAGAGGGCAAAGCGCGTTTTGGCCGAAAGCTGGCCGCCTGCGGCTTGCAGCTCGGCCAGCACGGCGGGGTATTGGCTGGCGTCGGTCAGCACGGCCACGTCCTGCCAGTTCTTGGCGGCGCTGCGCACCATGGCGGGGCCGCCGATGTCGATGTTTTCTATGGCTTCTTCCAGAGTGCAGCCGGGGCGGGCCACGGTGGCCTCGAAGGGATAGAGGTTGATGACCACCAGGTCGATCGTGTCGATGCCGTGCTCGGCCAGCGCGGCCATGTGCGCGGGCATGTCGCGCCGCGCCAGCAAGCCGCCATGCACGGCCGGGTGCAGGGTTTTGACGCGGCCGTCCAGCATTTCTGGAAAGCGCGTGATTTCGGCTACTTCAGTCACGGGCAGGCCCGCGCCTTGCAGCAGGCGGGCCGTGCCGCCAGTCGATAGCAGCCGAAAGCCCAGCTTGTGCAAGGCCGCGGCCAGATCGGCCACGCCGGTTTTGTCGGAAACGGACAGAAGGGCGGTTTTTTGGGTCATGGGGGAAAAAGCGACAGCAGATGAAATGAAAACGGCCGACAGACTGGGCGCGGCCGTTTGAATGTGGTTTGAATGCTTTTGCTGGTTTTTGCGTGGTTTTGAAAGCAGTTTGCGTGCTTTTCAGATCAGCTTGTGCTCCAGCAGTTTTTTGCGCAGGGTGTTGCGGTTCAGCCCCAGCCATTGGGCGGCGCGGCTTTGGTTGTTGTTGGCACGGCGCATGACCAGCTCCAGCATGGGCGATTCCACGCGCTTGATCAGCATGTCATACACGTTGTGAGGCTCCACATCCTGCAAGTCTTTGAAGTAAGCCTCCAGGCTCTGGCGTACGCATTCGTCGAGTTGGTTCGTGCTCATGGTCGTGTTTGAAAAGGTGAAGAAAAAAAGGGTGAAAAAAAGAAAGAGCGAAGCCGGCGGACTGCTTTTTTTTTCAGTCTGCGGCGGCCGCGCTGGCGGGGGCGAGGGCGGGCCGGGGCAGGCGCTCGTGGCGCTCGGCCAGGCGCAGCAGAAATTCATCCACTGCCTGCCATTGCAGGCGCGCCTCGGTTTGCGCCATCAGCGTTTGCAAAAAGGGCGCGGCGCCGGGCAGGCCGCCCAGCATGCGCTGCAAATGCTTGCGCGCCGAGCGCACGCCCGCCTCGTGGCCATACAGGCCGTAGTGCGCTTGCAGGTGATCGAGCAAGGCGGCGCGCACATGCAGCGTCAGCGGCTGGGCCAGCTCGTGGCCGGTGCGCAGAAAGTGCGCCGTCTGCCCGATCAGCCAGGGCGCGCGCCAGGCGGCGCGGCCCAGCATCACGCCGTCGGCATCCGTGGCGGCCAGCACGGCGGCGGCTTTGGCGGGCGAGTCGATGTCGCCATTGGCCACCACGGCCACGCGCACGGCGGCCTTGACGGCGGCGATGGTGTCGTATTCAGCCTGGCCCTTGTAGAGCTGCTCGCGCGTGCGGCCGTGGATGGCGATCATCTGCACGCCCGCGCCCTCGGCCGCGCGGGCCAGGGCCGGGGCGTTGCGGTGCGCGGCGCTCCAGCCGGTGCGCATCTTCAGCGTCACCGGCACGCCGTGCGGCGCGCAGGCGGCCACCACGGCCTCGATGATTTGCAGCGCCAGCGCCTCGTTTTGCATCAGCGCGCTGCCCGACCACTGGCTGCACACTTTTTTGGCCGGGCAGCCCATGTTGATGTCGATGACGTGCGCGCCCTGGTCTATGGCCCAGGCGGCGGCCTCGGCCATGTCCGGCGCGTTGGCGCCCACGATCTGCACGGCCACGGGCGCGGCCTCGCCCGCCCAGTGGCTGCGCAGGCGGCTTTTGAGGCTGCGGCGCAAATCGGGCCGCGCCGCCACCATTTCCGCCACGGCATAGCTCGCGCCAAAGCGGCGGCAAAGCTGGCGAAAGGGCTGATCCGTCACGCCCGCCATGGGCGCTGCCAGCACGGCGTGCGGCAGCGTGTAGGGGCCTATGCACAGGCTCCGGGGCGGGGCGAAAGGGGTGAAAACGGGCATGGCGGCAAATGAAAGGCGCGGATTCTATCTGCCTGAAAAATGGGCATCCGATAAAAAAATTTGACAGCAAAGCCCCGCCTCCAGACGCAAGCCGGCCCGCCTTGCGCCTCTTTTCATGGAAAGTTATCCACAGATTTCTCCTGTTTTGATAGCGCACTGCGCAGTATCTACGGGCGATGCGGGCAGTTTGCCTGTTTGATAAGCAAAAAAATGATTCCAAATGTGAAAAATAGGCCGCCTACAATCGCCCCCGCTTTCAGGCCCTGCCGCCACTTTCCCCACCCCCAAAAAGGCGCGAGAGGCAGCCGGGCCTGGCCACTGACAGGTGCTCCGCGGCCCACGGCTCCGGAGTAAACGGGAAGCAGGTGAAATTCCTGCGCTGCCCCCGCAACGGTCAGCGAACGCAAAAGCCCCGACGCACGCAGCGCGCCCCAGCGCTGCGGCAGCCACTGCGCCCCTTCGCGGGCGTGGGAAGGCCGGAACGCTTGCTGCGGGCACTTTCAGCCGCCCGCACGTTCGCCAGCCCGGATACCGGCCTGTCGGTGCAGGTGTCAGCGGCTGCGGGCGTGCGGCTGGCTGGCGGGCATGGCGCTGTTGCGGCCCTGGCCTGTTGGGCCGCGGCCTGCACGCGCTGCGCCCTGCCCGCCCTTTGCGCACTTGGCGGCCGCTGGCGTGTTGCACATCGTGCAAATTCAGCCACAGGCATTAGTCATGCTCAAAACCATCATCAAGCGCGACGGGCGCGAAGAACCCTTCATTCCGGCCAAGGTCAACAGCTGGTCCATCTGGGCCAGCGAACAACTGGGCCGGCGCGTGGACTGGTCTTCCGTAGTCATGGAAGCCATGAGCCGCTTCGGCGAGCGCGCCAGCAGCCAGGAGCTGCAAAAGCAGCTCATCCAGATTTGCGTGCAGAAAAAAAGCTGGCCCTACAGCCTCATGGCCGGGCGGCTGTATGCCGCCGTCACGCGCAAGGAAATCTACGGCAGCAGCACGCAAATGCCCACCATTGCCGCCGTGCAAAAACAACTGGCCGCCGCCGGCCTGATGCGCAAACTCGATTACACCGACGAGGAATATGCGCAAATCGAGAAATTCATAGACCACGCGCGCGATTTTGAATATGCCTATTCGCAAATCCTGCAATTGCGCAAAAAATATGCGCTGATGAACCGCGTCACGCGCCAGGGATATGAATCGCCCCAATTCGTCTATATGCGCATGGCGATGGCCCTGGCCGAAGACGAGCCGCGCGAAGAGCGCCTGCAACACATCGTCAACTGGTACAACCATTTTTCCTATAACCGCATCAACGCCCCCAGCCCCAATTACATCAATCTGGGCACGCGCCTCAATGGTTATGCATCCTGCTGCGTTTACAAGGCCGGCGACAATTTGCATTCACTGGCCATAGGCGACCATATTGCCTATGAAATGACCGGCATGAGCGCCGGCATAGGCGGCATGATTTCCACCCGCACGCTGGGCGATCCGGTGCGCGGCGGCGTGATTTCGCATCAGGGCAAATTGCCCTATTACCGCTCGCTGGCCTTTGCCACCAAGGCCAATCAGCAAGCCGGGCGCGGCGGCGCATGCACCAGTTACTACTCGGCATTCGACCCGGAAAACACCACCATCGCCCTTTTGCAAAATCCCATGTCCACCGAGGACAAGAAAATCCGGGAACTGCATTTTGGCGTCATGTACAACCGCCTTTTCACCAAAAAGGCGGCGCGCAATGAAAACGTTTTCGTCTTTACCGAATATTCCGCCCCCGAATTGTGGCGCGCCATGTTCTCGGGCGATCAGGAAAAATTCGAGGCGCTTTATGAAAAACACGAGCGCGACGAAAATTTCCCCAAAAAATACATCAGCGCGCGCGATTTTGTCGTGCTCGCGCGCCAGCAGGCGTATGAATGCGGCACGCATTATGAATTGTGGATAGACGAAATGAACCGCCACACGCCGTTCATCGACCCCATACACAGCAGCAATTTGTGCAATGAAATCGCCCTGCCCACGCGCGAATACCAGCGCATGACGGATTTGTATTCGGCAGATGATAATCCCGAATCGGGCGAAATCGCCATATGCGCCCTTTCCGCCCTCGTGGTTTGCAATATTGCCAGTGACGAGCAATATGCCTCGGCCGCCTACTATGCGTTGAAAATGATCGACAAATGCATAGACATGTCCGATTATCCCTTCGCCCATGTTGCCATGACCGCCAAGGCGCGCCGCAGCGCCGGAGTGGGAATGATGGGCGTGGCCACCGAACTGGCGCGCAAAAACCTCCAATACACCAGCCAGGCCGGGCGCGATTATTGTCACTGGCTGGCCGAGCGCCATTATTACTTTGCCGCCCGCGCCAGTTTGCAACTGGCCCGCGAAAAAGGCAATGCGCCCTGGATACACAAAACCAAATGGCCGCAGGGCTGGCTGCCGCTGGATACCTATAAAAAAACCGTCGATGAAATCGCCGCGCCCCAATATGTTTATGACTGGGAAGGGCTGCGCGCCGAAATCATCGCCCAGGGCGGGCTGCGCCACTCGGCCCTTGTGGCCCACATGCCCACCGAATCCAGCTCCAAGGCCGCCGGCGTGCCCAATAGCATTTATCCCGTGCGCGAAATCGCCATGAAAAAATCGGACAACAGCAATGTAATTGACTGGGTAGCCACCGATTCCGATTTGCTGAAAGACCGCTACGAACTGGCCTGGAATATTCCCACGCTGGACATGATCAAAATCTACGCCATTTTCCAGAAATTCACCGACCAGGGCATCAGCGCCGATTTCTGGCGCGATCGCGCCAGCGATCCCATCGTTTATACCGATGAAATCGTGCAGGAGCATATTGCCATGTGCCGCTGGGGCATGAAGGGGCGCTATTACCAAAACTCGCTCACCAGCGATCAGGGCATGCAGCAGACCGTGGAAAGCCGCTTTGCGCAAAATCTGCTTGCGCAAACCGGCAAAAATGCGGAGCCGAACGCAAATCAAAAAACCGCCGCCGCCGAAATACTGCAAACCACGGCCGCCGATTTCGAGCTGGCCGACATCGACCGCGGCTGCGCCGGCGGCGCTTGCAGCCTTTGAATATCCCTTGCGCAAAAGGAAAAGCCATGTCCGAAAACGAATTGAACATTCCCGCATCCATTTTCAACATTCACAAAAGCGATTACAAAAGCGCTGATTTGTTTCTGGGCGAGCCGGGCGGGCTGCTGGACTCGATCAACCGGCCGCATCCGCAGCTTTTTGCCATGTACAAAAAAATGCTTTCGCTGCGCTGGGATGAAAATGAATTTGATTATGCGCCGTGCAACAGCGAATTCAAAACCTGCTCGCGCGGCATGTATGACGCCATGATTTACAACCTGGCCTATCAGTGGGAGGCCGACACGGTGGCCAGCAACAGCATCGTGCCCCTGCTTGCGCCTTTCATCACCAATTCCGAGCTTTGGGGCGTTACCCTGGCAGTGGGCCTGAATGAATATCTGCACGCGCTGACCTATTCGGAAATCGTGCGCAACAGTTTCGATCACCCCGATGAGGTATTCAACGAGATTTTGTCGATTGCCGAGAGTTTTCACCGGCTGGAGGCAATGGCCCGGGTATTCGGCCAGGTGCATGAGGTTTCGCACCGGTATGCGCTGGGGCAGGCGGATAAGGAAGAAGCGTATGAGGCGGTGATGGCCTTTTATGTGGCGCTTTATTGTCTGGAGCGCATTCAGTTTATTTCTTCTTTTATCGTGACTTTTGCCTTTGGCGAAATCGGCATGTTCGTGCCGATTGCCAAGGCGATTCAGAAAATCTGCCAGGATGAGTTTGAAGTGCATCAGCGGCTGGATGCGATGGTGATCGGCATCGAGCTGAAAACCGCGCGCGGCCAGGCCTGGCTGGAGAAAAACCGCGATCGCGTGCACGCCATCATTACCGAAATGACCGAGGCCGAATTGAAATGGTCGGAGTTTCTGGGCAGCGAAAATCGAGAATTGCCCGGCATTACGGTGCAAAAACTCAAGGATTCGGTGATTTTCAACGCCCAGCCGGTTTATGAAACGCTGGGTTTGCCCAGCCCCTTTGCGCGCGTGGAAGAAAACCCGCTGCCATTCGTGCAGGAATGGATGAACGTCAACGCCATTCAGGCCGCGCCGCAGGAAGAAGCCGGGCGCAACAGCGCCTATCTGATCGGCGGAATCATCCCGCGCGATGGCGGCCGGATTTATGACACCGCAGGCTTGTAATCAGCCCTTTGCGAAGCAGGTTATCCACAGATTTTTCCTGTTTTGATAGCGCGCTTCGCAGTATCCACGGGCGCTGCGGGCGGTTTGCTGATTTATTCAGCAATTTTTTCCGATGTTTCTTCCGCGAGTTCTTCGGCGGCTTCGATGATGAAGCGCACGCGGCG
>ERZ772827.1582-NODE-1582-length-11373-cov-7.363227_pt1 | contig 11373 bp, 10 predicted proteins | sample MGYA00580850_ERZ772827 | MGnify/ENA primary metagenome ERZ772827 (study PRJEB29015, sample SAMEA2737950) | human oral metagenome | biome: human oral; feature: human-associated habitat; material: dental | place: China | collected 2145 ...
CCACGCGCGTGCTCACCGAAGCGGCCATCATGGGCAAGCGCGACGACCTGCGCGGTCTGAAGGAAAACGTCATCGTCGGCCGCCTCATCCCTGCCGGCACCGGCCTGGCCTACCACCAGGCCCGCAAGGCCAAAGACGCCATGGACGAAGCCGAGCGCCTGGCTATTGCCGAAGCGGAAGCTGGCCTGGATGAAGCTGAAGAGGCATCCAGCGCTTTGGCCGCAGTGGATGTTTTTGGTCAGGCTGTGATGGCTTTAGCGGATTCTGTTAGCAATTCCGAGAACTCTCCAGCCAATAGCTCCTCCCCCGCTGTGTCGGATCAGCAGGATTAACGTTCTTTTCAGGAACTTGTTCAGAGTCTGGCCGGAGAGAGCCTGTTTTGTTGGCGCACATCCCCCGTAAGCCATCTTTTTGCTATCAATTTAATAGCATCAAAGTCCGTAAAACCGTGCGATGGAGGCATTTTCGGGGCCTTGAATCAGCTTTCAAAAACGGAGCATCCGGCCTGACGTTTGTGTTCATGAATGACTTGAACAGGCATCAAGACACTCTATGGGGCAAGATGCACCTGAACTAGAAAAAAGGTGGGCAACGCATCCAGATGCATGCAGTCCCATAGAGAACGTGAACTTCATAAGCGCATGGGAGAGATTTCATGGCCGGATGCTCCTGCCTCAAAGCGATAGACTGCGTTTGAACAGGGGGCTGCTCGTGATTCAGAGGCGGTGTTCATCAACGAACAATGTATCTGGGGACGGCATCAATCCGTTGTGTTACTAATGCTTTTGTATCAATTCATGCACACACAGCCCCTCGCACATTTACAAAAACTCACTGCCCGGCGATGATTGCGGGCAACTTCGTCTGCAACTCCCTAGTTAGCAATGGCTACAACCGAATCTCTTGCGCAAACGGCCACACTTCCTGGCTTGGCGCGCACACTCGTCGTATCTGGCAAGCTGAGTCAGCAGGCCGCAGAAGATCTCTACAAAAAGTCTCAGCAGGCAGGGAAAAATTTCATTGCTGAGCTGACGGGATCGGGCGCTGTATCAGCTGCTGACTTGGCTCATATCATGTCAGCAGCTTTTTCTGCGCCTTTGATTGACGCATCTGCCATTGATCCTGAGCGTTTGACGCAAGATCTAGTTGATCGAAAGCTGATTCTTAAATATCGAATATTGCCACTACGCAAGAGGGGTAACCGCGTCATTATCGCCACGGCGGATCCGACTGATTATGAGGCTGCTGAAAAAGTCAAATTCGCCACCCAAATGGTTATTGAATGGGTGATTGCCGAATATGACAAACTTTCGCAGCTTATTGAAACAGCGACGCGCGGCACTGGCGACGGAATGGATGGCTTGGGCGCCGATGACTTTGAATTTGGTGAAGATGCAATCAGCCCCAGCGAATCGGAAGAAGAAACAGAGCAGGATGATAGCGAGGACACTCCTATTGTTCGATTTCTGCAAAAAATGTTGGTTGATGCCGTCAACATGCGCGCTTCTGACTTGCATTTTGAACCCTATGAGTTTATTTATCGCGTTCGTTTCCGGATTGATGGTGAATTGCGTGAAATTGCCAGCCCTCCGCCCGGGATTAAAGAGAAACTTGCTTCTCGCATCAAGGTAGTTTCGCGGCTGGATATTTCTGAAAAGCGGGTGCCTCAAGATGGCCGCATGAAATTGAAGATAGGCCCTGATCGTGTAATTGATTTTCGTGTCAGCACGTTGCCTACTCTGTTTGGTGAAAAAATAGTTATACGTATTTTGGATCCAAGCAGTGCAAAATTAGGAATTGATGCGCTTGGTTATGAGCCGATAGAAAAAGAGCGGCTCATGACAGCTATTGAAAGACCCTATGGAATGATCTTGGTAACAGGTCCAACAGGGTCAGGGAAGACGGTCTCTCTCTATACGTGCCTCAATCTGCTGAATAAACCAGGAGTAAATATATCGACTGCCGAGGATCCGGCGGAAATTAATTTACCCGGCATTAATCAGGTGAACATGAATGATAAAGCCGGTTTGACATTTGCTGTTGCGCTGAAAGCTTTTCTGCGGCAGGATCCTGATATCATCATGGTGGGTGAAATTCGGGATCTGGAAACGGCTGATATAGCGATTAAAGCTGCCCAAACAGGGCATTTGGTGCTTTCCACGCTGCACACCAACGACGCACCGACGACACTGACTCGCATGCGAAATATGGGTATCGCTCCATTCAATATCGCATCCAGCGTGATTCTGATAACGGCGCAGCGTTTGGCCCGCAGACTTTGTCCGAAGTGCAAGGAACCGGTTGAGATTCCGCATGAAACGCTTTTGGAGGCCGGATTTTCGGAAGAAGATCTGGATGGAAGCTGGCAGCCTTACAAGCCGGTAGGGTGTGATGCTTGCAATAATGGATATAAAGGACGTGTCGGTATCTATCAGGTTATGCCAATTACGGAGGATATGCAGCGTATTATTCTGGCAGATGGTAGCGCGATTGAGATAGCAGAGCAAGCCAAGACAGAAGGAGTGCGGTCTTTGCGTGAATCCGGACTGCATAAGGTTAAGATAGGCGTCACCTCGCTGGAAGAAGTTCTGGCTGTTACAAACGAATAACTTTGCCTTTATTGACGGGCTGAGAAATATCGGAAGGGAAATAGAATATCATGGCCACTACAACAAATAAAAGATCAACAGCCAATATGGTCAAAGAATTTTTCTTTGAGTGGGAAGGAAAAGATCGTAGCGGGAAAATTGTGCGCGGAGAGCTGCGTGCAGCTGGAGAGCACCAGGTCCAGGCGTCTTTGCGGCGTCAAGGCATATTAGCAACAAAAATCAGAAAAAGGCGGACAAAAGGCGGAAAGAAAATAAAATCCAAAGATATCGCCATATTCACCCGGCAGCTTGCGACCATGATGCGGTCGGGGGTGCCTTTGTTGCAGGCGTTTGATATTGTGGCGCGGGGAAGCACGAATGCAAGCGTTACCCGGCTATTGAATGATATTCGCACGGATGTTGAAGCAGGTTCGTCGCTGGCCAGCGCATTCAAGAAGCATCCGATGTATTTTAATGCATTGTATTGTAATTTGGTAGAAGCGGGTGAAGCCGCTGGTATTTTAGATAGCTTGCTTGATCGCCTTGCGGTTTATATGGAGAAAACGGAGGCGATTAAATCGAAAATCAAATCGGCATTGATGTATCCAATTGCAGTGGTTGTGGTTGCATTTGTGGTTGTCTCAATCATTATGATTTTTGTGATTCCTGCATTTAAGGATATATTTACAAATTTTGGAGCAGATTTGCCGGCGCCAACATTGGTTGTTATCGCAATCAGTGAATTTTTCGTTGCATATTGGTGGTTGATATTTCTGGTTACGTTTGGATCCGTTTATTTTTTCTTTCAGTCATGGAAACGCAGCGAGAAGATGCAGGCCTTCATGGACCGATTGCTGCTGAAGTTCCCGATTTTTGGTGATTTGATCTATAAGTCAGTTATTGCGCGTTGGACCAGAACATTGTCCACCATGTTTGCGGCAGGGGTGCCATTGGTTGAAGCATTGGATTCGGTTGGTGGGGCTTCCGGGAATTATGTTTATAAGGTTGCAACCACAAAAATTCAGAATGAAGTTGCGACGGGGACCAGTCTTACCAATGCCATGACTAATTCTGGCGTGTTTCCCAGCATGGTATTGCAGATGACCGCGATTGGTGAGGAGTCTGGTTCAATTGACCACATGCTGGGCAAGGCTGCTGACTTTTATGAAAATGAAGTGGATGAAATGGTTGCCGGTTTGTCCAGCCTCATGGAGCCGATTATCATCGTCTTTCTTGGCGGATTGATTGGTGGGATCGTTGTGTCAATGTATCTCCCAATCTTCAAGATGGGCGAAGTTGTCTGATGATTTTTTTGAATTGGATGACTGTATTTTTCGCCGCTTTAATGGGGTTGCTGATTGGCAGCTTCCTGAACGTTGTTATCTACCGGCTTCCGCAAATGATGTATCGCTCATGGCTGCATGATGCGGGAGCCAGTTTGTCAGGGGTTTCTGGCGAGAAGAGTCTTTGGTGCTTGGTATTTGGCTATCAGCGGCTTGAGCCAGAACGAATGACAGATGCAGGCAATGAGATCGTTCAGGCAGTTAATGAACTGCCTCGTTTGGATTTGATGCTTCCTGCATCGCGCTGTCAGGGATGCGGTCACCAAATCCGGTGGTATGAGAATATTCCCGTCATCAGTTGGCTTTTTTTGAGAGGAAAATGTTCCGGTTGCGGAGAAGCGATTGCATGGCGCTATCCGGCCATTGAATTGTTGACGGGGTTTTTATTTGCGTGGTGTGGTTGGCGTTGGGGACTGACGTGGAATGGTGCAGCATGGTCTTTTTTTTGCGCCATGCTGCTCGTTTTAGCCATGATCGATTGGGATACAACCCTGTTGCCGGATGTCTTGACGTTGCCTTTGGTTTGGTGCGGCCTGTTGGCTTCCTTATTGAATCTGACACAGATTTCTCTTGAAGACTCTGTTATTGGGGCGGCGGCAGGATATTTATCCCTCTGGTGTATTTATTGGCTTTTCAAGCAGGCCACAGGAAAAGAAGGAATGGGATTCGGTGATTTCAAACTTTCTGCTGCACTGGGGGCATGGTTCGGCTGGACGGCGCTTGTGCCGATCATTTTGATAGCATCATGTGTTGGAGCCGTTGTCGGCCTTGTTTTGAAATTTTCTGGCAGATTGCATGATGGACAGTATGTGCCGTTTGGGCCATTTTTGGTTTTTGGGGGATTTGTTTTGATTGTTTTTGGCGCGGATCATGTCATGCAATTTATTGGTTGGAGCAGATGAAAGCGCTTGCTCCAGGGCAAAATAAGATGTTTCATCTGGGTTTGACTGGCGGCATAGGAAGCGGTAAAAGCACAGTCGCGCGGTTATTGGCAGCATGCGGAGCGTTTGTTATTGATGCTGATGTGGTTTCGCGTGGCGTGACCGGTAAGGAAGGGCTTGCAATGCCAGCCATTGTGGAGCAATTCGGGCCGCAAGTGCTGGCGTCAGATGGCGCTTTGGATCGGCAGGTCATGCGTGAAATTGTGTATGCATCTCCAACCGCCCGGCAACATCTTGAACGTATCGTCCATCCATTTGTGGAAAAGGAGATGGAGCGTCAGGCGCTTGAAGCGGAGCGTTTGAATGTGCCTTGTGTGGTTTTTGATGTGCCGCTGCTGGTCGAAAACTTGGACTATTGGCGCCCTCGTCTGGATGCCATTTTGGTGATTGACTGTCCAGAGCGGGTGCAAATGGATCGCGTTATGCTGCGCGATGGTCTGTCTGAAGAAGACGTTCGGAAAATTCTGTTGGCACAGGTAAATCGGGAGCAACGGTTGGCGGCGGCAGATTTTGTCATTCGCAATGGTGACGATGTCACGCCAGAGTCGCTTTCGAAACAACTTGAAGCAATGCTTCCGCATTTCGGTTTATAATACTAAATTCAGCTTGTGCCAATTTCTGCGTGATACTTTACGAATATCCCTTTAATGAACGCATTCGCACCTATTTGCGGTTGGAGCAGCTTCTTCAGCGTTTAAGCGAATTGCTTATTCGTGAAACAGCCCTGGATCATCATTTCGCGTTGGTGACATTGTTTGAAATGATGGACATGGCAAGCCGGGTCGATATCAAGACAGATTTGCTCCGGGATCTGGAAAGTCATAAATCCTATTTGTCGTCCCAGCGCGGAAATCCTGCTATTGATCAAACCGCGCTAGAGGCTTATGAAGGACATGTGGATCGGTCTTTTAATCGGCTCAAACAGCAGCAAGGCAGACCTTGCGGCCATTTGGTTGAAGATGACTGGTTAATGGGGTTGCGCAGCCGCATGGTTATTCCGGGGGGCGCTTGTTCATTTAATTTGCCCGCCTATCATGCGTGGCAGCAAGGCAGCGCCAGTGTGCGTCTGGCCGATTTGAATCGCTGGATCGCGCCATTACAGCCATTGACCGAAGCGCTTTCTTTATTGTTAAGTATGTTGCGCCGCTCAGGTGCGCCGCAAATGGTGCAAGCCACACAAGGGCAGTTTCAATGCTCCTTGTTGCAGGGGCGTTCTGTTCAGCTGATGCGGCTGCATATTCCCGGCGGAGTCAGTCTTATTCCCGAAATCAGCGGAAACCGTTTGATGGTTTCTATTCGTCTTTTAAAGCAATTGCCGGAAAACAAGGTTATTGCTTCAAATGAAGATGTTGCATTTGAACTAACACTGTGCTCATGATCCAGCCGCTTTTTGATTCACGCAGCATCAGGTGTCCTTCCTGTGGCGGCCCCAGCCGCTATGCCCCTGAAAATCGATTCCGTCCTTTCTGCAGCGAGCGCTGCAAGTTGCGTGATCTTGGAGCCTGGGCCAGCGAAAGTTTTCACTTGACGGAAGCGGATGGCGGCGAGCTTGAGAGGCGCACAAGTTAGAATGCTAAGTTTTTCCTGTGTCTCCTAGACTTTTTGGATGACACCTTTTTCAAGGCGCGGCAAATCCGTTGCGCATCCCGTCAAATCATTGTTTCACCCGGAATTCACAACATGACCGCCAACGTTGAAATTCTTGAAAAGCTTGAGCGCAAGATGACGCTCACATTGCCTGTCGATTCCATTCGCAGTGAAGTGGAGGCGCGCTTGTGCAAGCTCGCACGCACGGTGCGCATGGATGGCTTTCGCCCAGGGAAAGTGCCGCTGGACATTGTGAGCCAGCGCTATGGTTATTCGGTGCAGAGCGAAGTGCTCAATGACAAAGTCGGAGAGCTTTTCTTCAGTGAAGCCCGTCAGGCGAATCTGCAAGTGGCAGGACTGCCTTCCATCACGGAAATGCCCGACTCGCCTGAAGGCCAGCTGACGTTCGAGGCCGTTTTTGAAGTGTTTCCGGAAATTGTGCTGAATGATCTGTCGGACGTGGAGGTCGAGAAGGTTTCAGCGGAAGTCAGTGAAGATGCCATTGACCGCACCATCGAAATTTTGCGCAAGCAGCGGCGCACTTTCGCGCAGCGTGCCAAAGACAGCGTTGCCGAAAACGGTGACCGCGTCACTATCGATTTTTCTGGCACGCTCGATGGCGAACCTTTTGATGGCGGCAAGGCCGACAACTTTGCTTTCATTCTTGGCGAAGGCCAGATGCTGAAAGAATTTGAAGATGCCGTGCGGGGCATGAAAGTGGGCGAAAGCAAGACTTTCCCCTTGTCTTTCCCGCAGGACTATCACGGCAAAGACGTGGCGGGCAAGACGGCTGATTTCCTGGTCACAGTCAAGAGCATTGAAGCGGCCCATTTGCCAGAGCTCAATGACGCTTTCATCAAATCGCTGGGCGTGGCCCCCGGCGTGGAAAATTTGCGCGCCGATGTGCGCAAAAACCTGGAGCGTGAAGTCAGGTTCCGCCTGGACGCGGCCAACAAGCAAGCTGCGCTGAACGCCGTGGCAAACAAGGCTGAATTTGATTTGCCCAAAGCTAGCGTGCAGGCTGAAGTCAATCGCATGGTGGAAGAAGCGCGTTCCGATCTGAAGGCGCGCGGCATCAAGGATGCAGACAAGCTCCAAATTCCCACTGAAGCATTCCAGACCAATGCCGAGCGCCGCGTGCGGCTGGGCCTGGTCATGGCAGAGCTGGTCAAGGCCCACAATCTTCGGGCCACGCCAGAGCAAGTCAAAGCGCAAATACAAGAGCTGGCCGCCAGCTATGAGCGCCCGGCCGAGGTGCAGCGCTGGTATTACCAGGACAAAAACCGCCTGGCCAATGTGGAAGTCATGGTGCTGGAAAACAATGTGGCCAATTACATCTTCCAGCACGCCAAAGTCACCGAGAAAAAACTCGGTTTTGATGAGCTGATGGGCGCTGCCGCCGCGCAAGCGGCCTGACGCAAGCCGGTTCGTTCAAACCCGGCGGGGCTTGAGCCGTGCAGAGGCCAAGCCCCATTTTTTTAATCCTGTTTTTTGTGAGGAAAACCCGCATGCGTATTCAGGAACCTGCCAGCAATCTCGGCCTTATTCCCATGGTCATCGAGCAATCGGGCCGGGGCGAGCGCTCTTTTGACATCTATTCGCGCCTGCTCAAAGAGCGTGTTGTCTTTCTGGTGGGCGAAGTCAACGACCAAAGCGCCAACCTCGTCGTGGCCCAGTTGCTGTTTCTGGAAAGCGAAAACCCCGACAAGGACATCTCTTTCTACATCAACTCCCCCGGCGGCAGCGTCACGGCGGGCCTGTCCATTTACGACACCATGCAGTTCATCAAGCCTGATGTTTCCACCATGTGCCTGGGCTTTGCCGCCAGCATGGGCGCGTTTCTTCTGGCCGCAGGCGCCAAGGGCAAGCGCTACAGCCTGCCCAACAGCAAAATCATGATTCACCAGGTGCTCGGCGGCGCGCGCGGCCAGGCCACCGACATCGAAATCCAGGCGCGCGATCTGCTGCGCACCAAGGAACAGATGAACCGCATCCTGGCCGAGCGCACCGGCCAGCCCTATGAAAAAGTCGTGCACGACACCGAGCGCGATTACTACATGACCGCACCCGAAGCCAAGGATTACGGCCTGATTGACAGCGTCATCGAAAAGCGCGCCTGAAAGACGGGTTCAAAGTTTGGCGCCAGCCGTTTTGCAGCCGCCCGCGCACCGAAATCCATCGCTGGTTTCGCTACCACTTTAATAGCAGCAAAGCCCGTCAAACCGTGCGATGGGGGCGTTTTTGGCGCCCTGAATTTGCTCTCAAAAAAGAGCGGAACGCGCCAGGCCCGTGCTGCATCCGGCTTGCGGTTTTACCTGCCGCAGCTGGACCTCAAAGGCTTGTTTGCAAACTGGGCGTGGCCAGTGTGGAGAAAATGGAAAGTGTGGGACAGGGTGCGGCTTTCAGGCGCTGCGCGGCCTTGCGTGGCGCCGCCATGCCTGATGGGCAGCCAAGCAAACAGCAAGGGCCAGCTGATGGTTTGCGGTTTCGGCCTGTGGCCTGCTCCTTGCGGCCATTGCGGTTTAGCGCTTTCGCCTCTCGTGTCTCAATCACCCTATGAATGAATGCTTTATGAAAACCACGGCCTTTTTGTTGCTGACGCTGGCCGGCCTTGCCCCCGGCGGGGCCTGGGCCATTAACAAATGCACGGATGCCGCTGGCAAAGTGAGCTATCAGGAGCAGCCTTGTCCCGCCAGTGCCCGGCAAAGCGAGGTGGCTGCGCCGCGCACGCCAGCTGCGCCGCCTGCTGCGGCCCGGCAGCCGGGCAGGAGCGTCGCCGCACCAGCTGGCGGCGGCCCGACGGCAGGCGATACCAGCGCCGACAAAGCCATCTTGCGCCTGGTGTCCATGGACTCCATGATTGAAAGCTGCAAGCACGTGCCAGACTTCCAGAAGAAAGGTCTGCCCCTTTATCAGAAATGGCGGCAAAACAACCAGCAGGCCTACGCCCAATATGAAAACAGCGGCCGCTACGCTGAACTGATGGCCCGCGCCAGGGAGCAAGCCCTGAACATTGCCCAGGCTGCCCAGCAACAGCTGGCCGCTTTTTGCAGCGTCTCGGCCATTCAGGCCCTGCGGCAGCAAGCGGGCCAATGACGCATGCGCCATCCGGCCTGAACTGGCGCTGCATCGCCCGCTGCCGTCCAGGCGTCACCCCCGGCGGCGCGCCCCGGTTTCACTACAAAAACAAGAGCAAACGCAAGGCCCCGAAAATGCCCCTATCGCACGGTTTGACGGGCTTGGCTGCTATCAAAGAAGTAGCGAAAAACGATGCTGCTTTCAAGGCGCGGGCGGCCCGAAACGGCAGATGGCCAGATGGCCGGACAGGTTCTGAAACCGCCCATCGCAGACGCCTGGCTTTGGGCCGGGGCCGGTTTTTCAAACACAACACACCCGCTTTTTCCAACATGACCGACGACGCTTTGCACCCTGGCAGCGCAGGCCAGCCCTTGTGGGCGGCCATTGACCTTGGCTCCAACAGCTTTCGCCTTGAAATCGCCCAGCAGGAAGGCCCCCGCTTCAGGCGGCTGCAATATCTGAAAGAAACCGTGCGCCTGGGCGGCGGGATCAACGAAGCCGGGCTGCTGTCGCCAGAGGCCATGCAGCGCGGCTGGCAATGCCTGGCCCAGTTTGCGCAGCACCTGCGCGCCGTGCAGCCTGCGCATGTGCGCGCCGTGGCCACGCAAACCCTGCGCGAAGCGGGCAACGCGGCCGTTTTCCTGCAAAAAGCCCAGCAAGTGCTGGGGCTGCCCGTTGCCGTGATCAGCGGGCACGAAGAAGCGGCGTTCATCTACCGTGGCGTCACCAGCTTGCTGCCCGATAACGACGAGCGCCGCGTCGTTGTGGACATAGGCGGGCGCTCGACCGAAGTCATCATCGGCAGCGGCGCGCAGGCGCAAGACATGGAGTCTTACCCCATCGGCAGCGTCACCTGCTCGCAGCGCCACTTTGCACGAGGGCAATTCACGGAGCAGATTTTTGCCAGCGCCCAGGCGCACGCGCGAGAAGTTCTGGCAGACATCGCCACCCGCTTTGCCCGCCCGCGCTGGGATGCCGCCTATGGCGCGTCCGGCACCGTGGGCGCGGTGCTGTCGGCGCTGCGCAAATCCGGGCGCATCAGCGTTGATGGCGACATCGCCTTGAGCCAGCTTTACTGGCTGCGCCAGCGCCTGATTGAGGCGGGCGACATCAACGCGCTGAACATGCCCGGCATCCGCGAAGACCGCAAAGCCATCATCGGCGGCGGCCTGTCCACGCTCATCGTGCTGTTCGAGCTGCTGGACATCGACGCCATGCGCCGTGGGCACGGCGCGCTGCGCCACGGCCTGTTTCAGGCCATGCGTGAAGAGACCCAAACGCCAGCGGCCTGAGAACCCGGCGGCCTGACGCGTCCGCAGGCCATGCCGCAGCGGCGCGCCAGCGTGAAACGGCATGCGCCCGACTTCATTTTCGATAGCAAATAAAGGCCCCCAAAAACGCCTCCATCGCACGGTTTGACGGGCTTGGCTGCTATCAAATCAGTAGCGAAAACAGAGGGTTCCCGGGGCGAAGGCGGCGGCCAAGCCGCTTTGCGGCCAGGCGCTGGACACACAGCGTTCAGCCGTGCGCGCGAATGGCCGCCACGATGCCCAGGGCAAACAAGGCGGCGGCGGCCAGTTGCATGCCGCCAGGCCAGGCTTGCGACCAAAGCGCGTCGTAAGCCAGCGCAAACAGGGTTTCACTCACGATGAGCTGCCCGCACAGACTGGCGGGCAGGCGCTGGCTGGCCACGTTCCACAGCACCATGGACAGCCAGCTTGCGCCAAAGCCAATGACAACGGCCATCAGCAAAAAAACGCCCAGGCCCGGCGTGGCCGCCAGCTGCGCGGCGGGCGTGCCGGCGGCCAGCCACATGAGCGCGCCGCCCAGGCCCGT
>ERZ772827.1588-NODE-1588-length-11360-cov-4.240955_pt1 | contig 11360 bp, 9 predicted proteins | sample MGYA00580850_ERZ772827 | MGnify/ENA primary metagenome ERZ772827 (study PRJEB29015, sample SAMEA2737950) | human oral metagenome | biome: human oral; feature: human-associated habitat; material: dental | place: China | collected 2145 ...
GAATAAAAATCAAACCTAAGGAGCATTCCCTATGAAAATTGCACTGATCTCTATGGAGATCATTCCCGGTCGCCCCGATCTGAACGCAACACACATGCGTGAAAAGATAGAGGAGGCGAAAGCGGCAGGTGCGGAGCTTGCCCTCTTTCCCGCGCTCAGCCTCTCAGGGCTCTTTCTCGGCGGTGTATGGAAGCAGGCCGCATTCCTGCGCGACCTCGCGGACTATGCCGAGGAGATTGCCGCTGCCGCAGATAGCATCACCGTTGTCTTTGGAAACGCCGCACAGACGGACAGCTGCACGGGCGTACGCCGCACACTGATGGAGGCACGGGACGGTGTGCTGCGCGAGGTGGCACATACGCCGCTCCACGGTACAGGAAACACCTTTGCCCCGCTCCTCTATGAACTGCCCAATGAGAATATCATTCTCGCCGCCGATGCAAGCCCCTATCCCATTTGCTTTGGTGCAAAGTACCTCGCCCGCACGGCAATGCAGCAGCATAAAACAATCTGCTACATCAACACGCTTGGCCTTCAGGACAAGGGCAAGACCGTCTATGCCTTCCCCGGCAGGGCATACGCCTTCAACGAAAAGGGCGAGCGCATTCTGATGTCTCCCGCCTACACGGAGAATGTGACCATCCTCGACACGAATCAACTGCCCACAAAGGTGGACTTTGTGGCAGAGCCAATCATTGCGCCCACCCATCGCATGCTGCGCTACGCCGTGCAAAAATTTCTTACACGCATCCATATGGAGCGCGTTGTCATCGGCATCTCGGGCGGCATCGACTCCGCCGTCGCCGCCGCCGTCTACGTGGACGCAATCGGCGCAGAGAATGTCCTGCTCGTCAATATGCCGAGCCGCTTCAACTCCGCAACGACAAAGGGGCTTGCGGCGCGGCTTGCCGAAAACCTCGGCTGTCGCCACATGATCGTGTCAATTGAGGAGAGTGTTACACACACGGTCGATCAGCTCACGACTGTTCCCATCATGGGGAAATGTGCGGCGGAGGGCGAGCACCTCACGATTTCCTCCTTTGTGCGCGAGAATATACAGGCGCGCGACCGCAGCGCACGCATCCTTTCCGCCGTTGCCGCCGCATGGGGCGCAGGCTTTACCTGCAACGCAAACAAGGCGGAGTCCACCGTCGGTTACGCGACCCTCTACGGTGATCAGGCGGGCTTCCTCTCCGCGCTCGCCGACCTCTGGAAATATCAGGTCTACGACCTCGCACGCTATCTGAATGATACCGTCTACGGACGCGAAGTCATCCCCCAGGGGATCATCGACATTGTACCGAGCGCAGAACTCTCTGATGCGCAGAACGTCGACGAGGGCAAGGGAGACCCCATTCGTTACCCGTATCACGACTACCTCTTCCGCGCCTTTACCGAAGAGAATTGCATCCCCGAGGATATCCTCACACATTATGCTGACGGCAGCCTCGAGGAGTACATTGGCTGTGAGAAAGGCCTTGTCGCAGAATATTTCCCCACAGCGGCAGACTTCATCTCCGACCTTGAACGCTGGTGGAGACTCTATACGGGCATGGCCGTCGCCAAGCGCATCCAGTCGCCGCCGCTGCTGTCCGTCAGCGGGCGCGCATACGGCAGCGACCATCCCGAGTCTCAGATCGGTGCGTATGAGACAATTCGTTATCGCGCACTAAAGACGACGCTGCTCGGGAAATAATTTTTCTTGAAACATATGGGCGTCCCTGTGTACTCACGCAGGGACACTTTTTTATAAAACATTGTTGAGAAATTTTCTCATTTACAAGATTAATTTTTTGTGTTATTCTCAATACAAATGAAAGGACGGTGTCTCCAATGAACATCAAGAAAAATTATTTCAGGCTTCTGCTCACCCTCGCACTCGCTCTGACGGCGCTGGTCGCTGTCGGCTGCGGAGGCGGCGGAAGCAGTGATAAGGCAGCCGACGCAAAGAAAACGGTCACGGTCACAACTTCGTTCCTGCAGGATATGACAAAGCAGCTTGCGGGCGACTACGTGAACATCGAGCTCATCATCCCCGCAGGTGAGGATCCGCATCTCTACGTCGCGCAGCCCGCTGACCTTGAAAAAATCAAGAAAGCAGATCTCCTCCTCTATCACGGCCTGCACTTCGAGGGCAAGATGGCAGAAGTGCTCGAAAAGAAGGGCGCTGCCGTCACAAAGAATTTTGCAGACGCGAACATCAACTACATGGAGGAAGACGGCCAGAAGATCGTCGACCCGCATTTCTGGTTTGATGTCGCACTCTACAAGCAGGCGACGGAGGAGGCAGCAGCGCAGCTCATCAAGCTGCTCCCCACGCATGAGAAGGAAATTCAGGAGAATCTGAAAAAGTATCTTGCTGACCTCGATGCACTCGATAAGGAAATCACAGAAAAGATTGCACAGATCCCGGAGGGACAGCGCAATCTCGTCACGCCGCATGACGCGTTCAATTACTTCTCCCATCGCTACCACGTAAACGTCATCGCACCGCAGGGTGTCAGCACGGACTCTGAGGTTGCAAATGCGGACATCGAAAAGACGGCGAACTACATTGTCGATCATAAGGTTAAGGCCGTCTTTGCCGAGAGCACGACGAATCCCGAGCGCATGAAGAAGCTGCAGGAAGTCTGCAGGACGAAGGGCTTCGATGTGGAGATCGTCGGCGGCGAAGGCAATGAACTCTTCTCCGACTCACTCGCACCAGAGGGACAGAAAGGCGATACCTACATTTCGATGTACCGCAGCAATGTCGATCTGATTGTTTCGCATTTGAAGTAGGCCCGCCTTAGGAAGCTCCCCCCGTCGAAACGGGGAGGCGGCAAGCGCAGCGAGCCGAAAGGGGCGCTTTGAACGATCAGCAGCAACATTTACATAGGGGAAGATACTATGAGCGAGGTGATACTCAATGCAACAAGACAGCGTCATACACGTCGAAGATTTAACAATGGCATACCGTGAGACGCCCGTGCTCTGGGACATCGACCTCGATATACCGGCGCATGTGCGCTGTGCGATTGTGGGGCCAAACGGTGCGGGCAAGTCCACCCTCCTCAAAGGGATTCTCGGTCTTCTAAAGCCCGTCTCAGGTGAAGTACGCCTCTGGGGGAAGCCTCTCTCTGCCGTCCACAAAGAGATTGCCTACGTGCCGCAGCGCGGCACCGTCCACTGGGACTTCCCGACGACAGTCTTTGATGTCGTGCTCATGGGGCGCTATGCCCATCTCGGACTTGTACGCCGCCCCGGCAAGGAGGATCGCGCACTTGCGATGGAGGCACTCGACAAGATGAAGATGGCGGATTTCGCAGATCGTCAGATCTCGGAGCTGTCCGGCGGACAGAAGCAGCGTGTCTTTATTGCGCGCGCACTCGCGCAGGACGCACAGCTCTACATCATGGACGAGCCGCTTGCGGGCGTCGATGAGACGACAGAGCGCATCATCATGGATAAGTTCATGGATTTGCAGCGGGAAAAGCGCACGGTCATCGCCGTCCACCACGATCTCAGCACCCTCGATGCCTACTTCGACTATCTCGTCGTGCTGAACCGCACGGTCAAGGCATCGGACTATCTCACAAAGCTGGACAAGGAGGCGGCGCTTGCGCTCGCCTACCGCGTGAGGGAGTGAGTGCGATGGATATTCTGACGAACTACACCTTCCAGATCGTCGCGCTCGGCAGTGTCATCCTCGCCGTTGCCGCTGCTCCCGTGGGGGCATTCAGCGTCTACAAGGGACAGAGCCTCATCGGCGATGCGATCGGGCACTCGACCTTCCCCGGCATTGTACTCGCCTACATGGTGTTCGCGACGCGCAGCCCCGTTGTCCTTCTCCTGGGCGCAGTTGCTGCGGGCGCGGCAAGCTACGCGCTCATCCAGCTCGCACACAGGGACAAACGCCTCGGACTCGACGCAAATCTCGCCATCTTTCTCTCGGGCTTTTTCGGTCTCGGCATGACGCTCAAGAGCTTTATTCAGGGCAATCCCGACTATGCGGGTGCATCACAGGCGGGACTTGGAACGTACATCTTCGGACAGGCGGCATACATGCTTGAGGCAGACGTACAGCTCATCTGCATTGTCTCCGCTGTTGTACTCATCCTGCTCCTGCTCTTCTACAAGGAGCTGAAGCTCTTCGTCTTTGATGCGGAGTACGCAGAGGTCGTCGGACTGCCCTGCCGCTTGCTGAACATCCTGCTGCTCGTCATGACAATTGCCGTCATCGGCATAGGGATAAAAGCGGTAGGCGCAATCCTGATCAGTTCATTTCTTATCATTCCCTGCGTCGCGGCAAGCCAGTGGTCAAACAAGCTTTCCCGCGTACTCTTCCTGAGCAGCCTGATCGGTGCCGTCTCCGCACTCATCGGAACATACATCAGCACGCTTGAGCAGGGCATGTCCACAGGTCCCTCCATCATTCTCGTCGCCTCGCTGATTGCCTTTTTCTCGATTCTATTCGGGACAAAGGGGATTCTCGGCAGAGTGTTGAAACGGAGGAAGATCAATGGATGACGCACTCCTCGTACTCCTCCTGACGGCAGCAGCATGTGCGCCGCTCGGTGTCTTTCTCATCCTGCGCCGCCTCTCGATGATGGCGGACGCGATCAGTCACACCGTTCTGCTCGGCATCGTGCTTGCCTTCTTTCTCACGCATGATCTCGGCTCCCCGTGGCTGCTCTTCGGTGCGGCGCTGATGGGCGTCATTACCGTCTCGCTCGTCGAACTGCTCGGCAAGACGAGTCTCGTCAAATACGATGATGCCATCGGCGTCATCTTCCCGCTCCTCTTTGCACTCGCCGTCATCCTCATCAGCAAATATGCAGGCAACGCACACCTGGATACCGATATGGTACTCATGGGCGAGGTCATCTATGCAGGGCTGAATACCGTCGAGATCGGCGGCATGGAGATTGCCGCAGCCGCGCTCAAGATGGGCAGTCTGATTGCAGTCATCGCTGCATTTATCGCCATATTCTACAAGGAACTCAAGGTCTCCACCTTTGACGGCGAGTATGCACGGCTCATCGGCGTGCCGACGGGCATCCTCTTCTATGCCTTTATGTCACTCACCTCATTGACCACGGTCGCAGCATTCGACGCGGTCGGTGCAATCCTCGTCATCTCCTTCTTTATCGCTCCCGGTGCGTCGGCTCTCCTCTTCACAAAGCATCTGTCGCATACGCTCCTTCTCGCGCTCCTCATCAGCTTTCTGAACTCAGTCATCGGCTATACGCTTGCCGTACATATGAACGCCTCGATCGCTGGGCTGTGCGCTGTCATAAATATGCTCGTCTACATACTCGCCCTCCTGATAAGTCCGAAGGGCGCGATCACATCTTACATCCGCCGCTGTCAAAGCATACGTCAGATGCAGCGCGACCTCTTCCTCCTCCACATCGGCAGACATACGGCGGAACACGCTCAAAGCGCCGAAAACCACAGGGACGAGATCGGCGACCACTTGAAATGGGACGAGTCCAAGGTGCGCCGCGTGAGCCGCGAACTGATGGATCGTCATCTCCTGCGGCAGGACGGCAGCTACTTTCTGCTGACGGACACAGGTACAGCGGCGTATACGGCGCTCTGCAGGAGATATTACATCTAAAAAGCTGCTGTACGAAACAAAATCGTTCGTACAGCAGCTTTCGTTTTCTCTCTATTATCGGATAAAGTAGGACACACCGGATTCAAAGAGCATCTGATTCATATCCCCCGGCACGTTCTTGCAAATATTTTCACCAATGCGCTCTGCGTGCGCCATGCGCCCATAGATGCGCCCGTCAGGACTCGTGATTCCCTCGATGGCGTTCACGGAACCGTTCGGATTGTACGGCTGGTCAAGCGTAGGCTCGCCCTTCTCATTGACGTACTGTGTGGCAATCTGTCCGCGGATACGGAGATTTGCAACGGTCTTTGCATCGGCGTAAAAACGCCCCTCGCCGTGCGAGACAGCGATCGTGTGCGTGTCTCCAACGTTTACGGCCCTAAGCCACGGTGAGAGATTTGACGCCACACGCACACGCACGGTCTGAGAGATGTGGCGCCCGATGTTGTTGTAGGTGAGCGTCGGTGTATTCTCATCCAGTTCGGTGATCTTTCCATACGGCAGAAGCCCCAGCTTGAGGAGAGCTTGGAAGCCGTTGCAAATCCCGAGGATGAGCCCGTCCTGATCGCACAGGAGACGATGCACGGCCTCCATGAGTGCAGGTGCGCGGAACATCGCCGCGATGAATTTCCCGGTACCATCCGGCTCGTCGCCGCCGCTGAAACCGCCCGGCAGCATGAGGATCTGAGACTGACGGAGTGTGGCTGCCAGCTCCTGCACCGTTTCTTCGACCGCCTTTGGCGTTAGATTCCGTACAACATGGATCGAGGGAATCGCTCCTACGCGTTCCCATGCGCGTGCAGAGTCATACTCGCAGTTCGTCCCTGGAAATACGGGGATGCAGACGCGTGGCTTGGCAATCCGCACAGAGCTCCCGGCGAATTTCCCCTGATGATATGGAGCGTAGGTTGGGCGGTCAATCTGCCGCACAGTCTGCGGCACCGTGGTCGGGAAGATCTTCTCGAGCGGCTCTGTATATGCCTCTTTGACATCAGCGAGGACAATGGTATCCAAATCCGTGATAATGCTCGGCACATCGCGCGTCTTTCCAATCTCAACCGCTCCCGTTCCGGCGAGATTGGCCGCCAGATCAAACGAAGAAGAGACCTCGAGCAGTATGGTTCCGTAGAGCGGCTTAAAGAGCTCGTCCTGCGGAATGAATGTGGTAAACTTAAAGCCCAGATTGTTGCCAAGGCACATCTTTGAGATGGCTGCTGCAATACCGCCGCGTCCAACACTCATTGCAGAGAATGCCTTCTTCTCCACGATCAGGTAGTGGATCTTCTCAAAGTTCGTATTCAGACGTGCAAAGACAGGGAGGTCCTGTGCATCGTGCGGCACGGGAACCATGATAACCTTGTTGTTCGGATATTTGAACTCAGGCGAGATGACATCATCTGACCGAACCGTTGATACAGCAAACGCAACGAGTGTCGGCGGTACATTCAGATTCTCAAATGTCCCCGACATAGAGTCCTTGCCGCCGATGGCCGGAATCCCCATCTCATGCTGTGCATAGAGTGCACCGAGGAGTGCCGCGAAGGGTTTGCCCCATTTCTTTGGATCGGTGCCAAGGCGCTCGAAATACTCCTGCAGCGTCAGCCGTACCTTCCTCGCATCACCGCCAGAGGCGACGATCTTTGCCACCGCTTCGACAATGGCATAGACGGCACCATGGAATGGACTCCACGTAGAGAGATCGGGATCAAAGCCGAATGCCATCGCAGATGCCGTGTTCGTTTGTCCGTGGCGCACGGGCAGTTTTGCCACCATCGCCTCCGAGGGGGTCAGCTGATATTTGCCGCCAAACGGCATGAGAACGGACGCCGCACCAACAGTTGAGTCAAAGCGCTCCCCAAGCCCCTTCTGGCTGCAGACATTGAGGTCACGCAGATTCGCAATCCACATATCTTCGAGCGCACGCCCTACACTCTTTACGAGCGGCGGAAGCTGCTGAAGATAGGGCACTTTCTCATTCGGCGGCTCGACAACAACACGCACATGTTGGCGTACGCCATTCGTTGCGAGGAAGCTGCGCGCAATTCGTACAATCTCTTTTCCTCGCCACTTCATGACGAGGAGAGGTTCTCCTGTCACATGGGCGACCTCAGTCGCTTCGAGGTTTTCTACATCTGCATGGTAGAGGAATGCAGGAACATCTTTCGCAGCAAGGACCACCGCCATGCGTTCCTGCGACTCGGAGATGGCAAGCTCAGTTCCATCAAGACCCTCGTATTTCTTTGGAATAGCGTCGAGATCTATCGTCAGCCCATCTGCAAGCTCCCCAATGGCGACCGCAACGCCCCCTGCACCAAAGTCGTTGCAGCGCTTGATCATGCGGCTGACCTCTGGATTGCGGAAGAGGCGCTGGATCTTGCGCTCGGTCGGCGGATTCCCCTTCTGCACCTCAGCGCCCGATGTTGTCAGAGACGATTCTGTATGCTGCTTTGATGAGCCGGTTGCACCGCCGATTCCGTCACGTCCGGTACGTCCACCCAGGAGGACAATAACATCCCCGGGCGCTGGACGTTCCCGCTGTACCTGTTCAGCAGGAGCTGCACCGATCACCGCCCCGATCTCCATGCGCTTTGCAAGATACCCCTTGTGATAGATCTCACGCACCTGCCCTGTCGCAAGGCCGATCTGGTTGCCGTAGGAGCTGTAGCCCTCAGCTGCACCAAGGGTGATCTTTTTCTGCGGGAGTTTGCCGGGCAGCGTGTCCTCGATCGGCACGCGCGGGTCGGAGGCCCCCGTCACACGCATCGCCTGATAGACATACGAACGGCCCGAAAGAGGGTCACGAATCGCACCGCCGAGGCAGGTCGCTGCACCGCCGAACGGCTCAATCTCCGTCGGATGGTTGTGCGTTTCGTTCTTGAACATGAGGAGCCATTCCTCATCCTTGCCGTTCACATCGACCGTAATGCGAATACTGCATGCATTAACCTCTTCCGACTCGTCGAGATCCTCGAGTTTGCCCTCCGCACGCAGTGCTTTCATCCCCATGACGGCAATATCCATCAGCGTTATATCGCGCTGCTTTCCGTTTTTGTAGAGAGCCTTGCGGTCATCGGTATAGCGTTGATAGGCCTCAAATATTGGCAGAGAGAAGAATCCGTTCTCGATATTGACAGCATCGATCGCCGTGGTAAACGTCGTATGGCGGCAGTGATCCGACCAATAGGTATCAATGACGCGCAGTTCCGTGATCGTCGGTGCACGACGCTCCGTATCGCGGAAATACTGCTGTACGAACGCGAGATCCTCCTCGCTCATCGCAAAGCCGCGTTCCCTATGAAACATCTCCAACTCTCCGCGCGAGAGCTGGTTGAACTGCGTGAGAATCTCCACATCGAGCGGCAGTGTAATCAAACTCTCGAGGGTCGCAGGTGTTGCAAGGGATGCCTCGCGGCTCTCCACCGTATTGATCAGATATGCCTTGATCTGTTCGTAGAGCTGGTCACTCACCTTGCCGATAAGCACGATGACGCGTGCCGTACGCACATCCGGACGGTCTCCCTGTGTTACAAGCTGCACACACTCTGCTGCCGCTGCGGCCGTTGGGTCGAACTGCCCTGGCAGAGGTTCGATCGCAAATATACGTGCATCCGAAAAAAATGGCAGCGTATCCTCATATACGGTGTCGACCGGTGGATCGGCAAAAACGATATTCCGCACCTTTGCGAACTCATCGTCGCTCAGCCCCTCAATGTCGTATCGCGTGATGATACGCACAGCGCGCAGATCCGTCAGGCGGAACGTCTCCACCAGATCATTGCAGAGGCGCTGGGCAGGAATATCGAAAAAGCCCTGGCGTTTCTCTACAAAGATTCGTTTGACAGCCATTGGAATCCTCCTTCATTAACTCCGTTTCCCTCGCTCTATTTTATCGGAACTTAATCAAATATGCAACGATTGTTTCTGCGTATGTGATTGCATATAAAAACGGGCATCCGTACAAGATGCCCCTCCAAGATCAGACTATCCCCGTGCTGCATGAAAGCCCGTTGTCTCGCACTCAACAACCGTATTTGTGAGCTGCGCTGCTGTCTCGAGCGTTTCATCTGCCGGGTACATCCTCCTCGGCGTGCGGTACGTCAAAGAAGCAGTTTGCGGCGTAGACTTCGTCCTCGGATGCGATCATCCCCTGTTGGGATGCAAAGTGCAGGAGACGGCTGATCTCATACTGCACGTTCGGTATCCCAAATTCTTCTGCCTAGTCCTCGTAGCCATTCGGATGTTTTTCATGCCAGCGCCATGCCGTCCCAATGACCTGCTCCACATCCGTAAACTGCGGCTTCCATCCGAGCACCGAGCGAGCCTTCTCACTGGATGCGATGAGCTGCGCCGGATCGCCCGCACGGCGTGCTCCAACCTCCACCTTGATGGAGTGTCCCGTCGCCTGTTCCGCCGCCGCAATCATCTCCTTTACGGAGAAGCCCTGCCCGTTGCCAAGGTTAAAGATGTCACTCGTGCCGCCCTTTCGGAGATATTCAAGTGCGCACACATGCGCATCCGCAAGGTCTACCACATGGATATAGTCGCGCAGGCATGTTCCGTCCGGTGTCTCATAGTCATTCCCATAAATAGTAATATGATCACGCTTGCCTATCGGCACCTGGAGGATGAGCGGAATGAGATGCGTCTCCGTCATATGCGCCTCGCCGATCGAGCCATCCGGCAGCGCTCCCGCCGCATTGAAGTAGCGCAGAGAGACATAGCGCACACCATTTGCGCGGCTCACCCACTTCATCATCTTCTCCATCGTGAGCTTTGTCTCACCGTAGGTGTTCGTCGGGTTCGTTTCGTCATCCTCATGGATCGGCACACGTTTCGGCTCGCCATACACTGCCGCTGTCGACGAGAATACGATTTTGTCCACGCCATGACGCACCATGCCCTCAAGCAGCACCTGCATTCCGTAGACATTGTTGTTGAAGTAGAGCAGCGGCTGCTCCATACTCTCGCCGACGAGGGAATTCGCTGCAAAGTGAATGACCGCCTCAATCTTGTTTTCTGTGAAAATCTTGTCGAGCACGGCGGCGTCGCGAATATCTCCCTCGTAGAACTTCGCCGCAGGGTTCAGAGCACCGCGATGCCCCGTCTGCAGATTATCGACAACAACGACCGCTTCACCCTTTTCGATGAGCGCGTGCGCAGCATGAGAGCCGATGTACCCTGCCCCGCCGCATACCAATACTGCCATAACATACTCCTTTTGCTCTTAGAGACGGCGCACACCGTCTTTGCCGCATAGACGCTCGGCGCATAACCGATCTTTTCCATATAGGCCCAATGTTCTTCTCAAACGCAGGGATCGCCTCATCGCGCAGGATGCTGACCGTACAGCCCCAAAGCCACCCGTCATACGCGAAAACCAAGCACACTCTCCTGCCGCCACGCCAACTCCGCGCGCGTATCCAGCTCAGGCCCCGTCACTTCGTAATCGTCGCGCAGTCCTTCTGTCCCATGCCAACGTCGAACTGATCCATGATACGAGATTCATGCCGACAAAACTGATTCTCCGCCTTCTGCGAAAGCTTTACAACCTCTATCATGTCAATGCTCGGTGCAAGTTCGTCGTTCAGAATCACATGGCGGATTGCAAAAATCCATTTGTACGGCAGTTACTGGTACTGTTGTTTATTCGATCACCGTTTCGAGCGCGATCTTGATCATGTCATTGAAAGTGGTCTGCCGCTCCTCCGCCGTACATTTCTCGCCAGTGACGAGATGGTCACTGACGGTGAAGAGCGCG
>ERZ772827.1595-NODE-1595-length-11344-cov-12.527682_pt1 | contig 11344 bp, 10 predicted proteins | sample MGYA00580850_ERZ772827 | MGnify/ENA primary metagenome ERZ772827 (study PRJEB29015, sample SAMEA2737950) | human oral metagenome | biome: human oral; feature: human-associated habitat; material: dental | place: China | collected 2145 ...
TCAGCGTGCTCTTCCCGCAGCCGCTGCGGCCGGTGAGGACCACGAGCTCCCCGGCTCCGACCCTAAAGGAGACGTCCTTAAGCGCCCGGGCGGGTGCGGCGGCATAGCGGAATGAGACGTGCGAGAACTCGATCATCTGACCGCCCCTCCTATGCACAGGCCGACGAAGGCGAGGATGACGACGACGTCGGCCGCGCCGAGTGCGAGATCCACCAGGCAGGTCCTGGGAGCGGGGTTGTCGATGCCCCGCACCAGCGCGGCGTCGGCAATCTCGTCCGCGATCACCGTGGCGCTGACCAGCATCGGGACATAGAGCCTCGTGGTGACGTCGACCGGATGGCGCAGGAGGGAGAGCGGCGTGGGGCTCAGGCCGCGGACCGCCATGGCGTCCCGCAGGTTGCGCGCCTGCTCACGCATGGCCGGGAAGTAGCGGAAGACGACGGCGAATGGCGTGATCAGGACGCGAGGCATGCGCCACCGCGTCAGTGCCGCGACGAGCTCGTTGACACGGGTGGTCTGGATAGTGACCGCCCCGATAATACCGGCGGGGAACACCTTGCCAATGATCTGGAGGAACGCGACCACGAATATCTGCGCGGTGGCCGGGAGGCACCTCTCGCCGAGAACCTGCGCACCCGCAATGAGAACGTAGGCGGCCGCGGCTACCAGCGCCATCCGCAGCCTTCCGGAGACTGCCGCGAAGAGGACGGCCGAGGCGACGAGAACATGGGCGTACCACGGATGGACGGCGATCGTCAACGCAAGATTGATGAGCACGAGGACAATCAGCTTGGTGCGCGGGTCGAGACGCAGCCCCCACCTCTGCTGACTATTGTTTTTACCCACTCGAGTCGTCGGCTCAGGCGACGATACCGGCGCGCGTGAAGTGGCGGGCGAGCATCCGCCGCCCCAGCAGCGTGCCGAGCCAGGCGGCGAGAAGAGTGCCCACCACGATCGCCACCAGGAGCCATGGGCTCCTAGCCGCCGCGATCATCGTGACCATGTAGGCCGGATCGGTGCCCTTCCCGACGAGATAGTCGATGTAGGCGGCTTGATTGAGCCAGACCATGACGTAGCTCGCGAGCGGGGCGAGGGCGAGCACCATGTAGCCGACCGTGTTCAGGCCCGGGCTCCGGAAGCGCATGAGGGCGGAGATCTCTCCGGCGGCAACGCCCAGCACCAGTGCCGCGATGGCCCACAGCCAGAACATGCCCGTAACGAACAGCACCAGGCCGACTACCGCGCCGAGAATTGCGACCGCCCCGCGCTTGGGGACCTTCGCCACCAGCAGGAGGTACACGGGGGCGCAGAAGAACGCCGCCGAGACCGGAAGCGCATATGTCAGCACCGGACTGAACGCGAATGGCATCCCCGCGATGAACATGACCACGATGTACAGCACGCTGTAGACGCCGAGAGTGATCAGGTCCCTCGTGCCCAGTCTTGTTGACACAGATTTCTGACGAGACGAACTGCCATGCGGATTCTCGCGGACACCCTCATTACGCGTCTCCGTACTCACGTTACGACTCCTTTTGGGATGTACGACACATACGCCGGCATCACATAGTTACAATGTGTAACAAATGATAGTCGACCGCGCCCGGACCGTCAAGGCCTCTCAAACGACAGACGCCCCGCGGGACCCGGAACGAGGCGCCCGACCCGCGAAAGACGGAGCCGCAAGAAGCGATCAATATTGGTTATAATTTTTTCAGCGCGGATAACGACAGAGGGTCGTAAAATTGCAGTACAGGGCGGCGCGCGACAGGTCTCGCGCCGGCACAAGGCATATAGGGCGGATGAGGTGATCATGGGTGCCGGTACGATGACGGGCGGGCTCAGGGAGCTGCTGCCCACGGCGGTGGAGGTCGAGCAGCCGCCGCATGACGCGCCGGCAGGCCTCCTCCCCAGGAGAGCGCCGTCGTCGCGAAGGCCGTGCCCAGGCGCCGCGCCGGATCGTCCGCCTGACCGGCGCCCAGCCGGATATCGCGTGGGAGCGCCTGCTGTTCAGCGCGAAGGAGAGCATCTACAAGGCCTGGTTCGCGCTCACCCGGACCTGGCTCGACTTCACCGGCTGCGAGCTGACCGTCCGCTCAGATGACGGCACCTTCACGGGGCGGCTGCTCGTGCCCGGTCACGATGCCGGCGGTCGCATGATCGAACGCTTCGACGGGCGGTGGACGACCCACGGCCGGCACATCCTCACGGTCGTGCGGGAACCGGCGGCGGGGCCACAGCGCACCGAGGCCTTCGCGCCCAGAAGCACTCTTTCAACGCGGAACCGGACCGATCTCGGCGCGGAACCGGACCGATCTCGACGCGGAACTCGACCGATCTCGGCGAGCACGGCGCGAGCCCGCTCCGCCGTCGGGCGGAGCGGGCTCATTGTACGCGGTGGAGCTAGGGGGATTCGAACCCCCGACCTTCTCATTGCGAACGAGACGCGCTACCAACTGCGCCATAGCCCCAAGTGCGGGATGATCGTAGCACCACGGCCGCCGGTGGCCGCAACTCGGCGCCCCGTGACCCACGCCACCGCTCCGACGGCGGCAGGCCGCCCCACGCGCACCGGCTCAGGCGCCGGCCGCGCGGCGCTTCTCCAGGACCGCGTCCAGGTCGATGGGGTGGAACTCGATCTCCTCCTTCTCCACGCCCTCGGTCGGCAGCGTCCGCACGCTGTTCGGCCGCGCCGGCACGGGCGCGGACGGGTACGGCGTCTCCTCCAGCTCCTCCAGGGCGCGCCTGGGCGCACGGGCCGCGAGCGTGTAGGTCGGAGCCGGCACGTGAACCGGGTGCCATCCCTGCGGCGGGGTCGCGGGCACGGCCTCCTGCACGGCCTTCTGCGCCGCGGAGGCCGCCTTCCTCGCGCCTCCCGCCGTCGTCTCCCGCTTGCGCGCGGGCGCCGCACCCCGCTCGGGGTCCGTTGCGGGCTCGGAGGATGCGCCGTCGTCGGCCTCCAGCTCGGTGACCGGCCACGCGACGGCCATGAGGGCCTGCTGGACCGACGCCCCCTCGCTGCGGGCCGCCGGACGCTCCGCCTCGGCCGCGGGCTCCTCGACGGCGGGCCGCCTCCTGCCCGTCGATGGCGCCTCGGCAGCGGGCGCGCTCGACCGTTCGACCGGCCGCGCCGTCCCGGCGGCGACCGCAGCGGCCCCGCCCGCCTCGGCCGCTGAATCCGCCGACCCGGCGACCTCACTCGCCGCGGGCGCGCGTCTCGCAGCGGGCTCCACCTTCCTCTCGGCGGCCGCCGTCCGCCCCTGCCCGGGCTCCGCCTTCCCGGGCGGCGTCCGGTCGGCCCGCTCCGCCTCGGCAACCTGCCCGGCCGTCGTCCGCTCGGCGGCCGTGCCCGGCTCGACCTCGCGCTCGTCCTTCGACCTGACCGGCTGGACCGACGCCGGGGCGACGGACCGCTCGCCGGTGAGGTCGATCAGCTCGTCCTCGAGCTCGGCGATCCGGCGCCGTTCGCGCCGGTCCAGCGCCGCCGAGGCGAGCGCGGCACGACGCCCGGCCCCCACCGACACCAGCAGGAGCACCCCGGGGACGGCAAGGCTCGGCCACGGCAGGGCCGTCAGAGAGCACACCACCACCAGGCCGAGAAGGACGCCCATGATGGTGCAGGCGACGGCGGCGCGGTGGGAGGCGGCGACACGGCGGCGCTCGCGCGCCTCGTTGTGGGTCTGACGCGCACGGATCAGCTCGCGCTCGGTGCGCAGCGCTCGCACATTCCTCACTGCGGGCCTGTTCATGGCCTTCACCTCCGGTCGACGTCGAAAGATCTGCGCGCGCCCGCCGCCGTCGCAGTCCTCGTCGGAAGCGTCAGAGGCGAGAGCGTCGCCCGTGGCCAGGACCCGCAGCTCTGAGGAGTAGCGGTCATCGGCGTTGGACCGGCGCATCACCTCTCGCCGCCCGACCAGAAACGGCAGAAGGTACGCGGAAAGAATCGCCACGAGCGCCACCAGCACCCAAACCTCGATTCCCACACCCCAACGGTATGCGGACCGGGGCCGCCCCGGTAGCCAGAAACCCGGCGTGTTGGCGCAGGGCGATGGAAATCGCAATCTTAAACGCCTCTAACGCCCCTTGAATATCAGAAGTCACATCCGTCTCAGGCGTCCCACAAATCCGCTCCCCTCCTCCATCTCCTCCGCGACGACCGCGAAGCTCAGGTGGTCCGCCCAGGCGCCATCGATATTCATCAGCCCCCGGCGCAGGCCCTCCTCGCGCAGCCCCAGACGCCGGCACAGCGCCAGGCTCCGCACATTCTCCGGACGGACATTGATCTCGACCCGGTGCAGCCCGACCTCGGGACCCAGCAGGTGGTCCAGGACCATTGCCACGGACAGCGCCATGATGCCCTGCCCCTCCCAGCGCCCGCCGATCCAGTACCCCAGGATCGCCGAGCAGAACGCCCCCCACTGGATGGGCGCGACCGGCACCTGGCCGGCGAGCACGCCATCGACCTCGACGACGAAGGGCATGGCCGCCCCCCGGCGCGCCAGCCGATTCTGCTCGCGCGCATATGCCGCGAAAGGACGCAGGGTCTCGGGACTGCCGGCGGGCAGGGTCGCCTCCCACGGCGTCAGTCGCGCGTCGTCGGCCAGGCGCAGCGCGTACCAGGCCTGCTCGTCCGCGCGCCGCACCGCGCGCAGCCTGACCGTCTCGGGCCCGCGGGCGAGCCCGCGCCGGCTGACCGCCGAGGCCGTCAGCGTGGCGGGCCAGGCGAAGCGCCGCCGTCGTCGGGACGCGGCGCGCGCCCCGGCGACCAGGGAGCCCAAGGAGCCCAGCACGGCTCAGACGTCCAGCAGCAGGCAGTGCAGCGTGTCCCCGGCGACCACCGCGTGGGTCGTCTCGGGCACCACGGCTAGCGCGTTGGCCTGCGCCAGGCCGAGCAGCCTGGTCGTGCCGGGCCGGGAGGTCGGCGCGGCCGCGTAACCGCGCGAGGGCGAGCCGGTCAGACGGACCGGGACGAACTCGCGCCTGCCGGCCGGTGAGTGCCAGCCCGCCGAGATCGTCGCCGGCAGGTAGGAGCGGCGCAGGCTCCGCCGGCCCGCCAGCTGCTCCAGGACTGGGCGAACGAAGGTCTCGAAGGCGATCTGCGCGCCCACCGGGTCCCCCGGCAGGCAGAAGATCGGCGTGCCCTCGACCGTGCCCAGGCCCAGCTGCCGGCCCGGCGCCATGGCGACGGCATCGAAGCGCACCGAGCCCAGCGGGGACAGGACGTCCTTGACGGTGTCGCCCTGCCCGACCGACAGGCCGCCGGTGGTGATCAGGACGTCGGCCCGCACAAGCTGGTCCTCGATGGTCTCGGCCAGGGCGCTCAGCTCGTCCGGCACGGCCGCCACCCGGAAGGCCCGCCCTCCGGCATCGGTGACGGCCGAGGCCAGGGCGTGGCCGTTGGCGTCGAAGACGTCGCCCACGTCCCGCGACTGGCCCGGCTCGACCAGCTCGTCGCCGATCGAGACGATGACGACCCGCGGCGCGGGGACGACCTTGACGCGGTACCGCCCGATGCCGGCCAGCAGGGCGATCTGGCGGGCGGAGACGCGCAGGCCCCGCGGCAGCACCGTCGTGCCGGCCGCGACGTCGTCCGCCCGGCGCCGCACGTTCTGGCCGGCGCCCACGGCGGCGCGCACCCGCACCCGGGACCGCCCGCGGTCGGTGAGCATCCAGGGCACGACGGCGTCGGCGCCCCTGGGCATGGGCGCCCCGGAGTCGATCAGGACGGCGGCCCCGGGCACTATCCGCGCGGGTCGCATGTCGCCCGCGCGGACGGCCTCCACGACCTCCAGCGTCACCGGCGCCGCCTCGGTGGCGGGGGCCAGGTCCGCGCTCATCACCGCGTAGCCGTCCAGCCCGGCCAGGTCGACGGCGGGCAGGTCGAGGTCGGCGACGACGTCCTCGGCGAGCACGCAGCCGACGGCGTCGAGCAGGACGACGTCGAGCGGCGCGGCGGGCTCGGCGATCTCGAGGCACGCGGCGAGGTGCTCGGCAACGGTGCGCATAGGGTTGGCTCCTCCGTGTCCCGCCCGAGCCTGGCGCCCCGGGCGTGTCAGCCCCAGGCTACGCGCATGCATGGCCCTCCCCCGCGCAGGCCGGCCCGGGCGGCGCGGCGGCGTGAGCACCTCGGTTGTCCCGCTCCGGCGGCCTGAGAAAAATGGGCCCATGACCACTGAGCCCGCCGAGCCCGCCGTTCTGCCCGACACCGCATCACTGACGTCAACGGAAGCCGAGGATGCCAAGGAGGAGCTGCGCGCGATCCTGCGCTCCCACCGACGTCACAGGCACCGTCACTGCGATCACGGGCACAACGCCGTCTGCAGGGCCTTCACCGAGCACGCCCTGCAGGCCCTCGACGGCGCCAGGACGGTGGCCGCGTACGTCTCGGTCGGGCACGAGCCGTGCACCCGGCAGCTGCTCGATCGCCTCGCCGAGCGGGGCGTCGCCGTGCTCCTGCCGGTGCTCGGCCCGCACCTGGCGCGGTCGTGGGGGGACTTCCACGGGGCGCGCGACCTCGCCGAGCGGGCGCCGGGGCGGCCCCCCGAGCCCGGCGGCGAGGCCCTGCCCGCCGAGGCGATCGCGCAGGTCGACGCCCTCATCATCCCGGCCCTGGCCGTGGACCGGGGTGGCCGCCGGCTCGGCCAGGGCGGGGGCTGGTACGACAGGATGCTCCCGCTGCGCCGCGACGGCGTCGGCGTCTTCGCCATGGTGTACGACGACGAGCTCGTCCCCGGGCCGCTGCCCACCGAGGAGCACGACGAGGTCGTGGACGCCGTCATCACCCCGTCCGCCTGGTTCCTACTGGAGGGCTCGGCCTTCGCCGCCGGGAGCTGAGGCGCGAGAAGACGCGAGGAGGCGCGAGGAGCCCGTCACCCCCGCTGCCCCTTCGCCGAGATCGGTCGAGTTCCGCGCCGAGATCGGTTCACTTCCGGCTCGAGATCGGTCGAGTTCCGCACCGAGATCGGTTCACTTCCGGCTCGAGATCGGTTCGGGGCGCCGGGCGGCCGTTCGCCGGGCTCCACAGGCCTGACCCGTGTCCTCAGATCGCGGCACTGTCCACAGGTTTCGGAACCACAGGTGCGCCGCCGGCCCGGAGGCCTCACCCTGAAGGCATGTTCCGACGCAGCCGCACCTTCCCCGACGCCCCCTCCCGCAACGCTCGCGCACCGTCGCGCTCAAGAGCCCGGCGGCCATCGCTCGCCCTGTGGCGGCACCGCCACCTTGTGGTCGCCCTGTGCCTCGGCGCCGCGGTGGCGCTGGCTCTCAGCGTGCTCCGCCCCGGACAGGAGTCCGGCAGGGAGGTGCTCGTCGCCGCGCGAACCATCGGCGCGGGCGAGGTCATCGCCGCCGAGGACCTCACCACCCGCGCGCTGCCGCCGGACGCCCTGCCCGCCGATGGCCTGGCGGGTCCCGAGGTCATCGGCTCGCGGGCGGCGATCAAGCTGGAGAAGGGCACCGCGGTGACCACATCGATGACGAGTGCGGCGCTCGCCGTCGACCTGGGGGACGGCGAGCGGCTGGTCCAGGTCCCGGTGGAGGTCGGGGCGCAGCTGGCCGAGCCGGGCGCGCGCGTGGACGTCATCGGAGAGGTGGCGATCCAGGAGCCGGATGACTCGGCGGGCTCGCCCACATTCTATGCCGGTCCTAGAACGGATGTTTTGTGCAGAGGTGCACGCGTGGTCCTATCTACAACAGAAGGAGAGGACGGCGGATGGGCGGCGGGGAGGAAGGTCACACTTATAACTCTTGCCGTTCCCGCAGCAAACGCTAACCTTATTGTTAGCGCGGCCACGAACGGCGCTCTTGGTGTCGTGCTGAGCCCCTGACTCTCGTTCGGTGCCACTGTGCCGCGGCGGCAGCTCGTCCGGGCTGCCGGATTCTTACTTCCATCCTTCCGCGAGCGGCCGCACTGCGCCCTCGCCCAGCCAGGAAAGGTCCCCCATGCTCAAGGGATTCAAGGAGTTCATCTCGCAGGGCAACGCCCTGGAGCTCGCCGTCGCCGTCATTATCGGTTCCGCATTCAAGCCGATCGTCGACGCGATCACCAAAGTCATCCTGGACATCATCGGCCAGGTCGTCGGCCAGCCGAACTTCGACTCCATCGGCCAGTTCAAGATCTTCGAGTCGTCCACTGACTACATCCAGCCCGGCACGATCCTGACCGCCGTAGTGAACTTCTTCCTGATCGCTATCGCCGTCTACTTCTGCATCGTTATGCCGATGAACAAGCTCAGGGAGCGCATGAGCAAGGAAGAAGAGGACAAGCCCGCCGAGCCGACCGACGTCGAGCTGCTCACCGAGATCCGCGACCTGCTCGCCAACAAGCCGCAGGCCTGATCGCGGCGACCGACTCGCTCGCGCACCCGTCTCATCCGCCGGTCTCGGCCCACCCCCGGGCCGAGACCGGTTACTTCCGCGCCGAGACCGGTCCGAGGCGCCGAGCCGGGACAGGTCCGGTTCCGCGTCGAGACACTCGCGCCGCGCGCAACCCGTTGAGTATGACGACGACCTCGGCCACCTCGTGGACCAGCACGACGGCGGCGAGTCCGAGGACACCGAGCAGCGCGAGCGGGAACAGGATGGTGATGAGCGCCAGAGCGAGACCGATGTTGCCGGTCATGATCGCCCGGCCTCGGCGCGCGTGGGCAAGGACGTCCGGAATCAGCCGCAGGTCGGTACCGGTGAATGCGATATCGGCCGACTCCACGGCCGCAGCCGAGCCGGTCGCGCCCATCGCAATGCCGACCGTTGCCGAGGCCAGAGCCGGGGCGTCATTGACGCCGTCGCCGATCATCGCCGTAGGCTCCCGCTCCGCAGCGCAGCGGACTCGCTCGGCCTTGTCCGCGGGGAGCTGCTCGGCATGAACCTCACCAATGCCGGCCAAGGCGGCGACGGCGTCGGCAGTATGAGTGTTGTCACCGGTGAGCATCATCGTTGAGATCCCCCGGGCGTGCAGGGCGGAGATCGTCTCGACGGCCTCGGGCCGCAGATCATCGCGAATACCGATCACTCCCACCACCTGGTCGTCCGCCTCGACAACGGTCACGGTCATGCCCTGCCCGGCCATGTCTGCGGCCCGGCCGGCGAGAGCCTGCGGGTGGATCCAGCGCGGGCTGCCGACCCGCACCCGGCGGCCGTCGACGGCGCCGGTGAGGCCGCGACCGGGATCTTCGCGGACCTCGGCCGCCTCCAGTCTGGTCGCCGCCGCTGCGACGACGGCGTCGGCCAGCGGATGGCTGCTGGCCGCCTCCAACGCGGCAGCGAGTCCGAGCACATGAGCCTCGGCGCAGTGGTCCGCGGCGTGGACGGCGACGACCCGGGGGCTGTTGAGGGTCAGGGTGCCAGTTTTGTCGAACACGACTCGGCGGATGGTCCCGAGCTGCTCGAACGCGCTCCCGGACTTGATGATCACTCCGAGCCTGCTCGCCGAACCGATTGCGGAGATCACCGTTACCGGCACCGCGATCGCGAGCGCGCACGGCGAGGCCGCCACTAGCACCACCAGAGCGCGCTCGATCCAGGTGCTCGGATCGCCCATGAGGCATCCGGCTGCGGCGATCAGCACCGCCGCGGCCAGTACCAGCGGCACCAGGGGGCGTGCGATCCGGTCCGCCAGGCGTGCGCGCTCGCCCTTGCTCGCGTGCGCCTGCTCAACCAGACGGACGATCTGCGTCAGCGAGTTGTCCCGCCCCTCGGCGGTGGCCTTGATGCGCAGGGCGCCCGGGCCGTTCACCGCCCCCGCCGGCACCTCGTCTCCGGGGCCGACCTCCACCGGGATGGACTCGCCGGTGATCGCCGCGCTGTTCATCCACGACCTGCCGGAGACCACAACGCCGTCCGTCGCGACCCGCTCACCGGCCCCGACGATCAGGACGTCCAGCGCGTGGACCTCGGCGGCGGGGATCACCCGTTCTCCGTCCAGCCGGGAGACGCGAGCGGTCTGCGGGATCAGTGAGAGCAGGGCGCGCAGCCCTCGTCGGGCACGGTCCATCGCCCGGTCCTCGAGGGTCTCGGCGATGGAGAACAGGAACGCCAGCGCCGCGGCCTCGCCCACGTGGCCCAGCAGCACCGCGCCGACGGCGGCGAGGGTCATCAGCAGGCCGACGCCCAGCCGTTCGCGTCCCCTCGCGGTGAGCAGTCGCTTGAGCGCAGCGGGAACGAAGTTCCGCGCGCCCGCCGTCATCCCCACGACGTGCGCGCCGAGCGCCAGACCAGTCAGCCCCGCCCATTGCAGGGCCAGGCCCGTCAGCCACAGCAGGCCCGACGCGATCGGGAGCGCCAGGGCACGATCGCGCCACCACGGGGGGACTCGCCCCGGCGCCTCGTGCTCCCCGTCGCGATCGACGGACCCGGGCGCCCCGCAGCAGGAGTCGACCGGCTCGGCGACCACCGGCTCCTGGGAGCGGCGGCGCCCCCGGCTCACCGGGCCGCCTCCGCCTCGACGTCGGCGGGGGACTCGGCGCCGGGGCCGCAGCACATCGGAACGTCGCAGTCCGCGTCCTCGCAGGGCGCCCCGTCATCGACCGCCAGGACCGCATCGACCAGCGCGCGCAGCGCTCGCGTCAGGTGCGGGTCCGCGATCTCGTACCGGGTCCTGCGCCCCTCCGGCGCGGCCACCACGATCCCGCAGCCCCGCAGGCACGCCAGGTGGTTCGACACATTCGTCCGCGACAGGCCCAGGTCGCGCGCGAGCTGGGCGGGGTACCCCGGCCCAGCCAGCAGTGACAGCAGGATCCGCGACCGCGTGGCGTCGGCCATCGCCCGACCCAACCGGTTCATCACATCCACTCGAGACGCAATAGTCAGCATACGATGACTATACAGCAATTACTGACCAATCGGCGGCTCGAGTCGGCCGGGCGCGTGCAGCCCTCTCCAGCCGTCGCGGCAGGCGGGGTGCGGAGCGCACGACCGCCACATGCCTCTCTGACCGATTCCAACGGGGTGCCCGGTGCCCGGCCCTGCAGCCCCTTTCGCCGAGCGGGCGGCGCAGGCCGGGCGGAGCCGAGACCCCGGACCGCCGGTCACCACTGACGGGTGTTCCTGGAGTCGTCCTTGTCGCCGTTGGCACGGTCATTACGATCCTTGAGCTTCTCGCGCTGCGGATCGCTCGGCGAGGGGCTGGGCGACGCCGGCGACGGCGTCCCGCTGGCGCCGGGCTCCGGCGACCCGCCTGGGGTCGGGGAGGCCGAGCTGGACGGGTCACTCGACGGGTCGCCCGAAGGGTCGCCCGAGGGGCTGCTGGACGGGTCGCTGGACGGGTCACTCGACGGGTCGCTGGAGGGGTCGTCCGAGGGGTTCGGGCTCGGTGTGGGCGACGGGTCCGGCGGCGGTGGCACCTCGC
>ERZ772827.1600-NODE-1600-length-11327-cov-2.864709_pt1 | contig 11327 bp, 6 predicted proteins | sample MGYA00580850_ERZ772827 | MGnify/ENA primary metagenome ERZ772827 (study PRJEB29015, sample SAMEA2737950) | human oral metagenome | biome: human oral; feature: human-associated habitat; material: dental | place: China | collected 2145 ...
ACATCGTAACGGCCATATGCCTTACGCATCTCCCGTGCAACATCATAAATATGCACGGGGTCGCCCATATCGAGTACCATCACGTCCCCCGGTCGACCGATTTTACCGGCGAGCATCACCAGCAGGCAAGCGTCCGGGATCAGCATAAAGTAGCGGGTGGCATCCTTGTGGGTGAGCGTAATAGGCCCGCCGCTCTCAATCTGGCGGGTAAATAGCGGCTTAATGGAGCCGCGGGAACCAAACACGTTGCCGAAGCGCACCGAAACGTACTTCCGTCCGGTCTGGTGCCCGAACCAGGCGGTCAGACACTCTGCCGCACGTTTCGACTGCCCCAAGGCCGTGGTCGGGTCAGCCGCCTTATCTGTTGAGACATTCACTAGAGTCCCAACACCCGAAGCTTCCGCGGCACGCAGCACGTTAAGAGTGCCCAGGGTATTAGTCTTCCACGCCTCCTCGGGGTACGCCTCTAATGCTGAGACGTGTTTCAGGGCAGCTGCGTGGAACACAATATCGGGTTTGCGTTCCATAAAGATTTTGCGCAGGTTCTCGCCCTCACGGATATCAGCCAGAATAATGCGCTCATCATCCAGGCTCGACTCGCCGGTGATCGACAGCTTAGTGTCCATCAGCAGGGTCTCATCCCGGTCAAGCATCATGAGCAGCTGCGGGTTAAAACGGTGAATCTGACGGCACAATTCCGAACCAATAGAACCACCGGCCCCGGTGACCAGCACACGTTTCCCCGTAATATACGAGCTAAGCAGCTGGTCGTCCACCTCATAGTTAATCTCGCCGCGCACCAGCTGCATGATTTCGCTATCGTCCGTCTCATACACCGTATCGTCGCCCACTAGGCGCTGGGTGGTGCTCGCAATGCGACGGGCTTCGATGCCCCTCTCACGCATCCGCTCCCACAGCACGTCGAAGGTGTCTTTAGGGTACTTTGAGATCGCAACAATCACTTTCTTCGGGTGCAGCTCATCAATAAGCTGATCCAGATTATCAATATTGCCGCGCACCGGAATACCGTGCACCTTCGCCCCTAATAGGCGCGGGTTGTCGTCAATAATAGCTACCGGGAAAACCTTTGAACGGTGGTCTTGTATCATCGACTGAATCACCAAACGCCCCGCCAAACCAGCACCATAAATAATGACAGGTTCGCCGTCCTGCCGCTTCTTCAGACGCCACTCAACATAGGTGCGTTTAGCCATGCGCATACCGGCCATCAGCATGAGGGCAAACGCCATGCTGATCAGAGGCACAGAATGCGGCAGATGCGGCCAGTGCAGCAGCTCATCAAGGTAGCTCCAGGCAAATAGCCCCAGCCCGGTGGCCACCACGGCGGCGCCCGCTAGAAGGATCTCTTCAAATGAGCCGTACTCATGGTCCCGACGGTACACCTTATACCACAGGCCAAAGCCCACTTGTAAGACAGCCGCCAACGCAATGTTTATTGCCAGAGCTTGAGCGTCAATCACATCAAGCACGCTACGCTGATTCAGCAGCACACTGTAACGCAACATGAACGCCACCACGAGGGCTAAAGCCCACGCGATGGAATCTAAGAACATCCGCCCCAGCATCCAGGAGAGCTTACGTTCATAATATGTTGGAATATCAGTCTGTGTCTCAGACCGCTTAGTGGGTTCAGAGGTCACTAAGTCCCCTTTCGAAACTGTGAGCGGATGCTAAAGAGCCGCTGAGATGTATGTGGTTGGTTTATGCTTTTAGCACCTACAAGAGCCCTAAAAGCGGTGCGGCGCACGGGCTCGGGGATAAACCGGTAAACGGTGCGCACCCCCATATTTTTCACCCACCCCGCCTTGGTGATGGCGTGCCCAGTGTACAGACGATGCTGAATCGCCCAATCCTGTTTCCATGCTACAAGACCCCCGCGCCGGGTGTAGGCTCCCGCACCCACCCGGTACCGCACCAGAGCCTCAGAAAGGTTATCCAGCTTGTACCCAGCGGCAGCCAACCGGGACCACAGCCACCAGTCCTCGGCCCCGGGCACATATTCGTAACCGCCCACCTGCTGCACCGGGGTTTTTCGGAACGCCACGGTGGGGTGGTACAACGGGTTCCGAGACGGCATCGCTGCCTGAACCCGTTCCACGCCCAGAACGGTGGAGCGCTTCGCTTCACACACCGTGTTCTGCGCATCCACCTCGTGCATGGCCGAACCAAGTACCGCACAATCGCTAGCGGCCAGTGCTGGGATAAGCCTCTCAAACCGGGAGGGCTCTGAAATATCGTCGGAATCTGCGCGAGCCACCAGCTCGTGGGTGCACGCTGCCAGCCCCTCGTTGAGAGCGGCAGCAAGGCCAGCGTTCTGCGGCAGCGGCACCGTACGAATAGGTGCACACCGGCCCGCCTGTCCTTCAGCAACCCACCGTTCAATCACGGTATTAAGTTCTGGGGTGAGCGGCCCATCCAGCACCAGCACCAGCTCAGTTGGCCGAAGCGACTGCTCACGCGCATTCGAAGCCAACGCAGCGTCCAGGTACTCGGGGATTTCCTCAGCGTACACGCTCATGAGCACCGAAAAATCGGGGGTTTTATCCGTATCCGGCACAATGACAGGTACCTGTGACGAACCGTAACGCCCCGGGAAGTGCAGGGGATACACCCCCGCCATGACCTCGGCATTAGGTCGGGGCGGGCGTACTGCGTCCCTTATGCCATTCACAAAGTACCCGAAATAGGTTCTTTTCTCATCGGTACGCACCACGGTGGAAACCCACAGGCGGGCACTGGATACGCCGTAGAGGAGCTTTTCCAGGGGGCTGAGAGTGCGGCACCGGGTAAAAACCCACAGCTTATTGCGCACATCATTGTAAAACCGCGGCCCTGGTTTAGCGTCGGTGGTACCGAAGGTTTTCGTGTGGTGCACCGCCACCGAGGACGGTACCGCGATAGCGTCACGGTGGTGTGCCAGACGTGTAGAAAACTCAAAATCGTCATTCCAGATGAAAAACTCCGTCAGCGGCAGCCCGCCGTTCTGGCGCATCACCTGTGCGTCCATCAGGATTGACACGAACGAGGCGCTGCGAATAGGCCGGGCACCCACCGACCGGGCACGAGCGTGACGCTCAGCGCCTGCCGCAAACATAGTGCGCATCGTATTCATGGGGTGATCCCGCCCGTCGTCCCACACAACTTTGGACGCGACAAGGGCGGGGCGTAAAGCCCGTACCGGCGAGTACCCCTCCCAGGCTTTTACCGCCTCATAGAGGGTGTTTTCGGTGGGTTCAGTATCATCGTCCATGACCCACACCAGATCCGGGTCATACTGCGCAAGTGCCCGGTCAATTCCTGCCGCGAACCCGCCAGCTCCGCCCATATTGCGGGGCAGGGTTATGACATCCAGCGGAAGCGGGTAGTGAAGGTCCGCAAGGTACTGCGCGGTGCCGTCAGTGGAGGCGTTATCGACAACAACCACCGCAGCTGGCTGGGCCTCTCCCCCGGCGATACCGGCTAATGTCAACGGCAGCAGGTCTTTACGGTTATAGGTCACCACCACCGCCACCGTGCGGTACAGCGTATCGGAGTGTTGAGCATTATTGGGCGCCACAATAGTACGTGCATCCTCTGCGTTCACGAACAGCTCCCTCCCACATTGCTCAAAGAAAATACCGTGATTCACCGAAAGAATACTAGAATTCAGACTCTCTATTTTACCCCCAGAAAAGGCACTCACGGTAAATATGTCGCACCCCATATTTAGCCGCCTGAATATACAGGCGCGTTTCGTTTCCAAAACCCGTGCACATGTGCGAAAGTTGGAGTGAGCCCCGTAAAGGTTCGGGGATAAGAAAGGTGAATGACGTGTCCGACCCCCAGTGGAAAGTAATCGGCGCCAGCGGCTTCGTCGGCTCCTCCATCGTAGCCCGACTCAACGCCGAGGGTATCAGCGCAGACCCCATCGAAGCGCCGCGTTTGGCGACCCGAGCAACCGACCCCGAAATCATCATTGACGAGGCACGCCGTCTCGAAGGTATTATCGACTCTCTCGCCGACGCATTCGCGGGGGCGCACGTGATCGTCAACGCCGCTGGGCTGGCAGCCCCCAATATGCAGGACCTGCCAGCGCTTGTGGGCGCGAACGCCCTCTTACCGGCCGTCATTGCTATCGCCGCCCAGCGCACTGGGGTGCGCCGCATGATTCACCTCAGCTCCGCCGCCGTGCAGGGTGCTAAACCTGTGCTGGATGCGACCGAATACACTGAACCATTCAGTGCTTATTCGTTCTCGAAAGCGCTCGGTGAAGAGTGCCTGCTTGACCTATACGACTTAATAGAAGAAACGGCGGCACAGGGGCGGGCACCCGGTTCAGCAAATTCCCCCTACCCCGCCGCGCCTTCCCACGCTCCCGCCTATGTAGCCCCCGATCACGCGGTTGAGCTGTGTATCCTACGCGCCACCAGCGTACAGGGGCGTGGGCGCCGCACCACCGAGCTGTTCGCAAAGATGGCTTCCTCCCCGTTCGCCTCGGTGGCGGGGGCAGGAAACCGCAAATCGCCCGTCTCCAGCTCATACGCCCTAGCTGAATTTACCGTCAAACTGGGCCGTTTCCCGGGTCAGCTGCCGCCTATTGTCTTACAGCCCTGGGAGGGAGCTACGGTTAACTCAATCATGACCGATGCGGGCCGCCGCGCCCCCAAACACCTGCCGGAGTGGTTGTGCCGTGGCGCTATTAAAGCTGGCTACACCGTCTCGGAACTGCTGAACGATAAGTTTCAGGGGTCGGTGCGTAAAGTGGAGCTCATGTGGTTCGGTCAGGAGCTTGACGACTCGTGGGCGCGTGCCAATAACCTGGTGCCCGAGCCGCGCGTGCGCGAGGTGCTGCGCAACGCCCACACGGCACTGGGTAAGAAAAAAGACAAACGATTCCGCTAGCACGAACACACAGCTCGTTTAAGCACACAGTGCGCAGTTTCTGCGAGGTCCGGGATAAACCGGCCATACACCGCAGAAACTGCGCACTCGTACTTGTGGGGCTTATAGGGAAAGAAAGCTCGCCCCGCTAATCTGTGGAAGCGCTCTCCGTCTGCTCACCGAAAACGAGAGCACGGGCCTGCTGAGCGGAGAACGGCTGCGCCTGCGCCTCATCCCGCTTAACAGGTTTCGGGGTGTTATTGCGGTACTGTCGGGTACGCTGCTGATCGATACCCGCTGAGGCAGACACCTCCCCCAGCACCCCTACCGCACCCATGAGTGCCGAGGCGATAGACCCCTCAGCTGGTGCGCCAGCACGGCGAGCGGACTCCGAACCCTGCGAATGTTCTTTATCCCACTGCTCGTATGCTTCGTCTAAATCTTCCTGCCCGGCGGCGGTATGAGTCTCACCCTCAGCGGCACGTTCCTTCGCTTTTAGCTCGTTACGCTCATCCAGCTCGGCGCGGGTCACGATTGAGGGAACCACCTCACGCAGCGCCTCTACGGAGATAGCGCCCTCACGCACCACCAACGGGGTGCAGGTGCAGTCCAGGATTGTTGAAGGCAGAGCCTGTGCCGGTGCGTCATCACTTCCGGTACCTTCCGCCGTTTCGGAGGGGGTATCCTTGGTGGTTTCAGCGGCGGGGGCACTCTCAGCCCCCGAATCTGCGGTCTCTGTGTCCTCTGAGCCTGGCACATCGGTATCCGGTGCTTGAGATGTACTGTCCGAGGCGGCCGCGGGCTCTTTTGTGCTGCCAGCAGATGCTGGCCGGTCACCAGCATCCACGATCAGGCTCACGTTCTCCCCCAGCTGATCGGCTGCCTGCTGCGCGTTCACCGCCGCCTGCTGCCCCGTTTTATTCGCCGAAGAAACAGCCAGCGGGCCGTGCTCCGTCAGAAGCTTCAACGCGAACTCATCATTGGGTACACGCACGGCCACCGTGCCCTGGGTATCCCCCAAATCCCAGTTAAGTGACGGGTAAGAGTACAAGATAACGGTGAGTGCACCCGGCCAGAATTTACGACCCAGCTCGTACACCTCATCAGGAATCTCATCCGCTACACCGGACAGCGACGCCTGATCAAAAATCATGACCGGCGGCGGCATGGTGCGTGAACGGCCCTTATCGGAGAGCAGCTTCGCCACGCCCTCATGCGAAAAGGCGTCGCAGGCGATGCCGTAAACGGTGTCGGTGGGAATAACGATAGTCTCGTGCGAGTTCAAGGCTTCACGGGCGGCCGTAATGGCCTCCGAAACCTCAGTCTCACTCGATACGGGGTACAGCTTAGCTTTCACGTGCCCTATTCTCTCATGTTTTTAGGTTGTGTTGGTTCAGCCCAGGGCCACAAAATGCTGCGGGCCTTCTTACCGCCTACACGGTTGGCCTGTAACCGCACGTATGGCGGGGCCTGCCGGTTAAATCGTGCACACACCGCACTCTCACAAACCCCAGCTCGTTGAACACCTCGGCCACCGCCTCCTGCTGGGTTTCATCATGTTCCATCATAAAAAACCCACCCGGTTTCACAAGGTACGCGGCCCTGGCAGCAACCGCAGCCGGTATCCGCATCCCATCCGCTGACCCCCCATAGAGCGCCATATCCGGGTCGTGCTGGGCGGCCTCGGGTTCTGCGGGCACCCGCCCCTGCGGGATATACGGCGGGTTCGACACGACTGCATCGAAGTATCCGCCCAATCCCTCAAGGGCGCTGAGCGCATCACCGTGTACGAAGTTCACACCGTATGTTTCGCAGTTAATGCGGGCCCAGGGCTCGGCATGTTCCGAAAGCTCCACTGCCGTCACCAGGGCATCATTCGGCAGGGCATTTTTTATTGCAGCTGCAATCGCGCCCGAACCGGCACACAAATCAACAACCCGCAGGCGCCGCTGGGGGTACACTTGGAGTGCGTTAAGTGCCTCTTCCACCAGCAGCTCCGTCTCGGGCCGGGGCACGAACACTCCCGGACCAACCCGCACCTGGATACGGTGAAACGCCGCCACACCCGTAATATGCTGCAGGGGTATGCGGCGGGCACGGCGGGCGATAAGCGACTCATACCGTTGCGTATCCTGCGCGGTGAGAGCGTCCCCCAGAAGCGCCCGCTGCTGCACCGCGCCGCGCGTGTACCCCTCACGGGCGGTACCGCGCCGGTTACCTTCGGCATCGGTACCCAGCAGATGCGCCGCTAAAAGCTCAGCATCAGCCACCGGGCTCGGCACCCCGGCCTGCCGCAGCGTGGCGGCGCCTTGGCGCAGCGCCTGCGCAAGGCTCACCCCTTCACATTGCGTCGGGGTAAGGGATGTTCCTGTCGTATCGGTCATGTCCATGTTCCGCGTCATCGCATCCACCTGCCGGCATTGCCGTGGCACCGGTTATTTCTGCTCTTGACCCACCTGGGATAGGCGGTGCGCCTCATCCATTTCAATAGCGGACTGCACCACCGGTTCAAGGTCTCCGCCCAGTACTGCATCCAAGTTATACGCTTTGTAGCCGGTACGGTGATCAGCGATACGGTTCTCGGGGAAGTTATAGGTGCGGATACGTTCCGACCGGTCCATAGTGCGCACCTGAGAGGCACGATGCGCAGCGTTCTCCGCCTCAATCTGCTCCTGCTGATGCGCCAGCAGCCTCGCACGCAGCACACGCATCGCGGCTTCACGGTTCTGCAGCTGCGACTTTTCGTTCTGCATCGCCACCACAATACCCGTTGGAAGGTGGGTGATGCGCACAGCAGAGTCAGTCGTGTTCACGGACTGACCGCCGGGACCGGAGGAACGGTAGACGTCAATCTTCAAGTCGTTCTGGCTAATCTCAATCTCTTCGGGCTCATCCACCTCAGGGAAAACCAGCACACCCGCCGCGGAGGTGTGAATACGTCCCTGCGATTCGGTTGCCGGAACGCGCTGCACACGGTGCACACCGCCCTCATATTTCAGGTGCGCCCACACGCCTTCGGCGGGCTCATTAGAGGTGCCTTTAATCGCGATCTGCGCATCCTTATAGCCGCCCACATCAGTGCTGGTGGAGGAAATAATCTCGGTTTTCCAGCCTTTGTGCTCGGCGTACCGCATGTACATGCGCAGCAGGTCGCCCGCAAACAGCGCCGCCTCGTCGCCGCCCGCGCCAGCTTTTACCTCAAGAATCACGTTACGGCCATCATCCGGGTCACGCGGGATGAGCAGGCGGCGCAGTTTCTCCCCCGCCGCTTCAAGTTCAGCCTCTAAAACGGGTACTTCGGCGGCAAACTCGGGGTCTTCGGCCGCCATCTCACGGGCCGCCTCAAGGTCATCGCTGAAACCCTTGTATTTGTTATAAGCACTCACGATACCGGTCAGCTCGGCGTATCGACGGCCCACACGGCGCGCCTTACCCTGGTTTGCCTGCACCGCAGGATCCGCCAGCTGCGCCTGCAAATCAGCGTGCTCATCCAGTAGCACCTGGATAGATTCAAACATTGTCTATTACTCTCTTACAATTCATGAACGCACCCACCCGGTGCGCATCCTCAAAGCCAATTATGCCGTGCGAACCGCAGAACGCACCACGCTACCGGCGCTAAACGCCGAATATCGCCCGCCCCTGCTGCGCTATTAAACGCACGGGGCGGGCGATAGAAGCACCGCGACTAGTTGGGGCTCATCCTAAGGCCGTTCTTCTGCACGGTCATTAAGAACTCGGCGTTCGTTTCGGTCTTTCGCAGCTGGTTCGTCAGCACGCTCAGCGCCTGCTCCGGCTCCATACCAGCCAGCACGCGGCGCAGACCCCACATGATCTTCACCTCTTCGCCGCTGAGCAGGTTCTCCTCACGGCGGGTACCGGAGGCGGTCACATCGACTGCGGGGAAGATACGCTTATCCGCCAGCTGGCGCGACAGGCGCAGCTCCATATTGCCGGTGCCCTTGAACTCCTCGAAGATCACCTCGTCCATCTTCGAGCCGGTCTCCACCAGAGCCGTCGCCAGAATAGTCAGCGAACCGCCCTCTTCAATGTTGCGGGCCGCACCGAAGAACTTCTTCGGAGGATACAGCGCGGCAGAATCCACACCGCCGGAGAGGATACGGCCGGATGCGGGCGCCGCCAGGTTGTAGGCACGCCCCAGACGGGTCATCGAATCCAGCAGCACCACCACGTCGTAGCCGAGCTCAACCATACGCTTCGCGCGCTCAATAGCGAGCTCCGCGACCGTGGTGTGGTCCTCAGCGGGACGGTCGAAGGTTGAGGCGATCACCTCACCCTTAACCGTGCGCTGCATATCGGTCACCTCTTCGGGGCGCTCATCCACCAGCACCATCATGAGGTACACTTCGGGGTTATTCTCCGTGATCGCATTCGCGATCGACTGGAGCATAAGAGTCTTACCCGCCTTCGGGGGTGAAACAATCAGGCCGCGCTGGCCCTTACCGATCGGGGACACCAGGTCCACTACGCGCGGGCCCAGTTTCTTCTTGTCGGTCTCAAGGCGCAAACGCTCCTTGGGGTACAGCGGGGTGAGTTTTGAGAATTCACGGCGGCGCGTCGAGTCTTCAACGCTCTGACCGTTAATCGCCTCAATCTGAACCAGTGCGTTGAACCGCTGGCGGGAGTTCTGCTCCCCTTCACGCGGCACCCGGATAGCACCCAGAATATGGTCGCCTTTACGCAGGCGGAAATGCTTCACCTGAGCCAGCGACACGTACACATCATCCGGGCCCGGCAAATAGCCTGAGGTGCGCACAAATGCATAATTATCGAGGATTTCGAGGATGCCGGAGATCGGTGCCAGCACATCGTTTTCGCTGACTTTATTATCGAACCCGCGGTTATTGCGGCGCTCCCGCTGCTCATTAGTGCGCTTATTGCGGCGGTTACGGCGCTCATCGTCGTTGGAGTTAGAACGTTCGGCCTTGGCCTGGCGGTCATTATTCTTCTCATACCGCTCGTTTTTCTCGTACCGTTCGCGCTTATTGGTGCGGCGGTAGGTGCGCTCGTTCTGCTCGGTGCTTTCAGCCTCTTCGCTCTTACGGCGGTTATTGGTGCGTTCACGGGTGCGGGTGCGTTTCACCGGTTTCTCCGGGTCGGTACCGAACGTCATATCCAAGGCGGCGGTAATGGAATCCAGGCTGGTTGCCCCGTCTGCGGTTTCGGCCTTCAAATCGGCGGAGTTCTCGGGGAGTTCACGCTGTTCGCGGCGCTCACGAATTTTCTCGGAAGCCAGCTCTGCCTTCACGTCCAGGGGAGGAAGGTCCGCATCCGCCTTAGCGGTCTTTTCGGCTTTCTTAGCCTCCTGCGTTTTACGGGTACGCGTGGTGCGGGTTCGCTTTGCGGGTGCCTTCTCGCCCTCACTCTTTTCGGACTTTTCAGCCTTAGAGGAAGGAGTTTTTTCGGTCTTTTCGCTCTTTTTCTCAGCGTCGGTCTCATCGCGTTCAGCCACCACGCCTCCGCGCTGGTGAGACGCCACAGCCTCAACCAGATCCGCCTTCTTCAGACGCAGGTACCCTTTAATGCCCAACTGCTGGGCTAGGGTGCGTAGCTGAGCGACTTTCAGCTCGCCAAGCTTCGAGCTCGTTACGAGTGTGCCCGACGCGTTTTCGTCTTCAGTCACGACAATATTTTTTGCCACTAAATATTTCCTTATATTTGTTTTAAAACACCCAGAAAATCCCTACAGAAACTTAAGGATCGGGTTTCTCACTATTGAGCGCGGCCCCCGCCGAACTCGGGTAGAGTTCGACGCGTACTTTTACGGGGGAATCCTTTCAAAGTTCTTGGAGCATTCGTTCGCTAAGCTACCGCATTTTGCCGTAAAGGAAGAACCCTACGATAAGAAGCGACAACCCTGAACGGCGCCATTTTTACGTCTAAAAACCACAAGCGGCACCCACGAAGAACACGGAGTTTTGGTGGAGAAACCACCGGTGATTTTTTGACACTTCCGACGCGGTCAAGGCCGCTACTGAAACAGATCCCGGAAGCTTTAGACACGCCAATCGGTGACTCGGCTGTATGTGCCTACTGTGTAACTATAACACCTTCGCCATCGATTTCAAGCGGCATGACGCGCCATGACAGATGACGATTTTCAAAAATATTTCCGGGATGTTCCGCCGTGAACTTCTCAACGAATTCACACACCCGGCTGGCCTCCTTGGCGCCGCGCGCAAACGTGAGAACGGTGGGCCCAGCACCCGAGATGACAGCAGGAAGTTGCTGCTCACGCAGATACGCCACCAGAGCCGCGCTCGGCTGCATCGCGGGCACACGGTACCCCTGGTGCAGGTAGTCCACAGTCGCGTCTATGAGATGCTCCGGCGCCTGCGCAAGCGACTGAATCAGCAGTGCCGCCCGACCAGAGTTGGCCGCCGCCTGCCCATGCGGAATCTCAGCGGGAATCAGCGAGCGCGCAA
>ERZ772827.1603-NODE-1603-length-11323-cov-4.130813_pt1 | contig 11323 bp, 8 predicted proteins | sample MGYA00580850_ERZ772827 | MGnify/ENA primary metagenome ERZ772827 (study PRJEB29015, sample SAMEA2737950) | human oral metagenome | biome: human oral; feature: human-associated habitat; material: dental | place: China | collected 2145 ...
TAGGTAGGTCGGGAGAAGAAGGTCTAAGGGAGGGGGGGGCTGTGAAACCTACGGTAGGTCGCTCGACCGACCTACCGTAGGTCGGTGAGGCGACCCACAGTAGGTTTTTTCGGCGACCTACCGTAGGTCGCTAAATGGAGCCTTCCCCGAGTAGGTTTTGAAGGGCAAAAGTATTGTGATACATGGGCTCTTGGCACAGTCCTTCCCTCTGAAATCGCTAATTTTGTGGTACAACAGCTTAAACGACTATTTATATACACGATTACGATGGCTAAATCTAAGGAAGATAAGAAGCGTGCAGGCCTAATCCCTGAGCCCACACTTCGTCGACTCCCCTGGTATCTCTCCTTCGTCAAGCTCCTTCAGACGGAGGGGCATAAGTATGTCTCTTCGCCACGCATTGCCTCGGGTGTCGGGGTAGATGCAGCACTGGTAGCTAAGGACCTCTCTTATGTAGAGCTTCAGGGGCGTACACGTGTGGGCTACGAGACGGAGGCGCTGATCAACTATCTGGAGGAGTTCCTAGGCTTCACGAAGGGTCACCAAGCCTTCCTTATCGGGGTCGGTAGCCTTGGGGCAGGGCTTCTGGCAGACAAAGGGCTTCGTCAGTTTGGCCTAGAGATCACGGCGGGCTTCGATGTAGCAGAAGACATCATCGGTACCGAAGTGGCAGGGGTGCCCGTCTATCATATCAATGAGCTAGCTACACGTATCGGGGCGGAAGGCGTGCAGATCGCCATCCTCACGGTGCCCATCCTGCAAGCGCAGCACATGACCGATCGCCTTGTGCGGGCGGGGATCCGTGCGCTGTGGAACTTCACCCCCGTGCGCATCCAGACTCCAGACTCTGTCGTCGTGCAGAATACCTCGATGTACGCACATCTCGCCCTTATGTTCACCCGTCTGAAGTCCGCCCTTCAGGGGGATGTCAAGGCTTAACGCTCCTCTACTTACTGTCTGATGAAGATCCTTGGCGTAGGCTTCAACTACCGCTCGCATTGCACTGAAGCTCCTGCTATTGGCCTCCCTGAGCAGGGCGAAGCGGAAGCTCCGCTCTTCTTCCATAAGGGCGATGCTCTTCTCAAGCCTCATTCCCCCTTCTTCCTCCCCGATATGGGCTCCACGATCGAATACGAAGCGGAGCTCGTCCTACAGATCTGTCGGGTGGGGAAGCGTATCGCCGAGCGCTTTGCGCATCGCTACTATCAGCGGGTGACGGTGGGGATTGACTTTACCGCACGTGATCTGCAGCGTCGAGCTATGGCTGAGGGGAAGCCTTGGCTAGCGGCGAAGGTCTTCGACGGATCGGCGGTTGTCGGCGAGTGGCTGGATAAGACGGAGCTTGGCTATCCTGATCGTCCGATCCCCTTCTCCCTGAAGGTCGATGGACGTGTGGTGCAAGAGGCGGACAGCTCCGAGATGATCCACGGCTTCGATCGGCTGATCACCGAGGTAAGTCGCTTCCAGACGCTACGCATGGGCGACCTCATCTTCACGGGCACGCCAGCAGGTGTCGGACCCATAGCGATTGGTCAGACGCTGGAGGGCTTCATCGGGGAGCGCAAGGTGCTGCATCTCCCGATCAAGTGATCGGAGGGAGGAAGCTCCTACCCGCAACCATTGAGACGACGATGCCGAGGGAAGATACTCCCTCGGCATCGTCGTCTCTTTCCTAGCCTTCTTATCGGATGGGATTGTTAGAGGTGTCTCGCTCTGCTGCTTGATATTGATCTGTAGCTAGGGTAGCTCCTTGATCCTCTTCCCTCAGAGACCATGTCCCATTGATCTCCATTGTATGACCTCGGCTCAAGGCTATTGCAAGGCTGAGAGCCGCTCCTTCAGCATCTCGACGGTCACCATGTTGGTCGTAGAGATACGGCAGGGTGGGAGAGCGTACTTGGAGAGAAGGCTGTCCTTGAGCGTATCTCGAGCCTGCTGCGTGGTGCCAGCCTTATGGAAGCTCCAGCCATCGATCTCGATGACGAGAAGCGGACGCTTAGTGAGCGCATTGTAGATGAGGAAGTCTACATGAGCGAAGGGACTTTGGACAAAGGCAAGTTCTTCAGTATCCAATAGAGAGCTGTCAGCGATCAGCTTCGAGAGAGGATAGTGGCACAGCACCGACAGCTCCTGTCGTCCCATTTCTTCGAGAGCCTTGATCAAGGTGTCATAGAAGAGGTTCTCCGAGAGCTGGTCAGATATCTGATGCTTGGATTGGTAAGCTAGACGCTCGGTGGTGTACTGCTTGTAGAGCAGGTCAAAGACGGAGTGTAGCTTGCTCTCCTTCACCTCGAAGTTGTTGTACTGGATGTAGTTGATCAGCTGGGATAGGATACTCTCCTCGGGCATGTCGTTGCCCGTCGCGACGACACAGAGATGGGTCTTGGCACGTGAGATCGCTACATTCAGCAGGTTCGCATCATCTGAGAACTCCGTGGGGGCATTGTCCACCATGCTCATGATGATCGTGTCGCACTCTCGACCTTGATACTTATGGACGGTGCTGGCTATATCTTGCCTCAGCGCCTGATTGATCGCTAGCGCCTGATCACGATAGGGGGTGATGATGCCCACAGTCCCCTTGTCCTGATACTCGGGCAGTACCTCTTGGGTGATGACATCGATCTCTCGCTGGTTGAAGCGCCCTCGGGCATGATTACCTTTCACGGTGCGTACTACTTGGAGCACCTTCTCTTGGCCCGAATCTGTCGTCATGGAGATTAGTTCTCCGTCATAGAAGCGCTGGTTGCAGAACTCTATGATCTTGGGATGACAGCGGTAGTGCTCACGTAGCAGCGTCACGGGTGCGTCCTCGAAGGCTTCGATGCACGACTTCAGGAAGCTATGCGTCACGGCATTGTAGCGGTCATCTACCTGATAAGCCTTTTGTATCGCACCGAGGGCAAGTGCCTCCTCTCGGCTCACCACATTCGGGAGCTGCTTGTCATCCCCTACGATCACGGCATTCAGAGCGCACGATAGGGTCAGTGCACCTGTCTTGATATCGATCTGCGAAGCCTCATCCATGATCACATAGTCAAAGACATAGTCCGGACTGATATTCGCATTCGATCGGTAGGTGCTGCTCAGCACCACGGGATACTCCCTGAGGAAGACCTCGGTCTTGGGCTTGAGCTCCTTGAGTGTGAACTGGTATCGGGCACCGCCTCCATTATAGCGCTTGGCGATGCTGCTTTTGAGGATCTGGAGCGAAGAGGAGGTAAGCTCCTTGACACGCTGCTTGATGTCGATGGATTGGAGTCGCTCTGTGATCGTCTCTAGATCCTTCTCTAGTTTGGCTTGGTAAGCGAAGTAGTAGGCAGCCTCCAAGCATGCGATGACCTGGGAGAGGTCTTGCTTGAGGAAAGAGAAGGCATGAGAGTCCAAGGTAAATGTATGCTTCAAGCGGAACCAGAAGCTGGGCTTCTTCGACTGCTCTGCAAACTCTTGGCACTGGGAGAGCAAGGCCATTAGCATGGAAGGAGCCTTCTGCCTCAGCCATTCGGTGTCTCGATCGATAGTTGCATTCAGTCGCTCATTGTACTGCCGCTCGGTCTGCAGGGCATTGAGCTCTGCCTTGAGGAGGGCGAGCTTCGTTTGGTCCTCGAAGCCTTGTGATACCTTCTGTAGCGCCTCCTTGGCGAGCTCTCGGACTGCAGGGGTATCCCCGTGTGCCCAGCTACCCATGTCGGGATAATAGGGGCTCTGTCGCTTGATGAAGGCATCCTTGTTCTCAGAGTTCCCCAGCTGAGCTACGAGGAAGCCTAGACCCTCACGATGGAGCTTCTCGGCGATGTTCTCGACGGCGGAGTTGTTGTTGGATACTACCAGTATCGTCTTACCAGAGAGTAGCAGGTTGGCGATGATGTTGAGGATGGTCTGCGTCTTCCCCGTCCCTGGAGGCCCTTGCACAATGCTCACCTGATGGCCGAGAGCTGCTTCTACCGCAGCCTTTTGGCTGGCATTGCACCCAAAGGGATAGTACACCTGCCTAGGAAGGGAGCGCACAGCCAATCGTCGCCTATCGCCAAGGTACTGCGCTAGGGGCACGTTATCTCGCTTCACATCCACGTGCTGATAGGCCTTCGAGAGGATATTCGTCCCATCGCTAGCGCAGAGTCCCGTCTCATCGGCGAGCTTCTTCAGATAGTCCCAGGTGGAGCCACCCATCTGGTCTATTCGGGTGCGGGTGACGTAGACTTCCCGCCCATCTAGGCACTCTGCATAGCCGCTGGTATAGGTCACGCGGTAGAAACGATGCTGGGGGCTGGCGAAGCACAGCAGTTCTGCGATGTTGGAGATGCGCTTCCCTCGAACGTAGAGCCCTCTATCCACGATGTTGATGACCTCGGGGTCACGGAGGACGAGCAGTCGTGCTTTGTTGTATTGGAAGGGACGAGGAGAGGTGGTGAAGCGTACCATCCACCCTCCCTGTTCGCTTGCCTTGATGGATTCGACCTGTTCGGTGATGAACATCTGTTTGTCCCCTCGTCGCTCCAAGTCTACGATCATACACTGCCTTGCATCCATATCTCTGAGTAAAAATCTGCCTATTGCTATAAGTCTTTGCGGCTACGCTACACAGCGAACCAGCCTTCAATGGGGCATCTAAATTACCAAGAATAAGAGACAAAGGTGCGGTGGGTATGCTAGAAAGGGCTGTGTCAAACGCATGTCGAACGAACCTCTTCCCCGATCCAGCTTCATCCAGTACTCCCCCGTCATGGTAGGCTGTCGGGGCAAGACGTATAGCTCTTCGCCTCCGAACGTATACGTATCGCAAGCAAAACGTATACGTTTGGCGGTGAAAACGTATACGTTTCGAGCGTGAAACGTATACGTCTTGGGCATGAAACGTATACGTCTTGTCCGAGGAAGGTATAGGTCTGCTTTCTGGGGCCTTCTCATGAGGAGCGAAGAAGTCCCTCCTTGGGTCGCTACGCTTACCTAGGATGAGGCACTAGGCTTACCCATGATGGGGGACCAAGGTTACCCATCATGGGTCGTCGAGGTGACCCATGATGGGTCGCTTCACCGACCCATGATAGGAGCTTGCCTTCTTCTTCCGTTAGATCACCTTTCTCCTAACTTAGACACTTCTCGTGCATGGGTAGCTGAACGGATGGGCTTTGGAAGAGGCGAACCTGAAGGTAGGCATCAGAGCTGTTGTAGGATCTGAGGGGCATGAGAGACTTTCGAGCGAACTTCCGAGTTTCCCTGCTTCCTCGCTCGTATTAGACTGAGGGCAGAGGACGGAACCAGGGGCTTGTGCGCTCGTGGCTAATTGTTCTTCTTGTAACTCATCACTGCCCATCCTCCCGTGAGAAGGCCGATGGCGGAGAGCGCAAGGACTTGATGGGCAATGCTACTGAAGTTGCCTCCTCGGATGAACACCGTGCGTGTGGCTTCGATGAAGTAGCTGACGGGATTGATGTAGGTCGTGAGGTAAGCGAATGATGGCATCGAACGTGTCGGGGTAAATAGCCCCGAGAGAAGCATGAGTGTCATCACAAAGAACCACATCACGAAGACGGCCTGCAGCATCGTCTCGGAGTAATTGGAGATAACGATCCCAAAGGCCGAGAAGAAAAGTGCTAGTAGCATAGCCAGCAAATAAATCAAGGCAATGCTCCCAGCAGAAGTGATCCCATAGATTGCCCACGCAAGTGTCAGGGAAGCCGTGATGATGAAGAGGGCGATGATCCAGTACGGGATGAGCTTGGCTAGGATAAAGGTCCACTTACTCACAGGGGTTACGTTGATCTGCTCGATGGTACCCGCCTCCTTTTCTCCTACGATATTGAGCGTAGGGAGGTAGCCCGTCATCATCATCATCACGATGGCTAGGAGGGCAGGGATCATGAAAAGCTTGAAGTCGAAGTGCTTGTTGTAGAGATATAGGGTAGAGACCTTCGACTGGGCTGCAGATGTAGGTAGTGCATGGGTCGTGACCATCCGAGAGAGATAGATGGTGCTGATGGAGCCTTTGATCCCATTGACGGTATTGGCGGCGATGAGGATCTGAGGCTTGCGCCCAAGGGAGAGGTCTTGGCTATATCCTTTGGGGATAACCAAGGCTATGTCTGCCTTCGACAGTTCGATGTCGCTGAGTGCTGCGGCATAGGTGGGCTGCTGACCATGGAAGACAAAGTACTTGTTCGCTTCGAGGGCATGCACCAGCTGCTGCGAACGTGTGGAGCGGTCACTGTCCACTACGTCTACAGAGATGTTCTTTACCTCCATGTTCATGATCCACGGCATGACGCACATGATCATGATGGGATAAAGGATGATGAGCTTCGGGAGAAAGGAGTTGCGCTGGATCTGGATGAACTCCTTTCGTAGGAGATACCTGAGAGTCATGGCGGTCTATTCTAGTCGTTTGCTGAACGTCGTCAGAGACAGGGAAAGCAGAGCGATGAGCATGCCCGTAAGGATCAGCGTCTCACGAAGCACTTCTTCGATACCCACCCCCATGATCATGAGCTTCCGCATAGCACTGATGTAGTAGCGTGTGGGGATGAGGGCAGACACATATTGCAGTATCTGCGGCATGGACTCGATGGGGAAGATCATCCCCGAGAGCATCATGATAGGTAGTAGTAGCACCATGGCTGACAAGAGTAGGGCTACCAGCTGTGTCTTGGCTACATTGGAGAGAAGGAGTCCCAGCGCAAGTGCCAAGAGGATGTATATGCTGGAGATCGCTACTGTCCAGAATAAGGATCCTAGCACGGGTACCGCTAGCACGGTGGTCGCCATCAAGAGGATCACGATGAGGATAGCGAATGCAAGCACTAGGTAGGGGATGAGCTTGGCAATGATGATCATCAAGGGAGGCGTGGGCGAGACAAGGAGTACCTCCATCGTGCCACGCTCCTTCTCTCGGACGATGGAGATAGAGGTCATCATCGCACAGACTAGCATCAGGAGCATCCCCATGATAGCTGGCACGAAGTGATAGGTGGACTTCATCTGAGGATTGTACAGCAGGTTCGTGTTGATGATGCCTCCGTCCTGATTGGAGATGATTGCGGCGGCATAGGTCGACCATTGCTGTGCCATGTTGGGGTCAGCACCATCTACGATGAGTTGGCATCCAGTCTGCTTGCTTGCGAAGTCTTGTGGGAAGACGATCGCTAGGTCTGCCTGCTGTCCTCGGATGATATGCTCTGCTTCTGCTGGGGTAGATACACACTTCGTGATGACGAAGTACTCCGAGACCCTTAGCCGATCAACCGCTTGCTGGGTAGCGTGATCCGTATGACTCGTGACGATGATCATCCGCACATCCCTCACCTCGTTGGTGATGGCAAAGCCAAACAAGAGCATGAGGACGATCGGCATGCCGAAGAGCATCAGCATGGTGCGCTTGTCACGGAGAATATGCTTGGTCTCCTTGCTGACAAATGAGATGAACTGCTTCATTGTACTTCAGGGTATTCTCTTAGTCTCCGCTCCGTGTCGCCTGACGAGCCAGATAGGTGAAGACGTGATCTATATCTGGCTGATGGAATGCTTGCTTTAGTTCTTCGGGGGTGCCTAGAGCCCTGATCTTGCCATCTACCATGATCGAGATACGATCGCAGTATTCGGCTTCATCCATATAGTGGGTGGTCACAAAGACCGTAATCCCTCGTCTTGCTGCTTCGTAGATTAGTTCCCAGAACTGACGGCGTGTCGCTGGATCTACTCCACCTGTTGGCTCGTCGAGGAAGACAATGCCCGGTTCGTGGAAGATACTGACAGAGAAGGCTAGCTTCTGCTTCCATCCTAGGGGCAGGCTGGAGACCAAAGTATCCCGATGCTCTGCGAAGCTCAGCCGCTGGAGTAGCTCATCGGTCTTCTGTCGTATCTCTTGATCCTTCATCCCGTAGATGCCCGCAAAGAGATGGATATTCTCTGCGACGGTGAGGTCCTCATAGAGCGAGAACTTCTGACTCATATAGCCAATATGCTTCTTGATCTCTTCGTACTCGGTGCGTATGTCGAAGCCTACGACTCGGCCCGTGCCACTGGTCGGCTGATTGAGGCCTGTGAGCATGTGCATGGCTGTGGTCTTGCCTGCACCATTAGCTCCAAGGAAGCCGAAGATTTCCCCTTTCTTCACCGAGAAGGATATATCATCCACGGCACGGAAGTCACCGAAGGCCTTCACCAGATGTTCGACTTCGATGACATGCTCATCCACATGCTCTACCTCATTACACTCCTTGTGCTCAAGGCTGGGGGGATTGAATATGTCTCGGAAGTCAGTAAGGATTTCCTCTGGAGTGCCCATCCCCATGATCCTGCCTTCGGAGAGGAAGGCGACACGATCGCAGCGCTTCACTTCGTCAAGGTAGGGTGTCGAGGCTACGATGGTGATCTCCCGCTCTTTCAGCTGAGCAAGGATCTCCCAGAACTCCTTACGACTGACCGGATCTACCCCCGTCGTCGGCTCGTCAAGGAAGAGTACACTCGGCTGATGAATAAGCGCACAGCAGAGAGCAAGCTTCTGCTTCATCCCCCCAGAGAGTGCCCCAGCCCTGCGGGTCTTGAAGCGCTCGATCTGTGAGTAGATAGCTTGGATGGAGTCGTAGTTCTCCTCTATCGTCGTGCCGAAGAGCGTTGCAAAGAATTTGAGATTCTCCTCTACCGTCAAGTCTTGGTAGAGTGAGAATTTGCCCGGCATATACCCAACTCTCTTGCGTATCTCTTTCATCTGGCTCTCCACATCATACCCATCCACTAGGACCGTACCCTCATCGGGAAGTAATAGCGAACAGAGAATGCGATACATGGAAGTCTTGCCAGATCCGTCAGGACCGATGAGCCCGAAGAGCTCTCCTCTTTGCACCGAGAGGGTGACATCGTACAGGGCTTCTACCTTGCCGTAGCGCTTGGAGAGATGGTTTACTTCGATAGCGTTCATGATCATGGGCTACGACTTAGAATTTTACTTCTCCGTACATGCCGATCTTGATATAGCCGTCATTCTGAAGCTGAATCTTCATGGCATAGACCAGATCAGCACGCTCGTCATCGGTGACTATGGTCTTAGGTGTGAACTCAGAGCGGCTGGAGATCCAAGTGATGATGCCATCGTACTGCTTCTTCTGTCCTTTGCCATAGCAGGCCATGACCTTGACCTTTTGTCCCACTTTGATATCCTTCAGCTGCTCTGAGGTGATGTAGGCACGAATGAACATCCTCTTTGTGTCTGCGATCTTGAAGAGTGGTTTGCCTATGGATACGAACTCACCCTGCTCCACGTACTTCTCTAGTACTGAGCCAGAGATGGGAGCAAGGATCTTGGTGTTGTTGATCTGGTCGTTCAGTTGGTTTCTCTGTGCTTTCACCCCTTGTCTCTGGGCGCTGATGGCACGGGCTTGATCTGCAAGGGATGTGTTGTTACTACGTATTTGATCGCGGGTAGCATCATGCTGTCGCTGCAGGACTTTGAGCTGATTGTTGATGTCTTCGAGTTGCTTACGAGGGGAAGCTCCATCCCTTACAAGGGCTTCAAATCTCTTCTGTTCGCCCTCAAGGTAGCTTATCTGCTGAGCGAGCGAAGCTAGTTGCTTCCGTAGGTCGAGCTGACGGCTATGAGTGGCAGACGCATTGGCATCCAGTTGTAGCTCTATGGCTGTTAGTTCGTCTTGTCTCTGCAGTAGCTGATAAGCATCGATGTTCCCTACGACTTGCCCTTCTTTCAGCTCTTGTCCTTCTGTGAGGTTGAAGCTTTTCAGTTCTCCCAGCGCTTTTGCAGAGACTGTTATCTCCGTTGCCTCAAATGTGCCCGTCGCATCGTAATCTTTATGGCTGTCACCGCAAGACGCCATCATGAAGGCTAGGCTTGCTAATAGGAGTATCTTCTTCATAGCTGATGGTTGCTTTAGTTGTTGTTGGTGTGCTTCAGATTGTATAGTTCCTTGAGCATCTCGATCTCGTGTATGACCCGCTGGATCTTGGCTGCATTCTCCTTATTAACTTCTCGTACGAGGCTGTTGATGTCGATGATGCCATGGGTGAGCTTGGATTCGGCAGCTTTGCGGACACTGGTACGTAGTGCGATGATCTCATCGTCGCCTTGGAGCATGTGGTGGTATCGATTGATCTGCTCCTTCAGCTGCATCTCTTCTAGGTGGTTGTTGAAAAGGAATACTTCACGAGCATTCTCTATCAGATCGTGCTGCACTCTCAGCTTGGCTTTGTCGCTCTTGCGGGTATAGAGTGCACCCATTTGCCAAGAGAGTTTTACACCCACGATACCATTGAGACTCCATTTGCTCTCCATCATATCCTCGAATAAGTTGAGCCCTGGGTAGCCGTAATAGCCTTGAGCGAAAAGTAGAAGCTTGGGTCTGAGCTGGGAGTCTAAGACCTTCCTCCGTACTTCGGTCAGCCTCATCTGCTGGTCGAATAGACGGAGCTCTGGTCGATCGTTTGTTGCCGTCGGAGTACTTGTGATCTCGGGCTTGTGGGGTGTGCTTACTTCGATGCCACAGAAGTGGCTTAGTATCTGCTGTAGCATCCTGCGCTGTGATCTTAGGCTCTCACCCTGCTGATCGGCACTCAGTCGCTCCGCCTTTACGTGTTCGTAGTCGCTTGTAGCAGCTGTGCCACCCGCGACCATAGCCGAGAGTGTCTTCTCGCTCGATAGGAGTAAGGCCTTGATATCATCATTGAGCTTGATCTGCTCATCTAGTAGTAGAAGGGAGAAGTATAGCTCATTAACTCGCTTGCGTACTTGATATAGGTTCACCTCGTTCTGGGCTTCTTGCACCTTCCCTTCTTGGCGAGCTACTTTGCTTTGGCTACCGATGATGCCTCCGTCATAGAGTGTCTGCTGTAGCTCAAGACTGAGCTTGTATTGATCCTTGCTCAAGCCTTTTATTTTAGCCCCCATCTGCTGGAAAGCTCCCTGAATACCCTCGGGCCAAGATGCGACATCACTTTGGTAAGTAGCTTGTGCCGAGGTGGAGATCTGGGGCAACCATCCCTTCTGAATATTCTGGACCGTTAGCTCTGTCGTTTGGGCGATCAAGCCGTACTGCTTGATGATCGGATAGTTCCTCTCTGCTGCTCGCTGGCATTCATCGAGGGTCTGTGCTCGAGCCGCCCCTATGAGCATCATCAGTCCAAGGAATAGGATTTTCTTTTTCATATCCTTGTCTTTGCGTTTGTCTCTTCTCTTGGTGTACGTGATATCTCTATATCACAACGCAAAGGTAGGATAAGAGACACATGATTTGATTATCCAAAGGTCGGGATAAGTTGCCTTATTGTATGATGTTTGGGGAGAGGGCTGAGGGGTGCTTCAGGAGAATAGTCTTATGTT